>Ga0208242_100045_pt1 | contig 184552 bp, 180 predicted proteins | sample SubbioAug_CSW13A_FD_184825 | JGI IMG/M metagenome (GOLD analysis project Ga0208242, IMG submission 184825) | Serpentinite rock and fluid subsurface biosphere microbial communities from McLaughlin Reserve, California, USA - CR12Aug_CSW13A (SPAdes) | ecosystem: Environmental > Terrestrial > Deep... | reverse complement strand
CCCTACAGACATTATACCGGATACAATGAAAGCCGTTTATGCATAATTAAATTCTACATGTTGATTTGTAAGATTAAATTCAACGGTTTGCTCATCGTAGGGTTGAATTTACTTTTGCAATTGAGGACCCTCCTTAAAACTGTTGAAAACTGATGAGATTTCTTGCTTGAAGACTTAGTTAATGCTATACTGTATATCGTGAACATATTGTTCATATGTTCATTACGTTATATCCCGAACATGAGTAACTTTTGTATAACTGAAACAGAACCGTATGGCCATAATTTGCTGGGTATTTTTAAAACCCTCCCAGTTCTGATTGCTGCAATGTCTGACAACGGCCATGGGATCATCCTAATCAAAGGAAAAGATGGGCTGGGACACCATCACTGGCGCTTAGACAGTGAGGTAGCTCACAGGGAAAAACTAAGATTGGAACAAAAATTGGCAAATAGGCGCGTCTCAGTAATTACGGAAGCTGTACTTGATAATGTTGCCTGGAAGGATATCTTTCCCATGCAACTACAAGCGGTACGGGCAAGTGAAATAGAATGGATGAAGCACTGCCGTCTCCATCATCGGTGATAATCAGTCTTTTGCTCTACTCTGATCACTGCTTATGTAATGTAAAAAATATCTTGACAAGGCTTGACAATAGTTTTAATATTAAGAAAATACTTATAATTATTATGGTAATATGGTAGGTTTTTTGTTTGGTAGTGAACAGTAGCATTGTAGTATGGTAGGGAAGCGTATATTAAAACGCCCTACGGCGTTTTTTTGTTTACCCCTGCCTGCCAACAGGAAAAATGGGGGTGGTTTTTTTTGACTATTTTTTTTAGTGAAAAATGATGTTTATTGTCTATTTTCTATGAAAATTCAATTAAAGATACGGGGGTAAAATTTTATGAACAAAAAGGTTCTTTTATTTTTGTTAGTTGTTATTCTTTCAGCACTTCTTGCACTTTCCGGATGTGGAAAGTCTGCTGCACCACCAACCAATGGAGCTAATGGGGATGAGACCCCTCAACAATTTAATCTGCAATTTGCAACCTTCTGGCCAGCGGTGGATTTTCAAGTTTCCGAAGGCCATAAGGCTTGGGCCCAGGAAATCTCTGATCGCGTGGCCGCAGAGACACCTCATACCGTTGATTTTACCTGGCATCCTGGTGGTGCTCTCCTTGGCCCAACAGAAATATACGAGGGTGTTGCTGCAGGGGCAGCTGATTTAGGCTCTACCTGTCCTCTGTATACTATGGGGATGTTCCCTTTGACAATGGGCCTTGAGTTACCTGGATATAATAACGATAATGCCCTGGTAGCTTCTTTGACTATGCACGAAGCCTGGAAGCTCTCACCGGAATTACAGAAAGAATATGAAGATGTAAAAGTAATGTTCTTCTGGGCTACAGGTCCTGGGGATTTCATTACAAATAAACCTATTAGAAGGTTGGAGGACGTTGCCGGTCAACAAATTAGAGCCGCTGGTGGTTCAACTCTAGCCATCCAAGCTCTGGGCGGTACACCTGTGCCTATGCCTATGTCTGAGTCTTATGTTGCTCTCGACTCAGGAATTGTAGACGGCATCCTTGGACCTGATGACATCTTACAAGGCTTTAAATTGGCCGAAGTGACTAAGTTTATCACAAAAACTCCCTTTGTAGGATACAACGTAGTTTTTGTTAAAGTTATGAATTTGGATACATGGAACTCTCTCCCACTATCAGTGCAACAGATTATTGATGAGGTTAACGAAGAGTTTGTCTTTGAGTACGGCAAGCTCAGGACTGACTATACGATTAAAGGTCAGCAGTTTGCTGTGGAAGAGTTTGGGCATGAGGTAATTGAACTAAGTGCAGAGGAAAAAGACCGGTGGATGGAAAAAATAATTCATATTCCGCAAAAATGGGTAACTGATAAAGAAGCCGAGAATTTGCCGGGACAGAAGTTATATGAACTTTATCTTGAGCTTGACGCTCAGTTCTCCGACATGTATGGTGATTATGAGAAGTAGTACAGGAACTGATTTAGCTATGTGAGAAATAAATAGATATATTTTAGAGGGCTTATGCTATCATAGGAGATAAACCTAAGATAGCGTTTGCCCTCTTTAATACAAACAAAGTCGTTTTCGTAGGACTGGAGGAAAAGAGATTTGATGGATTTCATTAATAAATTTGTTCATTTCATAACTTTAGGAGCTGCTAAGGTAGCTCAGATTGCACTGTCATTTACTATGCTAATTATTGTAGCTAACGTCATATCTCGCAGATTGTTCAGGAGCCCTATACCGGGTACTGTTGAACTTGTAGAAATGTCAGGTGCTATCTTACTAGCCATGGCTGTAGCCTATACTGCTAAGTTAAAGGGGCATATAATGGTGGGCGTGCTGGTGGAGCGTTTTCCACCCAGGATTCAGGGGCTTGTGGACATGGTTGTCAGTTCAATTGCGCTGTATTTTACTTATGTGTTGGCACGAGAGACTTTTGTTTTTGCCGCCAGGATGATGGCCAGAGGGTATAGTACCGGATATTTACGGCTTCCTATCGCACCTTCCATATATTTAGTTGGTTTTGGTTTTGCAATGCTGGCTCTGGTACTTTTCAGAGACATCGTCAATGCAGTAATGTTAGTTGTTAAGGGAAGTGAAAGTATATGACACCAATCCATATTGGCCTTATTTCTATTGTGGTAATTTTTGTTCTCCTCTTTGCCCGTATGCCTGTGGCATACGTGATGCTGGTAGTGGGTATGACGGGATACGCCTATATCACTAATCCAACTGCCATGCTTTCCATTTCGGTTCAAACAATGTATAACACCTTTGCTTCTTATTCGCTTATCGTTGTTCCTCTCTTTGTCTGGATGGGTTATATAGCTTTTCATTCCGGCTTAAGCTCCAGGATTTATGAAGCGGCCTACAAGGTAGTAGGAAGTGTCAATGGCGGGTTAGCTATAGCTACTATTGGTGCTTGCGCAGCTTTTGGAGCTATCTGTGGTTCCACCACGGCTACAGCAGCTACCATGGGTGCCGTGTCACTGCCAGAAATGCGTAAGTATAAATATGATGACTCTTTTGCTACAGCTACGGTGGCCTCAGCAGCTATTCTAGGAGTAATGATTCCTCCCAGCGTTATTTTTATTCTTTATGGTATAGCTACCGGGCAATCCATAGCAAAGCTTTTTTTAGCAGGTATTTTGCCGGGCGTGCTTTTAATGGTGCTGTTTATGCTGGTTGCTTATTTTCAGGCATCCCGAAATATTACGTTAGGACCTCCGGGATTAAAGGTTCCCTGGGAGGAGAAGTTAAAAGCGGTCTTAAAAGGTGGGGTTGAAGTAATCTTAATATTTATAGCTGTTATAGGGGGACTATTTGCCGGCTGGTTTACTCCCACCGAAGCAGGGGCTGTAGGCGCTTTCGCCACTTTGCTGGTTGCCGTTTTTCGGCGAAGCCTTTCCTGGAAAGGCTTTATTGCTTCGTTGAATGACTCTGTACGTATTTCGGCAATGATTATGTTTTTAGTAGCAGCAGCATCCGTTTATGGTCGATTTTTGGCCATAACAGGCCTCCCCAGTGGATTAGCTAATTGGGCTGCGGGATTGCCGTTGCATCCTGTGATAATTCTTGCATTTATTTTACTAATTTATTTAATTCTTGGCTGTTTTATTGATGCCCTGGCGCTCATACTGCTAACGGTTCCCATTTTTTATCCACTGGCGGTTGAACTAGGCTTTGACCCCATTTGGTTTGGAGTAATTATTGTGCTGGCATTAGGTATGGGTGTTATTACTCCACCGGTAGGCGCTAATGTTTATGTTGTTGCTGGCGTGGATGGCAGAACTCCTGTAATGACCATCTTTCGAGGTGTATGGCCATATTTATTAGCTATTTTTGCCTGTATTACTATTTTGACGATATTTCCCCAAATTGTTTTATTTATCCCCAATATCGTGAATTAGGCAGGGGAAAACCCTGAAATAATAAAGACCCCGCATCCCTTATATTTTGGGCTTTCGGGGTCTTCTCATTTTTTGTGAACCTGGAATTTGAGTTCTATTTTATCGGATAGTATGATTTTTTTGGTGTAACAACACACCCGTATTTTTTCCAGAACTCTTCTGACCCGACTACATCCCCTTCTATTTACCTATATCATAGTCTTTGCACAGTTGAATCAACCACTTAAAGCAATGGGATCCCATTCCTTTGTTTAATTCTTTGGGAAGTCGTAACGATTTTAAAATCACCTTATGCTCATTAAACAGGACGGAAATATAAGATATGCAATTGGTTATTAGTTATGTTCTTGGTGTTCTACCTGTATCCTGCCTGATAGGGATAAACCGAAGATAACATTCAAATATTTAGCACCTAATGGAAACTTCTTTTTTCCTACGGGAGTTTTACAATATTTGCAATATATGATATGATAATGAATAATATTGTTTTTTCATCTACCTAACTCCGATATTAGTCTGAAATTCGGGATTTTAGAGCGGGAAACTCAATTAATTATGGGTTGCCTGCTCTATATTTATTTTTGTATAGCACAAAGAGAATGTAATGAAAGGACAAAATCAGAAATAGTGGCTTACCACTTAAAAGGAGAAACAAATTGAAATTTGAAAACCTGAACCTTATCGCGCCTATACTGAAGGCGGTGGACAGTGAGGGATATACCATGCCCACTCCCATACAGGAAAAGGCGATCCCTGTAATACTTGAAGGAAAGGATCTGGTCGGATGTGCACAAACAGGCACGGGAAAGACGGCAGCATTTGCCATTCCATTACTGCAGATTCTTTATCAAGTACAGAGAGATGACCGAACGGGTAATGTTAAAGAATCACGAACAATTAGAGCATTAATATTAACTCCAACACGGGAACTGGCAATTCAGATTGGCGATAGTTTCGCTGCTTATGGAAGATATACCGGAATTAAGCATACCGTCATATATGGCGGGGTATCCCAAGGTCCCCAAACTAACGCATTAAAGGCAGGAGTAGATATTCTTGTGTCTACTCCCGGTCGGCTGCTTGACCTGATAAACCAGAAATATATCAGTCTAAACCATATAAATATACTTGTTCTTGACGAGGCAGATCGTATGCTTGATATGGGATTTGCACATGATATGAAAAAAATCTTAAAACAACTACCTGCAACAAGACAAACACTGTTGTTCTCGGCCACCATGCCGCCGGAAATTACAAAGCTTGTAAATACCATTTTAACAAAACCGGTTAAGGTTGAAGTGACTCCTGTTTCTTCCACTGTTGACACCATTGAGCAAGCAGTCTATTTCGTTGATCGGAAAGACAAGAAATCCTTGCTTATACAGTTGTTGAGGAATAGTTCCATTGATTCAGCTCTGGTATTTACACGGACAAAGCATGGCGCTGATAAGGTTGTTAAAGATTTGGCAAAAGCAAAGATAATAGCCCAGGCTATCCACGGTAATAAGTCACAGGGGGCCCGCCAGCTCGCTCTAAACAATTTCAAGTTAAAACGTACAAGGGTGCTTGTAGCAACAGATATTGCAGCCAGAGGAATTGATGTGCATGAGCTGTCCCATGTTATAAACTTCGACCTGCCCAATATACCTGAAACATATGTCCATCGGATAGGTAGGACCGGCAGAGCAGGATTGGGGGGCACGGCAGTGTCTTTTTGTGACAGCGATGAAAAGGAGTATCTAAGGGATATCCAGAAACTTATATGCAAGAAAATCCCGGTCATCGAGGATCAGCCTTTTGTATTAAGTGTTGCCGGCGAATGACGTACTTTGCGTGTAGTAAGATTAAGTATGTAAGGGATTGGGGGTGTTAACATGGGAGATAAAAGCCCTAAGAAGCGGGAAGTAAAAAAGAAGAAGTCTGAGAAGAAAGTAATTGTACCAGCCTCTTCGCAGCCTTCAGCAAACAAACCTAAATAGATTTAACTAAAGAATTTACAAGTTATCTAATAATACACCCCTCAACCCTTACTAATAAAAGGATTGAGGGGTTAATTTCTAAGTAATTCATTTTCCCATTCTCCCTTGTTGTTATATAATTTTCTGTTACTTGGTATAAAATCTTCACGGACTGGCGAAAACATTTCTATTGCAATTGAATCTTTAATGATTTCTGCACCATGCTCAACATTGCTTAAAATAATCCAACTATCCCCCGGCAGTATATGATGCCTTCGGCCGTCTATGATTAAGACAATATGGCCTGAAACCAGGTAGCCGGTTTGCTCGTGAGGATGTTTGTGCATAGGTAAGTGGTTACCGCTTGTGAGTCTGAATTCAGTCAGCAAAGTCTTTTCCCCGTATACGAGTGTCTTACGTTCAACGCCCTCTACCACCTGGATATATCCATCTGCTGAAGTTTTAGTTGTAAAACTTTTATCCATTTCCCCACCTCTGTAATTAGGATATATTTACAACAACTATAGCCCTTTTCTCCCCGTCTATCTCTGCAACCATGATATTTGTGGAATCCGGCTTGTTCCAATCGCCATAAACGCGTTTATAATTCCTTGTCCTTGGTCAGAGAATCGGCAAACTCCAAAAGAGTTTTTGCCATAGCCGTAAGCTCTTGAGCGGCTGCAGCTACTTGCTGTAGAGCAGTAGCCTGGTTCGTGGATGTTTGCGATACATGCTGGATGTGCTCACTCAGTTCCTTTTGGGTCGAATCGAGAGTGGTCAGAATTTCTTCGATTTCCTTGAGGGAGTCGGCGCTGTTAGTGGACAGTTTACGAATTTCTACCGCAACGACTCCAAAACCTCTTCCATGTTCTCCCGCACGGGCGGCCTCAATTGCAGCGTTTAGCCCGAGCAGATTTGTCTGGGATGTGATATTTTTTATGGTTTCCACTACGGCGGTTGTTTTGCCGACTCTTTTATTCATCTCAGAACCCAGATTATTTAAATGGTCTCCGGATAATGCAATCTCCTGAGATTGGGTAGCAAGTTCCTCGGTAGTCGTACTGATTTCGGTGGCAGCGTTTGTCAAGTTGTCGGCCATTATGCGCAGGTTGTCCTGTCGGGATGTGTTTTCGTTGACAGAGATTGAACCGATAATTTTGCCTGCATCATCCCGTATCGGAAGCCCGATTCCTATGTATGGAAATCCGTAAACTTCCTTACCCACCTGACGAAGAACCCGTCTACCTGAATGCAAAGCTGTTCCGGCAACTGAACTTTGCTTAATCGGATCGCCGGCATTGATTTTATGATCAATGTTTTTACCGGGATAATACGCTACAGCCTTTTCTAAATCACATATTAGTACCGCACAGTCAGCAATCGTCATGGCATTTAAATGTGGTGCCACATCAAGAAACGAATCAAGCAAGGTCTTCTCTTTCATGTAATGCTCCTCTCTTTTTCAATCTGACCTAAGCAGCCGTATCCTCATGGTTGATGCCCACCTAATTCTTACATACAGTGTCGTCCATATATTTTTGTCACACTATTCTGAATTTAGATAACGGTCAATCTCTCTATACCTGAATATCCATCCGATACCACCTCAATCTACTAATCAATATATAGTTGTTATTATTCTTCAACTATACTATTTATCCTCTATGTAAATGTAGTTCGGAAAACTGCAGCAATAAGTCAGATACACAAGTGCACTCCGATCTATATTATGGCAAAGTTAATTATGGTGGTTACATGGCAAATACTTAAATCGATGAATATACTGAACCATGGATATTAGATATGTTATAGGACCACTGTTTAAAATTGACAACCATATAAATCTTGCGGAACACACCTCTTTAATTTTATATAATGACGGCTATGAAGATATCTATCTATTACTTCATAACACAGATGAGGTAACGGGGAAAACGTATCTGGTATTATTGTCAGAAGGCACAAGAGATGCAGATATTCCTTTCTCTGGCGGTTATATTTGCCATATGAAGCATTTCCATCATCCCTGGTCACATCGGGGCTATTTGTCAAAAACAAGCTCTGCAGACTCGACTTCCAGACTGTTTGCCATAGCAACTAATAACTGGCATGCTGGGAACAAAGGCAAATCAATCTACCACTTGGGTCGGGCACTGCATTTAATTCAAGATATATTTATACCTCAACACTCCGGAATTACTGCTATGAAGGGGCACGGACAACTGGAGGAGTGGCTCATGAAGAACTGGGAACGGTATCAAGTTGTAAACGGAGGCTATTATAACTGGGAAGAAACCTTCTGTGACCAGCAGGATTGCCACTTTGTCACTTCAGATAAACCGTATGATTGGATTGACTATGGAAGCCATATCTCTATCGACTGGTACAACAGCTATTTTGCTGACGGGCGTTATAATGAAGACACATTTACCGAAGTTGCATCACAAATAATCCCTAATGTTCTCAGGATGTCAGCCGGCTTTATTTACAGGTTCTTCAGAGATGTAGAAATATGAAACTGCATATGTAACAGGGTTACAAGAAAGGCGTGCTCTTTTCAGTTCCATTAAACCACGCTTTTCAGTACTCTATTCATTAGGCACTTAACAAATGTAAAGTGATATGATTTCCTGCCCATAAAAAAGCGGAAAACCTATTCTTAGGATTTTCCGCTTTTGCACTCCCATGTTCTTAAATACTAAGCCCACCATCTACCGACAGAACCGCCCCGTTAATAAAGTCACTATCAGGGGAGGATAGAAATAAGTACGCTTTCGCTATGTCTTCAGGCTTCCCCAGTCTTTTTAGAGGTGTTTTCCCTTCCATAATGTCCAGTACCTTCTGAGGGACTTTGCTCGTCATTTCCGTTACGATGAAACCTGGCGCTACAGCGTTTACTCTGATACCTTTAGGTCCCAATTCTTTCGCTAAGGATTTTGTCATGCCGATGACGCCGGCTTTGGAGGCTGCGTAGTTGGTTTGGCCGGTATTGCCGTAGAGGCCGACTACGGAGGAAGCGTTTAGGATTCTGCCCCCACCCTGCTCGACCATAGTTGGGATAACGGCCTGGGTACAGTTAAAAACGCCTTTGAGGTTAACATTAATGACCCGGTCCCACTGCTCCTCCGTCATTTTTGTCAGGAAGGCGTCTGCGGTGATGCCGGCATTGTTGATTAAGATATCGATCCGGTTGAATGTCTTAAGTACGGTTTCTACCATTGCAGTTACCTGTTGGCGGTCAGTTACATCAATTTTGACAAAGAGGGCGTCTCCTCCTGTTTCAATTAATTCTTTAACGGTCTGCCTGCCTGCTTCTTCATCAAAGTCGGCAATAACGATTTTGGCACCTTCTTTGACAAATGCTATGGCAGTTTGTTTTCCTATTCCCAGCGCTCCTCCGGTGATGACAGCTATTTTACCAAGTAATTTCAATGGTTAGTCCTCCTTGTGTATCTTATTTAATACAAAGGACATGTTGTCGGCAAAGTGTTGGAGAGTGCGGCGTTTCGGGGTAACTCTTGTTTAAAATAAATTTGTTTTGGTATTTTGTAGCGGGCGAGGCCGTTGCGGCAGTAGGTAATAAGCTCCTCTGCTTTAAGTTCTCTTGTGGGTACTATGACAGCGATAGGGATTTCTCCCCACTGGTCATCAGGGATGCCGATGACAGCCGCTTCTTTGATATCGGGGTGGCTGATGAGGTAATCTTCCACTTCGGCCGGGTAGATGTTTTCGCCTCCGGAGATGATAAGGTCTTTTTTGCGGCCGGCAATATAATAGTAGCCGTCTTCATCCGTTCTGGCCAGGTCTCCTGTTTTAAACCAGGGACCATGGAAGGCCTCTTGCGTGGCTACATCGAGTTGCCAGTAGCCTTGCATGACATTGCCACCTTTGACCCAGATTTCTCCGATTTCCCCGGGAGATACTTGTTCTCCGCTATCGTTAAAGAGGAGCGCGCTGCAGTGTAGAAGTTGCTTTCCAACGGAACCTGCTTTGGTAAAGACGGCTTTTTCGTCCATGGCCAGGATGCCAGGGGAAGTTTCGGTTGAGCCGTAGCCCTGCAATAGATGAAGGCCGTGTTCTTTGTAGCGTTCGATTAATGATGTCGGTAAGGGTGCGCCTCCGCTCATCATGTTTTTGATGGATGCGAGTTTAGCAGGAGCGAAGGTCTATCTTTTTGGCGCTATTCCGTAAAAAACAAAATCCATCATTGCATCGACTTCTTTTTTCGGGGGGAGCTTGTTTTCCCATAAAACCCAGCGCATACCTAAAAACTCAGCCATACCCATCAGGCAGTAAGCCACTGTTTCCGGTTCAATGGTACGAATCTGCCCCTCATTCATAGCAACCTTCAACCCTTTAATATATCCTTCAGCAATTTTCCGGTAATGTTCGATAAAGAGTTCTAAATCAACAGACTCAGCTTCCCGGATGATTCTGTATAGGTTTTTATTCTGACAAACATAATCAAAAAAAGCTTTAAAACCTTCTCTTTCCACATCCAACCGATTATCCAGGTTGGCTACTTTTTGTTGTATTTCATGACGGATTTCCCAGGTGAGTTGTTGAACCAGTTCCCGGTAGTTTAATTTTTTGCGCTCCTTTGGCAAACCATAAAAGCGGTATTGCTGTAACAATTCCTGAGCCAAAAAGAATAAACGTTGTTTGAATTGGCACTCTCCCCACAGAGCCAGTCCCCTGTGTTTGTTGCGTTATGATATAGAGTAAAGCAATGGGCATTACGATAATTGTCTCCAGGGCCAGTCCTGTAATTGAGTCTACCTTGATGAGTTTTTTTGACAATCCATATAGTGCGAAAGTACTTGCAAGGATTAAAGCGACCCATGGAACTCGTCCATATTGAACAGTCAATATTATTACTCCAACAGAGGCTAATAAAATGGCGAGACACTGCCAGCGTGTTAGCTTTTCTTTTAACACCACAACGCCCAACAGGACAACGACCAACGGGTTTATATAGTAGCCCATGCTGGCTTCAATAACATGGTTGGAATTAACCGCCCAGATATAAGTAAACCAGTTTACACTAATGAGAAATCCACATAAAAAGAGAAAAAACAAGTTTGTCTTGTTTTTCACGACTGTGATTAACGTTTGCCATCCTCCGGACGCGACAAGGAGTACTCCAACAAATACAAAAGACCAGATGATGCGATGAGCTAAAATCTCTAATGCCGGAACTACGTTTAATAGTTTCCAGTACAACGGCAATATTCCCCAGGCCGTATAAGCTAAAACGCCATACAAAACCCCTGTTGGATCAGTTTCAACGAATTTTTCATTTTCCATAAGCTACTCCTGCCAGAATTAATTTTAATCAACATTATACTCTACTTGTGTAAATAAAGTAAGCTTAAATAGTTCATCTCCCACAATTCCTCTGCCACCCTTACATTTAATAATATTTGGCAAACTATGAAGTGCAATGTTATAGTTAGGTAGGTATTACCTTACTGGAACCTTAGTTATAATCCTTTGAAAAACAATGTAAATCATCGCTGCACAGGAGGTCAAGATGAAATTAACGTATAATGATATCAAAGGTCGTGGATGTCTTGCATGATAATAAAACGCTACTAGGTCTTAATATTGCCGTATTCCTCATGATGCTCGGTGTCGGTATGATTGTTGCCGTCCTTCCGCAACGAATCTTAGATTTTACATCTGACAGCTCACAAGTGGGCTACCTGGCATCGGCCTTTGCACTTTCGTATATAGCTCTGCAAGTCCCAATCGGAAACCTAGCAGATAAGTATGGCTTTAAGCTCTTTATAACCGTTGGCTATTTGACTTGTTTTCTAACAGGGATCTTGTATTACTTTTCCAATAGTGCAAATATGATTTTTCTTGGAAGATTATTTCAGGGTTTGGGCGAAGCCCCTGTATGGGCTCTCGCCCCTGCTCTACTATCAATCAATTACCCCGTATCAAAAGCGAAAGTCATGGGAATCTACAATGCGTCTATTCATATAGGACTTACTTTCGGCCCGATTCTGGGCGTAGTCTTATCAACAGTACTTAAAGGCAATCAATTCTTTTTGCTATATGCTGCAGTCTGCCTACTCGGCACTCTGATAATACACTTGTCCGTTACGAATCCTAAAGCTAAAGCCGGTGAAACCAAGCAGACCCTAACCCTGAAAAGTATATTCTTTCTTGCCAAGGATAAAGAAACAGCCTTTGTTCTCCTCGGCATTGCTCTTTATGGCGCAGGATACGGAACGTTTTTAACCAACGTACCCGCGTTCTTGCTAGGGGTCAAAAACTACAGCCAAGCCCTTATTGGTATTTTCTTTTCCTTATTTTACGTAGCTATCAGTGTTTCACAGGTATTGACAGGACCATTATCCGATAAATATGGTAGAAAACTGTTCATGCTAATTGGCCTTTATATCAGCGGTACCGGCTTATTACTGTTTTCCCACTTTAATCAAGCATGGGCGCTTATTATCCTCACGTTAGGAAGTCTGGGGCTTGGCATCTTCTGTCTCTCATCCATGGCTTTTCTCAACGATATTGTACCAGATTCACTAAAAGGCACAATATCTGGTGCATACTATCTTTGTTGGGGTATTGGCTTCTTCTTTGGTCCAATTATCATCGGACAATTGGGCAAACTCTCTGGAAATAACATCGGTTTTTATGCTTTTTCTGCTCTTTTAATTCTGGAAGCTATTATCATGATGAATAATTCACCGAATACGCCTCGTGCAAATACAAGTACCCACGGGACATGATTCCCGTGAGTACCTCTAAACGTGAACTGACAGCGTTCATCTCTGATCCAGATGCTAATCTTTGTGGTCTGGTTCGTTAATCTCTGTAATAGATAAATACTCTTAAAGGATGGCAATCGCCATCTTTATTTTATACTGGTAGGAAATTATATCGATTGCAGTTAGCAATCGTCTAATGGAACCAGCACAAAAGGGGGCATAACAATGAACCTCAATATAAAAAACATTGTCTTAATCCTGATTGCTGTGATGTTAGCGTCATTTCTGATGGCCGGCCTGCTTGGGGCTACCACATCTCCCTTCTGGGGATGGACAAATCCGGCAGTGGAGCCAATCGATGAAACTCGTGAATTTTCCGCTGATACTATCAAAGAAATTGACATCGAAACGATAAGCTCAGATATAAATTTCCGCTTAGATACCGTCTCCGGCAAAGTGGACAGCGAGTTCCCACTCATGGTAACATCAAACTCCGGCCGTAACTTTGTAGGCGCCGTGGGTGACAGTGACAATCGGATGCAGGTAAAGTCAGTCTCCGGTAACGTTAATATCTTTCAGCAGTAAGAAACATACTGCTTTCCCCATAAAAATGCTACCCGGTCGGGTAGCATTTTTTTTATAGGTTAACTTAGGCTAATCCGGGATTCTGCTCTTCCTGCGTTGTCTCTGTCTGAACCATTGATACATCTAATGGTTATTTCCTGAACTATTTATGTCAATTGCCACGATTTCCGGTGGGTTAAATATGCGCGGAAGTCTTGGATTATAGGAAACGCCGCGACTGACAATGTGAATAATCTCTGGGTGTTGGTAGAGGCCACCGGCATATTTAGGAAACCAACCCTGGTTTGGCGCCAAAAGCCCATTGAGTAAAAATGGTATAATAACCTGTCCTCCGTGGGAATGACCCGATAAAACCACATCAAAAGGCAGTTCCCTGTATAAATCGATCAATTCAGGTCTGTGCGATAACAGTATTGTAAATGCAGATTGATGTTTTAGGTCAGAAAAACTATTCATCATTTCTCCCGGCCAATCCATGTCGGGCTTCTCATATGGCACGATATCAGGGTCATCAACGCCACCAATAATAAATTTCTGATCATTAATAATAACCTGTTCATAAGTGTTTTCCAAAACGATGACCCCGTGGTTTCGAAATACTTGCTTTATTTCTTCTGTTCTTCGCGACCAGATTTCATGGTTTCCTGTAACATAGTAAACAGGTGCAATTGTTCTAATCCCGTCTAAAAATAATTCTGCTCCCTCAATAGGCTCTATGTCGTCCGCTATGTCACCAGCCAAAGCAATGATATCAGGATTTTGCTTTTTGATTAGGGCTACTATTTTCGACTCAACCTCTCCTCCTCCTCTCTCATCTTAGCTTGATGAGCAGCCGCCGCAGCAGCTGCGGCTGCACCGCCAGCTCCAGCACTCATGCGTAAACCTCCCTAACCACCATATTCCATCCGTCAAACTTTTTAACCAGACATTATTCTTGTAAAAGAATGCATTCTCATTAAAATATACTATTTATAATTTCTGGACTACAAGCGAGGCTTCCTTTATTGCTAAGGAATTTTAACTTGTTAAGCCTAAAAACGTTTGTATTAAGACGGGTAAATTAGCTGTATTCCTTCTATTGCTTCAAAGGCACGGTCGGTAGTAATAATATGAACTATACTATGGTTATGCATTACCGCCAGGTGAATTAAGTCTCTGGGGGAAAGCTTAACATTCAAGGGATTATTTGCTAACATTCTTGCCATGATCATGTCTTCATGCCGTACGGGTAACACCGACCCATGCATAATTTGTGAAAATGAATCAAATATTTGTAAACCAAACTCACGCTTATTAATATTAAAGTAACGGTAAAGAATTTCCTGGAATACTTCTGAATCAGTGTACGCTTCAAGAGCTCCGTTGGCAACGGATGTCATAATCTCCAAACAACTTGCCTTGAGTGGGTGATCTTTCCCAGCGGCATACATCGGGATATTGGTATCTATAAATACTTTCATTATTTACGGTACCCCGATTCTATTTCTTTTTTCATCTGCTCCCAGTTTGTAATCGGTGCATTAATATTGGCCATTTGTTTAACTGCTTTTAATTTATCATCTGTTGATACATTGTAACGTTTATCTATAGCCTCTCGTACCAGGTCTCCGACGGAAGTGTTTTTTGCTGTAGCTTCATCCTTTAATTTTTTTAATTGCTCAGGATATAAGCGTATTTCCAGTCTCGCATCTAATTTTTTATCCCGCATCATCGCACTCCTTACGTATATTTATTACGTATATTTTACCGTATTACTACCAGCAATGCAACCATTTACACTGGCATCAGTCAATCTATGCACCCCCACTATTCGTATGTAATTGTTTATGATAAGATCGGCAATGCCCGCAGGACTATCCTGCGGGCATTGTTTTAGGAGGGTAGCAAAGATTTAGCTTTGCAGGCCGGGCAAACCCTTTAATTTGCCTTTCCCTCTTCATGGCATCTTCCTTTTTTTCGTGCTGTTCCCAATAAACGATTTCCACCGGAAGCCTTCCCCGTGTATATTTTGAAGCCTTGCCGATATTATGCATTTGCAGACGCTTCTCAAGGCAGGTTGTCCAACCGGTATACAGCGTACCATCTGAACATCTTAAAATATAAACATACGAGATTATAATACCATCTCCCTCAAATCTGGTCTGCCAGCTACTTGACCAGCTTCAGTATTTCTTTAAACTCCGGCCCCTCAGCTATTCGGGCCAATTCAAATAATGCGGTCTCCGTGCTGGTCAGCTGTGCACCGCCGACTTTCATCTTTTCAAGACCGATATATTTATTGTCGTAAGTTCTGGAAGAGACGGCATCTGCAATCACATGGACATCATACCCGGCGCTAAGCAATCCCATCACTGTTTGGTAGACGCAGATGTGAGTTTCCATACCCACAACCAGAACCTGACGCCGTTTTTGAGAAGCTAAAACATTGACTTGGGTTTATATGAATGTAGCTGTTTTCTGGGTCTTATTAGACACTTTTTGCCAAACCCGATTAAATCAGTTCTGCCGGCTTTAACGAGGGCTTCATAAACCAAATTGTAGTTTTGTGGTTTACGATACTGAATCAAAGCTCTTTGCATAGCTTTTTCATGAGCAGATTTTGGTACATATACTTTCTCCATGGTTCTTGGGTCTAACTCTGTATAATACATGCAGGTAGACAGAGTGCCTGGAGTTGGATAAAAATCCTGGACCTGCTCAGGCATATACTTTAAATCTCGTAAATACTCCGCAAGCTCGACGGCGTCCTTTAGGGTGGAGCCCGGGTGACTTGACATTAGATATGGAACGAGAAATTGCTTTAAACCTAAATCTTCGTTTATTTTGTGATATTTGCTGACAAACCTTTCATAGACTTCTTTTTGCGGTTTGCCCATTTTTTTCAGTACCTCAGAAGATATATGCTCCGGAGCTACCTTTAGCTGACCACTGATGTGATGCTCACATAATTCCTTGAAAAACTCATCATTCTTATCATGAATAAGATAATCATACCGTAGTCCTGATCGTACAAATACCTTTTTAACATTGGGAAGCTCTCTTAACTTCCTCAAGAGTAATAAGTAGTCCTGATGGTCTATTTTAAGCTGTTTACACGGATTAGGAAATAAACACTGCTTATCTATGCAGACGCCATGCTTTTCCTGCTTTTCACAAGCGCTGTGGCGAAAATTTGCAGTAGGTCCTCCCACATCATGGATATACCCCTTAAAATCTGGTTCCCAGACAAATTTTTCTGCTTCGGAAATAATCGACCGATGGCTTCTTGACTGTACCACTCTCCCCTGATGGAAGGTAAGGGCACAGAAGCTACAGTTTCCAAAACAGCCTCTGTTACTTATCAGGCTGTATTTCACTTCCTTGATAGCTGGAATTCCGCCTTTTTGCTCATAGACAGGATGATAGTCCCTCATGTATTGAAGCGAATAAATATTATCTAATTCAGATTGAAGCATGGGCTCCTGGGGAGGGTTTTGCACGACATAATAGTTTTTGTACGGCTCCACCAAAGGCTTCCCTACGATGGCATCCATGTTGTTGTATTGTAACATAAAGCTCTCTGCAAACTTTTTCTTGGATTCCAGTATTTCATCGTAGTGGGGTAATATCATAGGTTTGTAGGGCCTTTCTTGATCTTTGGTTTTATAAACGGTTCCCTTAATAAACGTAATTTCTTCTACGGATATGCCGCTTTGTAATGCCTCTGCTATTTCAATGATCTGACGTTCTCCCATGCCATAAACAATTAAATCAGCTTTAGCATCTAAGAGCATTGATCTTCTTATCTTGTTAGACCAGTAGTCATAATGGGCAAATCTTCGTAAGCTTGCCTCTATTCCTCCTAAAATTATCGGGACATCACTGTAAGCCTCTTTAATCCTGTGAGAGTATACAATAGATGCTCTGTCAGGCCGATAGCCTCCTTTTCCTCCGGGAGAATACAGATCATCATTTCTTTTCTTTTTGGCTGCTGTATAATGATTTACCATAGAGTCAATGTTACCCGCAGTAACCAAAAAACCGAGTTTTGGCTTGCCAAGAGCTTTAAAGTCCACCGTGGTCTGCCATGATGGCTGGGCGATGATACCCACCTTATAACCCCTGTTTTCCAGAACCCTTCCAATGACAGCTGCACCAAAGGACGGGTGATCGATATATGCATCCCCGGAAACAAGAACGAAATCCAGTTGATCCCATCCTCTTTCCTTCATATCATTTTTATTAATGGGAAGAAACTTTGTCATATATATCATCCTTTAAATAATCTTTATCGGTTTTGTAGTTCTACTTAATAGTATATACGACTTTAACAGCAGACTCTATCAAAAAAACCGCCAATTAGGGCGGTTTTATTTGCGCCGGGTTAATGAGTAATTCAATTCGCTGTTCTTCAGGCTGTGAGCTGCTCAGTCTACAATCAACGGAATTGAGGTTTCTGGCATCATCGCGTTGTCACCTGTTTGTACCAGTGATCCGGCAATCTGAAACTCGTGACCATATTCTGCAGGACGTCTGGTATATTGGGGTGTACATACTTCTACCTGAAATCGATAATTTTCAAGAAGATAAAGCTGGTTGCTGATTGCTGAGTCTTCCATTACGGTAATGACCAGCTTTTTACCCATGTTCAGAGCACGGCTTTTATGGCGGAGTTCCTCCAGGTTATCCAATTTAATATCTTCATTCAGGTCGGCCTTATCGCCGGAGGCGCTGTGCAGGTAACGATTCGCATACTCCATGATTTCACGGCTTTTTACCACGTACAGAGCTATCATGAGCAAACCGTCTTCCAGGATACTCTCCTTACGGGGGACCCATGTTACACACATTCCGTTCATATCTGTAGATTCAATGCCTGTCTCCTGTAAAAACCAGACGGGTTTTATATCTTCAATAAGATACATATTGTGTGATGCATAGACCCCATCTTGATTGGTAGCGTGACCAATTAGTATATTCGCAGTAATCGTTGGCATAAAAGACTCCTTCCTAAGCTATATTTTTTCTTAGCTTATGTTTGTACGCAGAGGACTATTCTTTTAGAAAAGATGAGGAATATTTTATAAAATTATTACTTACATAAGCAGGTTTCATGACGATAAAAGCCGAATAGTGTTAATGCTGTTTTTTTAGCACTTATAAATATTAACATTTCACTATAGGAGGTTAGCATGGATCAAAAGACTAAAAAATTTATAATTCTAGTCATCGTAATCATGGCGGTATTCGGTGTATACATGCGATCGGTCTACTTAAAACCGCTACCTACTGTTGCAGGACCGGAAGTTACCCACCCGCTTGAAGGTACATATGAAAATTGTGACATCTGTCATCGAAAATCTGTTGATTTTCATGAAAAAACGTTTGGTTATTTTGATAACTGTACAAGATGTCACGGCGGCGTGGCCAATACTCCCCACCCTGTGGAAGGCAGCTATGCAAATTGTCTTCACTGTCACGGTGATATTGTTGTTTCCCATGATGCAATGTTCCCGCCAAATGTAACGTATGAGAATTGTATTGGATGCCACAGGCCATAGCTAGAAAAAGGCCGTCACGAGTTTTCGTGACGGCTTTCAATTTCTTTTAATTTATTAGTAAACCATGCCGTATGTAAGTCTTCATCAATCAAATTACTCCAAAGGAGTTCAAAGAGATGCTCATCGGGGCCGGCCTCTAAAATAAAATCTTTATAATCTTTCATCGCCTTCTCCTCCAGGTCAATATCTGCCTTGAGTAAGGCGATCGTACCTGCAACACCGGTGGCAAATCCTGCTACTTTCCCTGTTAGCGTCGCCAAATTTTCACCGATAATAGTGGGTTTGCCGCCAAGTTCCCGGATTTTATCACTAATGTTTTTTACATGGTCGGCTTCAATTTCCGCTACACGGCGCAACACTTGTTTAATATATATATCAGATGTATGTTTACTTTGTATTGTATATAGATCTACCTGATTTACTTCAAGACTGTAGAACCAGTTCAACTTCTTGATTAATTGTTGGTTGTTCAAGGTTTATACCACCCTTCATTGATATTTTTTCCATTATCTCTGGCGGTATACTTATACTTGATTGTCTTGCGGTTCGAAATAGGTTAAAATTTGATTTAACTGGAATAATAAAAAAACAGATTCCCGGAGAAAAGAGGCTGCCATGGAGATAAAATCATTTAAAAAGTTAAAGTTGTATGGGTTTAATAATCTGACGAAAACGCTTAGCTTTAATATGTATGATATTTGTTACGCAAAAACACTGGAGGACCGCCAAGGCTATATAGATTATATTGATGAACAATACAATGCGGAACGGTTGACCGGGATTTTGACGAATGTGTCCGATATTATCGGGGCAAAAGTATTAAATATCGCGAAGCAGGATTATGATCCGCAGGGTGCCAGTGTGACGATATTAATTTCAGAGGGGCATGAGTATACCGAGCAGTCTGAAAATGAGTCCCCAGGTCCTTTGCCGGGTTCACTTATTGCCCACCTGGACAAGAGTCATATTACTGTTCATACATATCCGGAAAGCCATCCTGACGACGGTATCAGCACCTTCCGTGCCGATATAGACGTCTCCACATGCGGGCATATTTCTCCCCTGAAAGCATTGAATTATCTAATTCACAGCTTTGAATCTGATATTATGACTGTGGACTACCGTGTGCGCGGTTTTACCAGAGACGTTCACGGGAAAAAGTTTTTTATTGACCATAAGATTAACTCCATCCAAAATTATCTTCCCGGAATTACCCGGGAGAGATATCAGATGATTGATGTGAATGTCTATCAGGAAAATATTTTTCATACAAAACTACTTTTGAAACAGTTCGATTTGGATAATTACCTTTTCGGCATATCAAAAAAAGATCTTTCTCCCGGTGAAAGGAGAAAGATTAAACTCCGCTTAAAAAAAGAAATGACGGAAATCTTTTATGGCAGGAATATCTCCAAAGTCTGAGATAAAACATTGCGCGTTCTTAATCAGGAACGCGCTTTTCCTTATAGTTTACTAATCTGCCTAACCTGAATGATAACTTCATATTCATCGTTAAAGTCGATAACTTTTGCCACCCTGCTAATTTTATTGGCAAGGGTTTGCCCATTATAGAAACCATTTAGAGCAAGAGAAAAAGACTCGTTGGAACTTGTATTCACTTCATCCTGGTTAGTCCTGTAAACATCAATTATCCGTTGATCGCTGCTTTCACTTTCAAAGCTCTGCTTTGATTCCCGTAATCTCTTACTGTTTCCCCTGGGTTTTGTTTCGATGCCAAGACTGGTTAGGACATCACTATAAAACTTTTTGCGGGAAATCTTTAAATCTTTAATAATATTATTCGTGCCAATTTCCTCCCGCCATTTTGTCATAAGTACAACTTGTTTTTCAATAGGAAGCTCTTTGAATTCATCATAGGGAATGACTTTACTTTCGTACATATTATAAACTTTCACCTCACTGTTTTGCATATATTCTTTCTTTGCTTTGCCACGCAAAAAGTCGACTGGAGTCATAATCGCTCCTTTGCGCCCTGTTCTTGAAGCGCGCCCTCTGACGCCGCTTAGATTTTTCTTGCTTGTTGTGGACGAAAAAGCTTGCTCTGCTTCCGAAGGTTTTTCATCTTCAAAGTAATAGTCTTCACTCAATACACATCATCCTCCATATATTGGATTAGTATGCGCACTTAACCATCATTTATTCTTTGGTTAGCAAAAAAACACTCCTGCTTTTACGCTCAGGAGTGTTTTTCTTAAAATTATTGTTATATGTGAAAGAAACGTGTCATAATTCCCGCCAGGACCATGGCTGCACCGGTAATCTGATAGGTTTTTATTGTGTTAGCATTGGCAGGAATACAGTTCGGGATGTCATCACAGTACCGGGATGCAATCTTTACTGCACGAATCACCAGAGGCAGTGTAATAAAGGGTAACAACCAAAAAGGATTGCCAGTAACGGCAGAGAGCACGACGAGAGAGATATATGTTGCTGTAAATAATGCTGCATAAACGATAATGCCACGGGTTTTGCCGAGTCGAACGACCCAGTTTCTTTTGTTCCCCTGAGAATCAGCTTCAAAGTCAGGGTATTGATTGATAAAAAGAACATTGGCGATTAAGAATCCAATTGGCAATGAAGCCAGAATAACTTCCATGGACAGATAGTGTGTTTGCACAAGAAACGCTCCGCTGACAATAAGCGGGCCGAACGTTACACCGACCACAGCTTCTCCCATACCGCGATAAGCCAGTTTAAAAGGCGGTAAACTGTACGCTGCAGCAAAAAATAGCCCGGTGCAACCAATCCAGAGAATACCTGGTTCCCGGAGAAAACCGATATAGACGCCAACAAGACTGCCGGCGGTAAGGGTTATAGCTGTAATTACCGCTGCTTCCCGCAGTGTCAGGTTTCCGTCTACAATTGCGCGTTTTCCGCCACTAAACGGAGTACGCTTCTCCGGAGCTACCATTAAATCAACGCCTGTATTAAAATCTACAAAATCATTGACGGCATTTTTACCAATTTCTATAAAATATACCCCGATTAGACTTACAAAAAACCAGTACCAATGGAAGGTGCCTGTGGCACCGTATGCCATTGCTCCACCCACTCCCATTGGGACTGTAGAGGCAATCCATATTTTTGGATCTGCGACTTGCCAAAAACCCCTCCAGAAGCGACGGACATCCGGTTCCATGTAACCCAACCTCCCGTTATTAATATTATTATATCTTTTTCCTTATTTAAAAATAAATTCCTTTATGCCTGGTTAAACTGAAGTTTATTTTCCAGCATGGCAATCAAAGACTTTCTGCTGTCCGCGTCTTCTGGAAATGTTACAGAAGCTGCGGTAAATACGTATCGCGCGTCGCTCTCTTCCAGATAATCATATGACTCCAAAGAATATTGGATTCTCTCCATCACATATGCTGCGCCTTCTTTATTTGTCAGTGGTAACAATATCAGCACTTTATCCGAACTGTAACGCATGACTGTGTCAATATCCCGAAGTACACTTTCCAAAATACTGACGCCATCCCCTGAACGGTTAATTCTGCCGGACTGAAATGCCAGCATAATTAGAGACAGTGGTGATTTTCCCCGGTATGCGCGTTTTAATTCTATGTCCAGCAGTTCATTCATATTAAAAGAAACATATTCGGTGTAAATATCCGCATACTTATCCGGATTTAAGATTCGCCCGATCCGTTCCAGCAAATATGAATGGTGAAACGGCTTGATAATATAGTCAGAAGCGCCGGCATCCAGTGCTTCAATAACCGCTTCTCTTTCTGAAACATAAGAAAGGACAAGGACGGGAATGTGATTAAATACACTTTTCCGGACATGAGCGATAACGTCAAGGACACTTTTACCGGGTTCAAGGTCGACAAGGATAAGATGAACATCCTTATCTACCTGAGTAGCCAGCCCATCTTTATCTTTAATACGGGTAAGCAGGTAGCCGGCATCCTGCATCACTTTGGCAATATTACTATACGTAGTCTCATACGGATCAAGAAGCAATACTTTCTCCAATAGAGTCACCCCCGTTTCACTAGATATTTCGACCACCTTTGGCAAATTCCTGCAGGAAAAGCAATAAGCCCTAAGAACCCTGTCATACTTGCAAACAGAAAGGGTGCGAATTCCTTGCGAATTCACACCCTTTTTGATGCTATTTTTCATAAAAAGTACCTCAAAACGGAACCCGTTAGCACAGCGCCTTATTTTTTATTCACTAGATCCTACTGTATACGGGGCTGCTCTCCAGGGGAGCGTACCGGAATCATCCAGGGAGCAGTTACAGCGTCTCGCTGCTCAATCACCCTGCTATACATGAGCTCGTAATATTCCCGGATCATCCTTGACGAAGAAAACTTGTAATGGGCCATGTCTATACTGGCCTGCATCATATCTACCCATCTGTCAGGTTGCTCATAAAAGGTTGGGATAACTTCTGTTAAGAGTACTTTATATAACGCTTGCAGATCATTTACATCCTGTTCATTATGATCATTTGATGTTACATGGGAATCAAGCAACCATCCCGAAACACCATGCTGCGGTCCCTCTCCTACCCATCCGTCAACGACGCTCAGGTTAAGCACTCCATTAACGGCAGCTTTCATCCCGGAGGTGCCTGAAGCTTCCAGCGGCCGAATCGGGTTGTTCAGCCAGACATCGCAGCCCCGTATCATCAGACTGGCAATTTCCATGTTGTAATTCTCTAAGAATACCACGGAATCTTTATACTTACGATCCATCTTTACTAAGTCCTGAATAATTTTTTTCCCCTCAACGTCCTTTGGATGAGCTTTCCCTGAGAAAATCAACTGAATCTTCCCTTCCTGCAAAAGGGGGTCGATCGCCTCGGTATTACGAAATATCAGATCTGACCGCTTGTACCCGGTGGCGCGCCGCGCAAATCCGACAAGCAAGGCGTCAGGGTTAAGAACTGCGTCGGTATGCTTTCGAGCAAATTCAATCAGCTCCATTTTTGCTCTCATATGCGATTTCTGTATATCCCCTCCCGTTTCAAAGGCATGGCGAATTTCAGGCATTTGCCACGTAGGAACATGGACTCCGTTTGTAATAGAAATAATTGGTCCGGTATCGGCAACATGACGCCACATAGCCCGGGCAGTATGTCCATGCAGATTAGAAACAGCGTTCGCAACACCACATAGCCGCAAAGCCGCCTCAGTCATATTGAATGGATCTCCGCCCAACCGGTTCAGTTGTTCGTAAGATAGTCCGTTATATGCTCCCATCTCCTGCAATTCAGAATGGCTGTGCTTCTCGTTTCCTGCCTCCACCGGAGTATGGGTAGTAAAAACCACTTGCCTTCGCGTGGCCAACCAGGCATCTTCAAACGATTGGCCATCATTCATTCTTTCCCTGACCATCTCCAAGCCGGCCATAATCGCATGTCCCTCATTGAAATGGTACACATCGACTTCTATATTCAGTGCTCGAAGTAAACGGACACCGCCAATACCCAAAATAATTTCCTGGGCGATCCTTTCATGTGACCCGCCACCGTAAAGTTTGTTTGTAATCCAGCCATGCTTACTGCCAGGGAAGTTAGTATCTAGGAGATAAAGCGGTGCATTCCCATACTGGTCTACAACTCTGACTTTGCAAACGACTTCCTCTCCCTGCACAGGAACAGATATTGTAATTCCGGTATCCTTAACAAAATCATAATCATAATTGGGGTAAATATCGTAAGGCCAGCCATCTTCCCCAATAAACTGCTCCGTATAATCATGACGCCAAAGAATACCGATACCTACCAACGGCAGATTGAGGTCTTTTGCCGCTTTAAGGTAATCTCCGGCCAGAACTCCCAGTCCTCCGGCGTAAATGGGTAACCTTTCATGCAAGCCAAACTCCATACAAAAGTAAGCGACACGGGGATATCCGTTGTTATTCTGCATATTTTCGGCTATAGCCGCTTCCACCTTCCTTTTTGAAAGTCTATACATGTATTGTGTAAAACCTGGTCTGATAATATTCAGTCCCGCAGGAACAGCCTGCTCTTTCAAAGAATATTATAAAAAAAAGAAACAAGGAGTCAGATTCATAATGGCTGTTTTTGCGCTCGTTTTAGCCGTTATCCTCTTTCTTTTAGGGTTAGCAGGGACTTTATTGCCAGTCCTGCCCGGGGTAACTTTGATATACGGCGGTATGGTCTTGTATGGTATACTTACCGGCTTTACTGACCTGAATACAACTTTTTATATCTTGCAAGGTTTGGCAGTGTTACTTGTATTTGCCATTGACTATTTGGCCACAGCGGCCGGTTCCCGCCGCTACGGCGGCAGCAAATATGCTGCCTGGGGTGCAATTATCGGGACAATCATCGGTATCCTTACTCTGGGTCCTTTTGGCATAATCATCGGACCTTTTGTCGGAGCGGTGACGGCAGAACTTATTCAAGGTAAACAGGCTAATCAAGCTGCTCGTACCGGTTTTGGCACAATTATCGGCTTGTTGGGCGGCACAGTATTGAAATTAATCATTGAAGTTCTGATGATTATCTGGTTTTTTATGGCGATTGTATAAAAAAGACGCTACGCGTTTTCAGATGAACGTCTTTTTTATTCCGCTAGGGGCTGCCGCCCCTTCGGCGGGTCTGAGGACCCTGAGCACCCCGCAAGATTAAGGGGGAATCCCCCTTAAAAACCCCCTTGCATAGGATCGTAGCTTCCCTGAATGTTATAATTTCCTATGCAATAAAAAAGACGCTACGCGTTTTCAGATGAACGTCTTTTTTATTCCGCTAGGGGCTGCCGCCCCTTCGGCGGGTCTGAGGACCCTGAGCACCCCGCAAGAGTAAGGGGGAACACCCCCTTACAACCCCCACGGCAAGGATCGTAGCTTCCCTGAGCGTTATAATCCTTGCCTATAATAAAAGGCGCCTGCGGGCGCCTTTTATATCTCAACTGTCTCTAACGTTTTTCTGAAGACAGCCACGTCGTTTTCACTAAACAGCACAAACCGTACAATTTGTATTTCCGGATGCTCCAATAAATAGTCACGTACAGCACGGAGTGAAACACCGGCCGCCTCAGGGACGGGGTAGCCGAAAATCCCTGTGGATATGGCCGAAAATGAAATTGTTTTAACATCATGGGTTGACGCCAGACGTAATGATTCCATGAAACAAGAGCGAAGCAGTTTAGAATCTTCAGGGCTGCCGGAATAAACGGGCCCTACAGTATGAATGACATACTTCGCTCTAAGGTTATGCCCGTATGTGATGGTTGCCTCCCCTGTATCACACCCATCTATTTTTTTAGCTTCTTCCCATAAACCCGGGCCTGCCGCCTTGTGTATGGCACCGGAAACGCCTCCTCCCGGCGACAATTGCTTATTAGCAGCGTTGACGATGGCGTCTGTTTCTTCCATGGTAATGTCACCTTGTACCAGTTGGATTAACGAATTGTTTACCCGCAACTCGTCCATGTAAACACTCCTATTCACATTTTATTTTTTTCCCGAATAAACCAACCAGCACGAGTCCGGCAACAAAACCGCCAATATGGGCCCAGAAAGCAATGGATACTCCGGCGGCACCGATACTGGCTATTCCGGAAAAAATCTGCAATATGAACCAGAAACCGAGAAATATTACCGCTGGTACTTCTGCCAGGGTAAAGATGATAAACACAGGAATTAACGCCAGTACCCTGGCCCGGGGACAACTAACCAGATATGCCCCGAGAACTCCTGCTACGGCACCGCTGGCCCCGATGATCGGCACGGTACTTCCAGTATCTATCGCAATCTGCGCGAACCCTGCCAGGCTGCCGACCAGTAAGTAGAATAGTAAATATTTACTATGACCTACCCGATCCTCAATATTATCACCGAAAACCCACAAGTAGAGCATGTTACTGCCTATATGCAACCAGCCGCCGTGCATAAATTGATACGTTAACAGAGGCGTAATTATCGCTGAGAAATGACCCTGGGTCAGTGCCTCGGTGACTGCCTGGGGAATCAATCCATAGGTAAAGACAAAAGACTGGAGCTCAGGATTGGTCATCGCCAACTGACGGATGAACACAATAATGTTGATAATAATAATAGACACGTTTACATAGGGAAATGTCCTTGTTTTCGGGGAGTCTTTCAGGGGAATCAAAATATCAGCTCCTTTACGTTCAAGGGCGAAGAGTGAAGTAAAGTAAAGCAAGCACCTGTACCGCTACCAGTAAAGGAATCACTGCAATAAACAGGCGGTGCTTCGTTTTATGACGGAATATCTGCATACCCAGCCAGACTCCGGCACTCCCGCCCAGGAAAGCCAAGGTCAGAAATACTTTTTCCGAAATTCTTCTCTTGTGCATCCGGGCATTTCTTTTGTCAAGACCCATAAGCATAAATACCAGTGTGTTTATTGCTATAATCAGCGGTTCCAGGAATTGGCTCAAAAATATCGCCACCTTTATTTCCCACTACTTCCTTTACAAGTTGCCGGATTCCTGCAATGTCTGTAATATAAGTATAAAAAAAGCATGATACGTTACAACATGTATCATGCTTTCACAAAACGTTAATTATTCGGTGCTTTCCGAAACGCCGGCATCGGCGAAACTGGCCATCTCATGCGTTATTTTTAATGCTGCATCAACCATGGTCATCGCCAGTGCAGCTCCTGTTCCTTCCCCAAGGCGCATATTCATCTGTAAGAATGGCTTTAATCCCAGGAGGTTCAGCATTGCCCTATGGCCAGGTTCTTCGGAAAGATGTGAGGCAATCATATAATCGGCGGCCAGTGGGCTCATCCGCCCGGCCACTACAGCGGCGGCACCGGAGATAAAGCCGTCGACAATTACAGGAATCCGGTTGGCTGCGGCGGCCAGTATTACACCGACCAAGCCGGCAATTTCCAAGCCGCCAACCTTGGCAAGTACATCAAGGGCGTCGGCGGGGTCAGGCTGATTTACCTGAAGCGCTTTCTCAATAACACTGATTTTCAAGGCCAGTCGCTGATCATCTACCCCAGTGCCACGGCCGCAAACTCCGGCCACATCCCCTCCGTGGAAGCAGGCAATAATTGCCGTGCTTGGTGTTGTGTTACCAATCCCCATCTCTCCTGTCCCAAATATGCCGGTACCGGTGGCAATGCATTCTTCTGCTATCGCAATACCTGTTTCTATCGCGGCCACCGTCTGCTCCCGCGTCATAGCCGGTCCCTCGGCCATATTGGCTGTTCCAAATGAGATTTTCTTCAGTTTAAGCATTGGATGCTCCGGTAATTCCGCAGCAACACCCACATCGACCACAATCAGTTCCGCACCGGCGTGCCGTGCCAAAACATTCATCGCTGCACCGCCGTGGAGAAAATTTAAAACCATCTGAGGTGTCACTTCACTGGGATACGCAGATACGCCTTCAGCCACAACACCGTGATCTCCGGCCATCAATATGCTGGTTTTTTTAGGAATAGGCGGCTTAATTTCGCCGGTAATACCCGCAATTTTTTTAACCATGTCTTCCAGCACACCCAAACTTCCCACCGGTTTTGTGAGGGAGTCCAGGCGCTTCTGAGCCCCGGACATTGCCGCCTCATCAAGCGGCTTGATGGCGATTAATGTTTCTGCTAATTTTTTCATCTTATGTACCTCCTATTTTTATAATAAAAAGTCCTCAAGCAAAAGTTTGCTTGAGGACTTTACCATCATCCTTCACGATCGACGCAGTGGCAGGTCTCCTGGCTCCCGGTTCGCCGTTCCCACGCCCTTCCCGTTTCAAAAAAAGAAACAGTGGTCTTTCGTGGGTTCTCCCCGGTTACAGTGGCGGGTCCGCCCGGGATTCTCACCCGGTTCCCTATTCTCCGCAATGCGGCACCACAAGTCGTATATTCAACTAGATTCATTATAACTATTTACAATTAATTTTGTCAACAGCTTCGACTCGTATTTCTGCAGGAAACCCGTTCAGTGCGGAGAAGTCTTATAATCAGGTGATGATATGGCTGCATTATATCTGTTTAGTGCAATTTTGCTTGTTTCCCTAAATCCTGTCTGGATTCAGCTTGCTCTGTGGGGCGGGGCGTCCTCCCTGGCACTTATCTTCTGGCAGGCTGTCTTTGCGGTATTATTATATTCCGGGTTTGCCCTGATAAGACACAGGAAGCTTTTCAACGTAAACCGTGCCAGCGTTGGCCCGCTATTGCTCTTAGGCATTGCCGGCTTTTTTTTCATGGCTCTTTTCTTCACTTTAAGTCTGGAGCGTCTCAGTGCGTCTTATACAGTCATGCTTTTCTTTTCCTATCCCTTCTTTGTGCTCGTGGGAAATGCTGCTTTCTTCCGCATTAGGCTGCGCAGACTGGACATTCTTTCTTTAGTCATTCTTTTTTCCGGGGTGCTGGTCACAACACGCCCCGGTGCCGGTGTGGTTAGCGCCCTGGGAATAATGTTAGCTCTTGGAGCCGCCTTGGCTCATGCTTTTTTCATTCTCTACAGCCACCATAACTTACAAAAAGTGCGTCCGCTGCAAGTTTCCATGTTTGTACAGTTTGGCTTTCTGGTTGGGGCCGCTTTCCTGCTGTTATTCATCCCGGAGGGAGCACTTCTTCAACCTGCCGCTATCGGCTACGGCTTTATATTAGCCGTGTTATCATCATTTTTTGGATTTTTACTATTTTTAAACGGTGTCGCGGGACTGGGTGCCAGGAAAGCTGCTGTTTACAGCGTGGTCAACCTGCCCATGTCACTATTCTTTGCATGGCTCTTTCTCGGTGAATTGCTTGGTTTGCATCTACTGCTTGGACTTATATTAATTCTAAGCGGAATTATTATCGAAAGCCGCTCTTCCATTGAAGCAGGCAATAGTGACGACTGACTCTATAGATAGATACTATTGGCCTACCCTTGATTTATTACTCATTTCCGCATATAATAAGGATAGAGGCAAGTATTGGAGGTGGTGCATTGAAAAGCAAAACAAGAAGTAAATTTCATCTCACCGGATTCTCTGTCTTAATCGCACCACTAACTCAAAGTCGGCGTACCTGACGCAAAAAGATTATCGGGGTTAAGATGGTGTGATTACCGGAGCCGGTAGATGAGTACGGTTCGGATGAAATATACTTAGCCAAAAGAAGGAGCCTGCCGTTAACGGCAGGCTCCTTCTTTGCATATCAATCAGAAAATTATTTTACTACCAACACGTGACAAGGAGCCTTATGCATCACTTTATGGCTGATACCTGAACCGGTCAGGAATTCTTCCGCTTCAGATATACTGGAGTTGCCGATAACCATCAGGTCAGCGCCCACTTCGTTCGCTTTCTTAACCAGTTCATTGGCAGCTTTGCCGTACTCCAGAATTGTATGAACTTCGACGTTATTCGTATCGACACAAAGAGCTTGAACTGTACGCTGTAATATCTCTTTTGCGTTTTCTTTCATCTGGGAACCATAATGAATCTTTCTGTATTTACTTCTTTCGCCAGCTAATGCTGAATTCCTCTCCTTGAGGTCGCGAACAAAAAGAACTTAATTATTGATTAATATTTGTGTCTTTATCTAGCAAGACAGTGCATTTTGCATGGAGAAAATAGATGTACGTTGACTGTACCGGCTTTTTTAGAATTACTTCAACTGCTCTTTTGTACAAATCCATCTGTGTGCGGTAACGTGTGGTTAATTCACTGATTCCGCCGGCGGGTATTTGGTCAGTTTTATAATCAATGAGAACATATCCGGACGGAGTTGCGATGATTACGTCGATAATTCCCTGTGTCACAATGTACTCATCTGTATCCGCCGGCAATTCCGGGTTAATTTCGTGAATTGGCAGAGACATGGTAAACGGCCATTCACGGTGAATTGTCCCTTTGTGGGCAAGTAGTACCTTGCCGGCTTCACTCTGCAGAAAGGCAGTAATAAGTCCGGGGTCAATCTCACCAGCGGTTGCGGCAGGAATTATTTTAGTTACGGCCAGTTCATAAATCTGTTGCCTGATTCCCTCTGGATCCAAAGACCCGTGGAAATCCAGGAACTGCAGTACAAGATGGTACAATGTTCCCTTGTCGGCGGCTGACAACCCTTTTTTTTGCGCTATAAAAGCAGGAGAGGACCACAACTGTGTAGACTGATAATTTATTGTTCCGTCTTCTTCCTTTTCTCTGTGGTCAAAGCGGCGTTTTATTTCACTGACGGAGAGCTTTGCCGGCAATGTGGATACAGGATATTGATACCGAAAGTTTATCCTCTCCCGCACTGCCTCCTCCAGATCTGCCGGTACATCACAGGAAACAGGGAGCATCGATAACAAGTCATTCCCGATTTGCTGCACTCTTCTGTGCTCTGCTATTTCAGTTTTCGCATCCGCCGCTGAATCCTCAGTTATCTCTAAGGCAAAACGGGATTCTTCTCCTGTAAGCCAGGAAAGTTGGGCTGTATCTTTACCAAACATGTCCGGATGGCGAACCAGCGCTTTGCCCAGCCAGTCCAGGTAACTTTTTGCGTCTGCAATTTCATCGGCGGGAAGCGTTTGCTCTGTATGGTTTAGCAGGCGGCTCCACTTTTTTATTTCTTTGGGCAGATTTCTGACAGAACCAATCAGGACAAGTTTTTCGCGGGCCCGGGTCAGCGCCACATAGAGGATACGCATTTCTTCAGCCCGGGTTTCCGCCTCTGTCCGCAAGCGAAGCGCCAGATAAGGGAGAGACGGATAACGCAGTCGCTTTTCCGGCTCCACAATGAGCGGGCCCAAGCCAAGCTGGCGGTGTAACAGCACATCATCACGGGTATCCTGAACATTAAAGTCTTTTCCCAAATCACAGAGAAAAACAACGGGAAATTCCAGTCCTTTGGCTTTATGAACACTCAGAATTCGTACCACATTTTCCTTTTCACCGAGAGCCCTGGCTGCGCCCAAGTCTTTTCCGGAAGCTCTCAGTTGCTCTATAAACTGAAGAAAACGAAACAATCCCTGCCTGGAAAACCGGTCAAATTGCCGGGCCCGTTCAAACAAAGCTCTCAGATTCGCCTGTCGTTGCGCCCCGTCCGGTAACCCGGCCACATAGTCCCGATAACCGCTCTCTTTGTATACGGCTGCAATAAATGCTGCCAGCTTTTCATGGCGAACCTTCTCCCGCCAATCATCCAACCGTCGGAAGAAATAGCGCAGCCTTTTTGAAATGCCGGGCAGACCACCTAGTGCTGCTGTGCGGGCGGCTCCGTAGAAATCGCAGCCTTTTCCTCCGTACAGCCTGACCGCTGCCAGTTGTTCTTCGTTCAGGCCCACAAATGGAGACCGGAGAACGGCAGCTAAAGGGATGTCCTGACACGGGTTATCGACAATTTTTAGGAAAGAGAGCATCGTGTCCACTTCCGTTGCAGCAAAATAGCCGGTGGACAGATCGGCATACGCGGGAATTCCGTACTTACCCAGCAGCTCAACAAGTTGATTCGCCCTGCCCGTGGTGGCTCGCATGAGAATGACAATATCCCGGTACATGAGAGGCCGGTACACGTCGGCGGTTTTGTCATAAACCCGGGTGGCTCCGTTGCTCCCAGTGTCAACCATTTGGGATATCCGGCGGGCGATAATGGCCCCTTCTTTTTCCAAAGCTGTGACGCCCGCTTCAGCCCAGTCAGGCATGCCTTCTCCCTGCGGCCTTTCATTATTTCTTTCCAGCAGATATACTTCTACCGGAGTCTCATTCATACAGTTCTCGCCCGCTTCCGGGTACTGGGCACCGCAAGCCAGTTCCGCAGCCCTGTCATACTCGATTTCCGCTGCTTCCCGGGTCATAAGTTGCCGGAAGATAAAGTTAACGGCGTTGACCACACCGCTACGGCAGCGAAAATTGTACGAAAGTAGCAGCCGGCGCTCAGTGCCGCCGCCGGTTTCGGGATAGCGCTCAAAGCGCTCCATAAATAAGCCCGGGTCACCAAGTCTGAAGCGGTAGATACTTTGCTTCACATCTCCGACCATAAAAAGATTGGGTGCCGGCTCTCCCTGTCGCGAAACTAAGTGAAGAATAGCTTCCTGTACCGGATTAATATCCTGATACTCATCGACCAAAACATGCTCATAACGGGAGCGAAGTTCATTTGCCGCCGCTGACGGGGTAAGCATTTCGTCAAAAGTTTCCCCGCTTAATAAGATGCTGAGGCAATTGTGCTCGAGATCATTAAAATCCAGCAATCCCCTGGCTTTCTTTGCCGCACCATAGTATTGGGCAAAGCGTATGACCAGGCCATTCATGGCATGAATCACCGGACCCAGGATTTTTACTTCCTCGTAATATTCTTCAATGGAGCGGGTCAGATACATTACCAGACAGTCTTTTAGTTCGGTTTTTGCTCGGTCCCGAAGTTCCTTAATCTCCTCTTTCAGTTCCTCTTCGGCACCTTTTGCCTCGGGTAACCGCTTAAACTGAATACCGCTCCAGGCTTCCCGTAATTCTGCCCATGAACCGTAAAGCAGCATTTGAAGTTTGGCAATCTGCTCCCGTTCCGCAACAAGGTTCCCTTCATAAACAAGCGGCGCTCCCGGCAAGTTTAGAAGCCGGAGTGCACGGCACAAAGCGCTGTCAGCGGCTGTCAATGAGAGCTGTAATTGCTTCGTAACCGGTTCCAGCCAGTGCCAAAGGGCAGCCTCAGGCGCCGCACCTGTTGTCAGGTAAGGTTGTGCTGCATTAATCAGCCAGCGCTCCGGCCAGGGATTACTCCAGGCAAATCTGTATATGCGCAGTATCAGTTCAATCAGGCTTTCGTCGCTGTTCTTTCCGCCAAAACGGGACACTAAAGCAAGAAAGCCTTTTTCTCCTTCCTGAAACGCTTCTTCGAGTACATCAGCTAACACGCTCTGCTGTAATAGAGTGGCTTCCAGTTCGTCTGCGATACGAAAACCGGGATCCAGATCCAACAGGTAAAAATACCGTCGAATCACATCCAGACAGAACGCATGTAATGTTGAGATCGCAGCGCCGTTTAGAAGGGCTAACTGGCGGGCAAGTTCAGGCCGGCTTGACACAATCATTTCATTCTGAAGCGCTTTACCGATACGTTCTCTCATTTCCGCCGCAGCAGCTTCGGTAAAAGTGACAACCAGCAACCGGTCAATATCAAGGGGTTTTTCCGCATAATTGAGCAGATGAATAATCCGCTCAACAAGAACTGCCGTTTTACCCGCTCCGGCGGCGGCGGAAACTAAAAGGTTACAGTCCCGGACTGTAATCGCCTGCCATTGTTCATCGGTCCACTTATGTTCCATCGGGTAAAACTCCTTTATCATCGGAGCGTCTGCTCAAAGTATCCAGGACATCCTGGTGGCTGAAAGAAGAGAGATGTCGATACCCGTTGCCGGCAGTACCGGTATCAAAGCGGCAAACAGGCTGGAATTCACAGAACTGGCATGCTCTGCTGCCGTCTTTCTTTCTGTATGGCAAAACGGCTGCCTTCCCGGAGAGAATTTCAGTACCCAGTGATGCAACTTTCTCACGCGCAAACGTCATTAATGAAGCTATTTGCTCTGCAGTCGCCACCCGGGAGTGCCGGCTAAATGTTCCGTCATTATTGAGTTCGGCGCGGACCAGATCTCCCGAGCCGCCCATCAGTTCGTATGCCTCCCGTTCACCGAGAATAATCCCGTCCATACGCAGGGAATTTTCCTTCTCCCTTCCCTCCGATGGCGGATTGTCCACACGGCTGAATTGGCCGTTGACTGCAAAATATAAGGCACCGGCACTTCTGAAATCCCCGGACACCAAGGAACAAGCGGATTCATTCATCACCGCCATGTAGCATAACAACTGCAGGGAAAGCCCGTGCCAGGCATCTGCAAGACTCAATTCAGCCGGATTGCTTTTATAGTCAATAATACGTATATAGCTAGCCGTTTCTCCGGTTGCCACATCCAGTCTGTCAATCTGTCCCGTCAGGGTGATAAAACTCTGGTCATCAAGGGGCACCTGCCAAGGAGGCAATCCCCCACCTCTGCCAAAAGGGATTTCCACAGCAACAGGACGAAAGCTGCCCCGTCTTGCATGCTCTGTCAATAAAACGGCGGCCTGTGTCATTGTTTCTTTTAACCGGGAGGCCAGATAGCGCAGGCGGGCCGAGGATAGTAATATCTCATTCTGCAGTCGGGGAATCAGCAATTCCACCACGGCAGACATCCTGTTTTCGGCGTCTGCCGCAGTTAACGTCCCCCAGTCCAGACCATCATCGAGTAACTGTTCTGTAAAGATGCGAAGCGCCGCATGGAAAAAGACACCCATATCTGGTGCTTCCACCTTAAACTCCCGTCGTACGTCAAGTTGCAAGCCATAGCGGGCAAAGTGGGCAAAAGGGCAACGGGCGAAAAGCTCCAGTCGGGAAACACTGCTCTTGAGCGGTGCACCGTACAAACTCCCCACCGTCTGTACGGATAAGTCAGGAACATAGTTTGTATAACGAAGTGAGGGCCAGAGTTTTCGCATGCGCCGTTTGACTGCCGGATTTTTGATTGCTTCCCTGTATGCCGCGCTCCAAAGAGGTGACATCTCCCCATGCCGCACAGCTTGCCCGGCTTTTAACAGCAACAGGGCTGCGCAATTGTCAACACCCGCCAGATAATGCAGGTCGTCTCCCTCTGCGGTGTTTCCATAGAAACATACCTCTGCAGCGGGAAACATCGCCTGCAGCCGGTTAAACAATGAAGACGGACGTTTTGCCCTGCCTTCCCCGTCAGCCAGGGGAAAGCTGGCCCAAAGGTAGTCAGAACTCCTTGTAACTGCGATGTACGAAAGATATTGTTCATGAAACAATCGCTGCCGTCTCGTAACAGCCATCTCTACTCCATCACCGGCAAGGGAATGCCTCTCCCCGTCAGCAAAAAGTCCGTCTTCAGCCAGGCGGGCCGGAAAATCACCCTCACTTAGCCCCAGCACATATGCCGCCTTTAATTTAGGCTGCCGCGAACGTTCCACGCTACCAACACTTACCTGGTCGGTACCCGCGGGAACCAGTCCCAGTGACAGACTCTCCAAACCAGACAGAAATGTCTCAAAGAACTCCTGCAGAGTAAGCTGCCGCTCACCTAATATGTCGGATAACTGATCCAGCAAACCAATTACGCCCCGCCACACCTGGCTGTGGACAGCAATTGCATCTGCTTTTCCACGGCGCAATTCCCGTTCTGCCAGGTCCTGTAATTTGTCAAGGCTTTCCAGCCTCATCATGAACTCCCAGAGTGCCCTACAGTAAACATCCGTCTTTTTATTGCCCCCTCCCGACAGTGCGTCATATAGCGGAGAGAATGCTGTGCAAAAAATTTCCCTCGCCTGATTGATACCATCAAGAGTTTCATGATAGCTGTGATGTCCGTTTCCTTCTTCTTCATTCAGAGCCAGTTGATAACGCCAATGCCAGGGCTCCTTCGTCAGCCATGCTTTGCCGCGGATTCCATGGGCACGCACATAATTTTCCAACCTGTCCACATCATATTGCTCTATGGGAAATAAACCGGTTTTCAGCATATGGAAAACAGGCACATAACCTATATTGGTCAGTATGGCCTCCAGCGCGGATCTAAGCAACTCAACCAGGGGATGGTGTGCTGCAGTTCTCCTGTTATCAAGGAAATAAGGAATACCGAAATCTTCAAATACGGCTGTGACCAAATCATGATAACGGTCAAAATCCCGAAGAATGACACTCATTTCCCGGAACCGCCAACCCTTCTCCCTGACATTGTGGAGGATATCCCTGGCTGCCGACTCCACCTCAGCCCGGCAACCGGCGGCAGCAACCAGGCGAATGCCCTTCGCTTCACCGGTAAATTCCCGGATTGGATATGCGTTGAAGTGGGACTCCAAATAGGCCAATGCTTTGTTGCCGCTAAAACGCCCTATCCCCTCCCTGTAGGGCAACGTCAATGGAGGGCGGGCTCTAAGACCAATATCACCACAGACTTGTCTTAGACGCCTGTACGTGTCCAGGGTGGGATGAAAGAGCTCATGCTCCGACAGTTTTTGCCTGGCATTGGCAGGGTCCAGGCAGAGAGCGATGTTTACCTGATCTGCGGAGACTAATAATGCAGCCAGCACACTGAATTCCTGCTGCGTAAAGCCAGCAAAACCGTCAACCCATATTCTTGTGCCTGTAGGCAGCACACCGTTGGTTACCGCAACAGCCAGTTCCGTTAAAACGTCTTCAGGATCAGTAAAACGGTCTTTAATAAACTCACTGTAAGATTGATAAATTCTGGACAAATCAGATAGTTTCTCCCGTAACGGCGGCGGAAAGCTTTCTACGCCGGAAACTTTCAGCAGCGTCTCCGGGGAAATACTGTAACTTTTAAACTCCCTGATTTGTATTGCCAACTTTTCGCAAAACCGGGGCTGGCGCGCTGCCCGTCGAAACACTCTTAGAAATGGTGCATTGTCTTGCAGAAGGCTGCGTAAAACCATCTGTCGGCCTTCGTCAGTTATAATCGGCCGCGCATCGCCCTGACTCTGCCTTAACAGTCGATACGCCAGGCGTCGAAATGAAAAAACCTGTGCACGGGACGTGCCTCCCTGACATAGTACGGTTAGTTCCTTTTCCATCTGAAAGGTCGCCTGTTCCGGTACAAGAAAAATCAGGGGAGAGCCGTCTGGCTCTACCCTGCAATGTTCGGCTATTTCCCGCAGGCAAAACTGTGTTTTGCCGCTCCCTGCCCTTCCCAGAATAAATTGTACAGTCATCCTGAGCCTCCTATATTTCCACCCAACAGCGATTTCCCCATGCGGAAAATTCCTGTCTGTGGGAAAAGAGCAACACCTGCCGGTTATTTTTTACTTCCATCACAGCCTGGCGCATTCTCTCAAGTCTTTCATCATCCCAATTCAAAAAAGGATCATCAAAGATAAACGGCAGAGACGTTTCACCTGTCAGCAAATCGGCAATGGCCAGCCTGAGGGCAATATACAGTTGGTCCCGGGCCCCCTGACTAAGCTGGCTGACAGATGCCGGCTTGCCGTTTTCCATAATTGAAACAGAAAATTGATCATCTACCAGAACGCGCCGCTCATTTACGCCGGTCAGCCTCGAAAAATACTCTGTTGTCTTTGCCGCAAACTCCTGTCTGTATGACTGGGAAAACTCTTCGATTGCTGCGGCCAGTTCATTATAGGCTAACTCCAGTGATAAAGCTTCCCTGTTAAGACGATCCCGTTGTGTTCTTAGTTCAGATAGCCTGACTTCTCCGGCAGCAATATTCACCGGTGTCTGCCCCTGAAGTCTGGCATATTTTACGTCTAATTCCCGCAGCTTTTCCTGTAACGATTCAACGTCTGCCCGCAGTTGTATAATCTGGTCTTCCAACTGGAGGAAAGATGTGTGCAGAGCAGCAGGATCATCTTGTTGGGTTCCGGGAAGAGCAGGAAAATCAGAGATTAAAGTTTCCCATTGTTGTAAGGCACTTATTGCTTTATTTGTGGTATCTGTCATATTTTGCTGCATTTCTGCCATGTTGGTTACCCCGTGAGACGAGAGGACACCGGCCAGCTCTTTCTTTTCCTCATCATGCAACCGGCGGATTTCGCGAAATGAGTGCCATCGTTCAACGACTGTTGTTAAATCACATTCATCACCAATCAGCGGCGCCAGCATTTCCAGCAGAGGAGCCAATTTTTCCTGTAAGTCAGATGTTAATAGAGTTATTTCCTCCTGTTGCTGCAAAAGGGTTGTCATGGCAGAGCGGCGGCGGGTCAGTTCCGCCTCAGCAGCGCTCCATTGTGATAACATATTTTCTAATCTTTCCGGCTCTGTATTCTCATCAAAAGGAGCAAGTGCTGCCCGCAGTTCCTCTATTTCCCCGGCCAACCGTTCCCGGCGCTGCGCTCCTTCTGAGCCTTCCTCTGTCAGTGCCGAAAGTCCGTTTTTTGCCGCAGCGTATTCCTCAGTTACTTCTTCATAAACAATTACATCGCCTCTGACTTTGCTCCACCAGCTATCATCGAGAGCTTCCAACCAGTCCAGCGCTTCCCCCAGTGTTGATGCACCCACGCCGCAGACTGTGGAAAATACGCCTACTTCCGTCCAGGGTGACGACAACGACTGCAAGTCGATATCATTTACAAGCTGCCCATTGTCAATATTCGTTTGACGCCTTAAAAAGTCTGCCGTTTTCTTTCGTAACGTATTGGCATCCCGACTAAGTTCACGCCACTGCCGAAATGCAGCAGGGATGTCAGAATATTTTGCGGTGAATACTGCTGTTCGTTCCATAAAAGCGTCTGATTCTTTTTTTGCTTGTTCCAGTCTTGTTTTAAGTTCTGAAAGTTCGTCGTCATCGGGCAGGTCTGCCTGCATTTGTTGAATCCTGTCTTGTTCTTCCTGCCGTTGCCTAAGCCGTATGCGCAGTTCCCCCAGTTGCGCTTCACTGCTGACTGAAAACGAACCAAGCAGCGTATCGACCTGGCGCATCTGCGCATTAATTTCTCCAAGCCGGGCCTGAGGTTGAGCCTTCTCTTTTTTCCCTGCAATCGTTTTGAGGATAATAAAAGTAACGAAACCCGCTGCAACCGCAATAACCCCGGTGACTACGGGGTTACCGGTGTAGTAGTAAGCAGCACCCACTCCGGCCAGCATCATGATAAAGACTGCAAGACGTTGGCCCAGACCTGAACTATGGGAGGCAGAGGCAGTTTGCCGTAATACGTCCTCCTCAGCTTTCTTAGCCTGAAGCAAGTCCAATTTTTTTTCTACCAGCGACAGCCCGGTATCATCCAGTCTTTCCATCTCTGCGAACAGGCGCTGATAGTGTTTTCTTGCAGCCTGAATTTGCTCAATTTTTTGCAGTGCAAGCCCCCTGGCGTTTTGAGACGCACCTAATTCAACATCCAAACGCATCTTCCCGGTCTCATACGCAGCCAGCAATTCCAACAGGCTGTCATCAGCTTCTTCAAAAGGACGGTACTGTTGAAATATTTGTTCTTGTATCTGCCGCAGGTTTTCCATATCAGACCTGTACTCATTCCAGTCTTCTTTGCGCAGTTCACATTGCCGACGCAGTGTATCCAGCGCATGGAGTGGTGCTTTTCCCAGTTTAGCAAAATCCGGCAAAGCAGCAATCCGGTTCTTCAGACTCTCACACTGCCCCTGGAGTTTAGAAATGCTTCCCTCTATTTCCCGCCATTCAGACAGTCTGGTACGTAACCCCCGGCAGAGAGCTGGCAAATCGTGACGGCCCTTTACCGTTGACAGTTCACCGCCAAGCAATTCATCAAGCCTGACAATTTCTGCTGACTCTTCTTTCATGCGTTCAGTAAGCTGAACTAACTTCTGTTGCTGAACAGCCAATTCCCTGCTGAGATGTGATACAGTAACAATCTGATCGCCGGTTTCCGGAGGAAATTTGCTAAACTGGGCAAATTCCTGGGACAGGCGCTTCTCTTTCTCACTGACGCTATCGGCCAATATTTTTCCGTGTTGGTATGCCGCTGTAACTGTAGCCTGCTTCACAGCAGCATCCTTGTACCGCTCCTGAAGTGTCCGCCACTGCTTCCACGCTTCCATTAGCCGGCTTTTTTCAGTCAACAGCGCCGTCTGACACTGAAATTGTTCACGGGCCTCCTGTAAAGATGCCGCTGTATCCTGTAGTTCTACAACCGTTTGGCGGCTGGCTGTTATCTGTGTATCCTGTATTGATATCTCCTTCTCCAGCAGTTCAAGACGTCTTTCATTATTCATGTCCCGGGGAGTTATCCCCATCCTCCCGGTATAACGGGTAATGCTCTTTAGTTCTTCAATGAGAGCAGTCAACGCTGTCTGGTAATGGGCACCCGATCCGGACAACAATTGCTGAATTCCCGGAATAATTTTATCTCCTTCCGGCAGCGGCTGAGTAACCTGGAAGGTGGCCGTGAACAGTTCCCTGTCATTAAACCCAATCAGTTCAGAGATTTTCTGCTCGTACGTGAGATTGGGCTTATGTGCACCAGGGTTATGCTCTCCCGACACTTCTTCCTGCCATTGCCCGTCAACCTTGCGCTGAAGTGATATACGGTTATCATCAAAATTTCGCAGAATACGGTAGTGAATGTCCCCGGAAAAAAACTCTAACTCGCCTTCAAACGACGAAGGGTTGTGCCAATTGCGATAACGGGCCGAACCAAACTTGCGCGGATCCGCAATGTTCTGCAAACCAAAAATTACGGCCGCCAATCCCGCAACCAACGTTGATTTCCCTTGTTCATTTTCAGCAAGACACACGGAGACCTCCGGGTGGAATTTTATCGTTACGCGGTCTTTATAACGGCCAAATCCCGATAATGTCAGCGATGCCCAGCGTAAACCCATTATTCTCCGCCCCCCCGCAATGCTGCGATTCCCCGTGTTAAAGCTTTCTTGATCATATCAATTTCTGTATCATCTTCTTCACCTTCAAGCCGGGCCAGTAGCCTTTTTGTAAAATAGCCGCGAATGGTAGGTTCGCCGGCCAGGCTTGCCAGACTGTCCAAATCTAAATAAACACCTTCGCTGTCAACTTGCAGGTGATAAAACAGATGTGCGTTGGCTTCCTGTAAGGCTGCCGGATCGACCCGGTAGTTAACCTGTCCTTTTAACACGATGCGGAGGATTAATTGCGGGTCAGCCCACTGCGCGATGGTTCGGGCCACATCCTCAAAAGTGTCACACAGATTTAAGTCAAGCTCCTTTGTTTGGTATAGCCGGCAGGCTGCGTCAACTCTCTCCACGTTCACACTCTCACCAAGTGAGAGTACGGTAAACATTCCCGTTCCGGGGTCGTGAAACGTCTTGGCTTCTACAGCTCCGGCGTAGCAGGCAGTTGTCTTACCAAGAAAGCGCGTAGAGAAACGGTGGATATGACCCATGGCCAGACAGTCGTAACCGGACCCTGCTACTGCTGCTGAAGATATTGGCATGCTCCGGTCCCCCGTGTCCCAGTCAAGGCTGCCGTGAAGCACAGCGACATGGCGGTCAGCCTCTTCTTTTGGAAATGTTTCCAAAGGTGGAGACGTCTTAGTCAAACCGCCTGTATACGCCATTCCATAAAAAGAAGTCGTTTTACCGTCTAATTCGAGCCTGGCAATTTCCCGGGGCATAGGGCTAGTCGCCAGGTATCCAGGCCAGCGGTGTGCTTCTGCTCGGTAGACAGAGTCGTGGTATGTTATTTCATCGTGATTACCCGGCACAGTGAGTAGAAATATATTGTTTTTTACTAAACGCTGCAACTGACTGAGAGCCATTTCAACCAGCGGTCTGGAAGGGTTGTGTACTTCGAATAAATCCCCCGCTATAAGTACAACATGAATACGATTGCGCGAGTCTAATGCAAAATCTACGGCTCTGCGCAGGAAGTTGTCCCGTTCCCTGGTTCGTTCTTCTTTCTTCTCGCCCAGAAACTCAGGTTGCCAACCCAGATGCAAATCGGCTAAATGTAAAATGCGCATAATGTCACTTCCCTTTGGATTCTGCTGTTTCCTTACGTGAAAAAGCTACGGCCTGCCGTTGCATATTGACACTGATTAAACGGCACCCGCCACCCTGCCAAATATAGGCATGGGGCATCTCATCGTCCCACCAGGAGCCAAGACGCCTGGCCGCCCTGGGTAAGGGAAACCCGAGAATTTTTTCGATTTCGTTAAATGTTAACTCGATAAATTTCATGCTTTGGTGAACGTGCCGCAGGTAATTGGTTAAGTTGCGGTATTTTTGCTTCGTCCAGAGAGCCAGCTTTAAGTCCACAGCTTTCTCATTCAGAAACGGAACCATTTCCCACTTAAGCAGATCTCTTTGCAGTTCCTTTCCCTCCGGGTAAAACTCGCTCACATTACCGTCGCGGTTAACAACACGGTGACCAAAAACTTCTGCGCCGCCAGGCAGCCGTGACAGTTCGGCCATAACCCGCTTTTCATTCCAGTGCAGCCCTAAAAGCTTGGCGAGTTCGGCAAAAGTGGTCACTTCTCCATAAGGAATTTGACGCAAATATGTAAAAAGGGGGTTATTTTCAAGTAATAACGGAACAACACTTTGTAACTCCGGTAAAAACTCAAATTCGTCATTAAGAAAAAAATATCCGGTCAGGGCTGTCACAGTCGCATAAAAAGCTGTCAAAGATGGGGTTGGTAAAATCCTTATCCCGTTTTCTTCCAGCCAACGCCATGGCGTCAGTCCATCAATAGGAGTAAAAGCTTGTAGTATTGGGGTTAATTCCGTAGTAACAATGGGCACTTGCTCTTCATTTAAGAGCCGGAGAATGGAAAAATAGCGTTGAGTTACCCGCACTTCAGTACCAGTACTCACTACAGCTACGTGCGGAGAGTAAGAGCTATCCAGCATCTGCTTTAATTCCTGTTCATCACTAAATGTAGCTGTACGGCATTTTCTCCCTTTCAGCCAGGCAAAACCGCTCTCCCCGCCCTGCACCACATCGAGATAGATACCACAGCTTGTCGGGAATTGGGGATAACGTTTTTTTAACCGATTATAAAAAGGAGATAATTGAATGCCCATAGAAAACCTCCCGAAAGCGGTGCGTCGGCGCTATATCAAACATCGGTCGTTTAGGTATTCGCCAAGTTTACGATGATTTCCTTTTCAACCGACACTTCCCTTTTATAGCTTTTTGTATTACAATAGTGGTCAATATATTTTTTTTGACAGGAGGTTCACCCAATGTACAAGATTGCCGTTTTACCCGGCGACGGGACAGGCCCGGAAGTTGTTGCCGAAGGCCTTAAGGTCCTGGAAGCTGTTAGTGAATCAGCTGGCTTTGCCATGGATTTTACCCGCTACGACTTGGGCGGTGAGCGCTACATGCGTACAGGTGAAATCTTACCCGACAGCGTCATCGAGGAACTCCGCGGGTACGACGCTATTTACCTCGGTGCCATCGGTCACCCCGACGTGAAACCCGGTATTCTGGAAAAAGGGCTTTTGCTACGGCTCCGCTTTGAGCTGGACCTGTACATCAACTTACGTCCGGTCAAACTTTATCCCGGTGTGGACACCCCATTAAAAGATAAAGGACCAAAAGAGATTGACTTTGTTGTTGTCCGCGAGAACACAGAGGGACAGTACGCCGGTGCCGGTGGATTTTTACGTAAAGGCACTCCCGATGAAATTGCCATACAGGAATCCATTAGTACACGTAAAGGAGTGGAACGCTGCCTGCGTTATGCTTTCCAATACACCCAAAAGAGGAATAAAGACAAAAAACTGACGCTCTGCGGTAAGACCAACGTGCTTACATACGCCTTTGACCTCTGGGAGAGGGCCTTCCATGAAGTGGGGCAAAAGGATTTCCCGGATATTACACGGGATTACGCCCACGTGGACGCGACGGTGATGTGGATGGTCAAAAATCCTGAATGGTTTGACGTCATTGTTACTGAAAATATGTTCGGTGATATTATCACCGATCTGGGAGCCATGATTCAGGGAGGAATGGGAATCGCTGCCGGTGGCAACATCAACCCGGAAGGGGTATCCATGTTCGAACCTATTGGCGGATCAGCTCCCAAATACACCGGCTTGAGTGTGGTCAATCCGCTGGCGGCTATCGGAGCCGCTGCCATGATGTTAGAAACACTTGGCGAGGACAAAGCCGCCTCCCGTGTCGAAAACTCTGTCATCCATGTTTGCCAGTCCCACCTCAAGAGTTTAGCTGCCGGGAAAATGGGCTACAACACCCAAGAAGTCGGCGATTTGGTCGTGAAATCTCTTTAAATAAAAGGCACGCCGCTTTGTGCGGCGTGTTTTTTATTGTGGGTTTCAATTTTTCCGGTACTCGGGAGCCAAAGCTGTCAGCCGGTCAAACTCCTTCTCGGCCCGGTAGCGGTGCCCTCCGGCTTCAAGAAGCCGGTATAACTGGAGACGTAAGGCCACTTCTAAATCTTTGCTCATATATTCTCTGTATAGAGTGTTTCGGTAAACCTGAATGGCAGTGCTGTGATAACCCATCTTCTCCAATGACAGGCCCAGAAGATAGCAGGACGGTCCGGATAATAAACGGTTGCTGCCTGACTTTTTAAGAAGGTCAATCGCCTGATCATACTGCTGTTGCCTGAAATGCGCTTCGCCGCAGGAGAAGCGAAATATATCCAATTCTGCATGTTGGGAATTCTCCAGCAAACGGCAGGAATCATCTGTCTTGCCGTGGCTTTGATAAATTTCTGCCGCCAGCAGTTCCAGTCCTGGAAAATCACTCATTAAACGGATTTGTTTGCCGTCACACGCGGTAAGCATGGCACAGACACTCACGCCGGTTTCTTTCCACAAACGGGTAAACCCCTTTCGGTGTATCAACGCACGGTCTACGGCTGTCAGTTGTTCTTCAGGGTTATCACTGATCAGTGAGAGAGCAAAATAAGCGTCCGCCAGCGTATCATCGCGGTGGGCTGCCTCCCGGAAAAAAAAGGCAGCTTCCTCTTTGTTTCCGCAAAGTAACGCCGTAATGCCCCGATAAAAATCTTTCATAGCACGATTGTGAAATATTTTTGGCCGGATTAAACGTTCATCTGCTCCCCCTGATTCCCTTCCTGGTCCCCCGGTCTCTGCAAAGCCCGTTCCGATTAATAACGAATTTCGCCGTTCAGCGGAATATCTGCGGCGGCTTTTTGTTTCTCTGACGGCCGTAACAGAAATGAAGCGAATTAAACGGCCTTCCGGTATTTCCCAAGCTAAACGGAGTCCCACTCTAGTCCTCCTTACCCCTGACTAACGTTCCCACCGGTCAATGAGTGTCGAAATCAGTGCCAGTGCCTGACCATGGGTCTTTACTGTTCCGGACAACTGTGCTGCATACGACTGTTCCAGCAAACCTCCCACAGCCCGGCTGGGAGGAAGATTAAAAAATTCCATCACTTCACGGGCACTTATAATCGGCGCTGGAAGTTCCTGCCCTGCCCCGCTGAAGTATTCATCAAGTATACTTATTAAAATGGCTACCCGTTCATCAGAGCACCGCCCCTGGGCAGAAAGATTTGCTATCCCCAGAAGAATCAGTTCAGGAACATAGTCACCGAATTGCCGGAAAAAGCGTAATTTACCGGCCAAGCCTGCCGGCCCTTCCTCAATATATAAAACCCGGGAATGGGCACAGACAAGAGCCGTTAGCAAAGCGGATTCGCCCTCAGAGAGTTTTAAGAGCCTGGCAAGGCTTCCGACATACGCTTCACCGGCCTGTTCATGGCTAAATAAATGGGCTGTACAGGCCGCAGAGGCATCCAGTTTGCCAATATCATGGATAAGGCATGCCAACCGCAAATAAGCAAGGCGGCGGCGCCTATCCGTTACCTCCGTCTTCAGGTGCGAATGTAACTGTTCTACCAGCCTGCCGGGGAAACAACTTGTCGTCGAAAGAAATTCATCAAGGCAGTCGCAGGTGCGCAATCCGTGGGTTAAAAGATCTTCCCCTCCCTCGCTGACGCAGGCCATGGTTCCCAGTGGCGGGAAAAATGAGCTGAGCACATTGAGATCGTAGTGCAGAACCCTGATTCCATCGGCTGCCTGGGGAGCGCTTAATAACTGGAAAAATTCAATTGCCAGTTTCATCTTAGCCGACTGCCGGATTAGCGGAGCATTGCGTCGAATCATTTCTGCCGTTTCCCCGTCTAACCGTAAACCGACTTTATGCAAAAACCGTGCGCTACGGAGTAGCCTTACAGGGTCGTCCCGTAAGCATTCTTCCGATGTAAGACGAAGCAGCCCTGCAGCTAAATCTGCTTTACCGCCACATGGATCAGACACATAATCCTCCCATCCGTCTCCCTTGAGGTAATCTTCCAGAGAAATAGCCATTGCATTCACTGTAAAATCCCGGAAGCACAAATCATCAGCGATGTGCCTGCCCCTTTGCAGAGAAAAATCCAGCGTCAGAGGCAGACCGTCATCAGCGCAAACAGTAACACGGGAGAACTGTAACTTAGAATTCAATAGTTCATACCCTCCCCGTAACCGCCAGGATACGTGCTTCGCAAATTGTTCGGCTTCATCATTAACGACCATGTCAACATCTCTGCTTTGTATACCCATCAGTGCATCCCGCACAAAACCTCCAACAATAAATAGCCGCCTCTCCTCTTTTGCGGCAACGGCCGCCAGCGCTGCCAGTGTGCCTCGCATCACCAACACCTCACAATTGAATAATTAATGATATACTTCTTTCATGAAAGTCAATTTTCCTTTTATTTCTAATAATTATTTCACCCCATCCTCCCCACGTACGTACTATATAAAAACATAGTATGGGAGGAGAACCATGACCGATAACTGTAATTATAAAGACACAGAACCGGTAGTTTACCAGGTTGATGCTGCCGTTGCCCGCCCCAGTGCCCCGGAAAGTGTAGACGATAATATCATTGGGCTTGGCACAGTCAAAGGGGTTACTGCAGCGGCACTTTATCAGGATGTCCGAAAAAGTGGCCGCTCGACAGGAGTTACCCGGGGACATGTGACTGTAATCGGTACCACCGTAAATGTCGGTGTTGGAAGCGGCCGGATCATCCGGTTGTCAGATCAGATAGTAACGACCCGAATGGCTGATCCGGGAGACAGCGGGTCCCTCTTACTGGACGGTGCAAATCATGCGATAGGCCTGCTCTTCGCCGGAAGCAGTTCCGTTACACTTTACAATCCTATACATCAAGTGTTAGCAGCACTCCGGGTCCGGCTTACACAGGACAGCAGAGAGTCAGATTCATCTCTCACATCTCAATATGACAGTCTCATTTCCCTTGCCAGAGAAAAAGCTGCTGACCTCTTCCATTTCCCCAGTGTTGTCGGTGTGGGAGTGGGTACAAAAATCGTCAATGAAGTGGATACAGGAAAACCTTGCCTGACAGTTCTGGTTAAACAGAAAAAGTCCCGCGAACTACTGAGCGAAGAAGAACTGATTCCGGGAAAATTGGATGAAGCCGCTACGGACGTTGTGGAATCGGGATACCTGAATACCGGCAGCGTTACTAAATGGTACGGCTCACGTTTAGACAGAAAGATTAAAATGAGGCCTGCCCGACCTGGACTCAGTATTGCACATTACCAGGTGTCTGCCGGTACATTTGGCGCTGTAGTCTATGATATAAATAACGGTGAACCATTAATTTTGTCCAATAATCATGTCCTGGCCAATGCAACAAACGGTAAAGACGGCCTTGCTAAAGCCGGAGACGCTATTCTGCAGCCGGGAAAACTTGACGGGGGAAATCTTCCCGGAGACATGATCGGCGAACTGCTTCGATTCTACCCTCTTCATTTTATTAACAACAGCAATATTTAAGCACTTTCTACGCGAATTTTTATACAAAATACTAAGGAGCATATCAAAATTATATGCTCCTTTCTACTTAAAACTGGTAAGCGTTCACGACGGCATGGCAGCCACAGGATGTTGCCAGTAATCCAGGTTTTCTGCGACTTATTACAGCCTCCTGTAATAAATGGAGTTGAGCTGGGGAAAGGCCGCCGACACCGGGTCTGAGTTGGTGGCTCCGCACCACATCCACCGCCAAATCTGGCAAATTCAGGTTTTTGAGAATCTCATAGAGCGGTGACGGACGCTCCTCGCCCGTCTTGTAACAATAACCCAATGGCTCAGGACAATCCTCGGGACACAGATCCCGGGCAAGACTGGCATAAAGAGTGCCGTCAGGCGTGTAATATGCATTGGGGACCGGAATATCAAGGGGAACGGGTATTTGTTCACAGTGATATCCGCCTCTCTGCAGAGTAATGAGCATCCAGGAAAAAACAACATGGACAGGCAGTGCGGGAACAATCCAGGCGTAGCGGGAAAGCTCAGAGTCAACTAAAAAATTGATACCTTCCGAGCATACGGTAACTATCTGGGATGTACTAAGTGCGCCTAAAGCCATGGGGTCTTTATCTACAACGGTGATCCGGCGCTCCATCCCCTGTAATAAATTGGCCGCCCTTACTCCAAAATGTCCTGCGCCTACGATCAAAATCTCTTCCATCATAACCTCCGCCACTTTAGTCTGAAATTTCGCTAGAAAAAAACATTGCATTATTTAAAATGCAAGATTATAATTGGTAATATAGTATATGTTATTTACACATAGGTGAGAGGTGGATATATATGATTGATAATAATGTGCCGACTGAAAGGTCCGGTGAAACACCCTGCCCAAAAGGCAAAATCGAACGGTTTATCGAGCCTTGCCTGCTGCTCCTTTTAGCGGAAAAGTCAGCCCACGGATACGAACTCATGGATAATCTGGAACAGTTTGGCTTTGACCCCCGTTGTCAGGATCCGGGGCAAATCTACCGCTACCTGAGACGTATGGAGACCGAGGGTTTGGTGGAATCAGCATGGGAATCCGGTGACTCTGGCCCGGCCAGGCGATCATACCAGATTACCGGAGATGGATTGTCCTTGCTTGCATCATGGATGAAAACCCTTGAAAAACGGATTACCATTATTAATAAACTCATTACCCGTTATCAGCAAACAATACAAAAAGGAGATGTTTAAATGTTTACCGCTTTTCTGTATACTGCAGCAGTCAGTTGTCTTCTGCTCTCCTTTATTAAGGACAGGAAAAAGACTAAAAAAGCTTTGATGGTGGCAAAAAAAGCGTTTCTGAATATTTTCCCGGAGTTTTCCGCTATCCTGATTTTAATTTCTATTGTTTTAGCCCTGGTCTCACCGCAAATGATTCAACGATTGATTGGCGGGCAAAGCGGCGCCCTGGGAATGCTGATTACATCCATTATCGGCTCAGTTACTTTAATCCCGGGATTTATCGCTTTTCCTCTGGCAAAATCACTTTTGGACAGCGGTGCCGGCGTTTCACAAATCGTTGTCTTTATATCGACACTGATGATGGTCGGTTTTGTAACCGCTCCGCTGGAAATTCGTTATTTTGGCAAAAGACAGACACTGCTGCGTAATGGGATGGCGTTTGTTTACTCCTTTATTGCTGCATTAATCGTAGGAGGAATAGTCCGATGAAAACACTTCACCGTTATTGGCTCTCATTATTACTGATTGCTGTGACTGTTATGCTTTGGATATGGCAACCGGAACTCGGCCTGGACATTACCAACCGTACAGGACGTAACTTCCGGGAAATGCTGGGTGTCTTACCGCCCATTTTTATTCTGCTGGGGTTACTGGAAGTCTGGGTCCCACGGGAAACAATTATCAGAAATTTGGGAGATACATCTGGCGCACGGGGGATTACTCTGAGTATACTCCTGGGTGCCGCAGCCGCAGGTCCACTATATGTAGCCTTTCCGGTAGCTGTTACAATGCTGCGCAAAGGTGCTCGATTTGCTAATATTATTATTTTCCTGTTTTCCTGGTCAACGTTAAAACTACCTTTACTTCTTTTTGAAGCATCGGCCCTGGGCTGGCGTCTGACATTGGCCCGTGCGGCAGTCAACCTGCCGGCAATTATTCTGATGGGCCTGCTGGTTGACCGCCTTGTCCCACTTTCAGAAAAAAGAGAACTGCGAGACCTTCATATCCGGGAAGAGTTACTGCAGACTCAAACTGCGACGCCTGTAAATTAATGAATTGCTGTCTTCTTACTTTTCTGTCATATGTTTTTCCAGTTTTCGCCTATACTTTTCCAATACACTCATTGAGTATCTTTAAGTCCACATCACAACCGAGCCTAAGTGCTTCACCGATACTGCAACCGAATGAAACACGATCCAGCGATATTTCCCGAAAATCGGAATCAAGCAGAACTGCAATATCAACGTCGCGGAAACTTTCACTGCATAAATATGAACCAAAAACATACCCTAGTAATATTTGTGGAAACTGTTCAAGAATTGGTGTTAATGCTTGAATATGCGCTTGCCTGTAATCAAGCATACTACCCCCCCTTACTGTTTAAAAACTACTTCGCCGCTACCGCCGTTATCCCTGCAAAAAAGCGTATGCAAACGTTGACACCGTTTCTACTCTACGCTATGATGGGAAAAGTGAGGTGGGTACTTTGAAGATAGGTATTATCGGGCCGGCAATATCGGGCAAATCAACATTATTTCAACTTTTAACCGGAATGACAGCAGGTTCGGGTGGAAAAGGAGGCGTGCCGCAAGCGGCGGCCCGTGTCCCTGACTCCAGGGTCGACACCTTGGCCGATATCTTTAAACCGAAGAAAACTACATTTGCCTCTATTGAATTTGCAGATTTCCCCGCCCTGGGAAGCGGTTGCGAGGTTAGCGGTGAAACTGCAGGAAGGTTGAAAACCTGCGACGCCTTAGCGATGGTTATTCGGGCTCACAGGGACCCTTCTGTTCCCTGGCCGGCTGAACCGGTTAACCCTTTTGCCTCATTTGAAAATTTTCTCCATGAAATGGTTTTAAATGACCTCTGTCAGGTAGAGGCGCTACTGGCAAAGAATAAGGACAAAAAACGAACAGCTGATGAGCAGCGGGTTCTGGAAGCAGCGCAGAAGCTGCTGGAAGAAACCAAACCCCTTTCAACCGGTGAATGGTCAGCAGAGGATTTGCCTGCTTTACGAAATTACGCCTTTTTGTCTTCCCGGCCTGTTCTGGTCGCCGTCAATTTAGACGAAGACCAAATGCTGACCCGGACATATGAAAAACGGGACGAATTACTGCATTCCTGTAAAGATGCAGGCTATCCGGTTATTGAGTTTTGCGGTAGCCTGGAAAGCGAAATCAGCCGTATGGAAAAACGGGAACAAGCAGAATTTCTCGCTGAATACGGATTGGCCGAGTCGGGGATTGCCCGGCTGGCAAACGCTGCTTACAATCTCCTAGATCTTTGTTCTTTCTTTACAGTTGGCGAAGATGAAGTAAGAGCCTGGACAATTAATGCGTCTACGCCTGCGCGTAAAGCAGCGGGGAAAATTCACTCCGATATTGAACGCGGCTTTATCCGGGCGGAAGTCATCGGATATGATGAGTTTATTGCGTTGGGCTCGCTTAAAACAGCCCGGGATCAGGGTAAGTTACGGCTGGAAGGAAAAGAGTACCCGGTACGGGACGGAGATATTATAAATTTCCGCTTTAACGTTTAAGTATAGTATACATGAAGAGGCCGGACATAAAATGTCCGGCCTCTTCATGTATTTACTACGTTACAAGTCTTTCAGCATACCCCAGCAACGACTGTGCCATGGCATTCACTTCCTCTATGGCTGCCATAACCGCTTGAACTGCAGCCGCCTGTTCCATGGATATCCGGGAGATTTGATTAATTTCACCCTCCAGATTCCCGTTGGCTCCGTTTAATGTTCTGATTATTCCCTCAATTTCCTTTAAAGAAATGGTACTGCTTTCTGAAAGTTTGCGGATTTCATCAGCTACCACACCAAACCCTTTACCCTTGTCTCCCACCCTGGCCGCTTCAATCGAGGCGTTTAAACCTAACAGGTTTGTTTGCGCCGTTATCTTTTTCATCACGCTCAAAACACCGTTTGTTTCTTGAACACTGCTTCCAAGCTGGCCGCCCAATCCGCTAATATGCTGTCCTACCGCTGCTAACTCTTCGGCCTGTGCCGCCAGGGACTCGGTAGAACCAGTTACATCACGTATAGCGCTAAACAAGCCGTTTGCCATTTCCATCAATGTTTCTTGCCTCTCTAAGCTCTCATTAAAGGAAACCGCTCCAATGACTTTGTTGTTACCGTCACGAATTGGCACTCCGATTCCAACATAGGGAACTCCGTACACTTCCTTACTAATTTGCCGGGTTACCCTTTTTCCACTCCTAATTGTAGTGCCGACAACCGATTCAGGCTTTACTTCATCACCGGGTAGAATTTTATGGTCTAACGTTTTTCCCGGAACGTAGACAAGGATTTTCTCCGTGTCGCTAACTGCAACTGCACAGTCACTCATGGTCAGGGAATTGATAAATGGCGCAATATCAACAAAGCTCTTTAACAACGAATCCGATGACATAGTTTCCTCCTATCCCTGTAAGATAAATATCTTTATTGAGAAACATTCGCTATGGACCAGAATTATCCTGCTTTGGTAAAAAATTAACTATCACTCATTTTACTGTCCAGAGACAGAATTTCCGTCAGTATTTTTGCTACGGTAACGTATAATTCAACGGGTATCATATCACCGGTATCGAGAAAACTTAACGCCCGGGCAAGCTCCGCGTCCTCCCGGACAGGGATCTTGTTTCCTTCAGCTATTTCCACAATTCGCTCCGCAATTTTTCCCGTACCTTTGGCGACCACCCGGGGAGCGTTATCCGTTTGTTGATTATATGCCAGCGCCACTGCCTGCCGCCTCTTTTCTTTGTCTGCCATAGAATCACATCCTTACATTTTTAAATTCAGAGAAGCCCCGGCTTCAGTAGCATTCTGCAATTCTGCAGGAGTCAATAATCTTGGCTTTTGCCAGATAAACCGGGAAGCGTCTTCTTCCACTAGCTTCTGCAACTGCGGCATAATAACACGCAAGCTTTCCATGGTGTTGTTCGACTCTAGCAACAAACCGGCAGAATACATATCGTCCGATTTTCTCACCTGAAGCACGATTACTCCTAAGTTCAGGGTGCGTAGTGTAAACTGCCAGCTTCTGATGTTTCTGCCGTGTCCGGGTTTTCTTTCGTCATCTGTTTTTACAGTTAAAAAATACGGAGTATCCCATTCTTCACCTGCATATATGAAGGCGGAAAAAAGGTTAGCCTGCGGTTCGGTCCCTTTTACGTCTGTGGCCGGCACCCGTTGAAGCACCCGGCAGTACAAGACGCCTTCACGGGCCTCCTCCGGCTTTAATAACAATGTTTCTCCCACTCTTACCTGTACAGCCAGCCGGGCATGAAAGCGCCTGTCCCCAGTCTGCAGCAAAGCATTCTCTCCATCTGCTTGCAGAACTTTCGCCAATATATTACCAGGCATGGTATTGTTATCACTCTGGGTAACCAGGGCTTGTAGCAATGATCGTACAGCACTAAGCATAATGGCCTCCAGACTTACGTTTCTATTTCATTTATTTCCCTCTCTTACCGGTTTATCCTGCTGTTAAAATTTTAAAAAGAAAGATGACTGGCAAACGCAGCCAGTCATCTTAAAGAGGAGGACTGAATGTTTAAAATCCGGCAAAGCTCATACTGGTCAGCGCATGATTCATGGAGCCCAAAACATAAATGATGATTACACCAGCCGAAAGTGCAACTCCATAAGGAATTGCATTTTTTTCTGCATCTTTATCCTGTATGTTGCTGCAGTATACAACCTTTTTAGTAGCTGCAAAGAAATAAAAACCCTGAATAATTTTCCACATTCTGCTCATTAGTTTTCTGCCCGCCAGCATAACAATCAATGCATAAATTCCCCCGACAACGGCAGAAGCCAGCATGACTTGCACCACAATCCCATGACCGGTAAATGCGCCTATCATACCCAGCATTTTTACGTCACCTGCACCAAGGCCACCCATGATAAAAGGAATAATCAAAAGTAAAATACCTATAAGAAGTCCGGTAAAAGTAAATAATGTCCCTTCTATCATATTTAACTGGATGATGTTAATAATCAACGCTGCCACAATCCCGCATAGAATCACGCTGTTATAAATTTTTCGCTCAGTCAAGTCGGTGTACAGGCAAACTGCAACAAAAATAAAGAGCATCCAGACGTTTAGCATCAAAACATCTCCTTTCCGTTTTCAGGATGAAACGAAAGATAGTCGCCAATTTGTGTACCGGTATGAGCTACTGTTCCAGCAGGCAGTTCCACAACCTGACGGCAACCTTTAACAAGCGGGGAGAATCTTCCAGGACGAAGAACAGGGCAAAAATGAATCACTTGCAGCTTCTCGTTTACAAACACGACATCGATGGGGTAAAACATAAACATAGTATGAACAGCATTACAGGGAGAAATGATTAAGGCTTCATATGTTTTGGGAAAGGAGCGGCTGAACATCAACCCACGCAACCGCCTGAAAAATTTTGAGGCCAATTTAGTCCTTTCCGCTAAAACTTTCTCCCTTGTCAGATTGTAGAGCATTAATTAAGGATTGTTCCCATAATTTGTATCGCTGCCGGCCCCAACAGCACGATAAAGATTGTTGGAAAAATAAATACCACTAACGGGATCAACATTTTTACGGGTGCTTTCATTGCTTGTTCTTCAATTCGCTGCCTTCTTTTGCGGCGCATCTGCTCAGACTGGTTTCTCAGTGTGTTGCCGATACCAAGACCAAGTTGTTCTGCCTGAACGATGGCATTGACGAAAGAAACGATATCGTCAACCCCTGTCCTATCGGCAAAGTCACGCAGTGCTTCCTTCCGGGATTTTCCCATTTTTGTTTCTTGCAATACCCGCTTAAATTCCAGGCCAATAGGACCGGTATCCTTCTCCACAACTTTGGCCACCGCCCCTTCAAATCCCAGCCCTGCTTCAACACTGACAGTAAGAAGGTCCAGGGTGTCGGGGAACGACTTTTCCAGAAGTTGTGCTTTTTGTGTCAGTTTTTGTGTAAGATAAACTTCAGGCAATTTCCAGCCAACTACAGCAGCTACAGCAAGTATGGAGAAGAATTTACCATCCTGTATTTGACTGCTGGTATAATAATATATAGCTGGCAGGCCGAGTACGAGAAACACCTTAAGCCCCAGAAATTCGCTAGCCGTTAATCCTCCAGGGTTGCCCGCCCGTATAACTTTAGGTTCTAACGCTTTTAGCATGCCTGCGGGCAAAAAACTGCCGACTAACGTTGAGAGCCGGCCTAACGTGGGACGAAGGATTCTTTCGCTTATAGGCTGACTTAATTCGGCCTGCCGTATGTCACTGAAACTATCCGATGAAACTACCTGGCCAAGGCGTCCCCTTACATCTACTTTAACCGGCTGGAATTTCGCCTGGACTGATAATGCAAAACATACAATCGCCAGGAAAACAAAGATGGGAATCAGTATCTGCAAAGCGGCCGCCTCCTAATAGTCAATATTCACAATTTTTTTAATCATCATGGCTCCCACCAGCTCTGAAACAAGGGCTCCGCCGATCATTACCAGACCTACCGGGTGTTTAATTAGCTGTGACATATAAGCCGGGTTGGTAACGGATATAAATCCTGCGAGGAAGACCGGTAGCAAGCCCACAATCAGGCCGGAAATCCTTCCCTGAGCGGTCAGCGTCCTCACTTCCCCTTTAATTCTGACTCGCTCTTTAATAGTAAAGGCAATATTATCCAGAACTTCTGCCAGATTACCTCCTACCTGTCTCTGAATACTGACGGCTGTCACGACAAGATCGAAATCTTCGCTGGCCACTCTTTTTGTCATATTATGCAAAGCTTCCTCAGTGGGAGTACCCAGTCTCATTTCCCGCAAAGCGCGGCCAAACTCGGTGGACATTGGCTCCGCGCCCTCTTTTTGCAAAGATTCCAGCGTTTGTAAAAATGAATAGCCTGCCCGCAGAGAATTTGACATAATGGCTAAGCCTTCACCCAGTTGGTCATTGAATCGCTTAAGTCTCTTTGCCTTAGCCTGTTTAATAAACAGAGTAGGCGCTACAGCTCCTATCAGGGCAAACATCAGAGAAAAAGCTACGCTTTGGAAAATAAGTTGGCCAAGTAAAATCGGCACAATAATGACAGCGATCTGGATAATGGCCAATTCTTCAGGTTTCAGTAGTATATCTGCCTGAGAAAGTTCCAGTTCAGAACTTGCCAGTAATTTTTTAGGCGCCAGTGCCCGAAAAATACCAAGAAGTTTTTCCCTAAAGCTTTTTTCTTCCAGGCTTATCTTTTCAGAACTGCTGTCCCGGGTAAGTGCCTGTACTCTCTGACTAATTTCTTCTTTACCTTTAGTCATGCGACTGGTTGCAGCTTTCAGGATCAGATAAGTACTGAAGAAAACCAGGACGGAAATTTTAAAAGCCTCCATGGCTAACAGACCTCCTAAAATTCTGCTGAAGAGAACATCACTGCGGGAAGTTCAATCCCTGCATCCTGAAGCTGTTTAATAAACTTGGGACGAATACCTGTGGATCGATACCGGCCCATAATTTTTCCGTTTTCGTCAATTCCTGACTGTTCAAAAATAAAAAGATCCTGTAGAACGATGACTTCACCCTCCATACCCTGAACCTCAGTAATATGGGTTATTTTCCGGGAGCCGTCACGTAAGCGGCTTTGCTGTACAATCACATCTATAGCGGATGATATTTGCTCTCTGATGGCTCGTACCGGCAAATCCATTCCGGCCATCAGTACCATCGTTTCCAAACGGGAAAGCATATCACGGGGAGTGTTCGCGTGTCCGGTAGTCAGTGAACCGTCATGACCAGTGTTCATCGCCTGGAGCATGTCCAGCGCTTCACCGCTGCGAACCTCTCCTACAACGATTCTCTCAGGCCTCATACGAAGTGAGTTTTTTACTAAATCCCGGATGACCACAGCCCCTTTCCCCTCGATATTGGGAGGGCGTGTTTCCAGTGAAACAACATGTTCCTGACGCAGTTGCAGTTCCGCAGCGTCCTCGATGGTAACAATCCGTTCATCATCAGGGATAAACGAGGAGAGCACATTCAGTGTAGACGTTTTACCGGAACCGGTACCGCCCGATACCACCACGTTCAGTCTCGCTTTAACCGATGCTTCAAGAAAGGCAGCCATCTCCAAACTCATCGTGCCGAAATTAAGCAAGTCATCGATGGTAAACGGGTCTTTTGCAAATTTACGGATTGTTATACATGGGCCGCAGAGGGAAAGTGGCGGTATAATTGCGTTTACCCGGGAACCATCGGGAAGCCTGGCATCAACCATCGGTGAACTTTCATCAATCCGCCGGCCAATCGGTGCAACAATCTTTTCAATGATATGCATAACATGTTGGTCGTCACGAAAAACAACATCTGTAAGAACCAGCTTACCCTTTCGCTCCACGTAGACTTGGTTAGGTCCGTTTACCATGACTTCAGAAACACTCTCATCATTTAACAGCGGGTGGATGGGACCAAAACCAACTGCTTCGGCCACAATTTCCTGAACGATACGCTCTTTGTCACCGCGGGGGATAAACGTAACTTCCAGGTCAATCGCCTCGGACACCAGCTTACCCAATCTTGCAGAGAGCTCTTCATCTCCACCTTTTTCATTTTCGTTTTTCTTTCCCAGCTCTTCAATCATTTTTTTATGTATTTTTATTTTAAGCTGGCCGTAAGGGTCATTACGTGCAGCAGGCTCAGCTCTTTTTTCCGTAACAGCCTGAACCGGCTTCCCTTCTCTCTCCTGCTGTTTTACTTTTTCCAGCCTTTCCAATAAAGACATGTGACTACTCCCCCTTACAGACTGAATATACGGTTAATCAGTGCTTTCCCCTGTTTTTCCTGGTTTGGCAAACGTTTGCCGCCTACCATTTTTTCCCCCAGGCGACGAAAGGATTTTGAAATTTCCGCGGAACCGCTACTTAGTACAACCGGCACACCTTTATTAATGGCAGAAATCACAGAACGCTCATCACTGGGGATTTGATGTGAAACAACCAGTTCCACGCCTTTTTCCAAATCAGCAATTTCCACACCTAAGTCCTGGTCTGACCGGTTTAATACAAGCCGGATTTTATCCCGTAAGTCAAGAGAGTCGAGAATATTTAAACTTGTCTTTACGTTTTTAATGGTTGCAAGATCACGGTTAGCGACCAGCAGAATCTGATCTGTGAAATCCAGAGCCTGTAGATTAATATCGTGGAAAGCAGAAGCTGTGTCGATAATGATATAATCATAGTTTTCCTTTAAAAGCCTCAGGATGGTTCCCACATGCTGAGTCGTCACATATTCCGCATCCTGGGGAAATAGTGGTGCAGGCAGTATATCAATTCCTGTAAAGTGACGCAGCATATAATTTGTCAGTGTATCCGAGTTCAGTGCCTGCTGATCACGAACCATATCACTGATTGTTTTTCCGTCTGTCAGGTTTAGCATGACTGCAATATCACCAAACTGCAGGTCCAGGTCAATCAGGGCGACCTTTTTCTTTTCATTTTGTGCCAGGACAACTGCCAGATTGGTGGCCAGTGTTGTTTTTCCCACGCCACCTTTACCACAGAAAACTAAAGTAACTAACCCTAATGGTTTAGATTCAGGTTGGGGAATCTGCATAACTTTATTTGCGGGGGGTACTGATCCGTGCGGCAGTTGTTTCTCTTGCTGCTGAATCATCCTTAGTCCGCCGCTTAGCGGCTCTTCCATCTGTTGGCCGGAAGGCTGCCTGCTCTGATAGACGGTTGAAGAAAAATCCCGGCTGTCTGCTGGATTCTTGTGATAACCCGTTTCAATATTTACAGAGCCGGTGATGGGTGGGTTGTTACCAGTTGGAATCTCTTGATGAATACTGTTCTGTTGAGAGCTGTGCAAATGCTGCTGCTTATATACTGAGCGGATAGCTGTGGCCATATCTTCACTGGTCAGAGGTTTGACCAGATAATCCCGTGCTCCGGCAACCATGGACTTTTTCAGGTATTCTGACTCACCCTGGATAGAAATGATAATTACCGAAATGTCCGGATAAATCTGGCGGGCCCGCTCCGTCGCCTTAATCCCGTCCATTTGCGGCATATTAATATCCATCAGGACAACATCAGGCATAAGCTCGTTCATTTTTTGCAGGGCCTCTATACCGTTGCCAGCTTCACCGACTACTTCCATGTCATCCTCAAAATACAGGAGGCGGATAATATCCTTCCGCGTTTGTGGGACGTCATCGACAACCAATAACCTTATTTTATTCATGCGCCCATCACTCCTTATATTTATTACTGACGCTCGCCCGCAGGCAAGAATTGCCTTGGCAAACGGGGCGAAGCAGTATTATTTCCTTCTTCTTCATTCGGCCTGAGAACCAGGCGCACTGAGCCTTTTTCGGATGCCTGAACAAGTGTGTTTACCTGATCCACCGGTGTATCTATGGTAACACTGTCCACAATGAGCTGTTCTTTACCCTGCTCTACAGTAAACTGACCGACAGCCAGGATTTTTAGATTTGTACCGATTACCGTAGTCACTGTGGTGGTTTTATCTCCTTCAGTTACATCGATGGTCAGAACCACATCAACCTTATCACCTGGCAGAATGTAGCCCGCCACCCCTGTTACCGTTCCTACCGGTATTGTTAACGCCCGGTGACCCGGGGAGATCTTATAAGATAAGCCGTTTTTACTGTCTTCAAATACGAGTCTTGAACTGAGGACTTGTTCCCCGCTCAGCAAGCGGTCGGCTGCAAATGTACCTTTAATCTGATTCTTATCGATAACCGCATTGGCGTGCCGGAAATCTTTCGGTACCTCAATCACTGTAAACATGGCCTCGGTAAGTTTCGTCCTGGCCGGAATATCCTCTTTGGCCACGACAACCGGCACCAAATTGGCCGCCGCTTTCGCAGTATTTTCAACATCGTTTAGGTAACGGAAGACCGATACACCAGCAAGCATCGCAAGCACTAATGATAAAAGCAGTAATTTTTTACCCTTCATTCGCCGCTCCCCCTGTTCGAATTTAAATTATCCCCCGATGGTTATGGTTATCAGTTATAAGAAGTCCGGGGGAGCCTGCCGGGTGCTTTCGGGGGAGCATTTTTTCCCGTATGGCATACTTAAAACTTTTCCCCCGGAAATTGTAATCCGGTTTAATATAGGGCTTTACTTCACAAGTTTTATACTGGTCATTCCGTACGGACTTTCACCTTCAGCACTGACAGCACCGGTTACATGGGGTTTGACAAAATATCCCCAGACTTTTCTGTTTTCTCCCTGTCCCTCGGTCCTGCTGACCCAAAATGCTGCAAAGTCTACAATTTCCACAAACTTTGTCTTATTTGCATCTTCAGCAGATGTCGGGGTATATACGGGCAGAATTAAAACCCGCGGACACCCTGGCGGGCAATTATTCAAACTGCACACATGAGTCTTTGCAGCTTCTGTAATTCTATAGTCGATAGCATCGCTAATCGGTCCGGACTTTGCGCCCGACTCTGCCCTCGCTTCATCTTCAATCATAATAAGACCTGAAAAACCGTTTTTCAAATTCTCTTTAAAAATGTTTGCGCCGGTTTGATAATTTCCGTTTTCGTCCTTGAACTGTAACGCTCCCCAGTTACCAGAACCCATTAATTCACTGCCAAAAAGGTTTAACTCCACTCCGTGGGTAATATTCGCTTTCTCATCTACCCCCAGGGGGAATAGATTAAATAAACCTATGGGCCTCGTCATGGCAACCCTGGCGAGCTGCTCCATCTGACTGTCTACATTATTGAAGATAATTCCAAAAAACGTTTGTATTGGTCCGCGGGTCTTTACAGTTATCCCCTTGCCGTCTTCATCCACATCAACGATCAGATTTTCTAAACTGATGCCGTTATTTACAGCTATTTCAGTGGCTGCCTCCAGGGCATACGAATTGCCCTGATCCAGCTTTGTCCCGCCAGCCAAAGCGGCCGCATCTGCCGCCACCGAAAGCTGGGTCTGCTTAACATAATTGACACCGACATCGGCCACCAAAGCCATGACGCCAACCAGTACAACCATGGCTGCGGTCAGCAGTACGATTGCCGAGCCGCTCTCATTGCCAGCGATTTCCCGGATTGCTTTCCTGAGAATCATTCTGTCCACCTCATTCTAACCGCATTATGACTGTGCTTTTCACATTAACCGGGCTAGCTAAACCGGAGAATATCGGGATAATCAGTTCTACTGGATAAGTAACTGTAATGCTAAGATCATTTCCAGTTATCCTGCCGGTTGCCGGATCAATGGTTACGGCCAGCTTATCCACGTCAAGGGGTACTGCAGCGTATTTTACCTTATCAATAATTTCGGCATTACTACCTCCCACAGCACCGTAGCGTGCTCCGTGGCGCGCCGCGTGGGTGACGGCAAGGTAAGCGTTGCTCAAACGTCCCATCTCCACCATACCCATAAGCATCAGTATCAGGAGCGGCATTATCAGGGCGGTTTCAACGATAGCCTGACCGCACTCACTTTTAATCAGCCTGGAAAGCTTCATGTCATCACCCCGCTAAATTATCTGACCGTTAACTGTATTAATTTCTGAAAATGGCCCTGCCCTTTGCGGGCAGGGCCAACCTTGGGGAGGAGCATTAGTCTGTTGCGCCATCTAACGTTGAAGAAATACTATTGAATTTCTCTTTGATCGCGTCGCCCATAAATCCTAGTGCAACCATAGCGACAATTGATACGAGTGCTAAGATAAGTGCGTATTCTGTCATGCCCTGTCCGGATTCCTCAGTGATAAATCTTTTAACTACATCCTTCATTATTCTTCCTCCTTTTAATTTGGTTATATTTTTCCCGAAAGCGAATTACCTGGTATCAGTGTACCATCGTCTGGAGATTCCTGGAATCAATCCTACGTCTCAAATATTCCGGGACCAAGGTCCCAATTTACCGCAGCGTTTTCGTTTTTCAGTGCATCTACAGCCCGGTTAAGCAAGTTGGTGATTTCTTCACCCATTACTTTCATCGCTATAAATACAGCCAGTGCTAAAATAGAAATTATCAGTGCATATTCCGTCATTCCCTGCCCAACCTCTTCCGAAAGAAACCTTACAAGCAGTGAGGACATTCCATTGTATCCCTCCCAGTCGAAGTAAATTCTTCTATGTGCTCATTGTAGCATGCACAGATTGCTTGGCATATTCTCCCAAAGTCTCAAATACGGTAGGACCATAGTCCTGTTTTATGCGCACAAAAAAACCGCTCGCCTGAGCGGTTTTAGAGTTTTACCAGTCTGTTTTTAACGGCATACAGCGCGGCCTGTGTCCGGTCTGTCACCTCAATCTTACGGAAGATGTTCGTGATATGATTCTTTACCGTCTTTTCACTGATATATAACTCTTCCCCGATTTCTTTATTGCTTTTTCCCCGGGCAATGAGCATCAGTACGTCCTGTTCCCGGCGGGAAAGCTGTTCTGTCTCCAAGTTCTTCTTAGTAATACGCTGAAATTCTCCTAGCAGCTTTTGGGTGATCCGCGGGTGAAATACTGTTTCGCCGCGGAAGACAGCCCGGATAGTCTCCACCAGGGAATCTGATTCGATATCTTTAAGTATGTACGCCGAGACACCGGACTTGACCAGTTCAAAGACATATTCTTCATCATCGTGAATCGTCAGAGCGATAATACCAATCTGGGGAAAGTCAGTCTTAATGCGTCGCGTAGCCTCGATTCCGTTCACATTGGGCATATTTATGTCCATCAGAATGATATCGGGCGTCAGCTCACCGGCTAATGTGTAGGCAATCTGGCCATCCGCTGCTTCAGCAACCACTTCCAGCCCTTCCTGCAGTGACAGAATTTTACGAAGCCCGTCACGGATCAAGGCATGGTCATCAGCTATTATTAGCCTGATATTTGTTTCCCCCGGCATCCCGCTCACTCCTTTATCGGTATCGTTACGAAAATTTCCGTCCCTTTACCTGCAACTGAGGATATTTTCATCTGTCCGTCAAGCAATTCAACTCTTTCACGCATACCTAAAAGACCGAAGCACTCCATATTTGCATCATTTAAGAAAGGATCCGTTTCAAAACCGCAACCATCATCGGTAATAGATATATTGACTCTGCCAGGGAGAACTTCAAGTTTAATCATGGCGCGGCGTGCACCGGCATGTTTATTGATATTATTTAACGCTTCCTGAACAATGCGGAAAACGGCTACTTCCAGCGGACCGGAGAGACGTCGCTCTTCTCCGCCTAATACAACCAGCTCAATACTCATGGCGTTTCGTTTTTGCAGTTCGGCAATAAAGCGGCGGAGTGTAGGCACAACGCCCAGATCATCCAGAACCATGGGACGTAAGTCGAAGATAATTTTCCTAACTTCATGCAGGCTTTCTTTCACCATTTCCTTGAGATCATAAAGTTCCTGCTTAACTTTGTCGGGCTCCACAGCCATTAGTTTTTCACATATTTCTGCCCTCAGGACAACATTGGCCATGGACTGAGCTGGTCCGTCATGAATTTCCCGGGCTACGCGCAGCCGTTCTTCCTCCTGCGCTTTAATAACCCTCACACTAAGTTGCTGCCGCAACTGCAATTCATCTAACTTTACAGTAACATCCTGCAGGCCTCCCGACAGGAGGTTAAGAGCGAGGCCGACATGGTTCTCTAATTTTTCAGCTCTATCCAGGGTTTCTGTAATCCGGCGTAATGTTTTTTCGAACTGATCCCTTCTTTGCCGGTGCTGCGTCTCCCTCTCACGCATTAAACCCAGTTGAATCTGAATATGTTGAGCATCCTGATATGCTGCCTGAATATCCTTTTCTGAATATCCCTTGAAATTACGGTTCACTTCCATTAGATATAAGCGGGCCAGTTTCTCTTCTTTTTCCAACCTGTCCACTGCCGTTATGACATCGAGAATATCTCCCTTTAAATCGACTAATTTGGTTAATATTTCATCCCGCTCCTGCCTTGCGCCCTGCGCAAAGGAAAAGATCTGCTCGCGGCCTTCTTCGACTGCTTCGATCGTTCTTTTTAAGACCTGGTCCAGTTGTTTTATATCCTGCAAACAATCACCGCCGTTTCCGTACTCACCTTGTCTATATTCGACTCATTATTTTCCCTTTCCTTCCTGTGTTACTGTTTTTCGACAAAAGACATATATTCTCTCCTGCGTTTGTTTTTGCAAAGTGGCCAGTAATTCGTTCAAATATTGCGTCCCGGGCATAATTTAACACTTTGATTTGAACAATATGACTATCGGCCTTTTTTAAACATACTTTAATTGTCAGAGTCCCAAAGAGGGTGAGAACGTATGACACTGGATTCATTATTTAAACCTGAAACGGTAGCAATCATTGGCGCGTCGAATACAGAAGGAAAAATAGGACACGCCATTATGAAAAATATTATCAGCAGCGGTTATAGAGGTGAACTTTATCCTGTAAACCCTGGTAGTTCTGAAATTCTGGGCTATAAAAGCTATGGTGCCGTCAAAGAGATTGGCAATGTGGTAGATATGGCCGTTATTGCCGTTCCCGCAGAACGGGTCCTGACAGTCGCCCAGGATTGCGGTGAGGCAGGGGTCAGGTATCTCGTTGTCGTAACTGCTGGATTTAAGGAAATTGGCGAGAAAGGCATGAAGCGGGAAAAAGATTTACTTTCTGTTTGTCAAAAATATAATATGCGCCTCGTCGGGCCTAATGTTGTTGGAGTTATGGATACTCACACACCCTTGAATGCATCATTTGCCAATGGGTTTCCGTTAGAGGGAGAAATCGCTTTTATTTCGCAGAGCGGTGCCATGCTGCTGGCAATTCTGGATTGGAGCCGCAGCGTGGGTCTGGGTTTTTCCCGATTTATTTCCATGGGGAATAAGGCAGATTTAAACGAAGTCGACTTTATTTGGGCGGCGGCAGAGGATGTCAATACTAAAGTTATTCTCTGTTACATCGAAGATGTGGCAGACGGACAACGCTTTCTCCGGGTGGTACGTGAAGCCAGCAAACGTAAGCCCGTCATTATCTTAAAATCCGGGACTTCCTCAGCCGGTGCGCGGGCAGCGTCATCCCATACTGGTGCACTGGCAGGAAGCGAGGTAGCATATGAAACAGCCTTTTTGCAAAGTGGTGTTATCCGTGCAAAGAACATGTCTGATCTTTTTGATCTGGCAGTTGCCTTTGTCAATCAACCGATCCCTGCCGGGAAACGGGTCGCCATTGTAACCAACTCCGGCGGCCCCGGGATTATCGCCACCGACAGTGTGGAAGAATACGGGATGCAAATGGCCCGTTTCAGCAAAGAGACCATTGAAAGAATGAGAAAGGTGCTCCCGGCCGAGGCGAATCTGTACAACCCGGTTGACGTCCTGGGCGATGCCAGAACCGGGCGGTATCGGGATTCTCTGGAGGCAGTCCTTGAGGACGAAAACACAGACTGTGTTCTGGTCCTCCTCTCACCAGCGGCTGTAACAGAACCGGTGGAAACGTCTAACGCCATGGTCGAGTTGCAGCAAAAATATAAAAATAAACCGATTTTTGCAGCTTACATGGGTGGCGAGGGACTTGCCGAGGGATGTCGCATTCTCACATCATCCGGCCTGCCGTGTTTCACATTTCCTGAGACTGCAGTAAAAGCCTTTTCCGGTATGGTCAAATATTCAAGTCTGCACAAAAAGCTAACCCGGGATCAGAGCCCGCCAAAGTTTGAAAACCTCGATAGCAGGTCGGTAAAAGCAACATTTTACGACGTTTTACGTGACAGGCGTGTTGTCTTATTAGGCTTTGAAGCTACACAGGTGGCGGAAGCCTACGGAATTCCTGTAGCTCCCGTCTATTTGGCCAAAAGCGCGGAAGAAGCTGTTGAAATTGCGGAGTCCCTGGGCTTTCCATCTGTTCTGAAAGTTGCCTCCCCCAAAATAATGCACAAAAGTGATGTAGGCGGAGTAAAAGTTGGCTTACACGACAGCAGACAAGTGACAGAAGCGTTTCATGCAATTATGGAAAGTGTTACACGTTTAATGCCCGGCACACCAATTTACGGGATTGAAGTGCAGAAAATGATGCCTCCGGGCAATGAACTGATCATCGGAATGGTGCGCGATGTCCAGTTTGGCCCGCTACTGGCCTTTGGCTTAGGCGGCATATATGTAAATCTGTTAAAAGATGCATCTTTCCGTCTGGCACAAGGGCTGACAAAAACACAAATTGAAGAAATGATTGCCGAGACAAAAGCGTATACTCTGATTCGGGGATATCGCGGCAGTCAGCCCTCCGATATCGGTACAATCATTGATACCATAGCCAGAGTGGGCCGATTGGCCTTGGACTTTCCCGAGATAACGGAAATTGACTTAAATCCGATTATTGCCTATCCCGAAGGCGCTGTGGTCCTCGATGTGAAAATAACAGTCTCCTACGGTGACGATCTGTAGAAGGGGTGAAACGAATGAAAAGTCTTTTTATCAGCGGAATGGCCGGCAGTGGAAAAACAGCCATAGCTTTAGGTTTGGCTCTTAAACTGCAGGAACAGGGCAAAAATATCGGCTATTTCAAGCCGCTTAGTTCCGCTAAAGGGCCGGGTAGCCGGACTGACGAAGATATACTTCTCTTTAAACAGGTGCTCTCCCTGACGCAAAAGGAAGAATTACTTGCCCCGGTAAAAACCGGACCGTACTATCTTTCCGTAGGGGCAAGGCGGGACCCGGCGGAACTTACTAAAAAAATTCAGAGTGCGTTTGAAGAGATTGCAGCAGCGGCCGATGTGGTAATCATTGACGGCTACCTCTCCCCATACTCGGCAGCCGGTAAAGGGTTGGACTCCATCCGTCTGGCAAAGATGTTTAACAGCGCAATGATTTACGTTGCCCGGGTCGATGATGATCACAGCCTGGATAAAATGATCTCCTACAATGAATACTTCAAGCTGGCGGGAGTGAATCTTTTAGGTAGTATATTTAATAATGTTGAACGGACTCTCCTTGATAAAACCAGGGGCATCTATGCCCCTATTCTGGAGGAGTTCAACCATACGCTGCTGGGGATTATACCAAAAAAGCCAGAGATTGCCGCACCCACCGTCCGTGAATATTTTGAAGCACTGGGCGGGGAACTGTTAACCGGGGAAATTGGTATGGACGGCTTAGTGGAAGACGTGTTAGTTGGCTCAATGACGATCGAGAGTGCTCTGGGATACCTGCGACGGGCACCAAACAAAGCTGTCATCACAGGGGGCGACCGTTCCGATATGGCCGTTACCGCCCTGGAAACCAGTACTTCCGTCCTCATTTTGACCGGAGGCCTTTATCCCGACGTTGGCGTCCTCGCCCGGGCCATTGAAAAGAAAGTACCGGTCATTCTGGTCCATTATGATACCTTTACGACGATTGAGCGCCTCCATGAAGTTACCCGTCGCATTCACCCGGGCGACGAACAGGGAATAGAAATCGCCAAATCCAATATTAATGACCACTGCCGCTGGCAATCAATTCTTGATTATATTAACAGCTAAAAAGTGTGACAGGGGCAATTCAAAAACTGCCCTTGTCACACTTTTCGTTCTTGTCAACGACGGTTAACAGTTCGTTGACGATTTACTATTTTTGCGACAGAGAGTATTCCTGTCGTATTTTTATTCCACTTCTGTAAGCCATGATATTATTAGAGAAATTTCCTCGCCGTATTCCAGATAGTTTTCTACCGGCGTTTCCAGAACCATTGGCAGGGATATAAACGCGGGGTGAGTAATGAAATTTAGCAGGCCTTCCTTCCCCAGATAACCGCGGCCGATCCGTTCATGTCTGTCTTTATGCGTGCCAGGGGGGAATTTTGAGTCGTTGAGATGAATTGCCCCTATCTTGTCAAGGCCAACCGTCCCCCCTATGTCTTCCACAAGCCTGTCCACCTCTTCCCGACGTAAAAAGTCATACCCTTCACCCGTCAGGTGACAGGTATCAAGACATACGCCCAATCGTGCGGGGTGTCCCAATGCAGTGAATATTTCCTGAATATCGTGCAGTGTTCCAATTTCTGACCCCGACCCTGCCATGGTTTCAAGCAACAGATTTGTTTGCCCGGTAAATGGCAGGAATGACTCTTCCAGGCAATCTACAATACGTTTTAGTCCTGTATCTCGCCCAGAACCTGCATGGGAACCAGGATGAATCACCAGATATTCAGCTCCCACCGCGTCCATACGACTCAAATCATCTGCCACCACCATCCGGGCAAACGTAAAGGAACGCTCGACGGGAGAAGCCATGTTAACCGTATATGGCAGGTGTCCAACAATGGGAGCAATATCGTACTCTGCTTTAAGTGCACGCCACCTCACTGTTTCTTCCGCCGAAATAGTCCTGGCTGCACCGCCCCGTGGGTTCCGTGAAAAAAACTGAAATGTATTGGCGCCTATTTCCCTGGCAGCCCTTGCTGCCTGGTCAAAGCCTTTAGAAACTGACAAATGAGAGCCGAGACGCATAGTGCTCCTCCTTTATAATCCAAATAACAGGCTATCTCTTTTATACCATAAGGTACCGGAAATTCAAAATAGAAAAAGCTCCGACCGGAGCTTTTTGGCTGGCTATCACCCGCTCTTTCTGGGCGCATTATCTTTTTTCTCTTCATCTTTCCGCAGTCTCTGGGAAACAAAACCACCTACCTTGCCGGTTTCCCTGGCTGTCAGGTTCTCCCACCCCTGCTTTTTTATCTTATCCGTCAGACCCAATTCTTCTGCCACTTCAAACTTCATTTTTTCCAGCTCTTTTTCCCATGGCGTCATTTTATCCGGCTTTTTTTTATACTTTGTCATGGCTGCCTCCTTTTAGTAAGTGACTCTTACGAAGATTGTTCCCCGGTTGCAGCATGTTTACTCTAAACTAAAAGCTGAAAAAAATATAAAAGCAAGATAACGGACTATTCAATAATAGGTGTTACCACCGTTGCAAAGAAGTAATCGGTACGTTTCCCGAAACCAGAGGATCCGGCTTCCCTCTGAAGCAAACACAAAAGCAGCTCATTGGCTGCTTTCGTGTTTGATACTATTTGGGATTTTTTACTGCCTCAACCATACTGCTCATGTTCATTTCTTTGTCGCGGCGCTCATCAATGGTCATGTTGGTAATTACCCGGTTCACCCCAGCCTGAAAAGGAAGTTGGTGAACCTCAGAAGCCACTGACATTAAGTCGTCGAACTTCCCCTCTACCATTGTTGACATGGGCGTCACCTGGTAGGACAAACCGCGTCTTTCAAAAATGTCCTGGGCTTGGGTCAAATAACTGCTAAAACTGGCCTGGTCCGTTCCAACGGGTATAATGCTGATCTCAAGGACAGGCATCTAATCACCTCTCTTTAAAATTAGCATCCCCGAAAAAAGGTAAAAATACTAGCTGACAACAGGATGTTGATGATGGTAAAACAAGCTGTAAAAAATTTTTCCACTGTTTATCAGCTTCTCTTTACGGTTCCCCAGGCGCTTTCCTTCGCGGATAATCGCAGTTAATAGTCCGGCGTTTCCGGTCTCTCCGGCCAGTATATAACCAACAAGAAGATCATCCTTAAAAACCAGCCGGCGGTAACTGCCGTCCACACTGATATATCTGCGCACTTCATATTCCGGCTCTTCGCCGCGGGCAAATCCGCCGGAAATTGCGGAAAAGCCAAATAACTCTGTGGAATTCATCGCTATGGACCCGCGATACTCTATCTTTCCTCCAAGCATATTCAGACCGGCAATCCTTCCCTGTTCCGTTGCATTGGGCCAAATTGCATTAACACGCTGACAGAGCCGGGCCAAATCAAAGGTCTCGATAACATCTCCGGCAGCAAAGATATCGGGTATATTCGTTCTCAACTGACTGTCAACGATTACTCCAAAATCAATGTGTATGCCGCTGCCACGAATACAGTCCACGTTGGGCCGTACTCCCTTACCGATAACGACCAAATCTGCAGGCAGAACATCCCCGTCACTGGTTTTTACAGCGCAAACTGTGTCATCGAAAGATTGAATTTCATTAACATCTTTTTGCTTCAGGAATCGGATACCATGACGGGTAAGGTGGCCCTCCACCAATCCCGCTGCATATTCGTCCAACGCCTGAGAGAATATCTGCGATGAAGCACTGAGTACTGTAACGTCCATCCCCTGTTTTCGTAAGCCATAGGCGGTTTTCAGAGAGACCTGACCAGCACCTAAAATCACGGCATGCTTGCCCGGTTGCGCGTAGCGCAGCATCGACTTCGCATCGTTTAATGTCCTCAGCCCGTTAAAAACGGCTCGACACGCACCGCCAGGTATAAACGGAACTTCCGGCCCTGCCCCTGTCGCAATTAAAAGTCTGTCATACTCATACTTCCGTTCCGACAGTGTGTAAACACATTTCTTCTCCGGTTCTATCCGAATGGCTTTTTCACCGGGTCGAAAACGAATGTCCATTTTTTGATAGTAGTCAGCATCCCTGATGGATAACTGCTCTTCCCCACAGTCACCAGCCAGATAGTATGTTAGCAGACAGCGGGAATAAACGGGATATTTTTCATCCGATAAAATGGTAATTTCCGCAACGGGATCATGTTTGCGTATGGCTTCTGCAGCAAAAATCCCCGCCGCGCTGTTGCCGAGTATCAGATGGCGCATTTTATCGCCCCCCTCGTTAAATACCTAGCTCACTGCGCTTTGCCCTGATATGCTCCAGGATTGTGCCAACAGCTTTATGCGGGTCAGACTCTACATAGAATCTTCCCCCGAGCAAATCCACCACTGGCTGTGAGGTTAATATTTCCGTGACCTGGGGACCGCCAAGGACCGGCGGGACTACTCCCAGGTGAGTTAATAACCCTAAAGATACTGCCCAGGTACCAATGGAGAGAGCCTTTTCATGCATGGGCTCCGGAGCAGAAGCAACCACAGGCAATGCTTTTATCGGAACATTAAGATAGGCCGCCAGCGCGTAAACAAGCTCACCAATCCTTGAATTGTCAACGCAACTTCCCATATGAAGTACAGGCGGCAAGGGACACCCTAAGCCTGCCGCTTCTCCGACAGCAGATAATACTGCCTTCAGTGGCTCCCCTGCGAACCGTTCTGCAGCATCCGGCGCCATAAACCCTGCTTTTGCCAGGGCCAGTGCTGAACATCCTGTGGCTACGACCAAGACATTCTCCTTCACCAGTTCACGCACCATTTCCACGTGAAGGAGATCATGAGGGAGCTTAGAATTGCTGCAACCGACGGTACCTACCGCACCCAGAATATTACCGGCAACGATATTGTCTACCAAAGGCTTTAAGGGGTTTTCCGGGTTAACCTTTGAAAGTGCCCCGATAATCGCTTCGACAGAGAATCCGGCGATCATTGGTGTTTTTTCAGCAGGAATTCTTACCCGTGATTTATCTCTTTTTTTATACGCATTAATCGCTGTATGAATAATTTGCTGTGCGGCTTCATCTGCTTTCTCCAGGGTAAAGTCCACGTGGATGGCACCGGGTATTTTCACAATCGGCATTGTTGTAATCAGTGCTGTGTGATAACAGCGAGTTACCGGACCCAGCGACGGCATGATGCACTGCACATCTACAATAACAGCATCGGCAGCGCCGGTAATAACGGCCAGTTCCTGCGCCAGGCCGTTTGTTGCGGGTGGCACTCCCTGACGCATTAAGACTTCATTTCCTGTACAGCAAATACCGGCAAGCTGAATACCTTTTGCCCCCGCAGCCACAGCCTCATCTTCCAAGGTACGCGCCCACTCTACAACTTTTTCCGAAAGAAGCGGCACATGACCGTGAACAATAATATTAACGTAATCCTCTTTAAGAACACCCAGATTCGCTTCCGTGACAACCGGCTGTGGTGTGCCAAACAGGATGTCCTGAACATCCGTGGCCAGATGAAGTCCCGCATATCCGTCAACAAGACCCTGTCGGACCGTGGAAAGAATCAGATTAACCGGATCGGCGTCCATACCCATTGATGTCTGATGCATTGCCTGGCGAATTTCCCTGTCGGGGTTTCGAGGCAGTACACCAAGGTTCCGCCACGTTTCCACCCTTTCTGCCGGTGCCGTAGCTGTCAGGTAGTGCATGGTTTCTCCGCTATGGTTAGCAAAATCGGTGAAAATGGCATCAGCTAACTCTTTCGCCAAAGACCGGTCATCCTTATCTTCTGTCGGTATCCCCAGTTTACCGGCCACCTGCCGCAGCTTCTTACTGTCTTGTAACTCATATGGGGCTTTACCCTCTGCAGCAAGCAATAGCGCTTCCACAGCCTCATAGGCATGGTCTACATGGGATGCGGCTCCTGCTGCTACCTGTCGCAGTAAATTGCGTGCTACAAACAAATCCGGACCGGCACCACAAATCCCCGTCTGCGGGCCGCCATCGCCAAACGGGTCTATCCGGCAAGGGCCCTGCAGGCAATGCCGGCAGCAGAGGCCTGTCAGACCAAAACCGCATTGAGGCTGCTGGGCATCGTGACGGTCCCAGGCAGTCTCGATGCCCTCTTCCCTGGCGACTGGCAACATTTTCAGAACAGCGGGGTCAATAGAAACGTTCCTGTTCATTACATTTCCCCCTTATGGATCCTGATTTGAAAGAGAAATTCCTGACGGACTTTCTTACTCTGGGCCGGAACATCAACGTAAGTCAGCGCTCCGGTTGGGCAGGATTTTACACACTGCGGATAATCGTTTTCAGGACAGCGGTCACATTTAACGGCAAGCCTGCTGAACTGGTCCCGGTTTATTACTCCATAGGGGCAAGCCATTACACACATCCAACAGCCGACACATTTTTCCCGGTGGTTTTGTATAAGGCCGGTATCTTCATCCTGGACCATGGAACCTGCCATACACGCATGCACACAGGGAGCGTCCTGACAATGGCGGCACTCTACAGCAAAGTTCAGGTCTCCGTCCGTTTCCACAAATATACGCTTACGGGGCCGTGGTATTTCTAATATTGCCGCATATAAGTCTTTACTGGCAGAATGTTCAACTGTACATGCCAATTCACAGGTTTTGCACCCTGTGCATTTTGTAGGATCTAAAAATATTTCCACTATGATCTTCCTCCCTTCCTGTTCCAATATATGGTGTTTTTTCCTGGAAAGAACAAAAAAAGACCTGGCCCAGGCACAGGTCTTATACGTTATTGTTAAAATCTATAACTACTTTTTGGGCATATTTTTTACTTCGACAATCAGCGGAAAATTCCTGCATAATATTGTGGAGTGATGACAAAAAGACCTCCGACAGGAGGCCTTTCTCTGTAACGTTAGATTGATACTAGGACTGGTTTTGAAGTTCGCAGGCCATAACAGTATGCTTACACAGAACAGCGGTTGTAACCGAACCAACACCGCCGGGAACCGGCGTAATTTTCTCTACGATTGGCTCAACAGAAGCGAAATCCACATCACCACAGTATTTGCCTTCGTTGTCCGGATCTGCGTTAATACCAACATCGATGACAATTTGTCCAGGCTTTACGAATGTGCTGTTTATCATTTTCGCGCGCCCGATAGCAGCAACAAGAATGTCGGCTTCAGCACATACTCCGGGAAGGTTTTCTGTCCGGGAATGACAAATCGTAACCGTGGCATGTTCCCGAAGGAGCAACATCGCCACAGGCTTGCCTACTACCAGTGAGCGTCCAACCACGACAACTTTTTTGCCCTTTAAGGGAATCTGATAATGTTTTAAGATATCCATACAAGCTGTGGGAGTGCACGGCGGGAATCCTGTTTCTTCATCGGCAAACACTTTGCCTGCACTGCCCAGCGACATGCAATCAACGTCTTTTTCCACAGGAATTAAGGAACGAATTTTTTTCTCATCGAGAGTTTTAGGCAGGGGAGCAAACATCAAAATTCCGTTTATCTCTTTGTTGGCCCCTACATCCAGAATCGCTTTTTCAAAGTCTTCCTGTGTAATGTCAGTGGGATACTCAAAAACTTCGTAAGCCATTCCAATGGAATCGCAGGTTTTTTTTGCTCCTCCTTCATAAAACAGGTCGTCAGCTCTGGCACCTACTCTGACAATGCCAAGTTTCGGTGTTATTCCTTTGCTTTTTAGCGCTTCGACCCGCTTGTTAAGGTCCTCTTTCATCGCATCGGCAACAGCTTTACCTTTTAACGCATCTGCCATTCTTCAACCTCCAGATTCTAATAATATTTTGAGTGGATTATCTTTATTTTTTAATTTTCGCGGTAACCAGTTCCAGTGTTTCGTCAGCAATTTTACTGCCGTCTTCCAACAGCCTGTTCATTTCTTCTGAAACTTCACTTACATATGCCTGATCCTTAATGGTGTTGATGTTGATAATCACATTTAAGTAGCCGCTTATTAAAGCCGCCTTCAAAAATGCGACTCCGCATCCCACATCAGATATGGCTATCAATGTGCCGATTTGCCCCATTCTTTCGTGGATCTTAATTCCTTCATACGATTTCCGCATTATTTCAATAGGTACAGAGCAGGCCACTTTAGAACACTCCTCCATCGTCTTTGCCTTGAATTCAATCTGTTCCGGAGTGTCTTTCGGCAGTCCATATGCTTTGGATAGAGGCTCAAATACCTCGGCATCCCTGTCAACCAAAATTTTTAATTCCGAAATAACCGCACTGCCCTTTTCCACTAATTCTTTTACTTCGTCCTCAACATCTGCATATTTCTTTTTCCCTACAGTTAAATTACCAACCATGTTGGACAGGGCCATCCCGATTGCACCGCCCATTGCAGCTGCCCCACCGCCGCCCGGTACCGGAGCCTTGGAAGCCAAGACGTCCAGGAAATCCGCACAACTTTTCTCTGTCATTGACATTGGCATAACCTCCCAAATCATAATTTACTGGAGTAAGTGGCTATATTATTAAAACTCCAGAATATTTATATTATTTCTTCGCCTTTAATGAATCTCCCTCTATTCGAACAGGCTAATTATATCTTTTTTTCTGTTTTTTTCTATTTACGTACATATTTTTAACCAAAATATGTATTCAAGGATCAAATAGGTGAAAAAAACAGGAAGCGACTAAAAAGCCGCCCCCTGCACATTTGTTAAATATTAAATCGTTACGTCCATATCTTCTGCCCATGATTTGAAGCCTTGCATTACTAATTCATACGTTCGCCGGGAAACATCCGGAAGCCCGCCCAGCATTTTTTCTGCAGCTTCGAACCCCATAATAGTAGCATTTTTAAGCAATTCGATTTTAGAGGAATCATCTCCGGCCAGGTTTTTAGCAAATGCCAAGATTCTCTCAGATGTTTTTTCTGCGCCCCAGTAACCCTGATCCCCGAGGTCTTTTTCCAGCTCGAGGCGAACATCCACATGTACAGTCAGCTTTCCTTCAGCTAAACCACCCTGTTGTTGTATAAGCTCCCGTACTACATTCATTAGTTTACTGAATTTTTCCTCGGCAGCTTTTTGCCAGGCTTCCATTACATCGTCACTTTTCTTAATACGTTGCCCTTTTTCACCTGAGCCGGCCTGAACGGAGCGGTATGGCTGCCCGGTAACACCTATATTGAATTGACTCATACAATTCCCTCCCGCATTGTTTACCGGTATATCGGCATTAGTACGGGAATCTTTAGCCCAACTTTATAATTAAATCGTACTCACCACGGCGAGTAAAATTAGTGTCAACCGCCACCGCCACTGAGTTTGGTGATTAAAAACCCGACAGCAACTAAAATTCCGATATAAAATAATACCATAATCAATGAGTTCATAATAATTCACCTCCTCAAACTGAGCTTATCATCTGTTGAGACAGAATACAATAATATTCAATTCTATTTTACTAACGATTATTCCTGTTGGTAATGTTAATTAAACATTACGATTGTTAGCATATCCTTCCACTCTTTTGCATAAATTGGTATAATAGATGTAAATTACATGAGGAGGTAAATTAATGGCCGAACTGATAGCAAAAGAGCTAAGAACCAATAAAATGGACGGCTTATCTCAGCGTCAGCTTGACGAGCACCACGGTGTTTTATACAAAGGTTATGTTAACAAAGTCAATGAAATTCGTTCCATGATGCAATCTGTGGATTACGGAAAAGCGAATCAGTCGTTTAGTGACTTGCGGGCAATGAAAATAGAAGAAACCTTTGCTTTAAACGGTGTTAAACTACATGAAGCCTATTTCGAAAACATGGGCGGTACCGGCGGTCAGGCTGACGGTGCGGCACTTACAATGATTGAACGTGATTTTGGCTCTTACAATACCTGGGAGACAGATTTTAAAGCCACCGGCATGGCTGTCCGCGGCTGGGTCGTTTTAGCTTATGACAAGGAAGACGGAACATTGCACAATTTTGGCAGCGACTCGCATAACCTGGGACCCATTTGGAACGCAGTTCCCATTCTGGTTATGGATGTATACGAACACGCGTATATGATTGACTATGGGGTTAAGCGTCCCCCATATATTGACGCGTTCATGAAAAATATTGACTGGCAGGTTGTTAATAACCGCCTGACAAATCTCTTATAACAAATTTCCCCGAAGGAGGCTGTCAGGCTGTTCAAAAACAAGCAGAACGAGGAGCAAGAAAATCCGGCACCGCAGGCGTATATAATATGGTCCTGGAAATATATCAATCAATGATGCCACAATCCTGGACCGGGGGTTGGTAAGGGGGACTCCCCCTTACTCTTGCGGGGTGCTCAGGGTCGAAGACCCGCCGAAGGGGCGGCAGCCCATAGCGGACAAAAAAAACGCATTCCTGCGTTTTTTTTGTGTTGAGTATGCCGGATTATCGCGGCGACGAAGTAATGCGCAGTTTTTCAACAGCCTGACAGTCTCCTTGCTGCAATCAGACCATAACAGCCCATAAGCATCATATTTCCCTGAGGAGCGGCAAAATAATATCCGGTGCCTGCCAGCATTTCACGCCTTGGCCCCGTTACAGCAATCAGTCTGGCAGCTACCGGTTCCACCGGCGCAATACAGCCGTGACCTCCGTCCTGCCGGATTTCAATATCCGTTAACGTACCTGCAAGCAACCGTTTCAGATATATTTTGGCTTTAACAGCGGAAAGCGCGCCTGTATGATGTTCAAAGAGGCCTAAAACCTTTCCGTTCCTGATGATAGCAGCAAAAGTATGTTGATTTCCCAGGTTTACAACAGCTACCGCAGTCTGTTTGGCCGCGGCCGCTACAGTTTTATCAGTTAACGCACCGAGTAGTGCTGCTCCGCAGGTGTCCATGAGTAATGAGCCAGATACAATATCCTGAACAGCCCGCATACGGGTAAAATAATCGGGGACGTCGCGATAAATTAAAGCATGCAAATCTCCACCGGAATGCATAAATTCCTCCCAGATACGGAAGCGGAATGATCGGTTGGATTCATAAGGCGAATAACCGTGGTCCTGTACGGCCACTGCAAAGTTTGACGGCAGTTCTTCCCCCGCCTCAGCTAAAATTCGTCCTAACATTTCAACGTCTATATCGCTGAGACTAACAGATCCGGCACCAGCAGGTGGCTCGTCGCCGATTATCACACCCAACTTGGTAACATGCTCGAGATTATCGTGGATGGTTAACGCTGCCCGGGCCGTTGCAATTACAGGCAGCCCTTTCTTTAAGTGATTGCGAATGGCTTTGGTTGAAGGTCCTCCGCCCATAACACTCCCGTCTAAAAATAGCGGTTTGCCCGCCTCGGTAATGCGGGCAATTTTTTTTGCCACCAGTACAGTAGGAGAAGGTAAAACCAATTGTATACAATTTTCCAGTGTTTTTGCCTGATCAAATAGTAAAATGTCCTGCGTCCCGCCCCCAATGTCAAGGGCAAGCAGTTTATCCATTCATTCAACCTCCCCTGTTACATAGAAAAAAACCCGCGCCCGGGTTTATTTTTCTACTTTTACAACCGGAACCATAGGTTCGCCGCAGCAAACCAATGTGCCTACTCCACGATCGATTACTTCCACTTTATTGCCGCAAATTTCACAATAATATACTTCTCCAACTTGGGTGGCCACTATTTCACCGCCTTTCTGATGAATGCAAGGGTAATTCTACTTCCCTTTCTTTTTCGCTTAAGACTTCAACAATAACAAGATTAAGCTTTTCCATCAGATTGATGTCATAAGGGGAATCATATATATAACCGTCGCCGCTCTTACATATCCTGATAACCGGACGAAGGGGTGCCCCTTTATGATTTTTGACTACTAGCCCCAGATCTCCGTTACTCAGTCGTATGACAGTACCCACTGGATAAGCGGCCAGGTGCCGAAAGAAGTGCTGGACCATGCTTTCGTCATATAATCCGGCACATACGGAGATATTTTCTATGGCCAAATGCGGAGGCATCGAACTCCTGTAAGGGCGGTCTGCAGTCAATGCGTCATAAACATCTACAGCCATAACCAGACGTGCTGCAGGGTGAATGTCTTCCCGTGTCAGTTTATAAGGATAACCACTGCCATCACAGCGCTCATGGTGTTGCAGGACAACTTTAATACTGTCGGCGGAAATACTTGGCTGCTGAGATAAAATTTCGAAACCAAGGGCCGGGTGCCTCTTTATTTCCTCATATTCTTCCGGAGTTAAACTGCCGTTTTTATTTAATATTTTATCGTCAATACACACTTTTCCCATATCATGCAGCAGAGCCCCCACTCCCAGTTCTTCCAAACTGGTCCGGGAATAATCCATCCCTGCGCCAGTCAGCAGGCAAAGAGTGCAGACATTCACAGAGTGAAAGAAAGTATAATCATCCGAGTTTCGTATATCCGAAAGATTGATTACGACATCTTTATTGGCTAACACATCCTCGACCATTTTCTCCAGTACTGGTCTGAATCTGTTATCAAGAACGATTTTTCTCTGGCCTTGTCTGTCGAACCTGTTCGCCATCAACATCCCTTTTAATACTTTCACTGCTTCACGTCGGGTCTCTTCAGTTATAACGTCAGCCACTTCCACATCCTCAAGCAACGGATCACTGATATAAACAAATAAAATACCGGTACGGCGAAGGTTGTGAATGTAGCGGTATTTCAACTCCACACCGGAATTTAAGTATAACTGTCCCTCTGCACCCATAACAGGCTTTGCCAGAATCATGCCGGGACGTAATGCATCCACGGAAAATTTTCGCATTAACTTTACCTCTTCCTGGGCATTATTACGTTGGTTTATTATTCGATAATTAACAACAAATTCCTTTATAAAATAATAAAAAAACCCGCCCTAACGGGTTTATTCTTCTTCTGTCAGAAGAACGCATTCATTTTTCTCTTCCGCAATTTCTATTTCTTCCGTGCAATTTTTTTTAATACGACACCGGTATAGCCATATTAGTGGCCAGACAACCAGTTTGGGAATTATAAATATGGCAGTAGCCAGATATCTAAACATTGAGCACCTCTCATAATTAAACAGCGTTAGGTTAATTATATATTTTGTCAGAGTAAAATGAAAGATGAATATATTTTCACAGCACATTTGCAGGAAAGTCATGTGTAAAGCTATAATATATGTGTAGGCATAAAAAGCCTATCCATCTCTCAAGAGGAGGTCATGTAATGGAAAAATGGGTCTGCACAGTATGCGGTTATGTTTACAACCCGGAGGAGGGGGATCCTGATAACGGGGTCTCTCCCGGTACAGCTTTCGAGGACCTGCCTGAGGATTGGGTCTGCCCTGATTGCGGAGCAGATAAAGACATGTTTGAAAAAGAATAGTAAAAAAAGACGCTTCAGAGAAGCGTCTTTTTTTTGCTTCTGCAATAATTGCTTCCACTGTTTGATCAATCAGAGAGCCCGGCAAACTGCCAATACCCATCTGTTTCCGTTCTGCCAGGAACAGTTCGTAAATGTTTTTGTCCACAGGAGCCGGCGGTGTAATCTTATTCTTAATGCATTATAATCTGTGAAAGTAGCGATTGCAAGCACAATTTATGAAAAAGGCTTTCACATTATGAAATTATTATTTGATATAGACAGGTAATTCTATGACAACCTTCGTTCCTCTACCTTCTTCACTTTCTAGTTTCAGACTACCACGATGTGCCTCCACAATATGCTTAACAATGGCCAGCCCCAACCCTGTTCCGCCAAGACGGCGTGAGCGGGCCGTATCTACCCGGTAAAAGCGCTCAAAAATCCTCTCCATGGCGTCCCGGGGAATACCAATGCCGTTATCTTTAATAACAACCTGAACGTTGTCATTCACCTTTTGGGCTCGCAAAGCTATGGTACCACCTACATGTGTATATTTAATTGCGTTATCCATTAAATTATAAATAGCCTGGAGCAAGAGTCCATAATCACCGGATACAGGGGGCAACTCCGCATCTACATGGATGTTCAACTTGTAACCGGATAAACGTTGGGAGAGCCGCTCCATCACGTCCTTAGTAAGCTCGTTCATATCAACAGGCACTAAAGTAATACTTGTTTTGTCACTTTCAATTTTAGAAAGCTTAAGCACATCTTCTATCAGATTACTTAATCGCTCCGCTTCTTTATGAATAATCTTAGCAAAACGAAATGCTGATTCCGGTTCACTATATGCACCGTCCAGAAGTGTTTCCGCGAATCCACGGATTGCAGTTAAGGGTGTGCGCATTTCATGGGAAACATTAGCCGCGAAATCAACTCTCATTTCTTCCAATTTGCGTAAACGGGTAATCTCATGGAATACGGCCAGTACACCGGTCATTTCCTCTTTTTGCGCAACAGGTACCAAGCTGACGCTTAGGACTTTCTTTTCAGGAAAGAATGTAATGATTTCATGTTCAAGAACAACTTTTTCCCTGCTAACAGAACGAATTTTTTCGTGTAGCTGCGTGTTACGGACAATTTCCAGGTCACGACGTCCGAACCATTCCTTATCATCGAGACTTAGCATTTTTCTTGCCATAGGATTGACCATCACGGCTCTCCCATCATGATCAAAAACAATCACACCGTCTACCATTGTGGACAAGATTGCTTCCAACTGGTCGCGGTTGGCCATAACTTCTCTGACCTGTTCCTGCAGTGACTCCGCCATGTGATTAATAGAATTCGCCAAATCGCCAAGTTCATCCTGATTTTGCAGATAAATCCGGCTGGTTAACTCACCGCCGGATATCCGTTCCGCCACTTCAGACATTTGCTCGAGAGGACTTGTCAGTCCGGATGATAACTTAAAGCTTACAGCCAATGCCAGTCCCAGTACAGAAAGAAGCCCGGCTAACAGTGCATATTGAATTCTGCGGAGCACTAGATTTAAGGATGAAAGCGGCTGTGCCAAACGCAAGTAACCGATTCCCTGACCTTCATCATCCAGGAAAACAGCAACATAGAGCATATCCTGATTCACTGAATCTGAAAAACGAATGGCCGTGCCAACGCCACTTTCCCTGGCCTTTCTGACTTCCGGTCGATTAAAATGATTGTCCATTAGATCTCTGTCCTGAGCGGAGTCCCCCCAGACCAATCCGTCAGGGCCAATAAGAGTAATTCTGGTTTCGTTGTCTTTACCAAGATCATCTATAACACGGTTAATATCTGTAAAACGTGACCCAGCAGGGCCTTCCTGTATCATTGGTATAAGCATCCTCCCAATGACCCGGGCTTCCTGTGTCATACGTTGTTGCAGCGTATCAAGATACAAAGCCCGGACAAACAAGGTGAATCCTGTCCCGATAATCAGAATCGTGAACAAAATTAATATGGCATAGGTTGCAAAAAGCTTATGCCGGATGCTTTTCATCAAACCTGCTCCTTAAATTTATAGCCCACACCCCTAACAGTCAGCAGGTATGCAGGGTTGTTGGCGTCATCCTCAATTTTTTGGCGCAGATAGCGGATATGAACATCTACTGTGCGTGTATCGGCAGGATAATCGTATCCCCAGACCTTATTTAAAATTTCTTCCCGCCTGTAAACGCGACCAGGGCTTGCAGCCAATAGGAAAAGCAACTCAAATTCTTTGGGCGGCAGCTCCAGAGACTTATTATTTTTTTTAATAACATACCGTTCTGCATCCAGGTATATCTCGCCCTGTTTAATGATTTTACCGCCTTCCTTTGGCACAGCATCTTTGGCCTGATGTGCACGCAAATGTGCCTTTATCCGTGCAGCTAGTTCCCGGGGAGAAAACGGTTTTGTCACATAGTCATTGGCGCCCAGTTCCAAGCCAAGAATCTTGTCCACTTCCTCCCCGCGGGCAGTCAGCATGATTACAGGTAAGGCTGCAATCTCAGCATTACGTCGGATCTGCCTGCAAACTTCCAGCCCGTCCATGCCGGGCAACATCCAATCCAAGACAACAAGATCAGGCTTAAGCGTTACTATTTTATCCAACGCCTCCTGTCCGTCCACAGCTGTTTCCACCTGAAAGCCTTCTTTTACTAATGTAAAAGATATCAGTTCCAGAATTGTTTCTTCGTCGTCTACAATCAGTATCAGCGGCAAGCAGACCACCTCACTTTTATACTGCTATTGTACATACTATTACATTCGCAAACAATAGTTATATCTTCTGTCTGGCTTTAGTCATTCAAGTCAACACGTTTACCGCTGACCAGATAAATTACATTTTCGCTGATGTTTGTAGCATGGTCGGCAATCCGTTCGAGGGAACGGCTGACAAAAAGTAAATGAGTGGCCTGACTTATGGTGCGGGGATTCTCCATCATTAAAACCAACAGTTCACGGAAAACCTGTTTGTGCAATTGATCCACATCATCGTCAGCACGACCCACCGCTCTTGCTAACTCTTCATTTTCCGTAACATAGGCGTCTAACGAATCCTTTACCATCTTCTGCACCAACATGGCCATTCGCGGCAAGTCAATTAACGGTTTTATCAGTGGAGTCGTGCCAATACGTTTAGTCACTTTGGCGATATCCACGGAGTAATCGCCCATTCTTTCCAAGTCGGTAATAATTTTAAATGCAGAAGCAATTTTGCGGAGGTCCTTTGCCATGGGCTGTTGGGTAGCAATGAGGCGCATACAGGTTTCTTCAATCTCTGACTCCATCCTGTCAATGGTTTCTTCAACATCAAAAACAGTCTGAGCCAGTTGCAGATCCTGCCTGGCCAGTGAGTCCACAGACATGGCTATATTCTCCTCAACCAAGCTACCCATTTTTAATATATCTTTCTGCAGTTCATCCAGTGACTTATGAAATTCGCTGCGCTGTATCATTTCTTACACTCCCCTTTTATCCGAATTTTCCAGTGATATAATCTTCTGTCCGCTGATCCTGCGGCCTGGTAAAAAGAAGTTCCGTTCCGCCGATTTCAATGATTTCTCCGTTAAGAAAAAAGGCGGTTGTGTCAGATACACGGGCTGCCTGCTGCATATTGTGAGTGACAATGACAATGGTAAATTTCTTTTTTAAGGCTCTAATCAGGTCCTCAATCTTTTGTGTGGCAATGGGATCCAACGCCGACGTCGGTTCATCCATGAGTACCACGTCTGGTTCCACCGCCAATACCCGAGCAATGCAAAGCCTTTGCTGCTGGCCGCCGGAAAGGCGCAGTGCAGAACGGTTTAAGTCGTCCTTAACTTCATCCCAGAGCGCCGCTTCCCGCAAGCTTTTCTCAACGATAATATCCAGTGACTTCCGGTCTTTTGTTCCGTGAATCCGTGGCCCGTACGCCACATTTTCATAAATGGTTTTTGGGAATGGGTTAGGTTTTTGAAAAACCATGCCTACCTTTTTGCGAAGAGCTACCACATCACAATTTTTATCGTAGATATCTTCCCCGTATATGGTAATCTTGCCTTCTATCCGCGCGCTGTCAATCAAATCATTAAGACGGTTTAACGTGCGCAGAAATGTGGATTTACCACATCCTGACGGGCCAATCAGAGCTGTTACTTTATTCTTTTCTATCTCCATATTAACGCCTTTAAGTGCCTGAAACTTTCCATAATACAAATCTAAGTCGTGTACGTGTATTTCGATTTGCTCATCTTTATTATGCATGATATCCTCCTACCCACGCAGTTTTTTACGATAATGTATGCGCAGTACTATTGCTGTCATGTTCATGGCTACAACTAAAGCGATGAGCACCAAAGCGGTGCCGTACGCCAGCGGCCTGACTTTATCGATGGAATGATGCTGCGTCGACATAATAAACAAGTGATACGGCAAAGCCATAAATTTCGATGAAAGCGAACCTGGCAACCTTGGCAGATAAAAGGCGGCACCGGTAAACAAAATTGGAGCTGTTTCTCCTGCGGCCCGGGAAACTCCAAGAATCATGCCGGTAATAATACCGGGAATGGCAGACGGGATCACATTGGTACGGATAGATTGCCAGCGAGTGGCACCTAATGCCAATGCCCCTTCCCTGTATGATTCCGGCACTGCTTTTAACGCTTCTTCCGATGCAGTAATCGTCACCGGTAACGTCAACAGACCCAGGGTAAGGCCAGCAGATAAAATCGAGGAACCAAGCGCCAACGCCCGCACAAACAATGCTACGCCAAACATACCGTATACAATAGACGGAACACCAGCTAAGTTACGGATGGAGAGACGGATTGCTCTGGTGAATAAATTTTGACGGGCATATTCGTTTAGATATATGGCGGCAAACACTCCTACCGGAACAGAAGCCAGTGCCGTAATCATGGTCACGTAGATTGTCCCCAGGATGGCCGGTAAGATTCCACCTTCTGTCATCCCTTTTCTGGGCATGGCAGTGAGGAACTCCCAACTTACAGCGCCAATGCCCTTACTGACAATATCATACATTAAATAGGCTATGGCCAGAATTACTATGACCATTGTCAGGCGTAGCAACATGAAAGCTATTTGTTGCGTTCCAAAGACTCTATTCTTTCTTCCTTGTTTCGTTGTGATTATCTGTGGTACAGCAGGCCTATTTGTAGCACGAGTCATCGTTTCTTCACCTCACTTGCCCGGTGGAGAAAGATATCTGCCAGCAAACTGACTGCAAACGTCATAACAAACAGTACCAAGCCAATGGCGAATAATGCATAATAATGGGTAGTATTATAAGGAACCTCCCCAAGTTCTATGGCAATGGTCGCTGTCATTGTTCTCACGGAGCTAAAATAGCCGGTTGGAAATTTTAACGCATTTCCTGTGGCCATAATTACTGTCATCGTTTCACCGATGGCCCTTCCTACGCCTAGCATAACAGCCGCAGTAACACCAGAGCCGGCAGCGGGCAGTAAAACATGCCTTAGTGTCTGATAACGGTTTGCACCCAAAGCCAGTGAGGCCTCCTTAAACTCCCGGGGAACTGCGGTGAGTGCGTCTTCAGCAATACTTATAATGGTGGGCAAGGACATCAGGGCCAAAAGAATGGAACCGTTAAGCGCATTAAGCCCATTTGGCAAATTAAATATCCTGGCCAGAATCGGGCTTAAGACAACAATACCGAAAAATCCCAAAACTACTGATGGTACCGCAGCTAATACTTCAACAACCGGTTTAATAATTTCTCTCTCCACCGGGGAGGCCACTTCCGCAAGGTATGCCGCACAACCCACTCCCAAAGGTACAGCAATGACCATGGCGCCCACGGTAACCATCAGCGTACCGACAATTAGTGTTCGAATGCCATACAATGATTCTGAAAAACCGGACGGCCGCCACTCTATGCCGATTAAGAAACGGAAAAAGCCCACATCCTGCCAGGCAAAAAAGCTGTTAGACAGGAGCAGGCAAAAGACGCCGATTGAAATGAAGATAACCAGTGCCCCGTTTAACGTAAAAAACCAGGCAATGGCAGTTTCTCTTTTTTTATTCATACTCTACCTCCGTTTCCTATGATTCCCCCTGAAGGGGCGGGAGCCGAATTCGGCTCCCGTATAGGAAGGAATTGCTGACGAAATATTTTGCTACTTGATATATTTATTGTTTTCTTGCATGAATCCAGATGTAACCGGTAAAAACCCTTCAGCCTCCACCAGTGCCTGACCTTCAGCACTCAGTTCAAAATCAACAAACTGACGCAACGCACCGGTGGGAACTCCGTTGAAATACTGGTACAGCGGCCGAGTCAGTACATATTCGCCGCCTTTTACTTTAGCGGTATCCAAGGGGGTGACAAAGGGACCGGCTTCGGTTTCAGCAACGGACAGAGCGGAAATCCCGGATGCACCCTGCAGATAACCAATGGCCACATACCCAATGCCTGTGGTGTCTGCACGGACACCTTCCACTATCTGCGAGTTGCCGTTCATGTTTTGCATAGCTTGGGAATAGTCGCCACGGACAACCCGTTCCATGAAGAATACATAGGTGCCGGAGTTGCTCTGTCTGCCATACATGGAAATGGGCTTATTTTCGCCTCCTACTTCACTCCAGTTGGTAATTTCACCGGCAAATATTTTACCGATCTGCTCAACACTCAGTTCAGTAACAGGGTTATCTTCATGAACAATTACGGCTAAACCATCCATGCTGAATACCACAGGAACAGGTTCCACGCCGTTGGCTCTGGCTTGCGCAATCTCTCCATCCTTCATAGGACGGGATGAATTGGCAATATCCGTTTGCTTGTTAATCAGTGCAGCGATACCGGTACCGGAACCGCCGCCGGTAACGGAAAACTCAGCTACATCATTCACGTTTGCAAACGCTTCCACCATAGCTTGTACAAGGTTTACTTCACTGTCAGAACCTTTGATTTCAAAAAACCCGGAAAGATCTTCAACCGGTTCCTCCTGTTCACCGTTTTCTGCAGGCGGTGTCGGTGCAGGTGTGCTGGAACTGCCGCATCCTGCAAGCAACCCCATAAGTAACAGTGACACAACCAGAATTGCTATAACCCCCGTACGATGTAATCTCATCATTTTCTCTGCTCTCCTCCTGTAAAGGAAATTTTTTAACTCGCATTCATTATATCAACCCCGTGTTAACAGCAAACCTTCTTTATGTTAAAAGTACGTTAACTTTCATCAGATTTCCATTGACGAGGATTTATCAAGGTCCTTGTGGAATATAAGAAAAAAATCCATAGGAGGAAACTATGAGTACATCTAAAATAAAACGTTTAGGTATCCTTACAGGAGGTGGTGACTGCCCCGGGCTGAACGCGGTCATCCGCGCGGTGGCCAAGACCGCCTTTAACCGCTACAACATTGAGGTTCTTGGTATTACCAACGGGTTTCGCGGCATCATGGAAAATGAACATTTTCTCTTGAATGATAGTCATGTCTCCGGTATTCTTCACCGCGGCGGCACCATTTTAGGTACCACCAATAGGGACAATCCCTTTCGCTATCCTGTAGGCACAGAGAACGGCACCACTGTGTGGGGTGACGTTTCCGACCAAGCCATGGCCAACTTAAAAAAAATGGAGATTGAAGCCCTGATTGTCGTCGGCGGAGACGGCAGCCTGATTATCGGCAACGAGTTATATAAAAAAGGAATCCCGGTGGTGGGAATCCCCAAAACCATAGATAACGATCTTTCTGCCACAGATATTACCTTCGGCTTTGATACCGCTTTAAACACGGCCACTGATGCCATAGACAAACTTCATACCACAGCTGAATCCCATCACCGCGCCATGATTCTGGAAGTCATGGGCCGCAATGCCGGTTGGATTGCACTTCATTCCGGAATGGCCGGTGGTGCCGACGTAATTTTGATCCCCGAAATTCCCTTTACCTATGATTCTATTTATAATAAAATTAGCGATCGGCAAAACCGTGGCAAAAAGTTTTCCATCATCGTTGTGGCAGAAGGAGCAACATTACCCGACGGTGATCTGGTTTATCAAAAAGAAGTAATAGATAACCCTCATCACAGTAAGTTAGGCGGTGTGGCCGACATCGTTGGCAGTGAAATTCAAAAGCAGTTTGGTGTGGAAACACGGGTAACCGTTCTTGGCCACCTGCAGCGCGGCGGCACACCCACTCCCTTTGACCGTATCCTTGGCACCAGGTTTGGCGTCAAAGCAGTAGAACTGGCCATGGCCGGAGAATTTGGTAAAATGGTTTGCCTCTGCAGCGGTGCCATTCAATCCGTTTCCATGGAAGACGCAGTAGCAGTGCAAAAATTGGTCAGAGCCGACGGAGAATTGGTCAGAGCGGCCAAGTCTGTTGGCACATCATTTGGTGACTGAGGTGGAATCATGTATAAAGCATTGACGATTGCCGGATCCGACTCCGGTGGCGGCGCCGGGATCCAGACAGATCTTAAAACATTTACCGCCCTGGGTGTTTACGGCACCAGCGTGATCACCGCACTAACAGCGCAGAACACGTTAGGTGTACACGGTATTCATACTGTTCCCGAAGATTTTATTGCGCGCCAACTTGAGGCGGTGCTCTCAGACATTCCTGTGCAAGCGGCGAAAACCGGCATGCTGGGTGACTCAGCTACAATATCAGTCGTTGCTGAGATGCTGACAAAGTACCGGATACTGAATTTGGTAGTTGACCCGGTGATGATTGCGCAAAGCGGAGACCGCCTCTTACAGGAAGATTCCGTGGATGTCCTGCGTAATAAATTACTGCCGCTGTCGCTCATAGCAACTCCCAATCTTCCCGAGGCCGGTTTCCTGCTGGACAGGGAAATCACCAATGTAAGTGAAATGGAGACTGCTGCCAAGGAAATCCGTCTTCTCGGACCCCGATGCGTTCTCGTCAAAGGAGGCCATCTTCCCGGCGAGGAAATGGTTGATGTTTTTTACGACGGCAACTCGTACCACCACCTTACGGCAAAGAAAATTGACACAAAAAACACCCACGGAACCGGATGCACATATGCTGCCGCCATAACAGCCCACCTTGCCCGGGGTCTTACACCTCTCGAGGCGGTGCAGTTAGCTAAACATTTTATTACCGACGCTATCTCCCACGGCATCTGTGTTGGTGCCGGTTACGGCCCCACTAATCCCATCGGCTCTCTGTTGCGCGAATTGGAAACTAGCCGCGTCATAGAGGGGTTGCGTACCGTTCTGGAACAACTTATGCAATCCCCTGGAGTTTCAAACCTGCTGGCTGAAGGCGAAACCAACTTATTCTATGCTCTGGAAGATGCCATAACATTATCTGATATCGCTTCCTATTCCGCACCTCTCCTGCGTAGCCAGGGCAAAATTGAAGCCCTGGGTGCCCCGGTTTTCGATAGCGCCCACCCGGTCGCGCCCATCCTTTTAGCCGCCCGCCAGACTAATTCGCGCATCCGTTTGATGATTAACCTGCGCTTCAGCGAAGAAATTATCGCCGCAGCCCAAGCCATGGACTGGTCTATTGTCGAATTCACGGAAACCCCACTCTTCAACTCTTCAGACATTCCATCCATTCTTTATGACCGCGGCACCTCAGACCGCCCCCCTCAAATCTTCCTCTTTGCCTCCACCCCAACCGACCTGGCCGACAAAACCGCAACCCTCGCCCGCTGCTTCCGCGGTTGCTAACGGGGTCAGGTTTAACAATTGATCTTATTTCTTTACAGACGGCACGATCATTTTCCTCGGCAGAACAGCATTATGTGCAAAACAAAAAGAGGGTTAGCTGTAGTAAAAAGCTAACCCTCTTTGAATATACCCAGGCTTTCTTTTACAATAACATCAATTGTTAAACCTGATCCCGTTTTTTGGGGCCGTCCTGGTCGTATGGGATGGGGATGTATTGCACGGAGGGGCGGGTGCGCATCGGCTGTGGGAAGTGATCCATCAATTCATATATTTCCGTTGGCAGAATGCCGCACGCAGGCAACCCCAGTGTTGCCAGTTCGCTGCAGGAGATAGGATAGTCATGGGTCCATTGCCCTTCCGTTAATGTCGCGGAAACTTCCCTGGCTTTCTCCTCGCCAAGCCTGTCCAGCAAGATTTCATAAACGGATTTTGTCACTTGTTTAATCGCTTTTTCAGCAACATCGGCTAAAATTAATGTTTCGTCATCTACCTCATTTACATCTTTCGCTTTCACTGCTTTTAGAATAGAAACAGCCGGAAAACGGCCGATTTGTGGATCAACCGGTCCCAGGACGGCGTTTCCGTCCATAAGAATTTCATCCGCGGCCAAAGCGATTAATGTTCCGCCAGACATGGCATAATGCGGCACAAAAACAGTAATCTTGGCTGGATGCTTTTTTAAGGCATTGGCAATTTGCTCAGAAGCCAATACCAAACCGCCGGGAGTATGAAGAAGTATATCAATTGGCATCTCCGGAGGTGTAAGGCGGATGGCGCGAAGCACCTGTTCGGAATCCTCAATATTAATATACTTAGTCAATGGAATTCCTAATATGGAAAGCGACTCCTGCCTGTGTATCATGGTAATAACACGTGATTTTCTTTTCCGCTCTAAATCACGGATAAACTTAACACGCGAAGCCTCCAGGCGAGCCTGTTTAATCATGGGACTGATTGCTGAGAAAATGAAAAATATCCAGATTAATTGAAAGAAATTAAAGTTCTCACCTATTGTTACCACCCCTTTTTTATTAGGCTGACCAGCCGATTTCCAGCTGATCGCCATGCTTAATTGCTGTAGTAAATTGTGCTTCGCGTCCGTTAACCCGCAGAATTAAACGGTTCTTCCCGGTAGGAGGCGTAGTGCTGAAGTCTATAATATTCAGGATATCTGCTAAAGAGACATCATAATCAATCTCCCGTATTTCAACGACATCACCGTCCCTTAGAAAAACATCCGGTGAAACATCCTTCCCGTTTACCGTAAAAATGACGTCCTTGACTGAGGTGGCAATTAAACCGTTGTTCACTTGTATTTCAATTTTTCTGCTTCTTGCCGGGGTCAGAATTCCTGCCGTTGGATAATCGCCATCATTAGTCATTTCAAGAATATCGCCGTCTGATACCTCGCTCTCGTGAACGGCAATTTTTCCGTTGATTTTAACAGCTCGCGGACCATATGGAATTTGCAACGTTTCACCATTTACCTTTACGCTGATAGTCCCTCCGTCTAACTCCCGGTCCATGTCGAGTTGGTGAAGAACCCAGGACAGAGGCATTGTTTTCAGCACTCTGAGTTTATCCCGGTCTGCTAATTCCGTTTCAGCAGATAACTCCTGTTTCCCACGGTACACAGGAGGCGCCAGAGGATAATTACGGCCGTTTACACTCACTCGGAAGGGAGTGAATCTGGCTAAAAAGGTGGCAGTGTTTAGCCTTGCATCGGCCCCGGACTTCGCCGCGGTAAATGAGATTTTATCTCCCTGGGAAATACGGCTTTCTAATGAAACTGGCTGGCCGTTTACATCAATCTCCGCCATCTCTCCCATCTCACCGGGAACTGTAACAACAGATCGGTTTACTTCCACAGTAATACCTTTACCCGGCGGCCCCACAAGTTCCCTGGAACTGATACCGGCAGCAAGCAAGGCGTCAGCCACACTGCTGCGTCCCAAATCCATAACATCAACAACTTGTTTGTTCACATTTACCCGGTAAAATCGTAGTGCTTCACCTGCTATAGCGGTATCGGCAATCCCCAGAGGTGTTACTAACTCGGGACCGAAATATTTCCGCGGTTTACCCGGCAAAAGTTTAATCATTTCTTTTCCTTTAATTGTGACCCTTGCCGGATTCATACCCAGCTTTTCCGCAATGACCAGAGGCAAACCGTACGTCAGACTGCCGCCGCCGACACAAAATACAGCTTGGGGTGCAACTGCATTATTTTTCAGGATGGACGCCGCAATCTTTCCACCCAGTGAATCTAACGCAGGGAATAGCGCCTGGCGAGCTTCGTCTGCCGGAATTGCAATTTTTTCACCCAAAACGTTAATAACGCTGAGTGACCCGTCTTTATGTAAAGTTCTTTTTAAATTCTCCGCCACCATAAAATCCAGCAGATACTTTTCACATAACAATTCAGTCAGTTCGTCGCCTGCTTCCGGCACCATATCATAAGCGAAAATCGAACCGTCCTTGGTGATGGCAATGTCAGATGTTCCCGCACCTATATCCACCAGTGCAACATTTAACCGTCTCATACCCTCGGGAATAACCATACGCAGAGCAGCAATGGGCTCCAGCGTCAGGCTTTGCAATTTTAACCGGGCTAAATCAAGCACACTGCGCAGAGAATCGACCACGACCCGTGGCAGAAACGTTGCAATGACCTCACACGCAGCAGCCGTTCCCCTTTGACCAATCAGATTGCCGATAGGTGAACCGTCCAGTGTATACCGGACTACACTATACCCTACGCAATGATATTGTTCCGCAAAACGTGCCCTGCCTTCCGGACCGGAAAGCAGTTGTTGCTGAGCACTGTGAATAGCAGCATATTCCAGACGAAGAACATCATCCTGAAGGATACGGCTGGATGACTTTACATGCACCTCCGCCTGTCCGCGCATGGTGCATAGTGACCGTCCGGCTACTGCAACAGCGGCGACATACAACTTACAATTACCCTTTTCTTCCAATCGTGTTCGCACACGTGAAACCACGTCAGCGACCTTGGGAATGTCATGGATTTGCCCGTTCAGCATAGCACGGGTATCGTGCTCCATCGTCTCCACAGCAATTATGTTGAACCCTTCTTCGGTTTGCTTAAGAAGAAGCCCGGTCACCTTTCGCGTTCCCACATCAAGTGCAAGAATAACTTGTTCCGTCATGTTCTCCCCCCGGCATTGCATTACCAGTAATATTCTACAATCGACAAACTTTTCCTGTTATTATAGACAACTAAACAAAATATACTGCTCCAGCAGAAGCAAGTTCCAAATTCGCAAAATACTCCGCTGCTTCAGCCCATGACTTCTTAAGATTCCGTTCGGGATGATGATGGGTGAGCACCAAACGTTTCACACCCGCGTCCCTGGCCGTTTTCCCTGCTTGATATGCAGCCAGATGATTGGGTGAACCATTCTTTATATCTTTCTGCAAATAATTTGCCTCACAAAGAAATAAATCTGCCCCTGCAGCTAATTCTGCCAGTTGCGGGAAATATTCTGTATCCCCGGAGTAGACCAGTTTTTTATTACCGGACACCACAGTTATGACGTGGGATGGATATGCATGAACAGCAGGGCTAAATGATATTTCCAAATTCCCCACGGAAATTCTAAATTTTTGTTGTTCTGCATATTCTTTTTTTCGATACAAATACTAAATAATAATTGTAAATCCATCACGAAAGGAGGGGAAATATGCACCATCTGACGCAACGTGAGTTAATGTTCCTGGAAGACTATTTAAAAAATGAACAATTGTGCACAAAGACAATGAATTTTTACGCCGAACAATGCACTGACCCGTCGATTAAACAACTATGTCAGGATTGTGCTCAATCTCACCAGCAAAATTACCAGACCATGGTTCGTCATTTAAGCAGTCACACTCTTCAGTAAAACTATTCATTTTGGAAGGAGAATATAAATGCAAAGACTAAGTGACCAGGATATTGCTCAAAATCTGCTAAAAGACGAAAAGTTTATTTGTAATATGATTAGCGGATATGTTTTAGAAGCGGCTAATGATAATATAAGACGCGACTGGACCAGTTGCCTGCAAAGTTCATATAATATGCAGAAGCAGGTTTTTGATGCCATGAGTCAAAAGGGTTGGTATTCGCCGGCTAAAGCACAGCCACAACAAATCAGCCAGGCGCAGTCACAGTTTTCACAAAATCCAATGCAGTCTTAAATCGTCAGATAAAAACAGGCTCAAGTGGAGCCTGTTTTTATATTCCCAGCTTTGTCAAAAATTTAGCGGTTTTTTTCTGCCAAGACGTTAATACTAAGACAAGTGAAACTTATTCGTTCACAAGGGGGTGCTACCAGATGTCTTATTTTCCTGAGCCTTGGAAACACGTAAAAGATGATGATGTGGAAATCGCAGAAGATATGTCGGCTATGGAGGCACTGGACCCGCCAAACGAGTCTGCCGGCAATAAACATGCTTCGCTGTTTCGACGTTATTGGGAAAAATTGTTTCGTAACAACAGGTGAGTAAAATGTCAACACTGTGTATTGTAATGCATGACGGTATGCTAGCCGCAGCGCTGGACGTATCGCGCCTTAAACCATGTTATAATCCCACGGAAACACGAGAATTAAGGCAGGAAAGATACCAGGCGAGGAATACCCCATATCCTTCCTGGTATCTTTTTGGTTCAGAAGAAAAGCAGGTGTCCGGCCTAGTGGAACTATATACCAACCAGGGTTTTAATGTGTCCCTTTCTCCTGAGTCATGCTTTATAGATTTTAAAAATGCTCTGTATTTTGATGTGCAGTTTTGCACTGTAAGTGACAATCATTATCAGGATTTATTGAAAAAAGGCGCACAGCTATACGGCTACCTTCCTGAAGCCTATTCCTCTAAAATTGTACAGGCAGAATACATTTTTAAACAGAGTGGTTTCCGTTTTCTCCCTTTACAACGCACTTACCATAAAAATAGTTTACCTATACTTCCAGAGTCGCCAACCGAAGCATGGATTGTTAAATCGGCAATCGGCTCTGCGGGAGTCAGCCCAGATGGAATCCCTTACACTGTCTGGACAACGAACCGCCTAAAACGTGAATTACAAACCTTAATTCATAATCTGCCTCCTGAGGAAAGCATAATTGTCAGCGAATTTATACACACAGACGATCCGTATGCTGGATATGCAGACCATGTAGTTCATAAGGCGCATTTTTATACAGTCAAAAAAAATGGTAAAATTTTGGTAGTCCCATACGGAACATACTGTCAGAAGTTTGTTTTTCACTGTAATCGGGAGAAATTATATCAGGCGGGAGTCCTTTCCATGGGAGATTATATCGGCTCACCGGAATTTCACGTAGGTCAGTTCGACACTATCTCCACTTTTGATGTGTTTATAAAGCAGTTAAGCTATCTCGGTTGTAGCCGTATTATTTTCTCAGCAGATTTCATAATCCCCGTAGACGGGATTCCCCGTTTTCTTGAATTTAATAAAATTGGCGCTACTTTCGCTGAAAAGTTTCACCCCGGCCTTCCGGCAATTATCGATATGTACCCGCAGCTCAACGTTTAAGAAAGGCATCCCCTTACCCATAAATAATTTGAGGCCGGCCCAATATGGGCCGGCCTCGTCTTAGGAAGCGCTGCCTTCCTCGGACTTGCTCAGTAACTTTTTCTGTTTTTCCTGTTCCCGCAAATCAATACGGCGAATTTTTCCACTTACCGTTTTGGGTAAGCTATCGACAAACTCAATTTCCCTGGGATATTTGTAGGGTGCAGTTAAGTTTTTAACGAAATTTTGCAGTTCCTTCACCAATTCCGGGGAACCCTCATACCCGGGTGCCAGAATAATAAAGGCCTTAACCACTTCACCACGCACATCGTCAGGGCTGGCTACTACAGCAGACTCTGCTACAGCAGCGTGCTCAATTAAAGCACTTTCCACTTCAAAGGGCCCAATACGATAACCGGAGCTCAGGATTACATCATCAGCCCGACCGACAAACCAGATATAATCTTCTGTGTCCTTGGTGCCGCGGTCTCCCGTAATATACCAGTCTCCCCGGAATGTATTTGCGGTACGTTCCGGTTCATTATAATATTCTTTAAATAAACCGACGGGCCTTTCCGGCTTAACTCTTACAGCGATATCGCCTTCTACACCTGGTGCAACTTCTTTACCCTCGTCGTCCACCAGGCCGATATAAAAGCCGGGGGCCATTTTACCCATGGATCCGGGACGAACTTCAAAACAGGGGAAATTGCCAACCAGGAGAACAGTTTCGGTCTGTCCGTAGCCATCATAAATAAGTGTTCCTGTTGCTTCTTTCCAAACTGCGATAACTTCTGGATTTAACGGCTCTCCCGCAGCTACACAGTGCCGTAACGTTTTGAAATTATAATTTTTTAGATCTTGCTGAACGAAAACCCGGTACGCAGTCGGCGGTCCACATAACGTTGTAATCGGGAACTTACTAAGGAGGTCCAGTGTTTGCTTACCATCGAATTTTCCGGTTCCGTTATGGACAAATATCGCTGCGCCGCAATTCCACGGGCCAAAGAAGCTACTCCAGGCAGCTTTTGCCCATCCTGTATCGGATAAATTCCAGTGCAAATCATTCTCTGTAGAATCCAACCAATATTTACCGGTAATTTTATGGGCGAGGCCGTATGAAGCATGGCTGTGGACAGTCATCTTCGGCATTCCCGTAGTTCCCGATGTAAAATAGAGAATGGAGTTATCGGTAGCCAGGGAATTATAGGTATCATATTTGTCGGAAGCATTGGCGACCTCTTCGTCAAATGAAAGCCAACCGTCACGCTTGCCAACAACAATCTTAGTCTTTAATGTCGGGCACTTATCTGCCACAGCATCCACTTTTGCGGCAATCTCCTCATCAACAATAACAGCAACAGCACCTGACGCTTCAAAACGGTACTGAATGTCTTTTGGTGTTAACTGTGAAGTTCCCGGGGAAACAACCACTCCGGAGCGTAATGAAGCTAACATGGTTAACCAAAAGGCGGGAATCCGTCCGAGAACAATGATAATTTTGTCACCGGGTTGTATGTTGTTGGCGCGGAAGACATTAGCTAGTTGATTCGATAGTTTTGTTAATTCAGCAAATGTAAACTTTTGCTCGTTGCCAAAATCATCGACTACCCATAATGCAAGCTTCTCAGGGTTTTTTCCCCAGGGGTCAAATTCATCCCTCGCCCAGTTATAGTATTCGGGCACATCCAGCTTAAAACTTTTGTAAACTTCTTCGTAGTTATTCATGTTTGGCATATTATTATTGTCCCTCCCCAGATATTAGTAGAAAATGGCTTTCCGGTTTCTTAACGTACCACCTCCAAGTAATATATCTTTCAAAAAAGAATACTATTTGTCTATTCTGCATGTTCTTAATAATAGAAATTTTCTCATTATTTAGGCCCAAAAAAAAGAAACTTGTCTCATGTAGTTGCTAGATAAATCATATCATGGGTAAAGAAATAAATGCAACTCCCTCTTAAATCATACTATTCTCTCTCTGATGCAAAATTCCTCCTTTTTGATGGTTATTTTGCATCAATTATTCTATTTCGTAAAAACTAATAGAAATATAGAAAGGAATGATACTGATGGCCGATGTCCGTTCACTCGTCGAAGACTCCATCAAAAAATGTCAAAGTTCTGCGGCCGATCTGCGAACGGCCGCAGATAGAGCTGAAAATATCGCAGCAAAAAATTCGTTTGAACAGGCTGCACACGAGCTCGAAGAATGTGTGCAAAAATGCAGAATCGCACTCAATCAGCTAATCGGGTAGGAGGCTACCCATTAATTGAGTAGCCGACCTCCCACACCGTGCGTACCGTTCGGTACACGGCGGTTCCTACAGTTCACGCGGTAACTCGTCGGCAGTAATCAGAAAAGAATAAGTACCCTAATCTTGTTAGGACTTTGTTTCCTAGGGATTTGGATAGAATTGGGCTATAGGAGATTCTCCAGTAGCCCTTTCTCGTGTTTGCATATTCCCATGCTTTCAGTAACAGCTCTCCCCATAAAATATAACACCCGATCGATTTGACCGGGTGTTATCGCTATTTATAGAACTACTATGGCCATAACATCTGTATGCAACTTCACTGGCATTACTGATTTAAATTAAGCAATTACCTGAGCCTGGGCCTTATTGATTTGGTTAATGCCAAACGTATGGTATCTGCAAAATTGCTATTCCTTTCTGAGCGCCGGATACTGTCCCGTAGAAATAGACCAAATGTATGTGAAGTCCCACGCCACATAAGTTGATTGGGTTTTCATCTGGCTTGTGGTTCTGGGAATTCCCCGGCCTGTGTCGCTTCTGCCGGAGGTCTCCTTGTCGTAATATGAGTATGACACAGTACCACCGTCGTTATGCCCAACAAGGCCGCCAATGTTATTGTATCCATCCACTTTCCCCGCTGAATAGCAATACTGCACCCCGCCCTGATTATAGCCGATAAGCCCACCCTCATTACCGCTTCCAAATACATCCGTACGGGCGAAAGAGTTGGCTACCCCTCCGGTTGCTGAATTAATGCCCACGAGTCCCCCTATCATGCCCCTTGTCCCTGTCACATGGCCGCTAACCACACCGCACCTTTCAATTATTCCGCTATTTGCGCCCGCTATTCCGCCAACATAATTTTTGGCCGCAATACTAACGTTGGACAAGCATTGGGAAATAGTGCCGCGGTTATACCCAACTACTCCTCCCGCATAGCTTACCTGGGAACTGATCTGGCCTGCTACTGTAAGGTTCATAATTTTAGCCGAGGTACTTGCTGTTTTCCCTGTTGAAGCAAACAAACCAGCGTGCTGCGTTTCCCCTGGCATCCTCAGATCGATGGTAACCGCGTAACCATCTCCGTTCAAAGTACCGTAAAAAACGTTTTTAATATATACATCCCGAGCAAGCTCAATGTCCGATATCAGCTTAAAGTATTTACCTGCAGTAGGTACAATTTCTAACAGCATAAATTGCTTTGCTGTAGCAATAAGGTACGGGTCAGAAAAGGTCCCGCTTCCTCCGGCAAAACCATAGCTTACCGGACCCTTCGCTGGGCTGGTCACGTTGCCTGAAGCAGAGCCGCTCGCAGTCACCTTCAGTTTCAGATATTTCCCCAAGTCATTTTGAGGAATCGCATAGAATGCTTCAGTCTCTCCCGGTATATCCGTGTAGGTACCGCTTGGCGATGTTGCCCTCATCCATTGATACGAAAGCTCAGGCTCCGGGGAGGGAACTTGGCCTAAATAGCCGATAATTCCAGCACTTAGGGTTTCGTTCATCACTGCAGTACCGTTTACTGTGACAAATGTAATGGTCGGCTTTATAATCAGCACAAGCGAAAACGTTACATTGACGCGGACATTGACATGTGTCTGATTTATTCCGTCCGATACTGTCACGACAAAGTCATCGGTTACGTTTGTCGCGATATCCCTCGATGTATATGCGCATTTCCCATCCACTATCAGGGACGCCGTCCCGTTAATAGTGTTGTAGTTTTCCGTTTGGCCGTTAATTCGAATAATTGAGAGAGTGTCCCCGTCCGGGTCTGTGGCAAGCTGTGAGGCCGAAATAATAAGTTCGGTCTGCTCGGGAACTGAGAATACGACGGGATTCGAAATCGCTATTGGCGCCCGGTTCTCACTCGTCCCAGCATTTCCCGAGTAGGTGGTATAACCATCGAACACTCGGTTTATAAGTAAAATGCCTTGCTCAACTGTTGTGTTGCCCTTGGGGTTTATCCGATTTCCTCCTACTCCACGTAAAATACCAAGGCTATTGGCGTTTTTTACTTCTTCCAGCGCCCAATAGGATATCTCATTCTGGTCAGCAAAGATAATGGCGGTAGTGTCGGATATCGCAGCATAGGATGTTCCTTTAATTTCATCAAGCTTTCTCGCACCACGCATCATCATCGCGGCAATCTGTTCCCGTGTGATAAAGTCGTGCGGTGCGAAGCGAGTCGCGGATACACCGCTGACAATTCCAAGCTGATAAGCCTTAATGATATCCGTATCGCTTGTGTCATGAAAAGGATTTGTTACCGTGACTACGACCGTTTGTCCTAAAATTCTCTCCACCATGTTGACGATCAAAGCACAAAAAAGCCGGCGGCTAATGTTTGCCTGATAGTTTTGGTCGGCTTCCGCTATCACAAGGCCTTTGGATCGCGCAATATCCACATCTCCCTGCGCCCAGGAGCTGGGAATATCGGAAGACATGGCCGAAGCGCCAATACCGGTTGCCAAAACAGCTAAAATAGTTATCAGAGCGATCAGCCGATAGGTTTTGCTGTTCCGTTTTTGATATTTCTCTCCCACTGTAATCCTCCTTATAATTAGATTTTCCCAAATGTCACGCTAAATTTATTCCTCGGGTATCAATATGATTGTGATGAGAGCGGAGTAGCCTTCGTATTCATCGCTTGCACCCGTGTCAAAATTATAGGTGTACGTGCCAATTTTGCCAAACGAGGTAAAGCCCTCAGCTGTGTTGCTTTCCACAATAATGGCTGCGTCCTTTAATACTTCCTTGTAAAATGCTGCTATGGTGTTGAAATCATCCTTTGCGAAGGCAATCACTGTATAGCCTCCGTTATACTCCATAACACTTGCGATGGCGCTGTCCTTATAAAGCGGGAATATGTCCGACGGATATCCTTCAGGCAGTTCAGTGTTTAAGCCGTCATAGTCATAATTAATACTGATGGTTTCATTGCCGGTAGGTGCTGAGGTATCCGGCTGAACCGCCTGTGAATTAGTCGGTTTCTCTGAAGCGGGCATGTCTTTTACCGACTGCACACTGTCACTGTTTGCACCGCAGCCCGAAAATGTTATTGTGACAAATAAGGACATAAGTAATAACACGCCTGTTTTTGTTTTTTTCAATATCATCAAACCTCCCTGTATGTATTGTTATGCCATGCCTTTAACTTTAATTATATTAAAACGTCAATTACATTTGCAGTGTCGCGGGTCACTGCTTGCATGACTTGCAGCTATATTTTATAATGAAAATACTAATAACGTACGCCTGCCTGAAAGGAAGATTAACATGGGTCTTGTTTTCGCATACGATACATACCATTTAATCCTACTGCATATTTTTTCAATATTCATTCTTCTTTCTGTAAATTTCTCCATCTGGTTGAAAGCAAAAAAAATCCCGCTGCTCTATGCATACCTTGCAGTGCAGGGGATTCTCCTTCTGTGGATGACTTCTAAAATATTCAAAACGGTAGCTCCTAATGCTCACCTTAAATTTATTTTTGTGGTATGCCAGTATGCCGGCGTTGTTTTCTTGGGAGTGGTGTTTTACATTTTTGCATTTCTGTACGCAAAGGGAAAGTTGCCTACAGCAAGAACCATTGTGCGCATGAGCATTCTGCCGCTGCTGTTTTTACTAATACTGGTCACGAATCCGTATCACCTGCTTTTTTACTCCCATTTCGACTTTTGGGGGGACAGCTTTGGCCCGGCGTTTTACATACAGCAGGGGTACAGCTACATATTGATTGGAGCCGGCATCCTGCTGTGTGCCGGGAACTTCCGCAAACAATTTGGAGAAAGGCGAATTCAGTCGCTTTTGTTTTCCATTGCCATTCTGATTCCCCTAGCCGCAAACATTATTTATGTGTTTGGCTGGTTTAAACCTATTTTCGGCTTCTCACCACCTTGTGACATTACGCCAATTACCTGCAATGTTTCCCTAATGCTGTTTGCATTGGCCACTTTCAAGTACAGATTTTTTGACGATATAAGAATAGCCCGCCGCGAAGCGCTCGCATCTGTCCCAGAAGGCATACTTCTAACAGATGCCAGCATGCGGATTATGGATTTCAACGACACCTTTAAAAACCTTTATGAAAGCGGCTGCCTGTACGCAAAGGACGGTTGCGGAATTATACGCAGGATAGCGGATAATCCATCCCTAGTTCCGTATGAACCGGCGGCTTTCTTGACGCAGCAGCCGGAGCCTGGCGAACAAATTTACGAAACTGAAAACGGCTGTTACTACAGGGTCATCGGCCGGTCAGTTACGCACAACGGTGAGTCCATCGGATTTTCTCTAAGGTTTATTGATTTTACACTCAAGCAGGCGATCCTGACGAGAATGGCAAGCAAAAACAATGAAATGGCCACGTTACACAGCAAGCTGAATGAACAGGCTCGAATGTGCAGTGATCTTGCTAAAGCCCGAACCCGAAACTTTATTGCAGGCGAGGTGCATGACATCCTCGGGCATTCCGTTGTTCTGGTCATTTCACTTTTAGAAGTCGCACGACTTTCGTTTGGCAAGCCCGGCTTTGAGTTAAACGGTTTCTTAGACCGGGCCAGGGGCATACTTCGTAACACCATCCTAGGACAACCGGATGCTGTGACAGATTGTCACAGCCTAATAGACCGAATAAACCGAATAGTACGGGATGTGGGAGCGGCCTCAGTTCATGCCGAACTCACCATTTCCGGCAACCTTCCACAGCTATCACAGGAGTGTGAAAACGCAATATTCAAGGTTTGCCGTGAAGGAATTACAAACGCGATTCGTCACGGCAAAGCCGAAAAAATTGATATTATTATCCGCTCTTTGCCTGAGAACATTGAGGTTTATGTAATAGACAACGGTATCGGCTGCGAAAAATTTTGCACGGGCATGGGTATAACCGGGATGCAAGAAAGGTTGAAGTCACTTGGTGGTTCACTCATCTGCGGTACACTTGGCAACTACGGCTTTTCACTTCAAGCTGAGATCCCAGTCAGATTAGATCGTTTTTAAGCGCAAATACAGCGATCTGCGTCCGGTCTTTCTGGCCTGTAATGCTTAGAATACGCGAGATTCTGTTTTTGATGGTGCCCTCGGAAAAACTCAGGGCCTCCGCTATTTCACGGTTGCTCTTGCCGTTAATCAGAAGTCTGATAACCTTGCGGTCTGTCAGATCAAGCCCGTATTCGTCATACAGTTCTTCCGCCGCATCAAGCTGCGCAGCTTTCCCTGCTGTCAACACACCTATACGTTTACGCAATATAGAGTGGATGCTCTCGTGCATGACAAAAAGCCCGTCGCGCACACATTTTACGGTCATTGCCAGCATGTGAGGCTTGATGTCCTTCAGGATATAACCGTCCGCTCCGCCGTTGTACGCATCGAGCACATTCTTTTCGTCGCCGAAGGTTGTAAGCATAATTACCTTGACGGCAGGGAATTCGCTCTTGATGGCGCTAAGCGCATACACTCCGTCATAAGTCGGCATCTTAATATCCAAAAGTACTACACCGGGTTGCTTATCCCGACAAATTTCCAATATTTCTTTTCCATTACCGGCTTCTCCAACAACCTCAAATTCTTCATCCTGCGAAAGAATCATGGCGAGCATCTCCCGCAGGAGAGTTTGGTCGTCTGCTACGGCAATTCTAATCATACATTCACTCCTCGCATACGGCATTAGCCTTCTACTGATTTGCGTATATCGGTCATGACCTTTCGGCAGTTTTCAATTATTTCGGTCAGCTTATCTTTTATCGTGTCATCCTGCCCATCTACTATTTTAACTGCATCCAGGCTGATGAGGATTTCCGCAACGCTCTGTCCGATGGCCCGCTGTATATCCATTAACGCGCGAGTTTTCTCTCTTTCATCCTCCAGGCGATGCGCTACCTCAATATAGCTTCTCAGTGCGCCGTTAAGTTCCTCAAGCCTCGCATTCTTCTTTTCAAGCTCATTAAGTAGCATATTCTTTTCTGTTACATCGTTGAAGGTCAAAATCGTAGCAATCGGTAAAGAATTTTTGTTTCTGACCGTCGTTATAAAGTGCATAAAATACCGTATCCCACCTGAATCCTCAACTCCGATTTCCGTCGGCTCCGCAAAAGCATGGTCTGGTAAGGAAAATATGTTTCCTGAAATAATGCGCTTGTGCAGCTGGCAATAAAAATCTCTAATGGTGCAGGCCTCACTAATGAAAGGGAAAATGATTTTAGCATTGTGGTTACAATCGATAAAACTATCTGAGCTATCAAAAATTAGGATGGCATCCTCAATTCTATCCATAAAAACGTCGATAGACATATCCGATAGCTCAACAAAAATGTTACTTCTTTGAAAAAATAAAAACCCGTTCCATATAAGAAAGGCACATGCCGGTAAAAAATCATTAACCCATTCGGGAATACTAAAAAAAAATACGCTTACGGCACATGCCAATGCCGCAATACCGGTTACATGGAAACGGATAAGAACTTTCTTATCCATTTTTTGTTTGCCCACTGCAAGTAAAAGCATTAATAGAGCAGGGAATAATAGAAAGATTGCAACCCTCTGAACAAGCAAGTGAGTATTCATAATCGCCTGCGTAGGTGAAACAAGCTCCAATAATTTGCCGCAGAGCCAGATTAGCAATGCCGACTGTACAAAGACATGCTTCCAAAACAATTTGTCTTTTCGGACCTTTATGGCAACATATGAGCATAACAACGCAGAAATCATAACACAGAATGTGATGACTGCCACGAAAAACAATGTATATGGCGTATATACATCCATATAGTTCATTGTAACACCAGCTTTATTTTTTTACATAATTATATCGTGAGGAAGCTGTCATAAAAAGTGCCGCGTATCACTTTTCCCATGACTTTCGGCTATACATATAGGTAATACGCAACCTTTGATCTCTTCGCCACTGAAAACATAATGCTATTGTTATTATATCTCAATTATCTTTCCAGATATATACCCTCAGACTCGCAGGTTCTTTCTTTATTATTAGAATGTAATTGTCGGACTATGTGTCGGTCATGATTCGATATTTATTAAGCATTCAAAGGCGCCTATCACAACCTTGATAACAAAAGATCGGGTTTTAGGGCACAATCCTGCAGTGGCACTCTACACCAGCGGGTTCTATTATAACAGATTATTAAAAAAGGAATAATCCCAAAAAAGAGCTGAGGAAAGTTAAACAGCAGCTGAACTATTTAACCAGTTCAGCTGCTGTTTCGTTAAGGATAATCTTGGGTTCCTTCGGCAGTTTAAGCGGGGAAAACTATAGATCTTCACTTTCATAGGAAATGCTCTTCGTTCGATATAGGGCTATGTGCTTGCCGCTACCAGGCTACACTCGGGACTTTCACCCGTTAGATTACTCCCATGCCGGGCGCACTTGTAAAAAATCCCCGCGGTTGATAGATAACCGCAGGGATTTTTTACAACTACTGATTCCAGGGTTCTGCACCGACAAATGTTGTCTTGCCGGCGGCATCGGCAGCCTCTTTATTCCAGGGCCAAATGCCTGACCAATCGGCTTGTGTCTTCGCATCGCCGCCGTCTTTCAGTACCCAGTGGTACTGTTCCGGAGATAGACCGTAGACCAGGCCTTCTTCGTTTAAGTTGAATAAATGCTGTTTGTTGGGCTGGCGGCCATATTCCGTGCCCCAATTAGGAAATTCTGCTTTTTCCCAACCGCGACGGCCATCCAACGCCTCTTCCATAGTGAAGTCTTTATGGCACTGGACACATCCTTCAGCAATACCGTCCTTTAGGCGTAGATTATCCGGGTTGTTGCCTACGCGATGAGGAGAGTGACAGTCAAAACAAGCTTGATCAGCATGATAACTGTCAGGGTTAATAAAGCGTGACAACCTCATATCTAAATCCATCTGATGATCGCGGCGGCCTTTACCGTCTATTGAAACGTTCCGGTCACCGGTGCCCCACTTTGGTGTCAACCAATTTGCAAAGTCTGAATAATTATCACCCAGCATAAAACCGCGCAAATCATTTGCTGTGTTAAGCTTGGTACTGCTAGCAGCCCGAGTATGGCACTGAGCACAGGTATTCATCTTATCTTCGTAGGCCTCGAATTTAGCGGGATTAATAATGTCATCCGCCTTCATCGATGATGCGTGTACGCTTCCGGGACCATGGCATGCTTCACAGCCAACGCGAAGATCTGCGACAAAAATATCTCTTAGGTCGTCTCGCTGACCAGCTACAAACTCAGCTTTTGCCTCATCCCATGCTTCGTAGTCAAAACCCGTGGTATGACAAGCGATGCAACGCTCCTGCCAAGAACGCCACTCCCCATAATAATTGGGATTTTCGGTTTCATTGGGTCGAGTTTCAATAAAGAGGAATTTATATCCTGCTCGCTCTTTATTCCCTTCAAACTCAAAAGTTTCATCCATATTTAACGTCCATGAGATTCCACCATCTTCAGTGGTGGCTTTATACACTTCTACGGGGCCACCGTCATAGTAAGTAGCGTAACGCTGCTTACGAATACGGCCAACAACAAAGTCTACATCTTCCAGTGCAACTTTCTCTGTTGCCACATAGATTGTGTCTTTGTCTAACTGATCAACGATCATATAGGTGAGCAGATTATCCCAATCATTGCGCACCCATTCTAAAATATTGCTTTCCATCTCTGCTCCAAAAGCTGGCCCTTGGGTAGCTTTTATTGTGTGCCAGCTGGTTTCCCATTCACTGTACACGTCGCTGTGACATCCTTTACATGAGTCGGAACCAACGAACTCGGAAACCACAATACCGTTATCAACGGGTGGCGGGTCTACCGGTGGCTGAGCTGGTTCCTTTTTGCCACAGCCTGCTACGAGTAGCAGGACTACCATCACAAGGACGGCGGCAAAAATAAGTTTCTTTGACAAGATTTGTACCCCCTTTTTCTTTGGGTTGCCTGACCAACTTGTGACGTTTATCACTTGCCGGGTCTGCGCAACCGCTTTAACTTAACTATAACATTACATAACATAAATAACACTTGGGTGCATGTCCCTGCAGACGGGGGCTTTTGTCCCTTTTATACATATATTCCTCACAATCATGACACATTTGCCAAAAATAATACAAGATAATACAACGCATTCAGTTCCCTAATGCAAGCTTTTCCGTATTCATAAGACAAAAAAACAGGCTGATATTGCAGCCTGCCAATTTGGAATCTGTTGATTAATCCATATTAGAATGTAGCTTTTCAATTACATTACGCCTAGCCATGTACGCCGCTGCCTGAGAACGGTTTACCAGGCCAAGCTTGTCCAAAATCCGGCTCACATTGTTTCTAACGGTTTTCTCACTGAGAAAAAGAATAGTGCCGATTTCCTTGTTGGTTTTTCCCTCTGACACCAATGCCAGAACCTCTTCCTCTCGCTTACTGAGGTTGCAGATTCTGCTGCCTTCCTTTTTCCCTCTGATAATACACATCACTTGTTCTGTAATCTCAGGATCCAGGTATTGTTCGCCGTTATAAACCATGCGAATCGCCTTAACCAGGTTACCTCCCGTAATGTTTTTCAAAACGTAACCCGAAGCCCCTGCAGCAAAAGCAGACTGCACTTCTTCGGGTTCTGCAAAGGAAGTGAGCATGATAACCCGTACATCGGGTATAGTTTGGGTAATTATCCTGGCAGCCTCAATACCGCTGATGCCTTGCATACGGATATCCATTAATGCCACGTCAGGCCGTAATGAACGAATTATCTGTACTGCATCCTCCCCGCTTTCGGCCTGACCGACAACTTCCATGTCTTCATATCCCGAAAACAACCGTTGAAGGCCAAGACGCACCACTTCATGATCATCAACTAAAAATACCTTTATTGTGGAGATTTACCCTCGCCTCCCGTATTACAAAATAGCTTTCTACGGATTAAAACTGCCACGGTAAAAAAAGTAATAATTACGAACGAAATTAGCAGCAAGCTCAGATAAGTGATGGAAGCAAACGTATCAATAGCCCGGGATAGCAAACCTGCCAGAGCAAGCGAAAAACCTATGGCCAACGCACAGTATATTGCCCCACCGATTGCAGTGTAAACAATAAATTTTCTCAACCGCATTTTCATAGCACCGGCAGGCAGGGAAATCCATGTGCGGGTCGTGCCAAAAAGCTGTGCGACCAGAACTGTTAATTCGCCCCACCGGGCGTAGTATTTAAAATAGCGATTGTTGTTTTTTTCGCGCAGACAAGAACCGGAAAAGAAACGACCGACACTGCCACCCAAAAAACCAATATAATAGCTAACCATGCTCCCCAGTGTCAATCCCGCGGTGGAAATCAACAGCGCTTCTAAAAAAGTGGTTTTGCCTGCGGCAATTAAAGTCCCCGAAGTAAGCGCCACCACGGCAGATGCAAAAGGAATCCCCAAACTCTCAAAAAACATGCCCATACCTAATCCAATAACGCCGTAGTTTTGCGTTACGACCGAAACCTGTTGCAGTAACGGCCCGACTAAAGATGCAGACGAAGCCATTCTAAACGCCTCCCTGACAACCGATTTCTAACTATCTTATGCATATTACATCTATTGTATCATACTGAAAATCAGACTAACAAAACCTGCCACACACATATTTTCGACATTTACAGGCTAAAACTGTTTAAAAATCAATATTAGACAGTCCGCCCGCACTATTTGAAGGGAAATAGGATGATAGCGAGAAATTGTTCTTGTTAGTTCTAACTAAAGGATGTGTTTACCGTGAACATTATTTACGTTAACAGCAACACTAAGATACTTTATAGTCAGCTTTGGGACGGGAACTCGTATTCCTTGCAAAATGAAGGCGTACTATATGTTCGCGAAGGTTTGCTTTCTGATGTACCCCGAGATAAATGCCTGTCCCCATGTTCTCTGGACATGCGTGGCTATACTCTCATCCCGGCACTTATTGACTGTCACCTTCACCTGTCTCTTCCCACCAGGGAACCGGCAAATATAAAAAAACGGTCCACAGCATTACTTGAGTCGGGAATCTTCGCAGTGAGGGATGCAGGCATAACTGACGGACAGTGTTTTTCCGTACAGCCTCTAACGGTTATCCATACCGGACAGGCCATCTGTAAAGCAGGTTGCTACGGCGCCAACCTGGGGCATCCGATAGCAAGCGTCAGCGAAGCGAAAATTATGGTGGACATGCTTTACCACCAGGGAGTCCGCCAAATTAAAGTAATCGCCTCCGGCATCTTCAGCTTCACCCATTATGGGGAGCTCTGCAACCCAACTTTTACTGCATCCGAACTGCGCGCCATTGTAGAGAAAGCTAAACAATACCATTTGCCTGTTATGGCTCACGCCAGCGGAAACGAAGCCGTCTTAAACTGTATTCGTGCAGGAGTAGCTTCTATAGAGCACGGATACTTTTTATCGGAAGAAGCACTAAACATGATGGCAGAGCAGGGAATAGCCTGGGTACCTACCCTTACACCCGTTGCGGCACAGTTGCAAGATGAATCGTTGTTTTCTAAACTGTCCTGCACTCAACAAGACACTGTCCGCCGTTCCCTGGAACGTCACCAAACAATGATAGCGCTATCTGACCAGTATAATGTCAGGATTGCAGCCGGCACTGACGCCGGCGCTCCCGGTGTCCCCCACGGCAAATCCCTTCATACTGAGTTACAGCTTTTAAAAGAATGCGGCATCTCAACTGTTCGTGTACTGCAGGCAGCCACATCAGAAGCGGCAGCCGTTTGCGGTCTCCAATTGCTTGCAGGCACAATCAAACCGGGTAAAAAACCATATCTTCTTGCAGTTCAGGGCAATCCCCTCAATGATTTGTCCGTCATCAACAATAACACACATTTACTGCTACCGTCATAGCCCGCCACTCACAGGGTAGAATAGTAGAAAAAAGGCGGTCTCCCTATGGATACACAAATTTGCCCTTATTGCAACGGACTTAAACCTCTTGAAATTGCCTGCCCGTCCTGCAACGCCATAATGAGGGACGGCGGCACTCTGCAAGAAGCACTCGGCCCCTACTCTCCCTATGAAGAAAATACTTTGATACATCAGCAATACGGCTGCGTACACCGACTGTTTTGTGACACATGCAACACCGAATACATGTTCACAGCCTACGATTGACACATCCTCTAGCTATCAGCGGGGTCTTCGGTCAGGCTTAACATTTGGGGTCAGTTTAACATTTGACATTTTGAGCTTCTTGGGGTCAGGTTTAACATTTGACCTAACTGTAAGCAATAATATTATGCAGGAGTTAGGTCAAATGTTAAACCTGACCCCGGGTTTTTCCTGAGGAATGATTTGACATTTTCCGCATCAAATGGCACAATTCAAGCTGGAGGGATGATAATGCGCTGGAAATTAATTGAGCAAAACGAGTCGAGCCGTTTTGATCATTTTATCGCCGAAGCTGAAGCAGGCGATATCCTGCAAACATTTAGCTGGGGTGACGTGAAAAGCGCTGACTGGCAACCCTACCGCGCTATAGTTGAAGACGACCAGCGGGCTATTCTGTCTGCAGCCACTCTTCTGATAAGAAAAATCCCTGCCTTTGGCAGAAGCATAGCCTACTGCCCCCGGGGCCCGGTCTTAAAAGATTACAGCAATACTAAGCTTCTTACATATACCATCCACTCCCTTACAGAGCTTGCCAGAAGCAATAAAGCTATTGTCATAAAAATTGACCCTGCAGTCCAGGATGAACAATCAATCCCTTCCGGAACATTCGAACATCTGGGATTTCACAGAGTCGGAGACAATCACGATTTCGGCGGCCTGCAGCCCAGACACACTTTTCGTTTATCTCTGGACGATTCCATTGAAAATATTTTCTCGGGTTTTCCTAAGAAATTTCGCTATAAAATTAATTATGGCCCTAAAAACGGCCTGACGTTCAGAGCCGACGAACCAAGCGGAATCAAGCAATTCTATGACGTACTTTCAAAAACCGGTGAACGCAATGATTTATTTACCCGTTCTCCCGGGTATTTTGAACATCTTTATGACACATTAAAAAAAGAAGACCGGGTTCTTCTGCTTACAGGTTACCTCGCAGATGAACCGATAGTCTCCTCTTTAACATTTATCCTCAACGATAAGGCTTGGGCAGTCTATGGCGGACAAACAAACAGTCACCGGAATTTATACTCATATCACGCCATGAACTGGGAGCGTATTAAATGGGCTCACAGCCGCGGTGCAAAATGGTTTGATTTCTATGGGGTTCCTGGCCATATTGATGAGGGCCACCCCCTGTACGGGCTTTATCATTTTAAAAAAAGCTTCGGCGGTGACTACGTTTCTTTTGTCGGGGAGTGGGACATGCCCTTATCCCGGTCTCTCTATCTTCTTTGGGAATATGGGCTCCCTCTTTATCAGCGAACCATTCAAAGAGCGGTAAAAAAGCTTAAGAAATAAAGTAGGTTTCCACAGCCTGCCTGTCCGAGTATGGCACATGCCTCTCGCCAAATAACTGGTACGTTTCATGTCCTTTACCAGCCAGTAAGACAATGTCACCTTTGCCGGCTACTGAAAGGGCGTGGCGGACAGCATCCTGCCGATCAGGAAGTACCACCGGAGTGGATGACATCCCCGCTAATATATCAACAATAATTTCTCCCGGGTCCTCTGACCCCGGATTATCCGATGACACAATGACAACGTCGCTATACTGTTCTGCAATACGCCCCATCACGGGGCGTTTTGTTTTATCCCTGTCTCCGGGACAACCAAATACAGTGATTATCCTACGGTGAGGTACAGCCTGAAGTGTCTGCAGTACCTTTTCCAGTCCATCAGGAGTGTGAGCAAAATCAATAAATATGTTGTAATCCTGCTGAAAGTTTACCGTCTCGAAACGACCGGGGACACTCTGCAGGCCGTTAATCCCCCGGATAACTACTTCAGGTTCCAATCCCTCCGCCAACGCAGTGGCTACAGTCGCCAGCGCATTATACGCATTGAACTCTCCAGGCAGATGAACCTGAACTGTAAAAGTTGTACTGCCAAACGTAACAGCTAAGTCTGTATGCGTAGCGCTACGTTGCAATATCCTGCCCTGAACATCAGCATTCTGACCAAAGCCAAATGAAAGTGCAGGCACATTGAGCATTTTCAGCAGACGGCGGCCGTACGGATCATCCCCGTTAATCACAGCCTGCGTCCCCTGGCCTTTTAACATCTGGAAAAGCCGGGCTTTGGCCAAAAAATAGTCTTCCATATCCTTATGAAAATCCAGATGGTCATGACTTAAATTAGTAAACACACCCATATCAAATTCAACATGATCGGCTCTATGCCATGCCAATGCATGGGATGAAACTTCCATGGCTACGTCGCTGATATTATTCTTCACCATTTCAAACAGTGTGCGCTGCAGGTCAAATGCTTCGGGAGTAGTCATTCCCCCGGGCTGATAATTTTCCCCCACTTTTATCCCAACTGTACCGATAACAGCACAAGACTTCCCTGCCTCCCGGTAGACGGACTGCAGAAAATGGGTAGTTGTTGTCTTACCGTTTGTCCCGGTAACTCCAACTACGTGAAGCTTACGGCTGGGGTGGGCAAAGTACCGGGCAGAGAGGTAAGACAGTGCATGCCTTGTGTCTTCGACTACAACTACCGGTATCCCAAGCTCCATAGGCCTGGTAGCTACCACAGCAGCAGCTCCGGCATTGACCGCATCCGGCGCAAAACGATGTCCATCCACGCGCAGTCCTTCCAGACAAACATAAACCTCGCCCGGGCGGATATGTCGCGAATCATGATTAATGCCCCGAATCTCAATGTCTAAGCCGTGCTCTGGTCCATGATAGATATATCCTTTGAGTAAAGTCTTGAGCTTCATACAATCGCCTCTTTCAAAGCTTGTCCTTACTATTATAATACAGAAACGGACACCGGCAAAGCCGGTGTCCGTTTTATTTTTTTTAAGCGCCCTTGCACTTATTCTTTTTTCTTAGATATTCTTCATAGACATACATCACTTCTTTATCGAAAAGAATCCGTTTAAGGTCAACAGCAGCAGCCCTCACCATAGGTAGCATTTCAGCAGCCTCAGAATCAGAAAGGGAAATGCCATATTCCTGGAACTTCAGCACGATTGAGCGGCTTCCCGAGTGCTTACCAATAATAATCTGCCGCTCCAGACCTACCTCTTCCGGCTGGAAAACTTCATACGTGGAAGGATGCTTGATGACGCCGTCAGCGTGAATCCCAGACTCATGAGCAAACATATTGGTGCCGACGATAGGTTTGCAGACCGGTAGTGCCCGGCCCGAAGCCAATGCAACGTACTCCGATATTTCACGCAGTTCCCGGGGTTTTACATTCACATCAATATTATAGAGATACTTTAGAGACATGGCTACTTCGGCGAGTACTGCGTTACCGGCCCGCTCTCCCAATCCGTTAACGGTGACTCCGATCATACAGGCACCGCCCTTAACTCCGGCCAGGGAATTAGCTGTAGCCATACCAAAATCATTATGGGTATGCATTTCAATATCCATCCCTGTGGCAGTAATCAACTCTTTAATAATATCCAGGGTTAAAAACGGCTCAAGAATGCCCACGGTATCACAGAAACGTAAGCGGTCAGCACCGCATTCTTTAGCCCGCAGGGCAAACTTTATTAAAAATTCTATATCACTTCTGGATGCGTCTTCGGCATTAACGGAGACATATTTGTTGTGACTCTTTGCGAATTCACAGGCTTTAGACATATTATCCAGAACCCATTCCCGGGACGTCTGCAACTTATGCGTGATATGAATGTCCGATGTGGAAATTGAAATAGCCAGCGCATCGCAGCCGCAGTCCAAGGATTCCTTAATATCACTGATATTCGCTCTGTTCCACGCCATAATACTGGCGTCCAGGCCCAAATCCACAATCGCCTTAATAGCCTCTTTTTCATCCCCGCCCATAACAGGGATACCCACTTCCAACTGATGGACACCCAATGAGTCTAACATCTGTGCAATACGGACCTTCTCATTATTTGAAAAGACCACACCGGCTGTTTGCTCACCATCACGTAACGTAGTATCCACCAACATGATCTGTTTGTTTGCCAGTCCTTCATGGAAACGCTTCATACAATCGCCCTCCTTCAAGTTTTTGGTAAAAGAACTCTCCATGGAGGCAGAGTTCTCTGTCAATCTCCCAAAATCCATTGACTAATAGGTATATACATTTTAACTAAAATAGCTATATATGTCAACCAGACCGCTTAGCCGACTTGCCCGTCGCCATTGACAATAATACACGTCACTAATGCATATCCGGCTTAGTTTTTCACAACCATATTATTTCTGTGAACCGCCTCACCGCAGGTTTTACCTAAAACATCTGCCGCTTTTTCGGTTCTCAGCCCTTTGATCTTCCGTAACTCTCCTGCACTGTAGTTAACCAGGCCCCGGGCCAGTTCACTCCCACACTGATCCTCAATCGCCACCATTTCACCCTGTTCAAAGTCACCGACCACATCCAGAATGCCGCTTGGCAACAAACTTTTGCCGTCTTCCAGCAAAGCTTTCCTGGCGCCACCGTCCACAACTATGCGGCCATGAGTAGACTGTCCGTAAGCAATCCACCGTTTCCGGCCATCAAGGCATTTTCCATGGCCGCAAAAAAGTGTCCCGACATCCTCGCCATCCATGACCTTCTGTAAAATATCCGGAACCTTACCATTGGCAATCACCATGGGAATGCCGGAATTCATCACAATTTCAGCAGCCAACAGCTTTGTAACCATCCCACCAGTCGCCAGAGAATCGCAGGGTACCCCCGCCAGTTTCCTCAACTCAGGAGTAATCTGTTCCACAACACCTATCAGCTTCGCATCTTTATCAATATTGGGATTACTGGTATACAAACCATCAATATCGGTCAAAAGCACCAGCACATCCGCATCTAGAATGCTGGCAACCAACCCTGAAAGCGAATCATTATCGCCAAATTCAATCTCTTCAACAGCAACTGTATCATTTTCATTAATCACAGGTACCGCTCCGTATTTAAGCAATGCCTGCAAAGCGTTCTTAGAATTTAAGTAACGGTTCCTGTCATTAAAGTCATCTCTGGTCAATAACACCTGGGCCACAACCAAGCCGTACTCCGCAAAAAGCTTTTCATACATCTGAATCAGCAAACCCTGCCCAATGGCAGCCAACGCCTGTTTCTCCGGCATCGTTTGCGGCTTTTTATCCAGTCCCAGTCTGCCAATCCCCGCACCAACCGCTCCCGAAGAAACCAGCACCACATTCTTGCCCTGGTTCTTCAAATCAGCCAGTTCACGCACTACTTTTTCCAAAGAACGAAGATTCAGTTTCCCCGTGGCATGTGTCAGGATACGCGTCCCTACTTTCACCACCACAGTTTCTGCATCTCTTAGCTTGTCCCTCATCTAACTCCCCAGCTCCTTCGAGCGTTCCGCCGCAGCCCGTACAGCTCTAATCACTGCCGCACGAACGCCACCCGCCTCCAACTCTAACAACCCTGCAGCCGATGTCCCACCGGGAGACGTCACCATCTCCCTGAGCACCGCAGGGTGCACACCTGTCTCCATGACCATCTTTGCCGAACCAAGCACAGTCTGTGCCGCCAACTCCGCAGCCATATCCCGCGGCAAACCTGCCAGCACGCCTCCGTCAGCCAACGCCTCAATAAATAAATAAATATACGCAGGTCCACTGCCGCTCATACCGGTCACCGCATCCATAAACTTCTCCGGCATCACACGGACCATCCCAATCCCTTCCAACCAAGTGGCAACCAGTCCTAAATCATCATCCCGGACATTTGTGCCTCCACTCACCGCCATGGCGCCCTCTCCCACCAAACAAGGAGTATTAGGCATCACGCGAATCACTCCAACCTTGCTTACAAAATGTTTCTCAATATCTTTAGTTGTAACTCCCGCCGCAACAGAAACCAGCAAATGGTCATCCGTCACTACCGGAGCAATACTCTTCAGCATACTCTTCATATCCTGTGGCTTCACCGCCAAAAAGATAATCCTCGCAGCTGCAGCAACAGACCACGAATCAGCAGCAGCTGCAAACCCATACTTTTCAGCCGCCTCACGCAGCTTCGTTTCATTCGCATCCGTAGCAACCATCTTACCCGGATCCACGCCTCCATCAATCAATCCTTTAAGCAAAGCGCTCCCCATGGCACCCACGCCGATAAATCCAATCAGTTCCGCCACTACCGTCACCTCCGTAGTACCTGCCTCAATATATATCTTCTATTCTATTACACCGCCCTTTCTTTTTCAAGAAAATCTTCCAGCCAATGTGCTCACCCTAACGTTTCCACGCATCTGCTGATTGAGAATACGCAAGCTCTGTTCACTGAATAGGGTTTTCTAATTGATTTTTCTGTATCACTGCAACAACCCCGCTGCACATAGAGTTGCATTCTCACACAATATCTCCCAATCATTGTACTGACTCATTCTGCTCTGCAATTTCATCCCTCCGTTCCAAAATAAAAAGTCCGACACTGCGCAAAGCGCGTGTCGGACCACAATTCGCTGATATTACTAGCCTCGAAAATGTTTTCCGTATCTATTGTTACAGCTCCCGGTCAACCCTAAAAATAAAGATTCGTTCTCCGGTCTTTGTACTGATATCTGTATGCAGGCTAATGACCTTTGCTTTTGTAATGCCCATAATAATCTCTTCCAACTCCGGACGTCCCTGCTCAACCAATTGCTGCCGCAACTTTTTTATCAGCGCCATCCCTTCTCTGTTGTGGGCCAGGTGGTATTCAGCCTGCGAAAGGATTCCCTTCAGCGTGACAATTACCATATTCCTCAAAATATCCGTTTTAGCTTCCGTTGGCCCCCGTCCCAGATATTCCCGTTCCCAATGAATCAATGCCTTGGTAATTTCGTCTTCCATCTGTCCTTTTTTTTGAGACACGCTCATAACCTCTTTGGATAAGTCATTAATAAAGATAATAAGCTATTGCAGGTAAGAAATCAAGCTGATTTTTAGTTTTTCCCCATCTTTCACCCAACCATTCCCAACCACTTCTGTTAACTTCAAAAGAACAATTGTAACTCCGCTCACTATGCATTTATTTATTCCAAAAATATTTATTCAATATCGTTAACAAAATGACTAAAAGTTGGTAATTCTGGTATAACAATTTTATCAGCAAGTTTAATAAAATAGTCGAATTCTGTATATTTGTATTTATTTACAATAATGGCACTACCTGCTATATTAATATTACTAGCTACAACAAACCCTGATAAAGGCAAACCTGCCGAAAGGCAGGGACGCAAAACCAACGGGCCTAAAGCAAACGCAAAGGCGGCCGGGATTGCCGGGATTTTTTTCCCGGCAATCCCGGCCGCCTTTAATATTGATTCTACTAATTTTCTCGTAGCGGAATAGCGGGGTAACTATTATAATCCGGGGAGGTGTGAGGTGAGGCTCGGGAATAAGGCTGCAAAATTTTTGACTCGGGTAACATGAGTTATGTGAATATCGGTATTTGGTTTCAAAAGAAGGGAAGCTATGATGCGCGTCCTGTAACTGGACACTTGGGCCGCGTGGAGCCGGCAGTGTAACCGGCCCTCTTACAAAAAATAAAAATGTGAGAGGTGTATAATATTGAATTATAATGCTAAGAAAATCCTGACTATTTTCCTCATAGTTTTGTTAACTGGAATTATTCCAGTTGCTGCTGCTAGTGCCGCAGAATTGGTAGCAACAGAAGTTGTAGCTGGCGTAAGTGATGCCGAAATAGTGGTTGTACAGGGAGGAGACTGGGCTACTTTTGATATTGTACTTTCAGCAAGTGGTAATGTAGGATCACCAAATGCAGTGAGAATTCCCACTAAATTTGAGGTATCAGGAAGTAGTGTAACTACAAGCGAACTAAGCAGTACTTACTCATTTTCGGGAATCAACCCGACCGCTCAAACAGTTCAAGTTACAGCAAGAGCTTTACCAGGCGCTGTTCCAAATTCTTATGTTGTTCTGATCCCTATAACTTTTGTCTCATCTGATAAACTTAACAACAATAATCCTGATTACCTTACCATCCGCGTTGTAACTGCAACACCTTCTGACATAATTCCCCCTGTGCTGGAACTACCCGCAGACATTACAGCAGAGGCGACAGGACCTGCTGGTGCAATAGTTACTTTCGCAGTGTCCGCCACGGACGATGTAGATGGTTCTGTAACTGCAAACGCAACCCCTGCATCTGGTTCCACTTTTGCGCTTGGAACGACAACCGTTAACGTCTCCGCAACTGATACAGCAGGTAACATTGCCAACGGCAGTTTTACAGTTACCGTACAAGACACAACACCTCCCTCGATAACTGCTCCGGCTGATTTCTCCGTAGAAGGGAACACGACAGGTGGCGCAACTGATGTTAGTCTGGGCACACCAACAGTATCTGATATTGTTGACTCAGCCCCGACTGTAACAAATAATGCTCCAGCCCTTTTCCCACTTGGACCAACAACAGTGACATGGACAGCCACCGATGCGTCAGGCAATTTTGCTACTGCCACTCAGGTGGTCACCGTAGTTGACACAACGGCCCCCTCGATAACTGCTCCGGCTGATTTCTCCGTAGAAGGGAACACGACAGGTGGCGCAACTGGTGTTAGTCTGGGCACACCAACAGTATCTGATATTGTTGACTCAGCCCCGACTGAAACAAATAATGCTCCAGCCTTTTTCCCACTTGGACCAACAACAGTGACATGGATAGCCACCGATGCGTCAGGCAATTTTGCTACTGCTACTCAGGTGGTCACCGTAGTTGACACAACGGCTCCTTCGATAACTGCGGTCAGCTCAGTAACAGTAATTGTGGGCGCACCATCTTCAGTATTACCGTCACCTACAGTATTTGATATTGTCGACCCAAACCCCACTGTAACTAATGATGCTCCAGCTTTCTTCTCACCTGGATCAACAGTAGTGACATGGACGGCCACCGATGCTTCAGGCAATTCAAACACTGCCACAACAACCGTAACAGCCAATTACACCTTTAGTGGAATTCTCCAGCCCATTAACTCTAACGGCACCAGCACCTTCAAGTTGGGTAGCACCGTTCCGGTAAAATTCCAACTTTACGATGCAAACGATGCTTTTGTCACAAATGCAGTAGCTCGTATCTATGTAACACAAATTAGCAAAACCGTATTCGGAGTAGAGGAGGAGGCGGTTTCAACTGCCAGCGCGACGACAGGCAACTTTTTCCGATACGATTCTACCGACAACCAGTATATCTTCAATCTTGGGACAAAATCGTTAAGCAGGGGAACGTGGTATATCTATATCGAACTTAACGACGGCTCGCTTAAAACAGTTCAAATAAGCCTTAGGTAAATGTGCATTTTTATCGAAAGCCCCCTGGAGACTAATACTCCTGGGGGCTTTCTCTTTGCCTGCGCACCAGCAGCTAAAAGCGAACCCGAGTCCCCTCATCCTTGACCATTTCCTTGACACACCAAGCGGCTAATCGTGCCTATATAGCCGGGCAGCACACGCTTTAATCTCTCTCCCTTTGCTCAGTAATAATTTCATGAAGTCATGCGTTCTATTTTATGGACGTATGACTAATTTTATTGACATCCCTTTTTATAGCTATAAGGACAAAACCAAGGAGGTGCGTACATGTCTAGTAAGGAATGGGATTGGCAGGAAGATCACAGGTGGAAGAACGCTGCTCCCCTCTCCTGCCACAACAACCGGCCGCCACCGGTTACAAAGCCGTCAGAAGGGTCATAAACTACAATAATCCCTGACGCGGTGGAATATTACCGGCCAAATCAGTTGCCTCAATATCATAGCTGTAAGCCCCCGTGTATGAATGGCTGGTTATTTCAGGAAGAATAGCACAGTATTAAGCAAAGGCAGGCATCATCCCTCCCCGACAACTGGCTTGTGCACATATGTCTTATCTGACTTAGAACTCTGGTCAGTAACTATCGCTTAAAACTATGACGAATTCCGAAAAAAACCATTATAGGGGTGCTGAATGTTACGTTGGACTACCACAGTAGGTATTTAGGGGTGTAAATCACAGTGCTAATTGGTATTTTGTGGCTGTACTGTAACCTAAAATTATTTGACAACTCTTCTCTCTTGTCCTATAATAGACTATGCATGCAGGGGTGTAGCTCAATTGGTAGAGTAGCGGTCTCCAAAACCGTTGGTTGCGTGTTCGAGTCGCGTCACCCCTGCCAAACGAATTCAAAAGCCGTGGATATCCACGGCTTCAGACTGTAGACAAAAACGGCTTTCAAGCAGCAGTGCTTGAGAGCCGTTTTCCATTTAAACATAAAAATTGTGAGAGCTGAGACAGTACCCCGTGTAATGGGGTGACTGCTGGTGGCGTTGTCCGCTGTTTCCGTTTCCACATGGCCAGCTTCTTCAAATTCATGCATGCGAAAAGAAGCGTGAGATAGTGCTGTACTTTTCTCAAGCCTCGATAGTGCGTGTAGCGCATCCCGTGTTTTTCCTTTGCATCCGCAAAGACACGTTCAATGGTTTCTCCACGCTTCCGGTACAATTCCTTCCCTCGAGGGGTATGCCTCAAATCTTCGGCTTTTTCCATGTAGGGCTCCCAGATATGGCGGGTTACTACCTTGGTAAGGTTTTTGCTCTGTGTACACTGTGTTCTGTGCGGGCAGTTGCAGCAGATTTTTGAGTTACTTTTGTATTCCCGGTAGCCATTCCTGTTGGTAGTGCTGTATTTTAAGACCTCGTTATTAGGGCAAATATAGCAGTCGTAATACTCATCGTAAACATACTCATACTTTTTGAAGTAACCTTTAGCGGTCATGGGACGTTTGTAGGGCATGATCGGGTCGATACCGTTTTCGATGATTTCCCGACAAACGGCGGGCGTTTTGTACCCGGCATCCACGACCACGGCTTCCATTTCAGGATGTTGTTCTATGAGGGGCTGAAATACATCGGAGAAAACCTGACTGTCATGGACATTACCGGGAGCTGCTTTTAATCCGAGAATGAAGTTGTTTTGGTCACAGGCTGTGGTAACGGTGTAGGCGAAGCACTTCTCTTTTTCTCCTTTGTGGAACAAGCCGCTTTCCGGGTCTGTTGTACTTTCCTTAACCATTCTTTCTTTGCCGTTACCAGAGGGGTTGCCACCTTCATCTCCCGAATCGTTCCCATCATCCAAATCATCCTCATCATCTTCAAACGGTTTCTTCCCATATGCTTTCCGGTCTTCATTAATTTCAAACAGCAAGTCCCGCTTGTATTTATGTACCCGGTGCCTGGCCATCTTTTTTATGTGTTTCTTTTTATTAGCACTTGCTTTGACGTGGGTGGCGTCGATAAAGACAGCACTGGCTTTGACAAACCCACACTGAATCGCTTCCATCAGGATGCGCTCAAATATCTTTTCAAACAGGTCACTTTCCTGGAATCGTCTCACATAGTTCTTGCCAAAGGTAGAGAAGTGGGGAATCTGTTCCTGAAATCCATACCCCAAAAACCAGCGGTACGCGCAGTTGACCTGAGCCTCTTCTATGGTTTGACGCATGGACCGAATCCCAAAAAGAGCCTGAAGTATCAACAGTTTAATTAAAACAACCGGATCTACACTAGGACGACCATAAGTCTCAGAGTACAAGTCTTTAACTTCATCATAAATAAAACTAAAGTCGATACTATTTTCAACAGCTCGCAAGAGATGGTTCTCTGGAACCATACTCTCAATACAAGTAAACTCCATTTGTTTTACTGCGTTACGATCTTTTTTTACGAGCATTTTCTCACCTCAAAGGGTAGATTTTTCTATGTAATTAGTTCGACAGAGGCATAGAAAAAGCCTGCTATTATTGACTTTTTTCAGATTTCAATGCTTAAAAATTATCACAAAATAAAAGACATCATCCCTCGGTAAAAGGATGACTAAAAAAGCGAAAGCGTGGCAGCGGAATCGTCCCGCTGTCACACTTTCATTGACTTTGTCTACAGTCTGAAGCCGTGGATATCCACGGCTTTTTTTGTTTGTGGTGTTACTAATTGGTGTGACGTTATTTAATCTGGTATCGTCGAGCTAGGTCAGGCAATCTGGTTGCCTTTACGGTTGGACAGTTTTATAGTAGACAGGATTTTGATTTTCTATTTTAATAATCACTGTTGATTTAATTGGGTTGCCGTTTTCGAAGCGGTTTATCGTACCACTCGCTCCTTGGAAATGGCGGGTATCATGTAAGGCTTTCCTGACAGCAGTTTGATCCGGGATACCTGCCCGCCTGATTGCGTCGAACAGGACAAGGGCTGTGTCATATCCCAGTGCGGCTAACGCATCCGGCGTTTTGCCATGGTATTTAAACCGGTAAGCGGAGACGAAGTGCTTTGCTTCCAGTGCTTCCGGGAAGTAATGATTTGTGAAGTAATGGCCGTTTGCCGCACTTCCTGCCAACTCGATCAGTGAATAAGAGTCCCAGCTGTCAGAACCAATAAAGGTGGAGCTGATACCGAGGGTCTTCGCTTCCTGCAGAATTGGGCCTGCACTGTCATAGTATAATGGGACATAGACGATGTCCGGGTTGGCGTTTTTTATGTTGGTAAGCACGGACGTGAAGTTTCTGCCGTTCGTATTGGCAACTTGGTTAAGGATTATTTTCCCGCCGGTGGCAGTAAACGTCTTTTCGAATTCAATTGCTATTTTACAGTACTTCCCTTTTCTGATATGTTAATTTTTTGTAATACAGGATAATAAACCTGTAGCTGTGCCCCATCTTGCGAAAAAAACTCCCACGCTTGGCAAGCGCAGGAGTTTTGGTTAAGGCTTATATTTTTTCAAACCAGAACAGGCCGCAGTCGCAGCCGTAGTCTTCATCGAATGATTCTCCGTAGTTCAGGCGAAGGGCTGATTCACAGTGAGTGCAGTAAATAGCCTCTTTATCAAGGTTGTCTGTATTGGCAAAATGGCTTAGGTCATTTTTGCATTCGGGACAAAAGACATAGTAGAACAATGGGTATTCCCCTTTCGGTTTACGTTACATAGTAGTTGTCTCAATAGCCCAAGTATCAATATTTTCTAAGATAATCTCTACTATATCACAATTCAACGTAGTAGTCATTCCCTATAGATTAGTCAATTCTTCTCATATATACTCAGGTATCTGAATGAAGACAGCAAGTTAGATAAGACAGAATTATTTTATAATTTCAAATATTTATCAGGGTATTGTATTCAAATTACACTAGCGTTACAATACCATTATCAATATCAAGGAGGCGCTATTTCAAATGCCGCTGTGGTTAGGAATGATCGTTACTTACTCAATTTTTGGCATGTTTGCGTATATATATAAAATTATCTAATTACCGGAAAAGGATTTGTTCTTAAAAAGTAAGCGCCGCTTAAAGCGGCGCTTTTTCCATTCATACAGTTAGGTTACTTTCTTCATATTCCTGAGAATCAGGGTACCGAGAAGAAGGACGACCAGAGCCAGTATGCCCCATAGCAGCCATTGGTTTTCCTCTGACCAGGGTTGTTTGGGAGGCTGATAGTCGGGGTTGGTGGATTGTGACAACAGTTGGGCTTGCGGTTTGGACTCTACATCGATTAGTCTCACAAGGTTTGTTAAATCGTACCAGGGAGGTAATTGTTGGGCTGCACCGTAATAGAGACGGTGGGTGCCGGTTCCTTTTGCTTCGGCCAGCAGGTAGCGGGGCAGGCTGTAAAAATGTCCCCCGGTGATGCTTAGCGGATCGTTATTGCCGGAGAAAACCTCAACTCTAATAAAGCGGGACCGGGACTCAGCATATGGGATGGTCAGTGATTCGTCGTGGATGCCTTCCAATACATAGCGATAGACTACTCCCTGCCCCAGTTGCGTGTAGTTCTCACCGTCCTGGCTACCATAAATAAGTACAGTACGATGAAAGTTAACTTCATTCGTTTCCAGGGTTATACGGTGGGACGGGAAGCTGTTTCCGAGATCAAATACACTTTGGGTTAAACTATCCCGAATTTCAGATTGACCTGACATTGAAACAATGGTAGCCGGCAGGACGATTTCGGCTGCTTCGGCGATTTGCTGACGACCAAAGGAAGCGCCATGGATATCCAGTGGTTCATCGCCACGGTCGTAGACTGTAATTCGCAGATAACGGTATGTTGTATCATCGAAGGTAACGGCTGTGCTGCGGGCAGTGGTTTGATCACTGGAGTCAAAGATGTGACGGCTGGAGTTGATGACAATCCAGTCGGACAAATCTGCACTTCCCTCTACTTTGACCTGACGGAGAAAGTTTGTTGAAGTTATATCCAGTTCTATGCGGTTAACAGGGTTCTGTCTTTCCTTTAAATCAAGGGTGAGTGTGGTGAACTCCCCTTCTTTGATTCCTTTGTTAATAATGGCGGCTGTCTGCATCACTTTACCCGCTTTTCTTTCTGGGATATAAATAACAAACGGAATTTCTTTGCCTGTTTCGTCAATAATTCGCAGATCACCGAAGTCGCTACGGACATGATCGTAAATCTCGCCATTTAAGGGAATCAGGAAATAGTCACTGGTGGATTCGGGTTTGCTTATATCGGCGTAGAACTTCCAGTCGGTCATCTTATTTTGGGCCCATACCGCAGCGGTGAAACAAATAAGCAGGAAAATAACAATTACGGGTTTTTTCATAGAACATCCTCCCTGCTATTTTTATCGGGGCCGATAAAACCTGTAATGACATGGCTGAACTTCTGGTACATAAAAGAAACGAGAATAAGTATGACGCCAAGAAAGATAAACGAAATAACTTTGTAGATGGCCTGCAGACTAGAAAGGTCAATCAGAAAAACTTTAGCGATGGTCAGTCCGAGTAAGGCAATAGCCATGAGACGGACAGCGCGAAATTTCTTGATAATACCCACAGTGATTAGGGCGATTGAATAGGCGGTCCAGATTACTGAGACGGTAAGTTGACTTGTCATATGTTTTGTCCGGTAATCATCTCTGTACATAAAGATATAATCGATATAACGTAATGCTTCTCTGGTTATAAAAACCAGCAACAAGGATACACCGGCAATAACCAGGACGTTCACCCGTGTTTTTTCTTCCGCAAGAATGTCTGGATGAAGCGAGTACAGATAGGCTGAAGCAAAGATGGTTGCAATGACAGTAAGATAAGCCAAAGCAGAAAGATTTAGGAAAGGTACAAACGTGCTACCGCGACTAAGAAAGAAGTTAAAATTGTCTATGGTTAATAAGCGAAAAACAGCAATGCCCAGAATAACAAAGGCAAAGAGTCGAACTTGACGATTCCGTTGACTCAGGCCGGCAGCGAGAAGAATAACGGCTTCCACAGCCCAGCCCATGGTAATCCAGTTCGCTTTCAATTGCAGAGGTATGGCTATTGTTACAAAGGTCAGGGCCAGGCCCCAGAATGCTAGGATTAACAAGCGATCACCATCGTTTACTTTAATGCAGACATACCCAAGAGCGAAGTAAAACAGGGCCATCAGGACGGTAAAGAAACCCATAAAGGCGGGATATGCCTGAGTAAGATTGGCCACACTGGCTCCAAAAAACGCAGCGGCGGTTGCCAGGATAAAGACTATATCGGCGTTCGTAGTTTCTTTCCGCTCCATGATATTGTGCACAAATGCGACCAATGCGAAAATGATAAAGTACACGATTAAAAAAGTTTGTGTAAACCATAGTTTATTAAAACGGTAATGAGCAGCAGCCCAGCCTCCAAAAATGAACAGCGTGGAAAAGAGGCTGAGATAATTTAGTAGTGGCCATTTGCGATAATAGGCGGTGGCCAGTATGCCAAGATTTAATACAGTCATATAGGTGAAGAGAAACATGTCATTACTGGTACCTGTGCCAGATGCTAATAATAGCGGAGTACCAAACCCGCCGACCAGCCCAATAACTGCAATGGCCAACGTATCATAGCGCAAAGCGAGGACGACTGCCGCCGTAGTGATTAGAACCATCAGCACAAAGGCTATCTCCATGGGTATGAGTTGGTAAAAATGAAGTGCCGCATAGGCAGTCAGATACAGGGTGGTAATCCCGCCCCCTGTTATACCCTGGGCGAAAATGCGATAGTTTTTGTTTTGGTAGACTTCCCCCATGGTTAAAAGGATAATTCCCGCTAACAAGCCAATCATGATCCTGCCAGTTGGCCCTATCCACTGGTTATCAAAAGCATATTTCAGAAAGAAAGCTACTCCGAAAAGAAAGGCGACAATACCAATCCTGTTCAGCCAGGTACCCCCGATGGCCGCCTCCAGATCTTCACTTTCTTCTTTCTTTACCCGTTGTTTAAAAATAGCAACTTTCCTAACCGGTACTTCCGTGGCAGGTTTCTTATCTGTGGCCGACATCTCTGCCTGCGGCACATTCTCTTCAGTTTCCTGAGGAACATAACCCTGCAGCTTCATTGCCTGCTCCAAAGAGGAAACACGTTTCTCCAAATCTACCAATTGAGCTAATATTTGATCCCGGTTCACCCGCCATACCCCCTTAACTATACTTCGTTTAATTTCTCTACATAGTGAATTATCCCTTTACTTGTGACGTACTCCCACCACCTAAGAGGTGGGGGCTTCTTGGGACGTATCAGCTAGTGCTGTATAATTACCAAGCTATCCCCGTTCGCCCAACGGTTCTTATCACACTAGGCAATACCAAGTATTCTGCATCCCTCAAGCTTTATATTGATGGCGGCGTTTGCGTCTCGATCTAAAGTGGTTCCACATTGTTGGCATGTCCATGTCCTTTCACTTAGAGATAACTGGTTATTTTTTTCGCCGCAACAATGGCAACGCTTACTTGAGGGGTACCATTTATCTATGGTTATCAGTTGTTTGCCTTGCTCTGCCAGCTTATATTGCAGAAATCGTTTGAGCATACCAAACCCGTTATCGTTTGTTGATTTTGCCAGGTTTAATCTCTGAGCAATGTTTTGTAAGTTCAGATCTTCAATTACAACTGCGTCATAATTATTTGCAATTTTTCTGGATACATTATGCAGGAAGTCTTTGCGCTGGTTTGCTACTTTTTCGTGAAGCTTAGCTACAATTTTTCGTTGCTTTTCCCTGTTTTTGCTGCCCTTTTTTCTTCTTGATAATTTACGCTGCTCTGTTTTTAACCTGGCTTCTGCCTGACGATAGAATCTTGGATATTCAGGACTGTTTGCTTGGCTATCGACAAACAGTGATGTAGAAGAATAGTCCAAACCTATCGTTGATTCTATTGTAGGGGTAACTGGCTTAATTACTGCTTCCCACTCAACCAAGATAGAGATTTCATACTTTCCTGTTGCCTTTTGACTAATCGTTGCCGATTTTATTACTGTATTTTCAGGTAGCTGCCGGTGTAGTTTGATATGGACATTTTTTAGTTTTGGCAGTCGTATCGTTTTACTGTCAATCAGTCTAATTGTACCGCTTTGATTGTTCGTTGTGTATGATTTTTTACTTTTGTGTTTGCTTTTGAAGTTTGGAAATCCTATCGAAGGGTCTCGATAAAAGTTTCTATAGGCTGCATTTAGATTAAGTTGAGCGTTAGCCAGTGCCAGACTGTCTACTTCTTTCAGCCAGGGATACTCCTTTTTATAATCTGCAGGCAGGGCATATTTCTGTTGTTTTAGTGCTTCTTTATTCTCTTTGTACTGCTCATAGACGGCCGTACGGTTTGCAAGCATCTGGTTATAGATAAAACGTACACAACCAAATGTTTTTTGCAGTAATATTTCTTGCTCTTTATTAGGATAGAGACGATATTTGAAAGCTTTAATCATCGCTTTTCTCCCCGACTTGCAATATATTTTTGAATTACTTCCACAGGTGCTTCTCCGCTACCGAGCAGACAAAAGCTTCTTGAACAGAAGTTTCATTCCATAGTGATTTTCTGATGTCTGGATACTCTTATAAAACCATGTCGTTAGTTGAGGTTGCTTAGCCATAATAAACAATTTCCAGAACATTTGTTTGTACCTAAATTATACCAAACAATTGTTCTGCAGGCAAGTATTTACTGAGAGGTAAAAGCAAGCAATTCATCTCCCGCCTTCGCTCTCACTAAAGTGAGCAAGGTGGCTTAGAGGCGGGAGACTTCTTGCCCTAAGAATGTTAAAGTTTATGTGACACCAGTTCAAATCTGTTTCTCTTGTCCCAGAATTAATATTTGCAACCCAAGAATCGCCTGTCTGTCCTCTTGAAGGTTCTCGCAGAGGGTCGCGGTTGGATTATTGCAACTTTAAGAACCGTCCCCGGGTTGCATTATTGCAAATTAAGAACCGTCCCCGGGTTGCATGAAAAAGGGGCCGGACGGCCCCTTTTTGTTAGTCATTGATGCCTGCAATTTCTTTGGCAACTTTTTTCTTTTCATCGAGATTGGCGGAACGGTAAAGAGCTATTTTTTGTGCCTGGGGGGAGCCGGCGCCGTGCCAGGTACCGGGGCCGTGCAGGCCTGCTGTCCAGTTCTGCAGCACTTTGGAAATACGCAGTCTTTTTTCTGCCGGAGCGGCTGCGCCCAGATACTTTTCGATGTACGGACGGGTTTCTTCGTTTTTCAAATCTTTTAGGGAAGGGGCGGTAACAACCAAGCCACCGGCGATATCACCGGCTAAGGCCATGATTTGCCAAAAGCCATAGGCGGTTGTAATTTTAGCTACGTTGCCAAACATATCATCGGGCATGAATACGCCGGAGCCCACCGGTTCCTCCCGTCCTTTAACGGCGGCTGCGATAGTACAGGCATGGGCAGCTTCAGAGTGGCGCACCATCTCTGTAATCATTTCACGGATATGAGGCACTTTTTCGGTGCCGGAATATTCAGATGCTAATAATGATGCTCCAATAACGATATCAGCAAAGCCGACTTTACATGCACCGCCGCAATTCATGCGGTGTACTTTAGCAAAACTGGAGATTAACTTACCGGTGAATTCTGTTTCACCACACATAAACACCCGTTCCCAGGGAATGAATACATCTTCAAAAATCATCATACAGGTTTCACGTTGACCGTACTCCGGGTTTCCCAGTTCCATAATGTTTCCGCAAGTCTCGCGCTCAGCAGAATACGCATTATATTGAGCGATATAAGTAATGCCCGGTGTGCTGTTTTCCACGACGAAAGCAACAGCGAATTTTTCCTCTCCCGGCCTCAGGAAACCGCCGGGAATAACAACGGTTTCGTTGGCTACAGTAGCGCCGCTTTGGTGCAATTTCGCGCCCCGGACAATAATCCCATCCGCATTTTTCTCCGTAACATGGACGTACATATCCGGGTCTACTTCACTCATTTTTTTACTGCGATCACCTTTGGCGTCAGTGACAGCACCGGAGCAAGCCAAATCATTGTTCTGTAGATATGTTAGGAAGTTGTTGAAGCGGGTGTGGTAATCACTGCCGTTTTTCTGATCCATTTCCCAGGTGACGCTAGCCAGCGCATTGAGGGTATCACAGCCCACGCAGCGGTAGTTGCACGTACCTAATTTCTGTGATGTTAACAGTGCCATTTCTGCTCTTTTCTCCAGGTCTTCCACACTGCGTGAAATATGTAGATTCCGGTTAATTTTTTCACCGGTCAGGTGGGATGTGGCTGTCATAATTTCCGCGTATTCCGGTTCTTCTGCCATTGAATACATTTTTGCCGTCGCTTCTACGGCACTCTGCATGACAGGGTCTGCTAGAACATCCTCAACTTTTTTTCCGCCGAGGAATAAGCGAGGATGCTGCTTAGCCACGCTCTGTCGATATTCTTCAGCACTTTTTAAGGCCATTACAAAAACTCCTTTCATATGTCGGAATATTTCAAATCTTAAATATATTATACACCCTTTTTCACGGGGGGAAAGAGGTATTTATTTTTTTGCACAAAAAAAATCCGACCACTTGGCCAGATCTATCCCATTAATTTTGTTTACAAATCGCGTAGTTTTAATATTCTCCGGCATGCCATTAATTTCCTGGGGAATAAGACCAGTCATAGATTATATCTCTAACACCCTGTTCCCGGGCTCTGGCAAATCTGCGGGCAGTTCGCTTTTTTGCGGTTTCATAGTATAAGTACGGTAAATTCGTGACATATGATCTCCTGTGGCAATGTCAAGTTGCAGAGTTACTTTATAGAGGAAACCGTCATCTTCACCAAACCAAAGGTAGGCACTGACCTGGCCTCCGTCTAAACCGGATAAAACGCCGGTAAGCATTTCCACATCGGATGATGGGAGATGCAGAAAGTATGTCTGACATACATCACCGTCCACAGTGCGGGTGACGCCCTCATCTACAATCAGGTTTTCATTCATCAGTAGCATTCTGATAAATATTTGCGGGTTTTGCACAAACTCGGGAAGCCCGTCCAGTTCAACACCTTTAACCTCATGCCAATCTTCGAGTAAATCTCCACCGCGCACATAGTATCTTCCCTGCCGGGCATAGACCTCCAAATCATATGATGAAAGGGTTCCGTATATCTCCCTTCCCCTGACCAAGCCGGAAAACTGCAGTGTGTATTCGGGTCCGTTCTCTTCAATTTCCAGGCTGTATTCACTAAAATCTCCTGTTTCTGAAACTTTAGCCGCAATCACTTCTGCCAAAGTAGGTAACGGCTCCTTTTCAGCGACAGGGAATGATACCCCTGTAACCAGCATTGCCCCGGCAAAAAGAAGCAGAAAGAATGGAGTGACCCAGTTCTTTTTCGTCGTCGTAACAGCCTGTCTCATAGTCACCATCCCCGTAAGATTCTTAACTTAATTCTATGAGTTGTTTTGCGGGGATAGACTAATTATTGACAGAAAAACTTTATTCGGCTACCGCTGGCCTCTTTGCAATGATTGAATGGAATCTGTCAGCAACTTGCGGACATAACCTGGATTGTGAATTCCCCAGCTTCGATCGTTTCCAATCAGCTTGTAATTTGTGTATGCATTTTCCAGAATGAGTTCGGAATCGTTTTCAAACGGAAGCGTACCTCCCCGGTGACAAGTGGCACATTTGTCTCCTGGCCTATACCCGGGCAGAACCCCGCTATTTTCCGCCCGCAGCAGTTCTCCCAGCTCAAGCCATAATGTATAGATCTCCTCCTGGAAGCGATTTACATTAAAAGTAGACAGGTCTCCATGGCAGTCCCTGCATGCATTAAGAAGCAATTGATTCCCTGTAATTTCTCCGCCTCTCATTAATTCGCGATGATCAGGCCTCGGGCCGTAACCACCCAAAATATCAGTATTTCCTTTGCTGCGCATCCGAAGTGTATGACCGCCAATGTTCGCTGCGTCTTGCATATTTCCATTGTCTCCGGCCATATGACAGAGAACACAGGTTTTCTCTGAGAGGTGATAATTCAAGCGGGGATAATCATTGCCTGGATACTCAAAAGCACTTCCCGTTTCTCCCGCTTTCCCCAGGAGCAAAACATTGTGCCACTTTTCCGCGTGACAACTGGCGCATAAAGCTTCCGCACTTCCAAGCCGCAACGCTGCTGAATTACCCGAATGCGATTCACCATGGGGGTTATGGCAAACAACACAGGTGATCCCGCTTGCATCGGGCTGAGGCAATGCATTAAAGTCAAAGAAAACAGGCCCCCCGGGAAATAGAGGCTTTCTGAACGCAACATCTTTAAACGCAAATCCATCCCGGTCCATCCTTTTTGTTGTTTCGATAAAACCTTCAGCGTAATGGCATTTGACACAGTTTAGCAGTAAAGGCCTGGCTATTTCCAGGTGACCGAATGCGTATCCGTCACTGTGGAGTGATTTCTCCCACTGGTTATACTGACTGTGACAACGGCCACACAGTCCGGCGTCATGTGTAATACCAATGGTCGCCCTTTTTGCCTTGGTTCCCCGTGCTTGTATATGCGCTTCTCCCGGACCGTGGCAATCCTCACAAGTTACCATATTGCTTTTACCATGAACAGTACTATTCCAAGTTACACTCTGTATGTTCCCCTGACGGCTGCTATGACACTCCAAACAACGTCCAGACCCCACCGTACTTCCCTGCGGTAGCACCAGGATTTCAAGTATTGCCCGCTCGCTTTCCAAGGGGCCGTAAGGGTCATTGTCATTAACGGTCAGCATTGCATGGTATGTTCCCGCCTCAAGGGCTGTAAAATACACATGCTGAAGGTTATTCTCCCCCGGCACTCGGAGAAGCCAGTTGGAAACATCTCTCTTTTTACCGCCTTGATCCAATTCCAATTGCCACTGCCAGCTAAACGCCCTCTGATAGTGGTCATCATTTTTTCCGTAGATGTCTGGGGTATTTCCGCCGGGATTATAAAGTACAGGCGTCGGATAATTCCTGTCCAACGCGTAGCCCCGCAGGTACACCTGTTCACCTTCGCGGGTAATGCTAAGACCTGTTGTCGCCTGTAGTTCCCCGCTGCCTGCCTTCTGGGGTGGTAGTGGCCCCGCGTATACTCTGGAATAGGCTTCTGGCGATACGTTGACAGCCTCTACTGTAATTTCCGCTCGTGACTCAGACAGAGACAGTGGATTACTTACATAAAGACGGATTGTGTATTTCCCTGCTCCTGGTGGTACAAACGTAAACACAAAAGGGGAAGCTTTAGGCATTTCGGTAATCTTGGGAGTATAAGGACGATTTGAGTCATAAGGATCGTATAGCAATGTTCCGTCCGGGCCATAAATCTCCCAGCGTATTCCTTCCCCTGAGAGGTTATGGCTTTTTCCCGCATCCAGATAAACTGTGGTGTTATACGGGTATTCCTGTGGAGTTCTGCCGACCCCCATAGCTGTTGTAAGGCTCAAAGCAGCCTTAGCTGCCCCTTTAGGCACAGGAAATAACGAGCCGTCTAAAAATAAAGCCTGACCCGCTAACACTCTGACGTTCTCCACTTGGAAATCTTCATACCCCTTCGCTGAAAAGGTCATTAAATATGTGGCCGGGGGAATGTCGTTCAAAGTGTAGACACCTCTGCTGTCGCTATGTGTCCGGTATCCACCTGGTTGCAATATGACTTCCGCGTTTTTCAGCAGCGGCACACCAGGCAAAATCCGGTTCCGGCCCGCTGTTACATACCCATAGACAGCCCCCGTCCCCGATCCGGAGACAGCTACCGAAGGTGCAGATCTGTCCAGAAGTCTGAAAGCGGCATGGGAGCCAAATATCAGCATAGCTGTCAGGGCAGCGATGCCCCCCGCTATAAACATAAGTCTTCTATTCTTAGCCATAAATCCCCCATAAAAGCAGTATTTAGAGACGCAGATAAATCCCTTTATACTCCCGCAATTAAGTTCCCTGTTTCCTATTTTTGTTGTTTGTCTTCCAGCAGTACACCACCGACTCCAACTTGATCCGCTCCGGTTTCCTGCAGGTAGACGACAAAGCCTGCTTCCGGGATACCTGTGGCCTCACTGCCGGCCTTTGTAAACGCTTTGATTAATTCTCTTTTTTTGTCTTTTTCTAACTTTGGACCGTGAAAAAAGATAGTTGGCATATGTACGCCTCCCTTTTATGATAAACTCTTAAGTTCCTGCATGATTTTGATTGCATTGCTGGTACCCAGCCGTGTCGCTCCGGCTGCCAGCAACTGCAGAGCAAAGTTCGCTTCACGAATTCCTCCGGAAGCCTTTACCCCCAGTTGGGGTACTGTTTCCCGCAGTAGCAGTACGTCTTCCACGGTGGCGCCGCCGTTAAAACCCGTGGATGTTTTCACCATATCAGCTCCGGCATTCAGCGCAAGTAATGCAGCTTCCCTTTTTTCCTCATCAGACAACAGTGCGGTTTCTAAGATTACTTTCAGAAGTGCGCCCTCCGAGGCTCGGCGTACGCGGTCAAGCTCTTCTGCAGTATAACGCTTCATTCCTTCCTTTAAAGCTGCAATATTTATTACCAAGTCTATTTCCGCAGCACCGTTCTGTACTGCCTCTCCGGCTTCAAATACTTTTGACGTAGTCGTATTGGCACCCAGGGGAAACCCTACCACCGCGGCAACGTTTACTTCCGAGTCTTCCAGCAGACGGGCCGCATGTCGAACATGCCAGGGGTTGATACAGACAGCTGCAAAACGGTATTCTGCTGCCTGTCTGCAGAGAGACGTTACCTCATCTCTGGATGCGGTGGCAGTCAGGTTTGTATGGTCGATGGCGGATACTAACAGCGTACTCTCTTTTTCGATGCTAATCATCTCCTTCTCCTTTAATCACGGCCAGTGGTTTTAAGCGTGCGACTTTCCGGGTCAGTCCAATTTCAGCCAAAGTCTCGACTACATCATTTATATCTTTATATGCCAGAGGCGCTTCATCAAAAAGTTGCTTATAATCGCGGGTGTTTAACATCACATTGCCTATTGAAGCCGTGAACGCTTCATGATTGATTGTTTTACGCGCAGCACTCCGGGACAGTGTTCGGCCCGCACCGTGGTTAACCGAATGAAACGTCTCTGACACCGCAGCTGTTCCTGTTACTAAATAGGATGGTGAATTCATGCTGCCGGGAATGATAGCCGGATGTCCCGTGTCTTTATATCGGTCTGGATTTATTGGATGCCCCGGCGGCAAAGCACGGGTTGCCCCTTTACGGTGCACTAAAGCTCTGCGTCCGAAATGCTCTTCAAATTTAGCAATATTGTGGGCAACATCATAGACCACATTCAGGCCGAAGTCCTGATCGCTGCCGCCCAAAACTTCACGAAATGCTTCCCTGATGTCATATGTGATGAGCTGACGATTGGCAAAAGCGAAGTTAACCGCACAGGCCATGGCCGCAAGATAATCCCTGCCTTCTTTGGAATGAATAGGGCAGCAAGCCAGGCCTTTAGACGGCAGTTCAATTCCGTAGCGGGGTGCGGCCGCAGCCATAATCTCAGTATAGTCTGTACAGATTTGATGGCCAAATCCCCGGCTGCCCGTATGTATCAGAACGGTGAGCATGTCATGGTGCAACCCGAAGTTATCTGTTTCCTGGTCAGGCAGCCAGTCTACCGTGCCAAACTCCAGAAAATGGTTGCCGCCCCCCAGTGTAGATAACTGTCCTGCTCTTTCCATCGCTTTCTTACTGACAGCAGTTACGTCGGCTCCCCCGAGGCATCCCGATTCTTCTATATAATCTTTATCATCGGGTCGGCCATAACCCCGGGCTATTAACTCTCCCACACCGCCCGACATGATCTGAGGCAGTGTATCCAGGCACAGCTCCCTATGCCGGGATTTACGACCAATCCCGGTGGGAATCCGGACTTCCACCGCTTCCATAAGTTTTCTCAATGTACGCTTGTCCAATGATGCAGAAGGTATGTTTGTGGAGAGCAGACGGACGCCGCAATTAATATCCATACCCACCGCTCCGGCAGAGACTACGCCGGAATCGGCGCAACAGGCCATCACGCCTCCGATTGGCAATCCAAAACCGGCATGTATATCCGGCAAACCAATGACCGGCCCTATTACTCCGGGCAGTGCTGCAGCATCACATAGCTGGCGCAATTCCATCCCTTCACCGGATATACTGCGGCGCAGGTTATCATTTAAAAAAAGAAGGGCATCCACCAGCATTGCTCCCGTTTTAGGCAGCAAGTATCGGTTGGGCCCCTGTAAAATCATTTCAGGCATAGAATCACCCCTACACTTCGTATACCGAAAATGTCATTTCTTCATCTTTTTTTGTTAAGCCAAACATCACGTTGTGCGACTTCAGATTACGATTGAGAAAATCGACGACGCGGTACAGTTCGTCGTTCTTTTTTAGCTTCAGGGTTGCCATAAGTTCCAGTTTACCCCGGCTTTCCATGATTGCCACTCCTTATATGTTACAGTTTAATGGTCCACTCTTTGAGCTTATTGATGAAGTTAAAATGAGTAAGGTCATGCTGAATCGGAGTTACTGATATCTTACAGCTTTTAATTGCCGCCACATCGGTATCTCCGCCGTCTTCCACGTCAATCAGCTCTCCGGCCAGCCAGTAATATGTTCTGCCGCGGGGGTCTTGTCTTTCCTGAAAGGCGTTTTTATACTGACGGACGCCAAGACGGGTAATGGCTACACCCTGCATTTTCTCCCGGGAACATCCCGGCACGTTGACATTTAAAAGCATGTCATTGTCCGGACCTTTTTCAATCAGCACCTGTGCCAGGCGACAGATAAATTCTGCTGCGTATTCATAGCGGGGCTCCCGGTATTCGGTGAGGCTGACTGCGATGGCGGGAATGCCCAGGATAACGCCTTCGATGGCGGCAGAGACCGTTCCGGAATAGAGTACATCTGTACCCAGATTGGCGCCGCGGTTAATACCGGATACGACCAGATCCGGTCTGGCGGGCAAAATTGCTTCCACAGCAAGTTTTACGCAGTCGGCTGGTGTCCCGTTGACAGACCACCCGGTCAAGGACGGTGAATGAAGAAATTTTACTTTTTCAGCCCGCAGCGGCCTGTGCATCGTTATGGCATGCCCTGTGGCACTTTGTTCATGATCCGGTGCCACTACGTATGTTTCAGCTATCTTTTCAAACTCTTTGGCCATTAACTGCAGGCCTTCGGCAAAAATGCCGTCATCGTTCGTTAATAGTACGCGCAAATTAATCCCTCCGGCTGTATCCAGCTTCTTTTTGATTATAAATTATCCACATCCTGCCTGTCAATTTAACCAGCAGTGGAAATGCTAAATGTAAAGTGACTTAATTTAACCAGAGTATAAAAATATCTCTTGTTCAAACACTAAGGGTACAGAGTAAGGAGGTGAATATCTTGAGGACGAAAAGAATTATTAGTGTCATTTGCCTGCTTTTGATTATCTCGCTGGTAGCCGGTTGTACATTGCCGTTTCGCCGGCCAGAGCCACAGCGCCAGCCAGAACGGACACCTACTCCGCAACCGCAAACTCCGGCTCCTCGCACACAACCGGTGCCAGGACAACCGGGACCTGCCGCTATGGATATGGCTAACCGTGTTGCAGATATCGCTACTGACGTGCGAGGCGTTGATGACGCAGTTGTCGTCGTAATTTCCAATCTGGCACTGGTAGGTATTACACTGGACCGTCAAGAAGGAGCCGGCAACGAAGTGGAAGTAAAAAGACAGGTAGCCGAGCGCATTGAAGACCAGGAACCAAGTATCGTTAATGCCTATGTTTCCGCCAATCCCGATATCGTACGCCAGTTAAACGAAATTTCCCGCGGTGTAGCCAGAGGCGAACCGATTAGCGGTTTTTTTGACCAGTTGACAGAAGTACTGCAGAGAATGCGTGCGGAAGATAGTCAAAACTAGAATGCTATATGAGAAGCCTGGCAGGTGCCAGGCTTCTCGTATTTTCTTTCCCCACGGAGTTACTCTGCTATTTCACTGACTAGATGAACAGCCCTGTGTTGCGCCTGAAACATTATTTTCTCTTCGTCCAGTGTGGTCACGGCACCGTCTTCCATGAGAATGGTACCGTTTACCATGACCAGTGTAATGTCGGAAGGTTGGGACGCATACACAAGATGGGCTGTTAAGTCATGTTGCGGAGTAAAATGGGGTCGGTTTAAATTAAACATTATTAAATCGGCTTTCATCTCCGGGGCGACAACACCAACATTGTTAAGAAAAACGGCTTTGGCACTTTCCCGGGTAGCCATGGCCAGCGCTTCCGGCGCAGTAATCATGGTAGGATCCATGTGAACCCCTTTATGCAACAGAGCCGCCAGGCGCATCTCTTCCAACATGTCCAGATTGTTATTACTGGCAGCGCCATCAGTACCCAGACCGACGACGATCCCGCGTTTTAGCAACTGGGGAACAGGAGCTATGCCGCTACCCAGTTTTAGGTTACTGCCGGGATTATGGGCGACATGAACCTGGTTTTCCCGTAAGATATCCATATCCGTTTCGCTAAGATGGACGCAGTGTGCCGCCAGCACCGGCGCAGCCAACAGTCCGGTTTCTGCCAGGAGGGCTGTGGGAGACATTCCGTACTGCTTTTGTATCCTGTTTGTCTCATCTAACGTCTCTGCCAGATGAATTTGCACAGGCACATCCAGCTTCTCCCTGAGTGCGATTACCCGCTTCAGATATTCCGGCGGGCAGGTATAAGGAGCATGAGGCCCTAGCATCGTGGTGATGCGGCCGTCCCCTTTCCCCTGCCAGGTCCCGACAAACTGTTCGCTTTCTGCCAATCCTTTATCGGCCATTTCACCGATACCAACCAATCCTCGGGATAGAACGCCACGGATTCCCGATTCATCCACCGCTTCAGCCACCTGATCCATAAAGAAATACATATCAGTAAAGGTTGTAGTCCCTGATTTAATCATTTCCAAAATAGCAAGCATTGTACCCCAGTAAACGTCTTCCCTCTTTAGCTTCGCTTCCACCGGCCAGATTCTTTTTTCCAGCCAATACATCAGTGGCACATCATCGGCATAAGAACGCAACAGCGTCATGGCCGCGTGGCCGTGGGCATTGACTAATCCCGGAGCCAGGATTTTTCCCCGACCGTTGATGACTCTGTCATAAGTCTGCTGCCATTCCTTTTGCGGACCTACATAAGATATAGCGTTCTCGTTTATGACTACATCAGCATCGGGTATTATATCATAATTTTTATTAACAGTAATAACAGTGGCGCCACGGATTAGAATTTGCATCTTACACATCCTCTCCACATGTTTCCGGGCCATAAGAATGAAGATAAAAGCTGCGCATTGCCCGAATATCATCCTCGCTTAACTCTTCGACAGGTCCAAGCATTTTTGCATATAGGACAGCTTGCGCCGTCTTTTCCACAATCCGGCAGACTTTCAGCGCCTCCGTAAGGTTTGGCGCAATTCCGACCAGTCCGTGACTGGCTAAAAGTACGGCGCTCTTGTCAGCCAAAGCAGACAATGCATTTTGCGCCAGACAATCCGTGCCAGGCAGTGCGTACTCCGCCACGTCAACACCGCCGCCCACAACCTGCACAAAATCTTCCACCACTGGCGGAATAGCAGTCCTTGCAACTGCAAAAGCGGTGGCAAAAGTACTATGTGTATGGACAATCGCGGCACAGTCAGGGCGTCCCCGGTATAATGCGGCGTGCAGCCTCCATTCAGAAGATGGCTTCCAACATCCTTTAAGAACTGTCCCGTTAAAGTTGATTTGTACCAGGTCAGTAGCACATAGGCCGTCATAACTCATCCCGCTTGGAGTAATCCACATGCTTTCATCATCCACTTTTACAGACACATTTCCCCACGTTCCCAATACCAGGTTATCTTCACACATCTGACGGATGATGAATAAAACTTCGTCCCTGTTGTCGGTCATGGCCTGGCCTCCCGGAAAAAGCGGGTTACTTTTTCTGTGTCCGGTTTTGCAATGATGCCGTATTCCGTGATGATTGCTGTAATATAATTTGCCGGTGTTACATCAAAAGACGGGTTGTAGCAGGCTACACCCTCCGGTGCAATCCGTGTCCCCTGAAAGTGGCTGATTTCTGTTTCACAGCGCTCTTCAATGGGTATTTGTTCACCACTTTGCAGTGACAAATCGAAGGTGGAATAAGGTGCTGCCACGTAAAAAGGCACGTTGTGTGCCGCAGCCAGCACAGCTACAGAGTACGTGCCGATTTTATTGGCCACATCGCCGTTGGCCGCAATTCGGTCTGCACCGACAATCACTAAATCTACTTTCTTTTGCTTCATTAAAAAGCCTGCCATATTGTCGGCGATGAGTGTCACTGGTATACTCTCACGGCTTAATTCCCAGGCAGTAAGCCGGGCACCCTGCAGGTACGGCCGTGTTTCATCAGCGAAGACACTTACTTTTTTGTTTTGGCTAACGGCAGTACGGATGACTCCCAGAGCCGTCCCGTAACCCACTGTGGCCAGCGCACCCGCATTGCAATGGGTGAGGATACTGGCTTCGTTGGGGACTAAAGCTGCCCCAAATTCTCCGATACGGTGGTTCACAGCCACATCTTCTGCAGCGATGGCCTCTGCCTCCATAGCCAGTATCCGTGTAAGCTCCGGAACACCCGCCCCGGCCTGCGTCTTGGCCACATTGAGCATCCGCTCCACTGCCCACGCTAAGTTTACCGCTGTGGGGCGGGTAGACTTTAAGCCGTCTGCCGCCTCGGTCAGAATGGAGAAGAACTCCTGCTCATCACCGTGTTCCTCAGCCGCCGCCAGTGCTATACCGTAAGCTGCGGCGGCGCCAATCGCCGGAGCACCCCGGACAACCATGTCTTTAATACATGTTGCGACGCATCGCCAATCAGTACAGTTAACATATTCAACCCGGGTAGGCAGCAGCCGCTGATCCATCAGGCTGAGCTTCCCCTTCTCCCATAGTAACGGGTCCATAATATATCCTCCTAGAGCAGTATCTGACTGCCCAGTGATTGGCACGGACAGTTTCGATCATCGCTGACACGGGGAATCATTTCCATTAAAAGTGTCCGCATCTTTTCAATATTTTCCGCCATCACATCCAACACTTCGTGATGTGTCAGGACAGTGGGGGAAATCCCTGCAGCAAAGTTGGTAGACAGTGCAACAGTACTGTAACAAAGCCCTGCTTCCCGCGCCAAAACAACTTCGGGTACATTTGTCATACCCACCAAATCTCCGCCAAACAGCTTGTACATTTCTATTTCCGCAGGCGTTTCAAAGCGTGGCCCCTCAGCACAGACATAAACTCCGCCTTGCAGTAATTCCAGACCGGCACGTTTGGCAGCTGCCAGCAACTGACTGTTTAAATCCGGACAATACGGTTCAGTAAAATCGGTATGTACAACTCCCGCTTCCCCGCCGTCGAAAAATGTGGCTTCCCGGGCTTTGGTAAAGTCTAAAAATTGCCCCAGCAGTACCATAGCTCCTGGAGGCATCGCTTCATTTAATGATCCTACAGCCGCTGTGGCTACTACCCGGGTAATTCCAAGCTTAACCAACGCAGCAATATTCGCTCTGTAGTTAATCTTATGGGGTGGCGTACCGTGTTTCGTGCCATGGCGAGCCAGAAACGCCACTTTCTCCCCTTGGTATGTTCCCGATGAGAGAAGCGCCTTGCCATAGCGTGTATCCACTTCAAACGTCTCCAGACCTTCCAGCATTTTTGGATCATACACGCCGGTTCCACCAATAATCGCAAGTCGTATATCCATTTCCCTACCCCCTTCAATACCATTCTTTACTTTTTTACTTACTTTTCAATACTTACTTTTAAATACTTTCAATCTAGCTTCCAGCAGGCTGTTCAAAAGCAAGCATAGCGAGGCGCGAGACCTGATGGCTCTGCAGGCGTATGTCTATACGTTGAGGAAGCCAACAGGTTGAGCAACGAAGTCTAGGCACCGCTTTTCAACAGCCTGCCCCGCGTGCTTCCAGCAGGCTGTTCAATTGCAAGCATAGCGAGGCGCGAGACCTGATGGCTCTGCAGGCGTATGTCTATACGTTGAGGAAGCCAACAGGTTGAGCAACGAAGTCTAGGCGCCGCTTTTCAACAGCCTGCCCCCTCTTTTAGTTCCAGCTGGTTAGGTAACACTGCTGGGAATGTGAAAGTTCATCTATGGTTATACCAAGAGCCTTTAGTTTTCTTTTTGCCACTTTCTCGTCAACTGCTGAGGGAAGTGCCATCACATCATTGGGAAGTTTGCCGTGGTTGCTGTTTAAATAGTTTAATGCTTCCACCTGCAGCGCGAAGGTCATGTCCATAATTTCGGCGGGATGTCCATCAGCTGCGGCTAAATTAACCAACCGCCCTTCGGCAATCAGGTAGATTTTCTTCCCGTCGAACTCATATGCTTCCACGCCGCGCCTCGCCAGTCTCTTCACGTCAGACAGGGCCGCCAGTTCTTTCTTGTTGATTTCCAAATCAAAGTGGCCGGCATTACAGAGTATCGCACCGCTTTTCATGTTTAAGAAGTGCTCTTTACCCAGGGCATCGCGGCAGCCGGTAATAGTGATAAATATATCTCCTTGGGCAGCCGCTTCGGTCAAGGGCATCACAGCATTGCCGTCCATCACTGCTTCAACCGCCTTAATGGGGTCAACTTCACAGACGATGACCCGGGCACCCAGGCCGCGGGCACGCATTGCCACCCCTTTGCCGCACCAACCATAACCGATAACCACTGCCGTTTTACCTGCAATAACCAGATTGGTAGCGCGCATGATGCCGTCCCAGACAGACTGGCCTGTTCCATAGCGGTTGTCAAAAAGATACTTACAATAGGCATCATTAACTGCCATCATAGGAATTTTCAGTGCACCGTCAGCAGCCATTGCCCTCAGACGAATCAGACCCGTCGTTGTCTCCTCAGCACCGCCACGGACATTTTCTATCAGTTGTGGATACCGGGTGTGCAGCATGGCCACCAAATCTCCGCCGTCATCAATAATCAGATGTGGCTTGCTCTCCAGTGTTTTACGCAGATGTTCGTCATATTCCTCATCGGTGGCGCCATGCCAGGAATGGACGGTGAGTCCGTCTGCCACCAGGGCCGCTGCCACGTCATCCTGGGTAGACAGTGGATTGCTACCCGTAATCGTCACCTGGGCACCGCTATCCTGAATTACTTTTGCCATATACGCGGTTTTTGCTTCCAGGTGCAGGCAAATGCTTACACGCAATCCGGAAAACGGCTTGGTTTCCCTGTATTCCGCCGCAAGTTCATTTAAAACAGGCATGTGTTCTTTGACCCAGTCAATTTTTAGTTTCCCGTCAGCTGCCAGGTTTGGATTTCGTATTGTGCTCATTTGTTTACCTCCTTGTGACCGCAATTCCAGCCTTAACCGTTTTAATTTCTTCATACGGCTTTATTTTCCTGCAATGGACTGGTCTTCCTGCTCTAAAAAAAGCTTACGTGCTTTATAGTAGCATTCCAATGCTTTACGGATTTCTCCCAGTTGGTCGTAGAGCAATCCCAGCTCAAAAGCGACAAACGGAATATGCGAAGCCAGGTGGGAAGCTTTAAGAAGGTTTATTAGGGCAGCTTCATCATTATCCAGCTTTTTATAGGTTTTCCCCAGATAGAAATAGACTTCCCAGTCCCGGGGAAATTTTTTCTTCACGTTTTCAAAAGCGGCCAGGCTCTTTTCATAATGCCCTAAATTATAATATACTGCACCAAGGTTAAAATAAGCCACAGAGAATTCCGGATCAAGCTCAACCACTTTTTCAAATTCCTGAAGAGCATTTTCATACTGCTCCTTATCCGCGTACAGATTACCCAATGCATTATGCACAATCGCACTGGTCTGCGGTTCCTGCGTCAGAGCCTGGACCAATCTCAGTTCCCGCATTGCCTCATCCGCTTTGCCCCGCTCAGCATAAGCCACCCCAAGGCATAAATGGGCAAGCAGAAGATCCGGTTCCTGATTTACTACCTGTCTAAACTCCGTAATTGCTTCGTCCATCATGGCTAACTCCAAAAAACCCAAACCTCTTCTAAATGAACGAATGCACGCTTCATTTTCAACTTGTAAAACCATCGGTGTTACTCCTCTCTTCTCCGGTTGCGGTGTTTGTTCATATGAACCTTCAGTTTCGGACATAACACTGGTAAAGGCCTGTAGAAAAGATTCCGGCAGTTCGTCAGGAAGGAGAAAATCATATTTTTCCTGTAAATCGTTAATTTTTTCTTCAAAAACCAGCCAATGCTCAACATAACGATCCATCCGCTTACGTAGATCCAGGAGTCGTTCGTAACAAGCCTGGCGTTTTTCCTGATTATTGCCCACTTTTTTCAATTCTTTTTCTACCCGCTCCAGGTCGGCGAATATTTTTGTAAAATCTTGTTCCTTCATTTAATTTGCCTCCTTAATCGTATCTCCTTCCCTAGGTTTTCACAACATACAGGAAAAACATACATTCTGCCAGAACGGTCAAAGTGTTGACTTGCCATTTAAAATATGTTAGACTATGTATTGTCGCAAATGACCATGCCGACGTAGCTCAACTGGAAGAGCAGCTGACTTGTAATCAGCAGGTTGCGGGTTCGAGTCCCATCGTCGGCTCCAAACTTAATATCAGTTTACGTGGAGAGGTACCCAAGCCGGCCAAAGGGGGCAGACTGTAAATCTGTTGTCTCAGACTTCACTGGTTCGAATCCAGTCCTCTCCACCAATTTTAATTTCTTTTGTGTTGGGGCGTAGCCAAGTCGGTAAGGCACGGGACTTTGACTCCCGCATGCGTTGGTTCGAGTCCAGCCGCCCCAGCCAACGATATTATCTGGGTGGATTTTATTCCACCTTTCTTTTAACGTATGAGCCATTAGCTCAGTCGGTAGAGCACCTGACTTTTAATCAGGGTGTCGATGGTTCGAGTCCATCATGGCTCACCATAATTTGCGAGAGTGGTGGAACGGCAGACACGCTAGACTCAGGATCTAGTGGGCAATACGCCTGTGGGGGTTCAAATCCCCCCTCTCGCACCAATAAAATTAAGGCCTCCCGGTTTTCGGGAGGCTTTGTTTTGTTGATTTTTAGATTATTTTGTGCCACTGATTGCGGAAGTCACTCTTTTAAGCCGGTGCCATCTTACATGCCGGGTTTGCTATTTAATGTTATCTAGAGCCTGCTTTAAGTCGGAAATAATATCTTCCACATCCTCAATCCCGACGGAAAGGCGAACAAGACCGTCCGTTAAACCAGCGGCATGCCTTTCTACTTGTGGGACACAGGCGTGGGTCATGGAGGCGGGGTGTTCAATCAGTGAATCGACTGAACCCAGGCTGACAGCCAGGGAAATCATTCTTACGTTATTCATCAGAGTGCACCCGGCATCCAGCCCGCCTTTTAAATCAAAGGAGACCATACCGCCAAAACCATCCATTTGTTTTTTAGCTAATTCATGCTGGGGATGAGAAGGAAGCCCGGGATAGTAGACGGTGGCAACTTGGGGACAGTTAACCAGGAATTCGGCAACCAACATGGCATTCTGGCAGTGCCGGTCCATCCTGACTCCCAATGTTTTTATACCCCTGGCCAGCAGCCAGATATCAAATGGGCTCGGGATACCGCCCAAGTCTTTCAGATAGCGTTTTTTCATCTTACTTGTTAGGTGTTCCGGACCCACAATTACCCCGGATACCAGGTCTCCGTGTCCCCCCAGATATTTAGTCGCACTGTGGACTACAATATCGGCTCCCAGTTCCAGCGGCCTCTGTAAATACGGGGTCATAAAGGTGTTATCCACAACAAGGTACGCTCCGTACTCATGGGAAATATCTGCTGCAGCCCTGATATCAATTATTTTCATGGTGGGGTTAGCCGGTGTTTCGATATACAGCGCTTTAGTATTCGGTCTCATGGTTGCCCGCAGCGCATTTGTGTCTGACGCATCAACAAAAGAAGCCTCAATGCCAAAGTCAGGCAACATCTGGCTGATTAAATCATAGGTACATCCATAGAGCATATTGGAAGCAACAATATGGTCACCCTGTTTTAGGATTGACAGCAGTGCGGTTGAAATGGCGGCCATGCCGGAACATGCCGATACTGCATCCTCACCATTTTCCAGTGAGGCCATCCTCTCCTGGAGTTCAGTCATGTTGGGGTTGCCTATCCTGGTATAGATATATCCCGGCTCAAGGCCTGCAAACCTGCGGGCTCCCTGTTCAACATTCTCAAAAGTAAAGGTGGAAGTCTGATAAATCATTGGTCTAACTGGTATGACCAGTATTATGGTATAACATGTTCCATAAAAAAATAAATACTCCTGCTAGAATTCAAATATTTTCCCAATTTTACCTTAAAAACCTCCAATATATTGGAGGTTTTTACGTTAGTTTTGCTTTTGTGACGCCAGGGTCAGGGCGTTTTCAATCGCTTTGAGCAGCGCTTTGCTGGTGGTAGTGGCGCCGCTGATTGTATCGACTTGCAGTGTCTGGTTCCGCTGGACACGGGTGATGACTCCTTCAGCTTCTTTGGCGTGTTTGCTTTCTCTGTTCTGTAAAACTTTGATATTTTCAAATTTGTGATCTGTGATTTTTACTTCTACCAAATACGTAAAGGACGCATAGTTGAATGAGCCTTGGTATGTGCCATCGGGAATCTGCTCCAGATCCACATCCTGGATAATCATATCTCTTACTTGCTTGTGTTCAGCCGTTTGCGGTAAATAAACGGCAACATAACCATACGCTGCGAAAATAACCACTGTCAGAATAACAAGAAAGATGACTCTCCTCATTTACCACACCCCCATAATACGTTCATATTTAATGTTGAATATTGCAGCTTTAAACAACCGGTTCTGGTATATAATAGTGATTAGGGGGTGCTATTATGACTGTAAAACCCTGGGGAAATTTAGTGGGCGTTCGTCCGACCAAACCACTCCATTCTTTGCTTGACCGGGGGCTTAGCTACGAAGATGCGCTGGAAGCCATGCAGGGCCGCTACGGGATAAGCAGGGACAAGTTTGACCTGCTGTGGCAGGTTGCGAATACAGCAAGGCCTGTGCTGGCAGAAAGCAGCGATCCTGCGTTATTCAGTGTATATGTAGGTATTCCCTTCTGCCCTTCGCGCTGCCTTTATTGCTCATTCCCTTCCCACTCTCTTACCGATTTAGGTAAATACAGAAGCCAATTTGTTGAGTCTTTAATTCACGAAATTTCTGAAACAGGAAGACAAACGGCTGCTGCTGGTATGCGCCCGTTTACAGTCTATATAGGGGGCGGCACTCCGACTGCTCTGGAACCGGAAGAGTTAAACCGGGTTTTAACGTCACTACGAGAATCGTTCCCTGGAGTGTGGCGGGAATTTACGGTTGAAGCAGGCCGGCCGGAGACAATTACAGACGATCATTTTCAGGTTATTAAACAAAACGGCGTAGAGCGTATCAGTATAAATCCTCAGACTATGCATAGCTCAACGCTGGCGCTTATTGGCAGAAAGCACAGCCCGGATGATGTGATATCGGCCGTAAAAAAGGCGAGAAATTACGGCATAGAGATTGTAAATATGGATGTAATCATCGGGTTACCCGGGGAAGATGCCGGGATGGTTGAAGAAACGGCAAACCAAATCCTGGCCCTTCAACCTGAAAATATTACGATGCATGTTTTTGCCCGGAAGCGTGCTTCCCGTTTTAACGATCAGCAGATTGCATATTCACTGCCTGATGCTTCTGAGGCAACAGAGATGCACAGTAAGGTCACAGAGATGGTTAATGGCACATACCAGCCATACTATTTATACCGGCAGCGTGACATTCTGGGCGGCCTGGAAAACATCGGCTATACCCTTCCCGACCATCAGTGTCTCTACAACATCTTAATGATTGAGGAGCGACATAATATCATTGGTTTAGGCGGAGGCGCTACCAGTAAATTTGTTACGCAGGATGTTTCCCTGACAAATATCAGCACACCAAAAGATGTACGTATTTATCTGGAACGGATCCCTCAGCTGATAGAGCGTCGCGGAGTGGAAATAATAAAGCAGGCTGATTAAATACAGCCTGCTTTTGCAATAAAAGATGATTAATGTCCGGCAAGAAATTGATTCACCAGATCCCGAAGTTTTATTTGCCCCGGCTCCGAGAGAAAAGTCTCGCGACGTCCGTCGTTTTCACCGCGGGCACCGTCCACCACGAGGACAGAGTCATCGGAAAGCAACAACGCTTTATATATGGCACCCGTTGAGTCCTTGAAGCGAAGTTCAACGGCATCCAGCGTCTTACCCTGTACCAGCACAAGATTCAGCTCTTCTTCCACGCTGAGCGGTCTTACTTTAATTTTCTCCAGTATATTCATGAACTGGTTTACTTCCGCTCTTTTTTGTATACTAACCGGAAAAAAATCTTCTGCCTGGACTTGAATAACAGTAGGTTTGCCCAGATGAGCGGCTGCACTATCAGAGTTCCCCCTGCCGCAACCGGCCAGAAAAACCATTACCAACAGCAATATCATAAGCTTTCTCATAACGTTCACACCTTATCATTGTAAAAAGAGCGCCGACAAAGCGGCGCTCTCTTATTATTTTCCATTCAGCCAAAAATCACTTGCTTTTGTATAATCCACCAGTTCATCCGGAGAGAAAAAGAGATTGATTTCTCTCTCGGCACTTTCCGGTGAATCGGAGCCGTGCACCACATTATTGCCCATAAACAAAGCAAAGTCACCACGGATTGTCCCGGGAGCCGCCTCGACAGGATTCGTCTTACCCATCATGGTACGGGCAACGCTTATGGCGTTTAATCCTTCCCAAACCATGGCCACAACCGGCCCGGATGTAATAAAACCAATCAGTTCTCCGAAGAAAGGCTTGCCTTCATGCTCGCCGTAATGCCGGGAGGCTAACTCCCGGGATATTTGCATTAGCTTCATGCCGACAAGCCGGAGACCTTTCTTTTCAAAACGGCCGACGATCTCTCCGACCAGATTGCGCTGCACTCCATCAGGTTTAACCATAATATAAGTCTTTTCCATAGCTGCACTCCTTCGTTTACTAGTAAGTAATTAACGGGCGGTCATCAGCAATAATCCGCTTTTCCTTCTCCTTGGCCGTCCTGACATCTTTGGGTATGGAAAACATCGTCTGATGCGTCTCGCCGTCATAATATTTAAGTTCTTCGATTCCCCTGGCAGTTATACGCTTGTCCACTTCAGAAATACTTAATTCCAAAGGATCGTGAACCTTTGAAGCGAGGGCGAAGCCCCAAACAGCGTCATAAGACGGAATAAATGAATGATAGGAGCGAACCACCGGGAAGCTTGTCGCCAGAGTGTTGCAGACTGCCGCATGACATTCCAACAATCTCGGGTTAAAAGAACCTGCCTGCAGTGCGATAATACCGTCGTCAGCCAGTCTGTCTGAAACCAGTTGATAAAACTGTTTCGTAAAAAGAAGATATGACGGGCCATCATCAATTGGTTCTGTCAGGTCCATATAGATAATGTCGAATACATCATCTGTTTTCTGTAAGTACTTGCGTGCATCCATGTAAAGCACTTTAACTTTTGGGTCATTAAATGAGCCTTGGTGCCAGGAGGGAAGATATTCTTTGCAAAGCTCCACCACTTCCCTGTCGATATCTACCATCACAATCTGTTCCACACTGGGGTGACGAAGGATTTCCCGTAACACCGCTCCTTCCCCGCCGCCGATAATCATCACGCTTTTTGGTTCAGGATGCAGAATCATAGCTGGCTGGATCAGTGTTTCATGATAGATATATTCATCATGTTCCGAGGACTGGATTTTTCCGTCCAGTACAAGGCATCTGCCATAAAATTCGGTGTCGATAATCTCTACCACCTGGTACTTAGTCTTGCTACTGAATACGAACCGCTCCACACCGTGCATATGGGCCTGTGTAGGATGGGTATATTCGATGAACCATTTCCAGGTTGGTACACTCAAGCGTAACCCCCCTCTATTTAGAAGTTTGCCGCTTTATGGGAGACTTCAATTTCAAAAATACCGCGCTTTATTTCCTGAGCTGACAAACGCTCGGCGGAAAAATGGTCTTTAAGATAATTACAGGACACCCAAGGATCCACTGTGTCTCCGCAAGTAAATACATCCACAGCTGCATAGCCTAATTCGGGCCAAGTGTGAATCGCCAGGTGTGATTCTGAAATTACCACAACCCCGCTTACGCCCTGAGGACTAAATTTATGGAATGCCACTTCCCTGATTTCAGCGCCAGCTTCTAACGCGGCGTCAACCATCGTTCGCTCTATCTTTTGTATATCATTTAAAATTTCTGTGGGACATCCGTAGAATTCAGCCAGAACGTGACGACCTAATGCGCTCATTTTCTGAAGCCTCCTTTATATTTTTTTTGAAAACAATAAGCTCTGTCCATTGAACATCAAGTTAAATTGTAACAAATTCCTGGGAAAAGTCAATGTTTTTTGGAAATTTATTTTTATTTTTAGTGTCTACCTTCGTTTTCCACGATTTACCCTTGTATATGTCTGTTTTTCTCCGGTTTTTAACGTTACACAATTCTGCCAGCGAACAGTGAAGCTGAAGCCTAAAAAAGACGCTACGCGTTTTCAGATGAACGTCTTTTTTATTCCGCTAGGGGCTGCCGCCCCTTCGGCGGGTCTGAGGACCCTGAGCACCCCGCAAGAGTAAGGGGGAACACCCCCTTACAACCCCCACGGCAAGGATCGTAGCTTCCCTGAGCGTTATAATTTCCTTGCCTATAAAAAAAAGGCGCAAATTCCTGATAAGAATTTGCGCCTTTTTTAATCATTTTCGGTTTCGTACCTTAAAAAAGCTCTTAGGCTGCTTCAGGGACATCCTTATCCTTCTTGAAGAATGGCAGACTGTGGGAGATGAAGACAAAGGCCATCAGGCTGACGCCTAAGATATCGAATATTTCGTTTGGTGATACCAGCGAAATTGCGGCAGCAAACATCAGCACCCTTTGTAACAAATTCAAGTGCCCTCTGAAATAAGCCTGCACTGCTGATGCAAGAGCTAAGATCCCCAAAAGTGCCGTTGCTGTGCGGAAAGCAATCATAGCCGGAGAACCGATGCCGAGAATTTCCGGAGCATAGAAGAACATATAAGGTACAATATATGCTGCAATACCCAGACGGAAAGACATTACACCTGTCCGCATGGGATCGCTTCCGGATATACCCGCCCCGGCATATGCGGCGAGAGCCACCGGAGGCGTAATCGATGATACACAGGCGAAGTAGAATACAAACATATGCGGCAAGAGTACAATAATATCAGCTGGTACATGGGCAAAAGCCGGACTCGACCTGGTGATTACGACCAGACCGGGTGCCATAACAGATGCAGCCACAGCGTAAGCTGCTGTCGTGGGCATGCCCATACCAAGAAGAATACATACACCCATGGTAAAAATCATGGCCAGCAGGATGTTGGTATCAGCAATGGCTAACAAAACGCCGGCAAACCGGCCGCCGATACCTGTCAACACGATAACACCCATGATAATACCGGCCGCGGCACAAACGGCGGCCAACTGAATTGAACCACGGGCGCCTTTTTCCAAAGCTTCAATAATCTGTTTGGGGCCCATCCTGGTTTCCTTGGATATTAAGCTGACAAGGAAACTGGAAACAATTCCCCAAAAACCTGCCATAATCACGGAATATCCGGCCAACAGCGCATAAATTAGCACAACTACCGGGATGAAAAGATAGGCCCTCTTTAGTGTTTGGGGGATACTGGGTAACAGATGGCGGGGTACGCCGTAAAGTTTCAGCTTAATGGCCTCATAGTCAACCATCATGTAACACGAGAAAAAGTAAAGGATAGCAGGTATAATTCCGGCAATCATAATCCGTTCGTACTTAATGCCGGTAATTTCTGCCATAATAAACACACCGGCGCCCATAATAGGCGGCATAATCTGACCGCCTGTTGAAGCGACTGCTTCTGTAGCAGCAGCAAACGTTGGACTGTAGCCAACCCGCTTCATCAAAGGAATAGAAAGGCTTCCTGTGGCAACTACGTTACCGGCGGATGTGCCATTCATCATACCCATCAAAGCGCTGGAAATAACAGCTACCTTGGCGGGGCCGCCACGGGCAAAACCACTGATGGCAAATGCAAACTCAACAAAATAGGTGCCTACACCTGATACGGTCAAAAAGGAACTAAAAATAATAAAGAGGATGATATATTTAGCGGAAATAGCCAACGGCGCACTGAAGATACCGTTTGTAGTATAAACATACGTCAGGATGCGCTTTGCTGAATAGGCCGGGGTTATAAAAATCCCTGGCAAATATTTTCCGACAAAAGGATAAATCAGAAAAACTAACGCGAGAATAGGCAGCGAATTCCCACTCGTACGACGAGTTAACTCCAAAACAATGATAATTCCAAGCAAGGCAACCCACATGTCTAAATCAGACGCGCGGTTCGTACCGAAAAAGTATTGTACGCGGCTGAAATTCAATACAATATAAATTGTAACCGCCGATATAGCGGCCATACCTAAATAATCGATCCAGTGAATTTTTTCTTTTGCTTTTACCCAGCCGGGGAAATAGGCAAAGCCAAGAACACCAAGCAACATTAGGTGGTAACCCCGGAACAGCAATTGTTCCATAGGTGAGAAGACAAGAAAGTAAATATGGAAAACGGAAACTGCAGCCGCGAAGTATACAAGGACCTTACCGATTCTCCCTTGGAAGTCTCTTTGATTCGATACCTCCGCCTCTGTATCCGGCGCCAACTCCATGGGGAGCTCAGGTACTTCTGCTGCGCAAGTTTCTTTTTCCAGGTCCTTCGTCATTGGAAACCTCCTCTCATAAAAACCCTTCCTGTCACCCGTCTGTGGGCGACAGGAAGGAATTTTTACAGATGCCTTACTTAGCTTCAGGGGGAATCAGGTGTGCAGGAATGGTATAGCCTTTTTCTTGGAAGTACCGCATTGCACCGGGGTGCAGAGGAATAATGTCCATGTACTCGAAGTTTTCTGCAAGTGTTTCAACTGCAGCGGCATGTCCGTCCATCATAGCCTGATTGTTTTCCAAAGTAGCTTTAACAATCTTGTAAACATATTCTTCATCCAGGAACTTGCTGGCAATCGCCACGTTCCATACGCCAATTGTTTGCAGGTCTTCATTCAGCGAAGCATATTTATCTGCCGGAATGATGGCGTTGGAGAAGTATGGGTATTCTGCTTTAATGGTTTCGCGGTCTTCACCGTCAATACCGATAAATACAACGTTCTGGGGTCCTTTGGTAACTTCATACTGTACAAAAGCGGAAACCGGAATACCGGCGGCGAAACCGTTGGCATCCAGCAGGCCGTCGCCCTGGTTTTCTACCAGGTCGCCGATACCGCCATGCTGTACATTGGCGTTAATACCAAGAAGATCAAAGAAACGGGGGCCAAATGTGCCGATGGTACCGGCGGAGGGCCCAAGACCAACTCGTTTGCCTTCCATGTCGCGCAGGCTGTTGATACCTTTGCCGGCGTCAGCAATATAATGAACGTAAGTGTTGTACATCGGGAACAGTGAACGAACATCGGTATGCTCAAGTCCGCCGGTCCATGCTTCCAGGCCGTTCCATGCTTCATAAGCAGGTCCCATAGTGGTCATGCCCAGCATAATTTCCCCGTCCTGAATCAGAATCAGGTTGTGGTTCGGGCCGTCGGTTACTTCAACGGATACGGGAATGCCAAGGGCTTCCTGAGCCACATTGGCCCAACCTTGTCCATACAGGTAGTACGTGCCGCCAACGGAAGCAGTACCGACAGTCAGGTTGCTGGGTGCTACAGTTTCAAAATCAGGTACTTCGGGCTCTTGCACCGGGGGAGTTACTGGTGGTGCTGTTGTCTTCCCACAACCGGCCAAAGCCAGCATCAGAACTAACATCGATATACAGAATACAATCAGTAAACTTTTCTTTCTCATTACTTTAAAACCCCTCCTAAATTTTAATTCTTTCTTTTGTGGACTTCAGAATTATCTAGCTCATCCCTCCTCCACTTTTTTATAACGCCACATTGTGGCGAATGAAAACAAATTATCGCAAAATTAATACTATTTATATTTAATCATATACAGATTATTCGGACAAGTTTTTGTTCATATTGTTCTAAATTTATTCTCTTGTTAACATAAAAGATTCGCGCACTGGGCGCGAATCCCTCTTTATCAACATTTGTCAGTGTCTGATAACCGCTACAAAATGGGGCAAAACTTTAAATCGTACCGTTTGTCCTCGCATCACTTCATCCTCAGGGTGGATATGAACGATGAGATCCTGGGATTCCCCCTGGGGTAAAGATACGCGAAGCACTGCTTCCACTGATTCGCCGCCATATGTTGTCTCCAGGATTTTACCGGATATCTCCCCGTTTATATCTAGCTCAAAACTGTCCGGCCGCACCGATATTTTAACCTTGGCCCCAGGGGCGTGGTCATGTGTATGATAAACATTCAGATGAGGAAAGAGGGCATGACCTTCCAGGGAGGATATCCGAGACTCCGTGCTGCCTCGTCAATTCTGGGGGAAACAAGACTTAAAGATGCCTCTCCAGATTGCATGGCCTGAGGCAGGAAACGAACAGTATCAAATCCTGCCCTTTGGAAATAAATTGCTGCCGTAAATGTTACACCGTAGCAAGCTGTTTTTGTTGTTATATGTACATTTACTAGCGATTTTCTTTGATATCTCCCTTTTTTCACGAATTTAAGACAAATATAAAGAAAAAGCAGGGACAAATTGTCCCTGCAGTTTATGTATCTCTACGTGTTTACTACCAGTTCAGTAATAACATAGCGTACCCATTCAGTCTCAGCTAATGCTTCCTTCACACCTTCGTAACTGGCGAATAAATGCCCTGAGCGACACTCTTCGCCCCCGTCACAACCGACGACTTCCAAGTAAAACACAGCTCTCCCCCCTTGCATTTACTGCTACATTCAACAGATTGGGGAAAAACTCCTCTACATATTAATTGGTAACTTCTGGTCACATTGTTATGATGCTGTATCCCTGGGTTTCAGATTAGGCATCGCTTCCTTGCGCTCAATATTTCTATAGGGAATTAAATTACGGGAAGCCAGCTCATGTATAATTTTTTCATTACCTGAATTATTATTATGTTGATATTTTTCTTTGTACATATTATCATCCGCTTCTTTAAATAGATCCGCCATTCTGATCTGACCTTCGCTGACAGCGTAACCGATAGACATACTCAGATAAAGCCCTCTGCTCTCCTCATTAAAGCTAGCGATTGATTTGCGAATTCTGAGATACGCCTGTTCAACAGCAGACTTATCTGAATCGGGCAATAGTATGGCAAATTCGTCTCCGCCAATCCGGGCCACCATGTCGCTATCCCGGAAGCAGCCTTTAATAACCTCTGCCGCTGCTTTAAGCAACGCGTCACCGACACTATGCCCAAAACTGTCGTTATATAGCTTCAGGCCGTCTACGTCACAGACAATCATTCCGACGGAGAGATAGCGCCCTGCTTCCAGTCGTTGCATTTCCTGTTCAAAATATGCCCGGTTATAAATGCCGGTCAGAGAATCGTGCAGGCTTAAATACTTTAGCTGTTCTTCTTTTACCTTCTGCTCCGAGATATCGGCCAGAACCACCACTATCCCTCTGATATCACCCTGAGCGTTACGGATAACGGCATTGGACAAACTGAGTTCAATGGTGGTGCCATCTTTTTTTTGCCGTGTAACTTCAGTACCATAAACCGTCTTGCCGGCCAGAGCCTGGCGATGGAGCTTACGGAACGCCAACCACTCATCTTCCGGAACAATTGGATTTCTGCAACCAAGAACCTCTTTCTCCTTCCAACCGAACATCGTCTCTGCCGCCGAATTCCAGCTCATCACCCGTTCTTGCGGATCCAGGGTGATGATAGCAAGCGGTGTGGCCTGAATTAACGCACTTAGTTTTTCATTGGCTTCCAGCAGCTGATGTTCTGTCCGTATACGGGACTGAAAAGCCAGATGTAGAATAAGAAAAAGAATCGACCCTGTAACAATGACAAAAAGCCAACCCTTATATGTCTGCAACTGGGTTAGTAAATGAATATCCGTCACTGCCGACGCAAGTATTCGATCGGAAAAAGTAATCCACGCCCCGGCGAAAAAAACGTAGTATAGAGTTAGTCTTATGACAAAATAATTTCTGAACTTGCCTAACTTGCCGAGCTTTCTCACCTTGCCACTCCTTGCGGAATAATTTAGCTACGTGGTTTTTTCGCTAATATTTCCCTTTTTCCTGCTTTTTTTTGACACCTTCTGTTAAAACAGTGTAGTATTCTAGAACTTTCCTACAAATACGGCATCTTCCTGATTCGAGAGTAATATTTTTTAGTCTCTCTGAAAAGATGAACGAGAGAAGAGCGGCTGATGAACTCATCCCGTGTTACGGGCAGGTCCATTTTAACAAAGGAAGTCTCAAGATTGGCAATAGCCCGGTCCAGCATTTCGTAATGCTTCATCTTTCCCTGGAGTTGCTTCTTCTGTACTCGTACGAGTATTCGCAACAGTTTGGCCACAGGTACTGCCTGAGGAACTTCTGTCACCATACGTTTTGCTAATTTATGCATTTCCTGTAATCGGTCTATCTGAGATTCAAAGATGCGAAAGATTTCCCGGTAACGGTCTGCCAACGTTTCCTCGGACAGATTAAAGCGCTGCTCCTCACGGAAAAGTTTAGACATTTCCAGCCCTACTATTATCTCACTTTGGATATGTTCAACCTGCTCATAAAAAGTTTCAGAGAACTCGCTGGGGTGGAGAATTTCCCCGGCCACCAGTAGCATTATATCCCTGATAGACTCGTCTACATGGAGCACGTGCTCCACAACTTCATTTTTGTGGTTCGGTGTAAAGAGAAAATTAATTGATAAAGCAACAATTCCGCCTAACAATGCTGAGAATATTTGTTGTAAAGAATATATGGTAAGGCTTTGCGCCTGACTGGCGATTACCCCAATAGCCGTCACCGCAGTAACTGCAATACTGTCCTGCCAACGCAACCGCAGGCAACTGATGATTACAATATAAACAACCAGTGCATACGCCAGGGGTGTCGGTCCCATCACCATGCCAAAAACGGTTCCCACAACCGCCCCCAGCAGGACACTGCCCAGTTTTGCCAGGCTTTGTTGTATAGAACGATAGAACGTCCGCTGCACTGTAACAACGGCGACAATAGCTGCCAGACTAACCCGTTCAATGCCTATACTTTGCAAAATATAAATAGTTAGCCCCACAGCCAGCGATGTTTTTAACACCCGGCCCCCGAGGCGAAATCGTTTAAACATTCTTTTCCCATCCTAACTAAATTTCTACTTCGGGGTCAGGTTTAACATTTGACATAGCACAAACCTGACCCCGTATCTGTTAATTACTCTGTTTCCCCGAGGTGCATCCTTCTTATCGAGCATTTTTTACACTCCTTTAAGTAATAATAATTTATAATACCCATTCACACAAAACAGAAATAAAAAAGCCACTATAAACGTGGCCACATGTGCATAAGCGCAACTTCACGCTTATCTCTTGTGAAACATAATAACATATACCCCTGATTAAAACAATTTTTTTCGGCTCACTACTATCTCGCCATGGCAGCCTACTGCGCTGAGGAAGAATTAGACGGTTTCGCTAATTTCTTTATCGTTCAGGCTGAAGAAGAGCGTTTTCACGCTATGAAGTTTTTCACCCTGATTGGTGATTTGGGGCAACGGCCAATTATCACGGGATTTGAAGATCCAAAGAATGAATTTTCATCTGTACAGGAATTGTTTGAGCTCGCATTGGAGCACGAACAGTTTGTCACCAAACGTATACATATGCTGATGGATATGGCTCGCCAGGAAAACCATCACCAGACGGTCAGTTTTCTGCAGTGGTTTATTGACGAACAAGTTGAGGAAGAAGCGAATATGTCAAAAATCTTACGTAACATTAAGCGTGTGGGCGGCGAAGGCTATGGCATTCTGCTCATTGACCAGGAACTTGCCGGCAGAATATTTACACCTCCGGCACAAGCATAAAAAAATTACCCGTCCTGTCTGTGGACGGGTAATTTTTTGTTCATTATTAAATTAGCCAGCATACTTTTCAAAATCTTCCTTTTCTGCACCGCAGTCTGGGCATCTCCAGTCATCGGGAAGCGATTCAAAAGAAGTACCTGGGGCAATTCCATTATCGGGATCGCCTTTCTCGGGATCATAGATGTAGCCACAATACGTGCAAACCCACTTCTCCATTATTGAGCCTCCTTAAAAGCTGATTAACTATAATATTAATATTAATTCTACTCCTATTTTTTAAGAGATACATAAATAAAATATTAATAAAAAAGTTTACAGATTGCAGTAGAAACGGCGAATTTCACATTATGCTTTGTTACGGACGATGGAATACGCTGCCAGGGCAATGGACGCCATTTTTCCATAAGATGATTCATTCCTGGATGTCAAAATAACCGGTTTGGCAGCACCCAGTACCAATCCGGCCATTTTTCCCGAAGCAAAATATATAATGGCTTTCCCAAGCAGGTTGCCTGCCTCTATGTTGGGCACGACCAGCAAATCCGCTTTCCCCGCCACTTCACTTTTAATCCCTTTATGTGTGGCCGCCTCCAAACTAATGGCTACGTCCAATGCCATAGGACCGTCTACTACGGCTCCGGGAATCTCCCCCCTCAGCGCTACCAACTTCAACTCCTGAGCATCTACGGTCGACTGTACTTTAGGGTTTACTTTTTCATTTGCAGTCAACACTGCTACATGCGGTTCTTCCATACCGATGCTTTGCAGAAACTCTACGGAATTTTTAGTAATCCCTATCTTCTGTTCCAGGTCAGGACTTATATTGAGCCCGCCGTCCGTCATGTAAATCAACCGATAATAGCCGGGTATTTCATAAGCAGCCAAGTGACTGAGAATGCGGCCTGTCCTCAGTCCCCCGGAAGGAGACAATACAACGCGAAGGAAATCAGAACTGTTTACCATGCCCTTCATGAGGATATCCGCTTTACCGTCAGCCACTTCTTTTACTGCCCGCTCTACCGCAGCAAGCGGTTCTTTTATATCAATGATTTCAATCCCATGCAGATTAAGACTGGCGGTCATCGCCATCCGCCAAATCCTTTCCTCATCTCCCACCAGGACGAAATCGACAATATCCTCTTTCCTGGCATCCCTAACTGCTTGCAGAACTGTTTCTTCTGCTGCAGCAGCAATGCACATCCGGCACTTTGGGAATTTCTTTACTGCGGCAAAGACCTGATGATAGTTTTCAAAACTCAAATTAAACCCTCCTATTCGGATGCTTGTACTCCGTAGCTTTTAATTTCTTCCTCTCCACGTAAAGCACGGAATGCTCCTTTAGCTAAAGCATCCAATTCTTCTTCCCCGGCCAGAATCATCACTGGCGCGATGAAAGAAACTTTTTTACGTACTAAAGCGGTAAGCAATTGCGAATACGCCATTCCGCCGGTAAGAACAACAGTATCCACCTCACCGTCTAAAACTGCTGCCATGGCACCGACTTCCTTGCTCACCTGGTAGGCCATTGATTCTACCACAAGTTTAGCCCGGTCATCTCCTTCTTCTACCCTGGTTTCGACCTCTTTGAAGTCCTTTGTACCCAGGTATGAATAAAGACCGCCTTTAGCTGTCACAAGTTCTATCATATCCTGGCGGGAATACTCTCCAGTAAAACATAAATCAATTAACGCCAGCGCAGGTAATGTCCCGCTCCGCTCCAGGGAGAACGGACCCTCGTTATTGGCATTATTAACATCTATCATCCGGCCGCGACGATGGGCAGAAACGGAAATCCCGCTGCCCAGGTGGACGATAACTAAATTAATCGCTTCATAGTCTTTACCCAAGTGCACTGCTGCCGATCTGGCAGCAGCCTTCATATTTAACGCGTGTGACATACTTAGTCGGGGTATACCCTTAAGACCGGATAAACGGGCAGTATCGACCAACTCATCCACCGTTACCGGATCAACGGTGAATGCCGGGATACCCAATTTCGCGGCCCACGGCAGTGCCATTACAGCGCCTAAATTAGAAGCATGACAACCATACTGACACCGGGATAAGTCTTCCATCATCGCGGTATCCACCCGATATACGCCCCCCTCTACAGGCCTCAACAGTCCTCCCCGTACTACAATTGCGGATAACTGATCAAGCTTTATGCCCTGATTGATAAGGAACGTCAGAACTGACTTGCGTCGAAACTCAACCTGCTCCATGACCGAAGTAAATTGTTCCAATTCCTGCTGAGAGTGACGGATAACATGCTGTGCAATACATTCTTCATTCTGATAAAGGCCTAACTTCGTAGATGTTGAACCTGGATTAATGGCCAGAATCTTATACATTCATATCACCACCTCAATATCTCCGTACTCTTATTCTGCGATAAGATAAAAATTCCTTTAGTCAATTTACCAACTTTTTGTCTTAAACAGGGGAATTATGGTATAACATAGATATACCCACACCATGAACTTTAGAGAGGGGAATATCATCATATTGCAGGAGAATGAATTCAATAAGCATTTTGAACAATTTACTATGTGGTTGCTGGAACAATTTCCGGCAATGGCCACACAAATGGGCATTCATACCTGGGATGACCGGCTTATGGACTGCAGTAACGACACGATGGTGCTCTTCCACTCAGAATTACAGGGCTTCCTGACATCCTTTCTGCGTTACAATTCCCGTAATTTCAGCAAAGACGCCCGTATTGATTATACACTGGCCGTTCAGTTGGTAAAGAGCCTGATTCGCGACATTGCTGTTAATGAGCCCTATCTGCGCAATCCTGGTTTCTACCTCGATGAAGTTATGAACGGCGTGTTCGGTCTGATAATGAAGGACTTTGCCCCTCTGTCAGAGCGTCTTACTAACCTTTTGCAGAGGGTAACAGCCGTTCCCCGCGTACTTAGAGAAGCGCAAAATAATCTGCAACCGTCCCGAGTCCCCCTGGTTTGGGCGGAAGTAGCCCTAGAGCAGGCTGATATGGGGGAAATGTTGTTCCTGAATATTATCCCCGCCATCGCTGAAACCGATGAATTAAAGCAGGAACTTATGTCTGCTGGAAAATCCGCCGTCGCAGCGATGGATAGCTTCGCAACATTCCTGAAAGAAAAAGTTATCCCTGTAGCAGCCGGAGATTTTGCCGCCGGAGAATCGTTGTTTAATGAACTGCTCCGCGAAAACCATATGGTAAATTACGACAGCGAAGAACTGCTGGCAACGGGGTGGTCCCTCTTTCAGGAAACAAAAGAGCTTATGGATAAACTTGCCCTTACTATGAATTCACAAAAAACAATAGAAGAAATCATTGAAGATGCCAAAGCCGACCACCCAACTGCTGAAGGTCTGCTGGACGCGCACAGGGAGGCGATGGAATCGGCCCGTCGTTTTGTGGTCGAACACGAGATTGCCACCATTCCTGAGGGTGAAACATTGTCTGTAATAGAGACTCCTCCCTTCATGCGGCCACTGATTCCTTTTGCCGCCTATCTTCCTCCGGGAATTTATGAGCAAGATCTTTCAGGCATATTCTTAGTTACACCACCAAGCCCTGAAGACCCGCCTGAAATTGCTGAAAGTAAGCTGCGTGGACAACATTATGCCAAACTTCCAATAACCGCCCTCCATGAAGCATATCCTGGTCATCACCTGCAACTGGTGGTCGCAGCGAAATACGGAACAACAGCCCGCAAACTGGGGATGTCGCTCTCCTCTCTGTTCATCGAGGGCTGGGCGTTTTATTGTGAAGAATTAATGGAGCAGGAAGGATATATCAATCAGCCCGCTCAGCGCCTGGGCAGGCTCCACGACCAACTGTGGCGGGCAGCAAGAATTATCTTAGATGTCAGTCTGCACACAAAGGGAATGAGTGTCCAGCAGGCCGTGGACTTCCTTGTGGAGCGCTGTCAGTTGGATCCGGGTAATGCTCTGGCTGAAGTGAGACGGTATACGATGATGCCCACCCAACCGCAGTCGTATCTGATGGGAAAACTGGAAATCCTGAAAATTGTGGATCAATACCGGCACAGGAATCCCGGCGCATCCATGAAAGAAATGCATGATGACATTTTGCTCTGCGGTTCTCTTACGCCAAAACTGCTGGCCGAACAACTATTTAACTAAGCGAAACGTGCACAGCCATCAAGGCTGCGCACGTTTCTTAATGAGCGCCAAAGTCATACCGTTTTCAACGGCCTCAACGGCTAAGCAGGTGGCAAGCGGCATAGTGGCCGGGTGACGCAAGCTGCAGGTTCGGCTCCTGATGGGTACACCGCTCAAACGCATATAGGCAGCGGGTGCGAAAGCGGCAGCCTGACGGCAAGTTGGCGGCACCGGGCACATCATCTTTGAGAATAATTCGCTCCCTCTTTAACGTGGGATCAGGCACGGGAACAGCCGATAACAGCGCTTGTGTGTAGGGGTGTTGAGGTGATTGATAAAGAGCAGTGTAGTCGGCTATTTCCATAATCTTGCCCAGATACATGACGGCAATGCGGTCACTCATCTGTTTCACCACGCTAAGATCATGGGAAATAAAGATATAAGTCAGGTTCATTTTCTCTTTCAGGTCCATCAACAGATTAAGAATCTGAGCCTGGATAGAAACATCCAACGCAGAAACTGGTTCGTCGCAGATAATAAATGAAGGTTCCAGGGCCAGGGCACGGGCTATCACAACTCGCTGCCGCTGACCGCTGCTGAGCTCATGAGGATATCGTTCCCTGTGACCGGAGTTAAGGCCTACCAGTTCCAACAGTTCATCTACACGCTCACCGGCTTCTTTTCTTGTTTTTATCAGACGGTGAACGTGGATAGGTTCAGACAAGGTGCTGCCGATACTTTTTTGCGGATTTAAGGATTCATACGGATCCTGAAAGACAACCTGCATTTTTTTGCGATACGGGAGTAGTTGCCTCTCAGACAAAGTTGTAATGTTTTCACCTGCAAAATATATCTCACCGTCCGTTACCGGTACGAGACGGAGAATTGTCCGGCCTAATGTAGTCTTTCCGCAACCGCTCTCACCTACCAGTCCCAGCGTTTCACCCCGTGCCACGTTAAAACTAATGCCATCCACGGCGCGGACAGCGCCAAAGTATTTCTTAACATCCTGAACCTTAAGAAAATCATTCATACCGCACCTCGTCCGCGTACAGCCAGCAGCGCACCTCTCCCCGCTCTTTCCTTTTCAAGGCAGGCTCCTGCTGACGACAGATTGGCATACAGTTTGGACACCGTGGATGGAAGCGGCATCCAGCCGGTAGTTGAATCGGATTAGGTACCGCTCCGGCAATAGCCGACAATCGTTTCCTTTTAATTTCATGATGGGGTAACGAAGCAATTAATCCCTGGGTATACGGATGTAATGGTTTTACAAACAAATCTTCTACATACGCATTTTCAAGAATCAAGCCGGCATACATAACAACAGCCCGGTCGGCGATTTCCGCCACAATACTTAGATCATGGGTGATAAAAAGTACAGACATGCTTAGGTCACGGCACAAAGTTTGCAGAAGGTCGAGAATTTGCGCCTGGGTAGTTACATCCAAAGCAGTTGTGGGCTCATCGGCAATTACAAGGGACGGGCTACAGGACAGGGCCATGGCAATTAATGCCCTTTGACGCATTCCTGCGCTCAGTTGATGCGGGTAACGGTCAAAATTTCCGACAGGATCATGCATGGAAACCAGCGTTAGCATTTCAATACCCTTTAAGCGGGCTTTTGCAAAATCCATCTGGTGATGAATGCGCAACGGCTCCGTAATCTGCTTTCCCACAGTATATGCCGGATTAAATGCCGACAGTGCGTCCTGAAAAATCATAGAAATCTCATTGCCCCTGATTTTTCGCACCTCTTCTTTTGATAAACCCAATAAATCCTTTTCATTAAAACGAATATAGTCAGCACAAACATGCCCGGCAGGGGACGGAGTCAAACCCATGATACTTAGGCCCATGGTAGTTTTCCCGCATCCAGATTCGCCGACCACCGCCACAATTTCCCCGCGGTGCAACATCAGGTCTACCCCGTCCACGGCTCTGACTGTCCCGTCAACCGTATGGAAAACAGTTCTTAAATTTTTAATGTCAAGCAGAGACATAGACACCGGTTCACCGCTTTTCTTTTTACTTTATATTTTGACACCTGGAATCCAGAGCATCGCGTAGCCCCTCACCGACAAAATTCAAGCTTAACACTGTGACAAAAATAGCCATGCCCGGGAAAAAGACTATCCATGGAGCTTCTTTAACAAGAATCAAATCCTGGGCATTACTAAGTAGACTCCCCCAGCTAAACTGCGGCGGTTGGATGCCCAACCCCAAGAAACCAAGGACAGATTCGGCCAGAATCGCTGAAGCCACGGTCAGTGTGGCGTTAACAACAATTAAGGCCGATGTGTTTGGCAGTATGTGGCCAAATATCAACCTGCTGTCAGAGAAGCCAAGTGCCCGGGACGCAAGTACGTGTTCACGCTCTTTTAGACGAAGAAACTCTCCCCGTACCAGTCGGGCAACCCGCATCCAGCTTGTTAGCCCGATAATGACTGCAATCCCCAAGTACCCCGGCTTGATAAAAACAGCAAGTACAATGAGCAGAAATAATGTCGGGATGGACAGGAAAATATCAACCAACATCATCAGCAATGAGTCTAACCGTCCTCCGTAATATCCGGATACGGCGCCATAGACTGTACCAATAAAAACGGTAATGAACATGGTGAGAAAGCCTACCGTTAACGATACTCTCGCACCATATACCATCCGACTCCAGAGATCTCTTCCTAAATGATCGGTACCAAAATAATGGCTGACAGAAGGGCTTTGCTTGATAAATTCACTGGATAAAGTAATTCGGGACGGGTCATGGGTCGCAAGGATTGGTGCAAAAACGGCCGCTATGATAATCATAACTAATACGCCAGCGGACGCTACGGCGAAACGATTACGGCGAAATACCCGCCAGAAACCAACCGACACATTAAACCGCCTCTGCGGGTGTGTAAGTACAGTACTGCCAATCTTTTGCACCTCTGATTCCTGTGCCAACCGTTGCATATCCGCCATAATAAACACCTGCTATCCGTTATATCTGACTCTGGGATCCAATCGCTTATACAGAATGTTAACAAGATAATTACCCAGGATGACCAGGGCAGCAGTAATCATGATAATCCCCATTAAGACTTGATAATCCCTGTTATGTACCGCTGTAATAAACAGACGTCCCATTCCGGGCCAGGCAAAGATGTGTTCCGTCACGACAGCTCCGGCAAAAAGTTGCGGCAGTTCCAGACCAATTAAAGTTGCCATTGGCGTTAAAGCATTACGCAATGCGTGTCTGTAAATAACCTGCTTTTCAGGTAGCCCGTTGGCACGGGCAGACCGAATATAATCCTGTTGCAGTTCATCCCAAACGGCAGAGCGTACATACCGGCTCCAACCGGCTATATTTGTCAGACTGAGCACAATAGCAGGCATTAACATATACCGCAGTTGGTCCCAGAATATAACAAACGGCCGAATCAGTACTGGATATACACCAGGGTCAAACCAGGGCGTTGAATAACCGCCGGCCGGTAAAATCCGCAGCCAGAGTGCGAAGATATAGATCATTAGCAATCCAAACCAGAAAGAAGGAATAGAAATACCCAGAAATGAACCGAAGGAGATCATATGATCCACAAGAGTATTTTTGTGCATGGCGGAATAGACTCCCAGCGCGACCGCCACCGCTAAAGAAAGGAATAATGAAAACCCCATCAGCTTTAACGTTGCCGGTAGCCGTGAAAGTATCTCCTCAGAAACCGGGCGTCCCGTCATAAAGGAAAGTCCCATATCTCCCCGGACAATATGTGTTAACCACAACACATACCGAACATAGGCTGGTTTATCCAACCCGAGATTGGCAGCAATTTTCTCCCTGTCGGCCCTGGAGATTCTGGGGTTTTCAGCATAGCGGGCCAGAGCGTCTCCCGGCGCAAGTTCCATAAGAGTAAACGACAGGGCTGAGATAATCAGTAAGGAAAGTAGCGCAACCGCCACCCGCTTGACTATTATCGCGCTCATAACTTGCCTCCTAAAAAAAGACGGGGTAGCGGAATGCTACCCCCCCCCGCCTTTTTTATTTACCGTCGGTCATTTCCCATTCATACATATTCCAGGTGTTATTCGCCTGGGTCGGGTTTGGCCTGAAGTTTTGCAAAGATGACGGTACTGCAGTAATAAAATTGTAGAAGTAAACGAATATGGACGGTACATCTTCTGAGAGAATTTCCTGAACTTCCATATATATATTTTTCCGTTCATTCATATCCGTTTCTTTTAAACCGGCATCAAGGAGTTGATCCAGGCGTTCGTTCTTATACCCCACAATATTTTGGCCTTCACCGGTTTCATCGGGAATTTGCGAAGAATGCCACAATGCTTTACTGTCAGGGTCAAAGCCGCCGCCCCAGGCAAAAATAATGATGTCGAAATTATTATTTTGAATTGCCCCGCCAAAAGACGGTCCTTCTAAGTTTTCAATGGAAACATTAGCGCCGATGGCTTCCCATTCCTGTTTGGCAATCTCCTGAAAGTCTTCCCGGATCTTAAATCCCGAGATGGTGGTCATGGTAAATTCCAGCCGGACGCCGTCTTTTGTACGGACGCCGTCCGGTCCTGGTAACCAGCCGGCCTGATCCAACAGTTCCTCAGCCTTGGCAGGATTATATTCATACTGTTTCGCATCAGGATTATACGCCCAACTCATCGGAGGTGTATTGGCATGCGCTACACTGCCGACATTATCAAGCACGGTTTCAACATACAGTTCCTTGGGGAATGCGTAGTTAAGCGCCTGGCGCACAGCCTTATCCTGAAAAACGGGCAGACGCATGTTAAAACTGGCATGCATATAGGTAAAGCCGGGATAGTTAAAAACCTCAATCGGCATACCCTGCTCTTTAAGAGCCAACAGTTCCCTGTATTGATTGTCCGGCACACTGTCAAACACATCAATTTCACCGTTGTTAAACTGTACAAACATTGTATTTGAATCGGGAATAATCTTGTAAACCATCTTCTTAATCTTCGGTTCACCACGGAAATATCCGTCATAGGCTTCCAGTGATATGTATTCTGTTGGCTGCCACTCGACAAATTTATATGGGCCTGTACCAATAGGATTCCGGGAAAACTCTCCCCCCTTGGACAGTGAATTTCCTCCAGCAATAAATTCCGGTTCCACAATATGCTTCGGTACAATACTGGCATCCGCATATGCCAGGTACTGAAGCCAGTTCACATCTAATTCTTTCAATCTGATTTGAAAGTCGTAGGGGCCGTTTATGGTGAAAGTATCAACGTTATTGTAGATTAGGCGAAAGGGAACATTATTGCCTTCCGCTGTTTTCATAGTAAATGTAAACTTTACATCTTCCGCAGTTAGTTCCACACCATCGTGAAACGTAACACCATCCCTTAGCGTAAACGTGTACGTTAAACCGTCCGGGCTGATTTCAGGTAAATCAACCAACAAATCCGGTATGAATGCCAATTCGTCAGTCACTTTTATCAGCGTTGAAAATACACCATTTAACACATCAGTCTCATAAGACGACTCCGTAAGAATTGGATTTAATGTTTCAATATCGGCAGATAATCCCCATACCAGAGGCTTTGTTGGCTGAACAGCCTCTTTAGGGCCGCATGAGACTGTAACAACGGCAACGAGTAGTAGCACTAAGAGAAGAACGTGTACTTTTTTAGACAGTTTAACCGCCCCCTCGACATATATTTTAACGTTTGTAATTTCACCCAAAGGTTGCTTTTCCCTGCTTAGGGAGTAAGAATTTCCATAATTATTTTTTTTCGGAAATTTTCCTGAGTTCTAGCTCTGCAAGTTTACTTTGGCAAAGACTGCAGCGATATAATACCCCTTTTCCGGAAAGCCTTCTTTTACGCAGGTATATTCGATTACAGCTTTCACATGTATATTGCCAGCGAAAGACAGCTGATGTTGCCCTTTCTTTAGCCCGGACGTCTACGTCGCCGCCCATTTGTCTTATTCTTTCCACCCACATCTTAAACTGAGTGCCGTGGTTGGGAACAAGAAGATGAATCATCTCGTGGAGCAGGGTAAGCCGTGCCTCTTCGGGATATTTCCCGTGGTAATGGCTTGACAATCGAATCAGGCGTTTCTGCGGGTAGCACAGTCCGGCAGAAGCGGTTAGTCGGTTCGAATATTCAATTGTCACATCGGCACGGGAAGGCAAGCAATTTTGGAAGTACTGTCTGTTAAATAAATCATATAATATATATAGATCGTTTACAGTAGGCAGCATTGGCATCCCTTTCCTGTAGCTCTTATAAATTTTTACTGTGCAGGCAGCAGGGAAACGCCCCATTTTTGCGAATTTTATATACAGGCCAATACCAGCTTGTCCTAACAACGTTTTCCAGAAAGGGGTAATCTCATTAATATCGCTTTTTTCCTACTACCAAAAAAAGAAGTTGTATGTCTGCCCATCACCTGTACGATGCGACAGGCGATAGAGCGCATGGAATACCACAGATACGCTTCAGTCCCTCTCGTTGACCATGAGGGGAAATACGCCGGAACAATAACTGAAGGCGACTTGCTCTGGAAAATGAAAAATACACCGGACCTGTCCTTTGAAAATACGGAGAAAATTTCAATAAAAGATATCCCCCGGCGAATAGAAAACGAACCCGTCAGCATTGATGCTCGTATTGACAGTTTACTCTGCCTGGCGATTACGCAAAACTTTGTCCCCGTCGTCGACGACAATGGTACTTTTATCGGCATTATCCGTCGGAGGGAAATCATTGAATATTTCGCAAGCCAATTACTCGAAAAAGATTGCGGCTGTTAAGCTCTCACCACGTTTGCAATTTATTTCATTAACTTACCCGCTTCCATCGCCAGGGGCGAGCGTTTTGTTTCCGTTAAAGTAATATGGGCATGGAGCGAACTTCCTTTCATTGTTTCGACCGCCCAGGAAAGGCCGTTTGTCCTCGAATCAAGAAAGGGGTTATTAATTTGTTCAGGATCACCCACAAGGATAATCTTCGTTCCTTCCCCAGCCCTGGTAATAATTCCTTTAGCCTGCTTCGGCGTTAAATTCTGCGCTTCATCGATAAGAATATACTGGCCAACAATAGAGCGTCCCTGTAGGTAGGCAATGGCCTCGGTGACAATCTTTCTGCTCATAAACAAATAGGAGATTTTGCTATCCATTTCTTTCTCGTTTTCCAGGCGATCCGTGCGGGAATGAATCAATTGTTCCAAATTATCATAAATGGGACGCATATATGGTGCAATTTTTTCCTTTTCATCTCCCGGCAAAAATCCAATGTCCTCACCCATACTTACATAAGGACGACAAATGAGCATACGTCGGTAAGCATTGTCATCCAGGGTTTTTTCCAGACCTACTCCCAAGGCCAGTAGTGTTTTGCCGCTGCCGGTGGCGCCCATAATCGTGACCAGCGGAATACTGTCATCTCGCAGGGCTTCCCTGGCAAACTTTTGTAAAAGGTTTAATTTGAAACTGTAAAAATCAGGTTTTGTATCCTTCAACAAAGAAAGCTGGCCATTGCTAAAAAGCGCCAGCGCCGTTTTCTGCGGATTGGTATCTGCTTTAAGCAGATAAAATTGATTGGGATGGATCTCCCTGTTCCAGGGAATACTGCCCTGGCTGTAAAGTGCGTCTACTGCCTGCTCCGTCACAAACTCCTCAGCCCAACCGCAGTACTGCTCGTCAATATCATACTCAACCTGCTCATTCCGGTAGTCCTGAGCAGGTATGCCCAGTACATCTGCTTTAATGCGAAGAAAGACATCTTTTGTGACTACAATGACCGGCTGCCTGTGCTTTTGAAGATTTTTGGCAACCGCCAGTATCCTGTTGTCCCCCTTCGCCTCCAGCCAGGTTTGGGGCAGTTGAATATCATCCAGACAATTCATCTCCACCCTAAGTTCCCCGCCGTTAGGCAAAGACACACTTTGATACAAATTCCCCTTTTTCCTCAGTTCGTCCAGGAACCGGGCGACCCAACGTACATTAGCACGGATCTCAAAGTTTGGGTCTTTTTTCTTATTATCCAGCTCCTCTAGCACCACTTCAGGAAGAACAACCGTGTTTTCCTTAAATCCTAATAATGAGTAAGGTGACTGCAACAGAACGCTAGTGTCGAGTATATATGTTTTTTTCAGAGCAAGCCACTCCTTTACATTAGATGCGAACCCTGGACCGTCCTTTCTCTAAGATAATTCTACATGTATGCCCTTTTACCTTTGAGAACTGGCAAAACAACCAATAATCTACCAAACTCTGTCATATGTCAAATCGACGCAAGCTTATCGTCTTTTAATTATACCTTTAGACAATTGCTGCTTATAAAGTATATGTGCTAAAACTTACACAGTTTCCACCCAAAATATAGGCAGGAAAGTTATGTTCGCAGGCGAATTATATAGTTGAAAGGACGTGGAAGTATGACCTATGAGGACTTACGCAGGCTTGCCCGGCAGACAAACTGGGAAAAATCCCGGCTGCTGCATATTCTACTGAAAAAAGTTTTTGAGATTATCGACGAAGACGACTTTGTAAACGCATACGTTAAGCATCTATTCAGTGATGATAATAATGAATTGGAACTATATATTCTCAGTGAAAAAGAAAAATTGATCGTGGCAAAATATCTACTTGCAGAAAAAGCTGCCGTAATAACAATCCTCGACACCGCGGATATTGAATCTGTAGAGGTACGCTCAACCGAAGAGAACCAGGAACTGACCATACATTTTACCAGTGGTGACAATATTTACTTTAACAGTTGTGAAAACTGGGACTGTGACTACAAAAACTATATAACAGACTTTACAAGAAGCCTGTATAAATTATAAAAGCCGCAGCTGCAAAGCTGAGGCTTTTACTTTTACTTCTACGTTACTTTTTACGCTGAAGTGCTTTTATTAGCAGAAGATATGGGGACAGTGCCAATACCGTACTGAATTTCAATAAAATCTCCGCCATCCGCATACAGCCCGTTAAATATATCAAGGTATTTGTTAAAAATAAAACGACGCTTTATTTTTAATGTTGGTGTCAGTTCTTTTTCTTCCAGGGTAAACTCCCGTGCCATCAGATAAACTCGTTTTACCTGTTCAAAGCGGGGTCGCTCACTTAAAGCACTTGCAACCCGTTTGGCGAAGAAATCTCTGATTTCCGGCATTGCCATCAGTTCCTCCGGCTTCTTATAAACTAACCCTTTTTCTGCAGCATACTGCCCCAGTGACTCCATGTTAGGTACAAGCACGGCCACAAGGAAATTACGCTGATCTCCCTGAATAACCACCTGTGATATATACCTGTCTGCCGTCAGAAGCGCCTCCAGCGGTTGCGGGGCAATATTCTTACCGCCGGACGTTACAATGATGTCCTTCTTCCTGTCTGTTATAAATAAATATTTATCCTCATCTAAATAGCCGATGTCGCCGGTTTTCAGCCAACCATCCTCAAACAATTCTTCTGTAGCCGTGACATTGTTAAAATACCCTAAACAGTTCTGAGGCCCTTTGCTTAATATTTCGCCATCTTCCGCGATCCGCACCTCGCCGCCGGGTATAACGCGACCTACTGAACCGTAACGGATTTCATCAAGAGTGTTGAAAGTAATAATCGGGGATGTTTCAGTTAAACCGTATCCTTCGAGAATCCGGATTTGCATTCCGTTGAAAAATTCAGCCAGTTCTTTCCCCAGTGGTGCTCCTCCGGAAATACAAAATTCCAACCTTCCGCCAAATTTTTCACGGACTTTTTTAAACACAAGAGCGTCAGCAACTTTAAACTTTATCTTAAAGAGTCCCGCAGGCTTTTCTCCCCGGGCAATTAGTTCTGCGTTACTTCTACTCACACCTTTTGACCACAGGAATATCTTCTTTTTAAAACCACCCGTTTCATATACATTATCCAGAATACGCTGATATGCTTTCTCGTAGACCCTGGGGACGGATACCATAAAATGCGGGCGGACTTCCACCATGTTGGCTGCTAACTCATCAATTCCTTCAGCATAGGCGATTGTCGACCCGATAACCAGCGGCAGGTAGTAACCTGCGGTGCGTTCCAGCACATGGCTTAATGGCAGGAATGATAGGCTGATATAATGGTCATAAACAGGCACCTTTTCCAAACCAGCCCGGACATTGGACAAAAAGTTGTTATGGGATAACATTACACCTTTGGGGTTTCCCGTTGTACCCGAAGTATACAGCACAGATGCCAAATCATTCTGTTTAACGCTTTGCCATCTCTCCTCGTACAGACTTGGGTGCTTCTCTCCGTACTCTTTCCCCATCTTCTTTACTTCCTGCATGTACAATACTTGCCTGGGGAACTGTAAACTGCTCGATAACTCTTTTAGTTTTTCTCCGTCCATGACATTGTCTGGAACAATAACCGCTTTAAGCTTTTCAATTTTCGGCCAGGCAGAGTGAACTTCCCAAAATATTTCCTCGCATCCCGCAATAATTACGGCGGCCTCCGAGTCATTGAGAATGTGAGCAATCTGCTCCCCTTTGTTCGTGGGGTAAACAGGCACATTAACGGCGGCGGCGGACAGAATAGCCAAGTCGGATATCGCCCAATTCGCCTGGGTCGTCATCATCAGTGCAACCCGGTCTTTAGGTGCCACTCCCAATGACATTAAACCCAAGGATAGATTTTTTACTTCATCCGCCACTTCACGCCAGCTTTTTGGCTGATAAACACCGTCTACCTTCTCCATTAACAGTGCACGGTCGCCGTATTTCTGAACCTGAGTGTGGAAAACTGAAACAATTGAGTCCGTCATCTCTTTAGGCCAGTTTCTCTGCATAGAGCTCATCCCCTTTTCAAAATTTAAACAGACTGAATTTGCTTGCAATTGTAAATTTTATCTATTGATAAATACTTATGAAGAATTTCGCCATAATTTACACGATTCCTTTAAAAAATGAAAATATTTTTGCAATTCACAAAGCACCCGGTATGGGTGCCTTATGTATTCTACTCAAATAAATTTACCCGGAGAAGACTCGTATCATCCAGTTCAGATGGAGCAGAAACACAGCAATTCGTACGAACAATAATCCCCGTAACGCCTGTAAAGCCAGCCGGCAGCGGGTTGCCTGGCTATGCAGGAAATACAGTCCGGCTCCCGGCAGGACAAGGGCAAATAAGATTGCCGCCGGCACCGAGAGTTCAAACAAATATGCCATTAGCGGATTCCCTTCACTAATTACACCCAGTGTTAAACCAAGGTGAGTTAAGAGTATATCAACCGCACCTAAAACCCAGACAATAAAAGCCATAGCTTAACCCCTCTGTTATTATAAGCCATAAATGATAGGGTTAAACACTATCGCTCAAGATTGTTTAATATTAACATTCTCTTCGTTAACAGAGTCATACAGAACTAATCACTGCTCAGTATTCACATTCTGCTTCAGCTCTTCATATACTGAAATATATATCGGAGGAGGTGTGCAATAATGCCCCCTGATTGGGAAACGAATGAAATTGGCTTCCGTACGGCAATACAACCTACCTCACACTTAATTATCCCGGAAGCCCCCCTCACCTGTAAAGGCTTTCTCTATGCCGTCCAACCAGGCGACACTCTCCATTCCATCACCAGAAGATTTCGTTGTTCTATTCATGATGTCATCTCGGCAAACCCGCATATCAGAAACGGCACTATTTTTGTCCGACAAATAATCTGTATACCAGTAATTAAAGTATTACCGTTCAAACAGTTTTTCCCTTTGGCACCAAGAGTTTTATTCAAAGAATTTTTCGGGCCGTTTGGAGAAACCCTCCCCGTAGCGAACGGCTCCGTCCAACTCGCAGCTCGTACATTTATCCGCGTCATTTTTTCCAGGCCTGTCATCCAGGCTTTCTTCTTCCTTGCACCGTCAGGTACACTTACCTTTTTACCCGGACAACTAATTGGCGTTGAAACACTTGTTCCCAAGCAAAGAGTTGCGCGTTTCGTGTGGGATGTACCCGCAGGTACGCGAGGCTCCCTCTTTATTGTAGGCTGCAACGAATTTGTTTGCGGGCCGCCAAATGAAACAGAAGTCAGAAGAATATAGAAAGCAAACAACCACGGGATTTACGTGGTTGTTTGCTTTGCCTCGTTTCTCCATTAAATAGAGTCTCCTAAAATAGAGGCCTCCTAGCGATCACATGTTCTAGCCGATTTCTCTGGGTGGCACACTTATCAGTCTGTAGCGGCAAAATGGTGTCCCTGTAAAAGCAGAAATCCCGTCGGTCCGGACAGTCACGTTAAATGGCACAAAGTTGTCAGGTTGCTCTATACTTGCCGTCTGACAACTGCCGATAGCATTTTTACGCAGACGTACTTCAGTATGACCCATGAATGAAGCATGTATGCGAGCCGTAGCATGCCACCCGCCAACGGGCTTTTCATTTTCCATCACAGTGGCCCTGACAGTGAAGGGCTTTCCCGATTCTAATGGTTCCACAATCAGGCGAAGAGAAGATTTCACATAGGCGCTAACGGTATACTGAATTTCCTTCCCTTCGGCTGTCAGCATCTCCAGCTGCCAGATACCGGCAGGTGGCCTTCTGATTTTATACATCACATGCCCCGCTCCGTTTAGCCTATATAACCAACTGCTGTTAGGATGAACATAAAATCCGTCGGGGTCGCGCAACCGTACACTTATTTCGTTAGCACCAGTTGGTTCGAATACCAGCTTCTTCGGAACATCAGGCCAGGAGAAGATAAACGAAACTTCTTCTGCATCGTTGTCAACTAAAGCTACAGAATAACCGCTATTTGCAACCATGGTTTCGTTTAGCACCACGCTCTCCCCGGTAATATCCGCCCGCAGATAATTACAAACTTCAGCCAGTCGGAAAGTATCCGGTACGTAGTAATAGTTGCCTCCATGGGATGTGGCCAGTTCTGCCAGCATACCGTGCCGTGCCAGCGGGCCCATAGAACACGTGTGAACGGTAATATTCCCACCATACTCCAATACTGTTTTGGGGTCATCACACCGGGGACAGTCATTGTTTCTGCCCCCGGAAAAAAGAAGCACAGCTTTACGTCCTGGCACTGTCGTAAGTAATGCCTGTGCCGCCGCGACACCGGTAGCCTGAGAAATACAACCCCGCTTACGTATCGCCAGAATCCTGGAACCGGTACTTTTCCTCACAGACTTGCCCGTTATTGTCTGTAACGCCAAAGCAAAGTCAGCTAAACAGAAATTGCCATCCAACCCAGTCAATCCTACCCTGTCTCCTGCACGAAGTGAAACCAATAACTGTTTACAGGCAATCTTTAGCGAGTAATTTTTCTTTGTATCATCTGCCCGTTCGCAATGCTCTATGACCGGGATAACAGTTACCGAATCCTCAGTTACCTGTTCCGCATTATCAATAACCAGTGCAAAATCCTGCCACTGTAGTGTACAGCCAAAGGGAGGCCTTGCCAGAGCCCTCAGTGCCGCAGCTACAACTCTGACCTCATAGAGTCCCCGGGGCTCCCGTAGATAAACACATTCCACATTATTCATGCTGTCATAATCAGCACCTGCCCGGGAGTACCCTCCGGTCATTACATTCCCTTTATATAGACGCTTTTTTTCCCCAATTTCCCGCACTTCCAAATCCAAGTCGTTTACTAGAACCCTACCACTCCCCACTGCTGCGTGAGAGTCGGTCCAGACCAGTGTAACCCGCAGAGGCAGCCTGGAATCCACAGGCGCCACTTTGATTATAAACTCCTGGCCGCTGGCGGTAAAATGGTATTCCCCGTCGATGACGATTTTACTTCCCCGACCAGTTGCCGGTGACTGCAGTAGAATATTATTCAGATTAACCCGGCCCCAACCCTGGGTGCTGTCAGGCAGATGCCCCAAAGGCTGCGTCGCCAACGCATTAAGTAAAGGAGCATCAGACGCTTGCGGATCACAGCCACCGAAAGTACGTACATAAAGCAATTTCTCCTCCCCGCTGTAATGCCACTCTCCTTCCCGCAACACATCTTTTTCCCCGCTTGTAAAGAGTGGTTTAAAGCCGCTCATCAACGTCAACGGCCAAAAGTCCAGTTCACAACAGTATCTTCCATCTTCGAGCTGCTCCCATAACTTATTACTTTCACCGTTCAGACAGCGCCAGTCCTGTCCGCCGGCCTGGTCTTCCGCTCCGTTAACCAGCAGTGCCTTCAGCAAAGCTGGACTTGGACTCTGTCCTCCTGTACGACGGCGCCACCATTCTGTCAGCAGAGCGCAGGCGCCGCTGACCAGCGCTGCCGACATGGATGAGCCTGTCATATATACATACTGGTTCAACATTCTGTCCGGGCTTGCTACGTCCGTCCCTCCTGTGCCGGTAATGGGAGTTCGCCGGGATCCGCGGGAAAGGGCCGCAGCCACATCGGTCCCCGGTGCCACTAAAGTTGGTAAAAGGCGGCCGTCCCGGGCAGGCCCGCGGCTGGATGTTCCAAAGATACCACGGATATCGCCACAGCGGAAACGCTTATGCGGACGATATGTAAGAGAATTTCCCACCACGATAGCATTCTTGGCTTCCTTCGGTGGTGTAATGGAAGAAACATGGGGACCAGCATTACCTGCAGAAAAAACAATAGTTATGGACAATGAAGTGGCGGTGCCGGGAATAGCGTCACGTATCAGGCGGTCAAATGTACGCGCTGCCAGGGTATAGCCGCTCCCGGGATTGCTGCCTGTGCACCAACTATTGTTCATAATCAATGCTCCCCTTGCTGCCGCATCCCGAACAACAGTTGTCCAGTCAGGCGGCCACGGACCCACCAGGACATTTTGGTTTATGAATTCCGCCCGGGGAGCGACTCCTTGTCCCCATAGAAATCCGCCGTCATCCTTCTGCCCTGTGACGGCTCCTCCCACCGCTATAGAAGCAATGTGAGTACCATGCCGGAGAAAATCATTGGGGTATTGCTCTTTGCTATAATTAACAAAGGAATGCTGACGTCCGCGCAAATCCATGTGACCCGTTTTATTATTATCCTGATTGGCATCGACTCCTGAATCACAGACCGCAATTCTTACTCCGCTACCCCCTTTCAGTCCCAATCCCTGCAGCCATCCATCATATCCCGGCAGCGGAGCCCTGTCTGGGAATGGGGTGCTATCCAGGCTGCCGGCCGCGATTTGCACTTCCCGTTCTCCCTCCATACCGGGACGCGGCTGCGCATACTCCAGCCAGCGGACATCCGGCAATCCGGCCAGTTCGTGAATGACCGCTGCCTCCGCCTCCACCAGTAATTCCCCATATTCCCCACAGTAAAAAGCAGGCGGAACAGTCATCCTCTCTACATTACCTCCCGCTCTTATCACAGCATCCATAACCGCGTCCACACCCTGTGGCGGATATACGGCAATGTTTACATACTTAATTACTCCGCTTAGTCCCCGCAGGCTGCCGTGAACCCGATATTCAGGTAAAAACGGACCGCTCCAAATTACATAAGGTAATTTCTGCACTTCAGCCAATTCTCGTTGGCCGCACACAACAAACAGCCCGTACGCGGAAACAGGCTCCACCACATCCACACCCATACGCCCCAGTTCTTCCACCCATTCCAGTGCAGGAGGCGCAATCAATTGAAGCAAATAATGTGACCATATTTTCTCTTGCTCCAAAGATAGTGGGGACACACTCTGCTCTGCATTATCAGTTTTTATAGAGCATTCCCCAACCTGTAAAGAGTCCGTTCCCGTGAGTATTTTAACTCTATAGCCTTTCTTCTCCAACCCGGCCAGTTGACGCCGACTGCCCGTTATCAGAGTCCCATACGGCAGAATAAATTCCACAGCGCAACCCTCTTGCCTGGCCGCATTACCGACTTCTTCGTCCGTCTCTGCCTTAACCAAACTGCTAAGAATCGCTCTATGACCCATTGCAATCCTCCCTCGGGAACCATATTAATTGAATTTTCTGATTTCTCAAGCTACGCTAACATTGCCAACCTCGTAGTTAATGAATTTGAAACAGCTCTATGCGTACCCGCTTCTCATTATACTATTTCTATCTTCTAATGCTAACTCCTGCCTTAGCAAAGAGCCCCGGCACCGCAGGCGTATTAGTATACGTCACGGATGTCAGGGCTCCAAAGTGCCAAAAACTTTCTGTAGTTATTCGCAATACGGGAAATTGCGTTAACCAACTGCTCTTCTTTCCAAGGTTTCTGAATAAAATCAGTTGCCCCCAACTCCAAAGCTTCGCGCAGATTTTCCTTTGTGCCCACGGAAGAAAGCATAATCACAACCGCTTCACTATCTGTTTGGAATTGCTTCCTGATTAACATTGAATCATCGCAAATAAGTACTTTCTTTGCTCCACCCTCTGTCAAAGCCAATACACCTCTCCCCCGACAATGTATGCAGATAATTGTAGAATTTCGCTGCCAATACATAAAATTCCTTTAATTCCCGGGACAGGGGACAGGCATCTTCGCTGAAGGTATAAATCTTATAGGGCTTTGTTCCACGAACAAAATCATTAAGCGCTATTTTCGTTCCCATCGGATGGTCTACAATCTGTAGCACCAGGTTATCTATATAGTCAATCTCATCCAGTTCATTCTTAATTTTAAGTTGATAATAACCGTCTTTCTCAACCAGCATGTCACCCGGTATAACCAATTGATCACCGGGTGATGGGTTAATGTATCTTCCGGGAGCTGTCTCCAGGCCGAAATTGCCTCCTACGATATCGGTTACAAAGACATATTTTTCACCGTTCCATGCATAAAGAACAGGACAGGAGAATGTACCGACATGGATAAAACTATCCGACTCGGAATAGGGCTGCTGTGACGCGAAAGTGGGCCGGCTGCCCCGGAAAAGTTTACCGCTGACATGGAGCCGATAGCGGAGTTTTCCGCGTTAGTGTGACACCCTGTACCGCTGCCAAAGCAGGTTTCAAAGACGCTACTTTTCAGCTGTTTTGGTACACCGCTGCTGCCGTGAACCGCATGACAGTTGGAACAGTAGCCGTCAGTAACTGTTTCAATTGTACTTTCTATTTCCAGTTCAAGATAATTTGTGTTCAGAGAATAGTGAAGCTGTCCCTTGCTTTCAATAGAGGCCGCTCCTGATACAAAGAAAGATTCTGTAGGTTTATTACCTGCAGTAAAATCAGATGCAAACAAGCTCTGCCAGAAATCACGGATGCGGTTAAACATATGTTTGAAAAAATGCGTGACTGATTCCAGTAGTCCCTTATCCTGAACAATAACTTCAGTCTCAGGATGGACTCTGGTATTCCACTCTTCGATGTATTTTTTTAACTCTTCCGGATATTCACCCAGAGAGTCAGGGAAAAGGGACATATCCATGCCCCTAAAGGGCATAGGCTCAACAACTGCGTTCTTGAGCTCTTTGTAATATGCCCAGGGTATTAAAACAAACGACCGTATCATACCCGGCTCCGGCGGCGGCACAGCTTGATAAAGCGTGATTACACACCAGCAACCGGCTGCCATAGCAAAGCTTTAGGCCCGTGCTTTGCGTCCCTGTTTTTCAACAGGTTTGCCTTTATTACCATATTTAGCTACTTTTATAGTATCGCGATTTATTACTGATTATCAAGATATATATACGATATTATCGTATAAACGACACTGCAGAAATATGTTACATCTTCCCTAATAATCGAAACATATTCTTCTTGTATGCCTCCACTCCCGGTTGATCAAAGGGATTAACGCCTAGCAGATACCCGCTGATTCCGCAGGCCTTCTCAAAATAGTAAACCATTCTGCCATACCAGTAAGGGCTTATTTCCGGCACACTAATCAATAAATTTGGTACAGACCCCTCTGTGTGAGCAAGCATCGTACCCTCCCGCGCCCTTAGGTTAACCTCATGCAAACTTTTTCCTGTCAGGTAGTTTAGACCATCTGGATTCCCTTCTTCGTCGATAATAGTCATATCCGCCGCAGGCTTGTCTACCCACACCGTGGTGGTGAAAAGATGCCGGTAACCATCCTGTATGTACTGCCCCAGTGAATGCAGGTCGGTGGTAAAGTTAACTCCAGCAGGAAATATCCCCTTGTTTTCCTTGCCTTCACTTTCCCCAAACAGTTGCTTCCACCACTCTGTAAAGTAAGAAAAGGATGGCTCATACGTGGCGAGAAGCTCCACTGTCTTCCCTTTATTGTATAGTAGATTGCGCACCGCTGCATAGCGGTAAGCAGGATTATTCCCCAGTTCTTTTACCTTATAGAGCCTTTGGGCATCTGCCGCTCCGGCCATGACCGCATCAAGGTCAATCCCACCTACGGCAATGGGCAGCAGTCCCACCGGGGTGAGGACCGAATATCTGCCTCCTACTTCGTCCGGCACTACAAACGTTTCATAACCCTCTTCATCGGCCAGCTTTTTTAGAGCACCCTTTTCCCGGTCTGTGGTGGCAATAATTCTTCTTCCTGCCCCTTCGCGCCCGTAACGCTCCTCCAGTAAACGACGAAACACCCGGAAAGCCAAAGCCGGTTCCAATGTTGTGCCTGATTTGGAAACCACATTTATGTACAGCTCTCTGTCACCCACTATATCCAGCAACTGAGTCAAATAGTCAGGACTCACATTCTGGCCGGCAAAGTAAATCTCCGGGCCGCCCCTCTTGTCCCGGGGAAGCTGGTTAGAAAAAGCATGAGTCAGCAGCGACAGCGCCGAGCGAGCCCCCAGGTAGGAGCCGCCGATACCGATGACTACAAATACATCTGCTTTCTCTCTGATTGTAGCCGCCACTTCCTTTACCCTGGCAAATTCAGCCCGGTCGTAGGTTTCGGGCCAGTTCAGCCAACCGGCATATTCACTCCCGGGACCCTGTCCACTTTCTAACAACTCATGAGCCAAGTCAACCTTTGTTTGCAGATTCTCCAGTTCCTGCTCGCTAACAAATGCATCGGCCATACTATAATCAAACGTCAAATCGCCCATAAAAACCTCCTGATAAGCCATTTTCCTTTATGATACCATAAAAGGGCACTTTAAAAACAGCATATATAGCACTAAAGTAAAACAGCCACCCCGTCTGGATCGGAGTGGCTGTTAGAATACGTTGATACTACCTTTATGATTCATTTCTTCCGTCATATGGTCGTCTGAGCCCTGGCTCCTTTCGAAGGGAGCTACTGCATTTATGCATTCATGCAACGCCCATTCATTGAAGCGCTCGATAAACAATTCATTTTTTAACTGATCTTTTTGCACCATTGTATTTCTAAACTCTATTTGAGTCTGGTGATCCAGAGTATTAAAATATCCCTGCAGTAAATGTGCTGGAAGGGTATCAAAATAGTTGATAAAGGTCCTAGCATATGTGGATTTGGAGGTTTGCCAGTTACTTATCAATTGAAATATACCTAATCGAATAAAATTACCTATATTTAACTATCTTTATAATATATTGGTTTACTGGAAATTGTCAAGAATTATCTGCAATTAAGGAAAAGACTACGCGAGCCGTGAGGCCGTGCTCCGGGTCTCTTTGGCCAAACTCAATCCCAATTCCAATGCTTTTGTGTTTATTTCTTCGCTACCACTTGGGCACCGGCTGAGCACAGCTTTTTTTAAAGTATCATGAATAACTATGTTTGCTAAGCCATTAAGAATACCTAAGGCAATAATGTTTGCTACTGTATCCCTGCCCAGCTCTTCTTTCGCGTATCTGGTGATAGGGAGCGCTACTACATTTTTACCGTTTGACACAACGTTCTTGACAAATGTTGTATCAACCAGAAGAATACCGTCTTCCTTGTAATCACTACCATATTTGAGATAAGAGTTTTCACTCATTGTTAAGACAAAATCCGGCGAGCCTACCTTCGGGTAGCTGATCTCTTCCACATCGGTAATAACTTCCGCCTTGCTGGCACCGCCCCGGGCTTCAGGGCCATATGACTGAGTCTGGACGACATAACCGCCTTCGTCCGCCACAGCTTCCGCTAAAATAATTGCGGCCAGAATTAAGCCCTGCCCTCCACTCCCACTTAACCTGATTTCACTGCGACCGTTCATCATATTCCCTCTTTTCAAAGTATGCATTTGCTGTAAGCACTATCGCTTTACCCCTTGGGTCCGCCGGGTATACTCTTCTACAAATTCCGGCGCCGCTTGATGGTGATGAATACCCACCGTGATTTTCCCCTCATGGTCAACAGTTGTGCATTTTTCTACGGGAATAGAATTCTCTTTATACCAGTTCAGCATTGCCGTTGCGTCGCCCTTTTTATTTAGCTTGCCATACCCCACAGGACAGTAGGTAAGGGCTTCGACTACGCTAAATCCCTTATTCTTTACTCCTTTTTCGATCAGTTTATCTAAAAGGGGCAGGTGATACGTAGTGGCCCGTGCTGCAAAGGTTGCGCCTGTGGCAACAGCCACTTTCATAATGTCAAAGTTTCTTTCCGCCCCGTATGGAGCAGTGGTCGCTTTTTCCCCCTGAGGGGTTAGCGGAGAAGCCTGCCCGCCCGTCATTCCATAGATATTATTATTAAAAATAATGGCATTTAAATCAATATTGCGCCTGGAAGCATGGATGAAATGGTTTCCACCAATGGCCATAGCATCTCCGTCACCCATAATTACAAAGATCGTCAATTCGGGACGAACCATCTTCAGCCCGGTCGCAAAGGCCAGAGCCCTGCCGTGGGTTGTATGCAGCGTCTGAAAGTTTAGATATCCTGCTGCCCGTGAAGAACAGCCAATTCCGGAAACGATTGCAATTTTTGATGTGTCTATATCTAAATTTTCAATAGCCCGTAAAAGTGATCCCGTTACAAGGCCGTTTCCGCAACCCGAGCACCACATATGTGGTAAACGGCTTTCCCGCAGATAGTTATTATGCAGCGCGTGAATTTAAATCACCTCCAGTATCTTCTGCAAGATCTCGTCAGGCGTTATCATTTCACCATCAAATCGGTTAAGCCCTACAACCCGGGCCTGACCATGAACAGCTCTTTCCACTTCTCCGAAAATCTGACCCATATTCATTTCCGGGACAAGCAAAGTCTTCGTTTTGTCTGCAAAGGCAGAGATTTTTTCGTATGGAAACGGCCAGATGGTTGCCGTGCGGAAAAACCCAACCGGAAGACCATTTTTGCGTGCCATCTTTACAGCCTGCCGCACTGAGCGGGCGGTACAGCCGTAGCTAACAACAACCAGACTGGCATCATCCATACCAAACTCTTCAGTAAGAATAATTTCTTCCAGATGATTATCGATTTTTCTTTGAAGTCTGGATAACAATTTTTTTGTTTTTTCACTGTCTGTGGTTGGGAAGCCATACTCATCATGAACCAGTCCGGTGATATTGTAAGAGAACCCTTCACCAAACGAAGCAAGCGGTGAGACTTCTTTCTCCTCATCATAGGGTTTATATGGTTGGTCGGGCAAAGGCTTTTCCCTGTTGATAATTTCTAACTCATCCTGGTGTGGAATGTGGATATTTTCCCGCATATGACCGACTATTTCGTCAAGCAGGATAAAGACCGGCTGCCTCAACTTCTCACTTAGATTAAACGCTTTCACTGTGAGGTCAAACGTTTCTCTTACAGAAGAAGGAGCAAACGCGATAACAGGATGATCACCATGGGTTCCCCAGCGGGCTTGCATTATATCTCCCTGTGCCGGTGCTGTGGCAATGCCGGTACTTGGCCCCAACCTCTGGACATTGACAATCACACAGGGGATTTCCGCCATCATCGCATAGCCGATATTTTCTTGTTTTAAGGAAAAACCCGGGCCACTGGTGGCGGTAAAAGATTTAGCCCCACCTATGGATGCGCCAATCACGGCAGCCATACTGCCAATCTCGTCCTCCATCTGAATAAATTTTCCCCCTGTTTCAGGGAGCTTCCTTGCAGCCAATTCAGCTATCTCTGTGGAAGGAGTGATTGGATAGCCGGCATAAAAATTGGCTCCGGCAGCGATGGCCCCTGCCACACAGGCTTCATTACCTTGAAATAACCTTGTCTTTTCTATCTGCCCCATCTGTAAGACCTCCCAGGCTAATTGCAAAGTCAGGACAATAAATTTCGCACTTGTTGCATCCTACACACTTCTCCGGGTGCTGCGCATATGCTTTCCCGTCTGCGTTCATAGCCAGAACATTCCTGGAACAAAAACCCACACAAATTCCACATCCCTTGCACCACTCGTTCTTCACATTAATTTCATAAGGTTCATGAATCTTGGCCAATCTTCCCATTCTTCCACACCTCCCTGTATAGTAAAGCTACTGCTTTCCTGTGGCAAACTTTGCGATTGCAGTCTTTGCGGATGCAAGATCAAGAGTCGTGTTGAAAATAATTACATCCTTCTGTCCGGCAACAGTGTTGGTTATTTCCTCACACCGGCCAGGAGACACGATAATGACATCTGATTCATCAATGAGTCTCTTGATATCCTGTTCATTCCGGCTTATCGTGGATGTTAGGTTCAGGCTTGCCAGCCCGGCAGAATTTAAATTTCTTTCAAACTTGGAACGAAACTCATCTGAGAGGGAAATAAGGCCGAATTTTGTACCGGCAGGGTATCTGGCTATTCTCACAATCCCCTCCAGGCAAGGTTTAACAGCGACACCGTGTACTTCTATGTTCCGGTTGGAAATTAACTCACGCACTTCTAAAGCATGATTAAACGTAGAAAACACACATTGAACGCGGTCCAGTAAATGTTCAATCGTTCCGTCATTCTCCCTGAGTTCTTTTAAGACTAATGGACGTATATTCACATTGGTTATTTCCGCTAACTCCCTGGCGAAGACCCTGGCCTGTTCCACATTGCACTCAACAAATAAAGCTGTGACTCTTTTTTGTTCTTCTTCTTTTTCCTTGACCCGTACCTGGACGATTTGGAGAAATTCATCCGGACTAAAGCCTTTTTCCAGTGCATCATCCATAAGTGAGTCTATCCGGTTGTAAAAGCGTTGTGCCTTTTCCATGCTGTCTTCTTGTGCAACAAACGTACCTCTGCCCTGGTAAGAGACAAGTACGCCATCCTTAATAAGCAATTTATAAGCAGCGCTTATCGTATTTCTGCTAATGAGCAGTCTTTTAGCCAACTCTCTTTCGGTTGGCATTTTCTGACCCGAAATGAACTTTTTATTATTTATGTCCCTGATAATTTGATCCTTAATCTGAATATAAAGCGGAACACCACTACTTTTATCCATTTCCAGATCCATGGTACCACCTCATTCAGGCCAATTGAATTGGCATTATGGCTTAAGCCAATTCTATAGTACCATATTAAATACTGGCTGGCTAACGCCATTTTTGTGCAAATTCAATGCCAAATGGCTTTTGTTGGATAATAGTACCCTTTATCTCAGGTTATTAAATTATTCCTATTTATTTCATTGGTATATATATTAAATTCTCCCCTATTTATACAGCAGAGGCAATATTGGCACTATTATATACGAGCCATTGTGACTGCAACCCCGGGGACGGTTCTCAAGTTACAATCGTATAGCTGTAATTTATTAAATTAGTATTAATGCAACTCGAGAACCGTCCCGGGTTGCAGTATAAAGAGAACCGCCTGTCCGCGCGAGGGTACCCAGGGTTGCAGTTGCAAAGAAGTGCCGCTTATGGTGAGCTCACCATAAGCGTCATTATGTAGAGTGTTAGATTATGGTGAGTGATTCTAATTTATGCCCAATTTAAGGGCTTTTTTTTGTGGAACACTCACCATAATTATTTATAATTATCCTATCAGAATAAAAATGAGAGGATGGTT
>Ga0208242_100044_pt1 | contig 186348 bp, 175 predicted proteins | sample SubbioAug_CSW13A_FD_184825 | JGI IMG/M metagenome (GOLD analysis project Ga0208242, IMG submission 184825) | Serpentinite rock and fluid subsurface biosphere microbial communities from McLaughlin Reserve, California, USA - CR12Aug_CSW13A (SPAdes) | ecosystem: Environmental > Terrestrial > Deep... | reverse complement strand
CGCACACGAAGTTCAAGGCTGAGGCGTATATCCTCACCAAGGAAGAGGGCGGCCGTCATACGCCGTTCTTCACCAACTATCGCCCGCAATTCTACTTCCGCACGACGGACGTGACCGGCATCGTCACGCTGCCCGAGGGCGTGGAGATGGTGATGCCGGGCGACAATGTGACGATGGAAGTTGCGCTGATCGTGCCGATCGCCATGGAGGAGAAGCTGCGCTTCGCCATCCGCGAAGGCGGCAGAACGGTCGGCGCCGGCGTCGTCGCCAGCATCATCGAGTAAAGCGAATCCCGGGCCGCGGGCCAAGCGCTCGCTCTTGTGAAAGAAGTCGCGCGCAACGGCGCGCGGCGCAGGCGAGCAGAACTGCTCGCGGTCCTAAAGGACGGAAAAATGAACGGTCAAAATATCCGGATTCGCCTTAAGGCGTTCGATCACCGGATTCTCGACACGTCGACGAAGGAGATCGTCTCGACGGCCAAGCGCACGGGCGCTCAGGTCCGCGGTCCGATTCCGCTTCCGACGCGTATCGAAAAATTCACGGTGAACCGTTCGCCGCATATCGACAAGAAGTCGCGCGAACAGTTCGAGATCAGAACGCATAAACGCGTTCTCGATATCGTCGATCCCACCCCGCAAACGGTGGACGCGCTCATGAAGCTCGATCTCGCCGCCGGCGTGGATGTCGAGATCAAGCTTTAAACGGATTCAGGCGGCGCTCGCTAAAGGATGCGAGCGCGCTTTGCGAAGGATTGGATCATGCGGTCGGGCGTCATCGCGCAAAAGGTCGGAATGACCCGCATCTTCACGGAGGCGGGCGAGCATGTGCCGGTCACGGTCCTGAAGCTCGACGGCTGCCAGGTCGTCGCGCAGCGGACTCAAGAGAAGAACGGCTACACCGCCGTTCAACTCGGCATCGGCCGCGCCAAGGTCAAGAATGTCTCGAAGGCCGAACGCACGCGGTTCGCCGCGGCCTCGGTGGAGCCGAAGATGAAGCTCGCCGAGTTTCGGGTGAAAGAGGAAGAGTTGCTGCCGATCGGCGCCGAGATCACGGCGGATCATTTCGTCGTCGGCCAGTTCGTCGACGTGACGGGAACCTCCACCGGCAAAGGCTTTGCCGGCCCGATGAAGCGCTGGGGCTTCGGCGGTCTGCGCGCGACCCACGGCGTCTCCGTGTCGCACCGCTCGCACGGTTCGACCGGCGGCCGTCAGGATCCGGGCAAGACCTTCAAGAACAAGAAAATGGCCGGCCATATGGGCGTCGACCGCGTCACCACGCAAAATCTGCGGGTGGTGCAGACCGACCCGGCGCGGGGACTGCTGCTGGTCGAAGGCGCGGTGCCGGGCACCGCCGGCGGTTGGATTTTCGTGCGCGACGCAGTGAAGCGCGCGCTGCCGAAGGATGCGCCGCAGCCGGGCAAATTCCGCCTCGGCAACGGACAGGGTGAAGCCGCGAATTTAGACGCTGCTCCGCAAGAAGCGAACAAGGAGGACTGAGCCGTGAAGATCGACGTCACGTCGTTCGACGGCCAGGCGGCCGGTTCGATCGAACTTTCCGATGAGGTCTTCGGCCTTGAGCCGCGCAAGGACCTGATCTTCCGCATGATCCGCTGGCAGCTCGCCAAGCGGCGCGCCGGCACCCATGCGGTGAAGAACCGCGCCGAGATCGCGCGCTCGGGCAAGAAGCTGCACAAGCAGAAGGGCACCGGCGGCGCCCGTCACGGCTCGGCGCGCGCGCCGCAGTTTCGCGGCGGTGGACGCGCCTTCGGCCCGGTGGTGCGCAGCCATGCGCATGACCTGACCAAGAAGGTGCGCCAGCTCGCGCTGAAACACGCTCTGTCCGCGAAAGCCAAGGACGGCGGCATCATCGTTTGGGAGACGGCGGAGCTCGCCGAGCCCAAGACGAAGCTGCTCGTATCGAGTTTCGCCAAGACTGGCCTCGAGAACGCGATCATCATCGTTGGCGGCGCGCCGCAGAATAATTTCGTGCTCGCCGCACGCAATATCCCGAAGATCGACATTCTGCCCGTCGAAGGCGTCAATGTTTACGACATCCTCCGCCGCGAGAAGCTGGTGTTGACCCGCGCCGCGGTGGACGCGCTGGAGGCGCGACTGAAATGAGCAAGGACGTTCGCCATTACGACGTGATCGTCGCCCCGGTCATCACCGAGAAGGCGACGCTCGCCTCGGAGAGCAATAAGGTGGTCTTCAAGGTCGCGAAGACCGCCACGAAGCCGCAGATCAAGGCGGCGGTCGAAGGTCTCTTCGACGTCAAGGTCGAAGCGGTCAATACGCTGGTGCGCAAGGGCAAGGTGAAAACCTTCCGCGGTCAGCGCGGCCAGCAGAGCGACGTCAAGAAAGCGGTCGTGACTCTCGCCGAGGGCCACAAGATCGACGTGACGACCGGACTGTAAGGAAGGCGTGGGGATAGAACGATGGCGCTGAAGACATTCAAGCCGGTCACGCCGAGCCTTCGCCAGCTCGTCATTGTCGACCGCAGCGAGCTCTACAAGGGCAAGCCGGTCAAGACTCTGACCGAAGGCAAGAGCTCAAAGGGCGGGCGCAACAACGCCGGCCGGATCACCGTGCGTTTTCGCGGCGGCGGCCATAAGCAGGCCTATCGCGTCGTCGATTTCAAGCGGCGCAAGCTCGATGTCGCCGGCAAGGTCGAGCGGCTCGAATATGATCCGAATCGCACGGCGTTCATCGCGCTCATTCGCTACACGGACAATGAGCTTGCCTATATTCTCGCGCCGCAGCGGCTCTCCGTCGGCGACGAAGTGATCGCCGGCAACCAGGTCGACGTGAAGCCCGGCAACGCCATGCCGATCGCCAACATCCCTGTCGGCGCCATCGTGCACAATGTCGAGATGAAGATCGGCAAGGGCGGCGCCATCGCTCGCTCAGCCGGCACCTATGCGCAGATCGTCGGCCGCGACCAGGGCTATGTGATCGTCAGACTGAATTCGGGCGAGCAGCGCCTGGTGCATGGCCAGTGCTTCGCGACGCTCGGCGCCGTGTCCAATCCCGATCATATGAACACCTCGATCGGCAAGGCCGGCCGCTCACGCTGGCTCGGCCGCCGCCCGCACAATCGTGGCGTCACGATGAATCCGATCGACCATCCGCATGGCGGCGGCGAAGGCCGCACCTCCGGCGGTCGTCATCCGGTCACGCCCTGGGGCAAGCCGACCAAGGGCAAGAAGACCCGCACCAATAAATCCACCGACCGTTTCATTGTGTCCTCGCGACACAATCGCAAGAAGAAGGGCTAACCCATGGCGCGCTCGATTTGGAAGGGCCCGTTCGTTGACGGCTATCTTCTTAAGAAGGCCGAGACCTCGCGCGGTTCAGGCCGCTCCGAGGTGATCAAGATCTGGAGCCGCCGCTCCACGATCATCCCGCAATTCGTGGGACTGACCTTCGGCGTGCACAACGGCCAGAAACATATTCCCGTGGCAGTGTCGGAAGACATGATCGGGCACAAATTCGGCGAATTCGCTCCGACCCGCACCTTCCACGGCCATGCGGCCGACAAGAAGGCCAAGAGGGGCTAAGAGAGGCTAAGAGAGGCTCACGATGTCGAAGGAAGCCAATCCGCGCCGGCTTGCGGACAATGAAGCGAAGGCCGTCGCGCGCATGCTGCGCGTCTCGCCGCAGAAGCTCAATCTGCTCGCGCAGTTGATTCGCGGCAAGAAGGTGGATCGCGCGCTCGCCGATCTGGAGTTCTCCAGAAAGCGGATCGCGCATGAGGTGAAGAAGGCGCTTGAAAGCGCCATCGCCAACGCCGAGAACAATCACGGTCTCGACGTCGACGATCTCGTCGTCGCCCAGGCCTTTGTCGGAAAGGCGCTGGTGATGAAGCGTTTCCACGCCCGCGCCCGCGGCCGTGCGAGCCGCGTCGAGAAGCCGTTCGCCAATCTGACGATTATCGTGCGCGAAGTCGAAGCGCAGGCCAACGCCTAAAGGATTTAAAACCATGGGTCAGAAGGTTAATCCGATCGGGCTGCGACTGGGCGTCAACCGCACCTGGGATTCGCGCTGGTTCGCCAATAAGGGCGAATACGCCAAGCTCCTGCACGAGGACATGGCGATCCGCGAAACCGTGTCGAAAACGCTGAAGCAGGCGGCGGTGTCGAAGATCGTCATCGAGCGCCCGCACAAGAAGTGCCGCGTGACGATCTATTCGGCGCGTCCCGGCGTCGTCATCGGCAAGAAGGGCGCGGACATCGACAAGATCCGCAAGCTCGTGGGCAAGCTCACCGGCAGCGAAGTCGTCATCAACATCGTCGAAGTGCGTAAGCCTGAAACCGAGGCCGCGCTCGTCGCCGAGTCGATCGCGCAGCAACTCGAACGCCGCGTCGCCTTCCGCCGCGCGATGAAGCGCGCCGTGCAATCGGCCATTCGGTTGGGCGCACAGGGCATTCGCATCAATTGCTCGGGCCGTCTCGGCGGCGCCGAGATCGCCCGTCTCGAATGGTATCGCGAAGGGCGCGTGCCGCTGCACACGCTGCGCGCCGACGTCGATTACGGCACCGCCACCGCGCATACCGCCTATGGCGCTTGCGGAATCAAAGTCTGGATCTTCAAGGGCGAAATCCTTGAGCACGATCCGATGGCGCAGGATAAGAAGGCGGCCGAACAGGCGTCCGGCGGCGATCATGGCGATCGTGACCGCGGCGGCGAACGCCGCCGTCGCGAGCACCGCGAACCGCGCGACGCGGCGTAACGAACAAGATTAAAGAGCGCAATCATGCTGCAACCCAAACGCACCAAGTTCCGCAAGGCCTTTAAGGGCCGCATCCGTGGCGCCTCCAAGGCGGGCTTTTCGCTGAACTTCGGTCAGTTCGGCCTAAAGGCGCTGGAGCCGGATCGCATCACCGCGCGCCAGATCGAAGCCGCGCGCCGCGCCCTGACGCGCCATATGAAGCGCGCCGGCCGCGTCTGGATTCGCATCTTCCCCGACGTGCCGGTCTCCAAGAAGCCGACCGAAGTGCGTATGGGCAAGGGCAAGGGCGCGCCGGAATTCTGGGCCGTGCGCGTTGCGCCCGGCCGCATCATGTTCGAGATCGACGGCGTGCCGGCGCCTATCGCGCGGGAGGCCTTGACGCTTGCCGCCGCGAAGCTGCCGATTAAGACGCGCTTCATCGAACGCATCGCCGAATAAGGGGAACGTGATGAAATCCAAACAGCGCCTCTCCGACATCAAGGCGATGACCGAAGATCAGCTCAATGACGAAGTGCTGAAGCTCAAGAAAGAGCAGTTCAATCTGCGCTTCCAGCGGGCGACCGGCCAGCTCGAGAACACCTCACGCGTGCGCGTCGTTCGTCGCGACATTGCCCGCACGAAAACCATCGCCGCGCATAAGCGCGCCGAAAAGCAGGGTTAAAGCGCCATGCCGAAGCGAATTCTCCAGGGCGTCGTCGTCAGCGACAAGCAGAACAAGACCGTGGTGGTGAAGGTCGAACGTCGCTTCACCCACCCGCTGTTCCAGAAGACGGTGCGCCGCACGAAGAACTATCACGCCCATGACGAGAACGGCGCGTTCAAGGTGGGCGATTCGGTGACGATCGAAGAGACCGCGCCGATCTCGAAATTGAAGCGCTGGCGGGTCGTCGAAGTGACGGCCGAGGCGTAGTCGTTAGAACGAACTGTCCGGACGAAGTCGGCGAGTCAAAGCGGGCTTGCCGAAACCAGACCGGAACGAAAGGCGGGTAAGCCATGATTCAGATGCAAACCAATCTCGACGTCGCCGACAACTCCGGCGCGCGCCGCGTGATGTGCATCAAGGTGCTGGGCGGCTCCAAGCGCAAATACGCCGGCGTCGGCGACATTATTGTCGTGTCGATCAAGGAGGCGATTCCGCGCGGCCGCGTCAAGAAGGGCGATGTGCTGAAGGCCGTCGTCGTTCGCACCGCGAAGGACATCAAGCGTGCAGACGGCTCCGTGATCCGTTTCGATTCGAACGCCGCGGTGCTGATCAACAATCAGAAAGAGCCGATCGGCACCCGCATATTCGGGCCGGTGCCGCGCGAGCTGCGCGCCAAGAACCACATGAAGATCATCTCGCTCGCCCCGGAGGTTTTGTAATGGCCGCCAAGATCAAGAAGGGCGACAAAGTCGTCGTTCTCGCCGGCCGCGACAAGGGCCGCAGCGGCGAGGTGCTGCGCGTGATTCCCGACGAGGGCCGCGCCGTCGTCGACGGCGTCAACATCGTCAAGCGCCATCAGCGTCAGACCAAGGATCGCGAAGCCGGCATCATCAACAAGGCCGCGCCGATCAATTTGTCGAATCTGGCGGTCGCCGATCCCAAGGACGGCAAGGCGACGCGGGTTGGGTTCAAGATTCTCGACGACGGCCGCAAGGTCCGCGTCGCCAAGCGTTCCGGAGAATTGATCGATGGCTGAGGAAAAGAAGCCCAAGGCCGAAAAGCCCGCCAAGGCTCAAAAGCCCGCCGCCGAGGGCGCGGAGGCGAAGGAGCCCAAGAAGGCCGCCGCCAAATCCGGCGAGAAGCCCGCGGCTAAGGAAAAGCCGGCGACATCCGGCGACGACGCGGCAGCGTTCGGCGCGGACGGCTCCTATGTGCCGCGCATGCGCAAGCATTACGAAGAGGTCGTGCGCGAAGCGTTGCAGAAGCAGTTCGGCTATAAGAACGCGCTCGAAGTGCCGACGATCGAGAAGATCGTGCTCAACATGGGCGTCGGCGAATCCGTCAACGACAGCAAGAAGGCGACGTCGGCGGCGGCCGACCTTAGCCTCATCGCCGGCCAGCGGCCGGTCGTCACCCGCGCGCGCAAGGCGATCTCGACCTTCAAATTGCGCGAGAACATGCCGATCGGCGCGAAGGTGACGCTGCGCAAGACGCGGATGTATGAGTTTCTGGATCGTCTGATCACCGTGGCGCTGCCGCGCGTGCGCGATTTCCGCGGCTTGAATCCGAAGTCGTTCGACGGTCGGGGGAATTATGCGCTCGGCATCAAGGAGCACATCGTGTTCCCCGAAATCGACTACGACAAGGCCGAGTCGATCCTGGGCATGGACGTGATCGTCTGCACGACGGCCAAGACCGACGAAGAGGCGCGCGCCTTGCTGAAGGCGTTCAATTTCCCGTTCCGGCAGTGAGGGCGTAACAGCTCCTCAAACGCGGATACTGAAAGGCGAAACTGGTAATGGCGAAGAAAAGCGCGATAGAGAACAACAAGCGGAAGCGAAGGCTCGTGAAGTCTTACGCCGGGCGGCGCGCGCGGCTGAAGGCGGTCGCGAACGACAAGACGCTGAGCGTCGAAGAGCAGTTCGAGGCGCGTCTCAAGCTTGCTGAGCTCCCGCGCAACTCCGCGCCCGTTCGCGTGCGCAACCGCTGCGAAGTGTCGGGCCGTCCGCGCGGGTTTTATCGCAAGCTTAAAATGTCGCGCATTGCGCTACGCGAATTGGGGTCCCGCGGCCTGGTGCCCGGCCTCGTGAAGTCAAGCTGGTAAGGAGACGCAGATGGCGATCAACGATCCATTGGGCGATCTTCTCACCCGCATCCGCAACGCGCAGATGCGCCGCAAGGACAAGGTGTCCTCTCCGGGCTCGAAGCTGCGCGCGCATGTGCTCGACGTGCTGAAGGAAGAGGGCTATATCCGCGGCTATAGCAGCACCGACTTCGGCAATGGCCGGACCGAGTTCGAGATCGAACTGAAGTATTTCGACGGCGAGCCGGTCATCAAGCAGATCGAACGCGTGTCGCGCCCGGGCCGCCGAGTCTATGCGGCGGTTGACGCAGTGCCGCGCGTGGCGAATGGCCTCGGCGTCACCATCGTGTCGACTCCGAAGGGCGTCATGGCCGATCACGCGGCGCGCGAGAATAATGTCGGTGGCGAGGTGCTGTGCAAGGTCTTCTAGACCTTGCGCCTCATCAAACAGGATTTGCAACCATGTCTCGTATCGGCAAGAAGCCTGTCGTCATTCCCGCCGGCGTCACCGCCAAGGTGGACGGTCAGCTCGTGCAGGTGAAGGGCGCGAAGGGTCAGCTGGAGTTTTTGGCGCCCGACGACGTCTCCGTCGTCCAGCAGGACAACGCCATCTCGGTCGACCCGCGCAATGAAACCAAGCGCGCTCGCGCGCTGTGGGGCACTGCGCGCGCCCAGATCAACAATATCGTCGTCGGCGTGACCACAGGCTTTGAAAAGAAGCTTGAGATCACCGGCGTCGGCTATCGCGCCGCGGTGCAGGGAAAAACGCTGCAACTCGCGCTCGGCTATTCGCATGACGTGAGCTATCCGATTCCGGCCGGCATCGCGATCGTGACGCCGAAGCCGACGGAAATCAGCATCAGCGGCATGGATCGGCGCCAGGTCGGTCAAGTCGCCGCGGAGATCCGTGCGTTGCGCCCGCCCGAGCCCTACAAGGGCAAGGGCGTCAAATACGCCAATGAATTCATCTTCCGCAAGGAAGGCAAGAAGAAGTAAGGACCCGCCATGGCCAGGGATGTCAAAGTCGAACAGCGTCGAAAGGCGCGGGTGCGCCGGGCGATCCGTGAACGCGCCAAGGGGCGGTTGCGCCTTTCGGTGTTTCGCTCGTCCAAGCAGATCTACGCGCAGATCATCGACGACGAGAAGGGCGCGACGGTCGCCGCCGCCTCTTCGCTTGAGAAGGCGAACCGCGAGGGTCTGAAGACCGGCGCGGACGTCGAGGCGGCGAAGGTCGTCGGCAAGCTCCTCGCGGAGCGCGCCGTCGCCAAGGGCGTCAAGGAGGTCGTTTTCGACCGTGGCGCTTACATGTATCACGGGCGCGTCAAGGCGCTGGCCGACGGCGCCCGCGAGGGCGGTCTGGAGTTTTAACAGGGGGCGCGCGCCGTTGAGGGCGCGCGCTTCTCGCGCGGAATGCGTGCCGGCGCTCAAGCGCCGGGCGTCGATCCGATGGGTCGGCAGTGAAGGAAGCGAGCGGCGCATCACGCCGCGTAAGTGACGGAAGAGACAATGGCGCGTGAAGGAGAAGGCGGTCGCGGCCGCGATCGGGATCGTGACGATCGCGACGGCGAATTTGTGGATCGTCTGGTCCACATCAATCGCGTCGCGAAGGTGGTGAAGGGCGGCCGGCGTTTCGGCTTCGCCGCGCTCGTCGTCGTCGGCGACCAGAAGGGCCGCGTGGGCTATGGACACGGCAAGGCGCGCGAAGTGCCTGAGGCGATCCGCAAGGCGACGGAAGCGGCCAAGCGCGCGTTGATCCGCGTGCCGCTGCGCGAAGGCCGCACGCTGCATCATGACGTTCATGGCCGCCATGGCGCGGGCCGCGTCATTCTGCGCGCTGCGCCGGCCGGCACCGGAATCATCGCCGGCGGTCCAATGCGCGCGATTTTCGAAACGCTGGGCATGCACGACGTCGTGGCGAAGAGCCAGGGGTCGTCCAATCCCTACAACATGATCCGCGCGACCTTCGATGCGCTCGGCCACGAAGACTCGCCGCGCTCCGTCGCTGCGCGACGGTCGCTTAAAGTTTCGGTGCTGCAGTCGCGCCGTCAAGGCGTCGACGCCGACGCCGTCGACGCGTAAGGAGACGACCCATGACGAAGAGCACGCAGCAGATCGTCGTCGAACAGATCGGCAGCCCGATCGGCCGTCCCGAACGGCAGCGCCGTACGCTTCTTGGCCTCGGCCTGACGCGCATCGGCCGCCGCCGCGCGCTGGAAGACACGCCGGCCGTGCGCGGGATGATCGCTAAGGTGGCGCATCTCGTGAAAATCGTCGACGCCAAAACCGTCGACGGGAAGTGAGGACGCGGCCATGAAACTCAATGAAATCACCGACAATCCAGGCGCGAGCAAGAACCGCATGCGCGTCGGCCGCGGCATCGGCTCCGGCAAGGGCAAGACCGGCGGACGCGGCGTCAAGGGTCAGAAGGCGCGCACCGGCGTGGCGATCAAGGGCTTCGAGGGTGGTCAGATGCCGTTGCATCGGCGTCTGCCGAAGCGCGGATTCTACAATCCGTTCTCGACCCACTACAACGAAGTCAATCTCGGGCGCATTCAACAGGCGCTCGACGCCGGCAAGCTCAACGCCACCGCGCCGGTGACGGTCGAGGCGCTGCTTGCGGCCGGCGTCGTCACCAGGCCGCGCGACGGCGTCAAGATCCTCGGCCAGGGCGAGTTGAAGACGAAGCTCGCCTTTGAGGTCTCGGCGGCCTCCAAGTCGGCGGTCGCGGCCATCGAGGGCGCCGGCGGCACCGTGAAACTTCTCGCCGGCGAGACGCCAGCGCAGTAACTCAAAGGCGCGGCCGCTCTCGCATGAGCGGCTGCGCTGTTTTATACCAAACGCTCCGAACGGAGCGGGCGAGCCTCGCGCGCTGCTAGCTCCGAGCGCTGAGCCCAACAAAATGGCGTCGCGTCGACAGCGACGCGAAAGGGGAGTTCCTTCATGGCATCGGCAGCCGAGCAGCTCGCGGCCAACGTCAATCTCTCCGCCTTCGGCAAATCCGAGGAATTGAAAAAGCGCATCCTGTTCACGCTGGGCGCGCTGATCGTCTATCGCCTCGGCACCTACGTGCCGCTGCCGGGCATCGACCCCGAGGCTTTCGCGAAAAGCTTTTTCGGCCAGTCGAAGGGCATGTTGGAGCTCTTCAACATGTTCGCGGGCGGCGCCGTGCAGCGCCGCGCGATCTTCGCGCTCAACATCATGCCGTATATTTCGGCGTCGATTATCGTCCAGCTGCTGACGTCGGTGATTCCGACGCTCGAGACGCTGAAGAAAGAGGGCGAGCAGGGCCGCAAGGTTCTCAACCAATATACCCGCTACCTCACCGTCGCGCTCGCGACGTTCCAGGCCTACGCCATGGCGATCGGGCTCGAGGGCCAGCAGGGCGTCGTCACCGATCCGGGCCTGTTCTTCCGCATCACCACCGTCGTGACGCTGGTCGGCGGCACGATGTTCCTGATGTGGCTTGGCGAGCAGATCACCTCTCGCGGAATCGGCAACGGATCCTCGCTCATCATCTTCGCGGGCATCGTCGCAGCGTTTCCGTCGGCTATCGTGTCGACCTTGGAGCTCGGCCGGCAGGGCGCAATTTCGACGGCGCTGATCATCGGCGTCATCATCATGTCCTTCGCCGTCGTCGCCTTCATCGTGTTCATGGAGCGGGCGCAGCGACGCCTGCTGATCACCTATCCCAAGCGTCAGCACGGCAACCGCGTCTACGAGGGACAGACGTCCTTCCTGCCGCTGAAGCTGAACACGTCCGGCGTTATCCCGCCGATCTTCGCATCGTCGCTGCTGCTCTTGCCGACGACCGTCGCGAATTTCTACCAGTCGACCGGCAGTGAGAGCATCTTCGCGACGATCTCAGCCTATTTCGGCCACGGGCGGCCGCTGTATATGCTCGCCTATGTCGGATTGATCGTGTTCTTCGCCTTCTTCTACACCGCGATCGTCTTCAATCCGGTTGAGACGGCGGACAATCTCAAGAAGCACGGCGGTTTCGTGCCGGGCATTCGCCCCGGCGAGCGCACCGCGAAATTCATCGACGAAGTGCTGATGCGGATCACCGTGCTCGGCGCGGCCTATCTGGCGGTCATCTGCATCATTCCGGAAGGGCTCATCGCCTACGCCAATCTGCCGTTCTATTTCGGCGGCACGTCGCTGCTCATTGTCGTTAGCGTCACCATGGATACTGTGGCGCAGATCCACGGTCATATGCAGGCGCAGCAATATGAGGGGCTGATTCGCAAGACCAAGCTTCGCGGCGGGAAACGCGCCCGATGAGGCTGGTGCTGCTCGGTCCGCCCGGGGCCGGCAAGGGAACGCAGGCGGCGCGTTTGGTCGAAAAGCACGGCGTGCCGCAGCTGTCGACAGGGGACATGCTGCGCGCCGCGGTCGCGGCGAAAACGCCGATTGGCCTGAGGGCCAAGGAGATCATGGACGCTGGCGCGCTGGTGCCGGACGAAGTCGTGATCGGCCTGATCGATGAACGGCTCGGCGCGTCTGACTGCGCTAGCGGGTTCATTCTCGACGGCTTCCCGCGCACTGTGGCGCAGGCCGAGGCGCTGCAGGAGCTTCTCGTGCGCAGGGGCCTATCGCTCGACGCCGTGCTCGAGCTCGCCGTCGACGAAGGCGCGCTCGTCGACCGGATGCGCAAACGGGTGGATGAAACCCGCGCCGCGGGCGGCGCGGTGCGCGCAGACGACAATCCGGAAAGCTTCAAGACGCGGCTCGAAGCCTATCGAGCCCAGACGGCCCCGGTGTCGGCGCACTACGCCAGGCGTAGCGAACTGACCAGGATCGACGGGATGGCGCCGATTGAGGAAGTAACCGCGGAGATCGATCGCGTCCTGTCGGGCGCCGGCTAGATTTTTTCGCGGAATCGCTTGACCCTCAACCCGTTGGCCCCTAAATAGGCAGTCTTCACGTTGTTGGACAGTCGGCTCCGGCTCCCGGATTGGGGGGCGGGGCCTGTTTTCGTATGAAGACGGTTCACAACCGTCCGCATGGGCCGGGCTCCACCGGACGCGGGCGTCATCCCGGAGCTTAAGGCTCCTTCTCACATGGAGAGACAAAGTGGCCCGTATTGCAGGCGTCAATATCCCGACCAACAAGCGCGTCGTCATCGCGCTCCAGTATATCCACGGCATTGGCGCCAAGAAGGCAGAGGAAATCTGCGAGAAGGTGAGCATCCCGGCCGAGCGCCGCGTGGCGCAGCTCACTGACGCGGAAGTTCTGCAGATTCGCGAAACCATCGACCGCGACTACATGGTCGAAGGCGATCTGCGCCGCGAAGTCGCGATCAACATCAAGCGCTTGATGGATCTTGGCTGCTATCGGGGCCTGCGCCATCGCCGCCAGCTTCCCGTGCGCGGCCAGCGCACGCACACCAACGCCCGCACCCGCAAGGGCAAGGCGAAGCCGATCGCCGGCAAGAAGAAGTAGTCGCCCGTCAGGACGATCATGGATGGCCGGGAAACGCCCGGCCATTGAAACCGAAATCCCTAGCGCCTGGAACTACGGGCGCGTTTGAAGGACGCAAGAAAAAATGGCCAAGGACACAACGCGCGTTCGCCGCCGCGAGCGCAAGAACATCGTTTCCGGCGTCGCGCATGTGAATTCGACGTTCAACAACACCATGATCACCATCACCGACGCGCAAGGCAATACTGTGTCGTGGTCGTCCGCGGGGTCGATGGGATTCAAAGGCTCGCGCAAATCCACGCCCTACGCCGCGCAGATGGCCGCCGAAGACGCCGCCCGCAAGGCCGGCGAGCATGGCGTGCGCACGCTTGAAGTCGAAGTCTCCGGTCCGGGCTCCGGCCGTGAGTCGGCGCTGCGCGCGCTGCAGGCGGCGGGTTTCACCGTCACGTCGATCCGCGATGTGACGCCCATTCCGCACAACGGCTGCCGGCCGCGCAAACGCCGCCGCGTCTGAGTTCATTGTCTGATTTGATTTCGCGCGGCGCGGCGCATGCCCGGCGCCGCACTCAGGAGCTTCAAGGAAAGGCCTCCAAGTGAGCATCCAGAAGAACTGGCAGGAACTCATCAAGCCGAACAAGCTCGAAGTCGCCGCCGGAGACGATCCCAAGCGCGTCGCGACCGCAGTCGCCGAGCCGCTGGAGCGCGGCTTCGGCGTGACGCTTGGCAACGCGCTGCGCCGCATTCTGCTGTCGTCCTTGCAGGGCGCGGCGATCACGTCGATTCACATCGACGGCGTGCTGCACGAGTTCTCGTCGATTCCCGGCGTCCGCGAGGACGTGACCGACATCGTCCTCAACATCAAAGACATCGCCATCAAATACCAGGGCGATGGCATGAAGCGCCTGACGCTCAAGAAGACGGGACCAGGGGCCGTCACCGCGGGCGACATCCAGGTGACGGGCGACGTGCAGGTCCTCAACCCTGAACTCGTCATCTGCACGCTCGACGAAGGCGCCGAGATCCGCATCGAGTTCACCGTCGCCAACGGCAAGGGCTATGCGCCCGCCGACCGCAACCGCGCCGAAGACGCCCCGATCGGCCTCATTCCGATCGACAGCCTCTATTCGCCGGTTAAAAAGGTCAGCTATCGGGTCGAAAATACCCGCGAGGGCCAAGTGCTCGACTACGACAAGCTGACGCTGACCGTCGAGACGAATGGCGCGATGAGCCCGGAAGACGCGATCGCCTATTCGGCGCGCATTCTGCAGGACCAGCTCAACGTTTTCGTCAATTTCGAAGAGCCGCGACGCGAGGAGGCCGCGCCGTCGATTCCGCAGCTCGCTTTCAATCCGGCGCTGCTGAAGAAAGTGGACGAGTTGGAGCTTTCGGTGCGGTCGGCGAACTGCCTGAAGAACGACAACATTGTCTACATCGGCGACCTTATCCAAAAGTCGGAAGCCGAGATGCTGCGCACGCCGAACTTCGGCCGCAAGTCCTTGAACGAGATCAAGGAGGTGCTGGCGCAGATGGGTCTGCATCTTGGCATGGAAGTCCCCGGCTGGCCGCCGGAGAACATCGACGATCTCGCGAAGAGATTCGAGGAGCATTATTGAGTTTCCCCCTTCTCCCGCTTGCGGGAGAAGGTGTCGCGCGAATGCGCGACGAATGAGGGCGCGGGAAATATCCCTCACCCGGCCCCGCTTGGCGGGGCCACCCTCTCTCGCGAGAGAGAGGGATAATGGAGACGGCCGTTCCTTGGCACGGCGGCCGCATAATCAACGGAGAGCCGCATGTATCACGGTCACAAGAAGCGCCGCTTCGGGCGCACGCATGAGCACCGCAAGGCGATGTTCGCCAATATGGCGCAGGCGCTCATCAAGCATGAGCAGATTGTCACGACGCTGCCGAAGGCGAAGGATCTGCGTCCCGTCGTCGAAAAGCTCGTGACGCTCGGCAAGCGCGGCGACCTCCACGCGCGCCGGCAGGCGATCGCCAAGATCAAGGACGTCAAGCTTGTCGGCAAGCTCTTCGACGTGCTCGGACCTCGCTATAAGGATCGCAACGGCGGCTATACGCGCGTGCTGAAGGCGGGCTTCCGCTATGGCGACAATGCGCCGCTTGCGGTCATCGAATTCGTCGATCGCGACGTGAACGCCAGGGGGCAGGACTCCGGACCCGTCCACGAAGGAGAGGCGGCGGCGTAAGCGGTTCAAGGCGACCGTTTCGATCGTCATCATGATCAGAAAACACGGCGTCGTATCTCGATTGCGGGGATGCGGCGCCGAAAGCGTTTTAAGGCCAAGGAAGCGTCCGAGAACCTCGCGCGGAAGCCGCATGATCGGGCGATTGCGCTTCCGGCTGGCGCCTCGTCGGCGCTTCTCCGCACTGAACCATCATCGCAGCGCATTCTTATCGTCTCGCGTCTTTGCGTCTATAAATGCGCCGGCAAAAACGAGCTTACGGAGCGCTTCATGAAGATTTCGGCGCGTCACATTTTTATGGCTGCGGCGCTCGCCTGCGTCCTCGCGGCGCCTTTCGCCTCCGCGCGCGCCGAAGTCTCGCCTGAACCGGCCCAGACCGCCTCGCCAAGGCCGCCTGGCCGTGTCGAGAGCTTTACGCCGCCGGCGCCCGATCGCGCCGTGCCGACAAGCCGCGGCGAGTTGATGAATTCCTTCGCGCCGGTGGTCAAAAAGGCGCAGCCGGCCGTTGTCAACGTCTTCGCGTCGCGCGTCGAGCGCATGCCCGCCAATCCACTGTTCGATGACCCGATCTTTCGTCGCTTTTTCGGCGAGGGCGGCATGCCGGGGCGCAACATGGCGCAGTCGCTCGGCTCGGGCGTGATCGTCGATCAAAGCGGCCTTGTCGTGACCAACAACCACGTGATCGAGGGCATGACCGACGTGAAGGTGGCGCTCGCCGACAAGCGCGAATTCGCCGCGAAGATTTTGTTACGCGATCCGCGCACCGATCTCGCGGTGTTGAAGCTCGTCGACGGCGCCAATTTCCCGACGATGGAGCTTGGCGATTCGGACGCGCTTGAAGTCGGCGATTTGACGCTCGCGATCGGCAATCCCTTTGGCGTCGGTCAAACGGTGACTCAAGGCATTATTTCGGCGCTTTCGCGCACCCATGTCGGCATCAGCGACTATGGCTTTTTCATTCAGACGGACGCGGCGATCAATCCCGGCAACTCGGGCGGACCGCTGGTCGATATGAACGGGCGCGTCGTCGGCATCAATTCCGCGATCTTCTCGAAGTCCGGGGGCTCGGTCGGCATCGGCTTCGCCATTCCCGTCAATATGGTCAAGAGCGTAATCGCCGCCGCGAAAGGCGGCGGCAAGCAGGTGCGGCGGGCCTGGATGGGCGCGACGCTGCAAGCGCTGTCGCAGGAGATCGCCGATGGCCTGGGACTCGATCGCCCCACTGGCGCTCTGCTGGCCGACGTCGATCCGAAGGGGCCGTCAGCTGAAGCCGGTCTGAAGCGCGGCGACGTCATTATTTCGGTCGACGGCCAGACGGCCGATGACCCGGAGGCGGTCGGCTATCGGCTCGCCACCAAGCCGATTGGCGGGCAGGCGACGCTCGGCGTGTTGCGCGGCGGCAAAAAAATCGTCGCGCAAATTCGCCTCGCGCCGGCGCCGGAAACGCCGCCGCGCGACGCGATAAGGATAAAGGGCGCGTCGCCCTTCGCCGGCGCGACGGTGATGAATATTTCTCCCGCGGTCATCGAGGAGATGTCGGTGCAGGGAACGACTAATGGCGTCGTGGTGTCCGAGGTCGATGACGGCTCTTACGCGCAGCAGCTCAATCTGCAGCGCGGCGACATCATTCTCGCCGTCAATGATCAAAAGATCGGGACGACGCGCGATCTGGAGAGCGTAACGGCGGCGCGCGCCTACTATTGGAAAATCACCCTGGCGCGCGGCGGGCAGGTGTTCACGACCGTCATCGGCGGTTAAATCGGCATGAGCGCGCTTGTGATCCTCGTCACGACGATTGACGACGAGGAACAGGCGCGCGCGCTTGCCCGGGCGGCGCTCTCGGCGAAGCTCGCCGCCTGCGTTCAGATACATCCCATTCGCAGCCACTACGTCTGGAAGGACGAGATGCGCGAAGAGCCTGAGTTTTTATTGCACATGAAAGCGCGCGGCGACGACTATCCGGCGCTTGCCGAACTGGTCCGCCGTCTGCATAGCTATGAGACGCCGGAAATTCTGCGCATCGACGTCGCCGAGGCGGACAAAGATTATCTCGCCTGGGCGATGGAGGCGACGCGACGGTAAGCGCGCCCCCGGCGGGGCGTCTTTCAAACCGTCGATCTCGGCATTACGTTCTGCGCGGCGAGCCTCCGCGCGCCACGCCAGCCATCGGAACCCTTGGATGTCACCTCCCACCGACTATTTCGTTGATCGCCGCAGGCTTCGCCGCAAGCTCGGCTGGTGGCGTCTCGCCGCCCTGATCGCCTTGGGCGTCGCGGGCCTCGTCGCCGTGGTGCGGCTCGGCGGCGCCGATTCCGCCGATAAGCTCACGCCGCATATCGCCCGCCTCGAACTGCAGGGCGTCATAACCGGCGACGACGATACGATCGATATGATCAAGAAGATCGGGGAATCGAGCCAGACGAAGGCCCTGCTGCTGGAGATTGAGAGTCCCGGCGGCACGACGACAGGCTCCGAACGGCTCTATGAGGAGGTTCGGCGCGTCGCTGAGAAGAAGCCCGTCGTCGCCGTTGTCGGGACAGTGGCCGCGTCCGGCGCCTATATCGCCGCGCTCGCCGCCGACACGATCGTCGCGCGGGGCAATTCGCTGGTCGGCTCAATCGGCGTGTTGTTCCAATATCCCAACGTCTCGAAGCTGCTTAACAATTGGGGCGTCGAGGTCGAGACGATAAAATCGTCGCCGCTCAAGGCCGCGCCGAACGGGCTCGAACCGACGAGCCCCGAAGCGCGCGAAGCGATCGCCAGTCTTGTCGCGGACTCCTTCGCTTGGTTCAAGGCGCTGGTTCAGGAGCGGCGCAAGCTTGACGACGCGGAGCTGGCGAAGGTCTCTGACGGCCGTGTTTTCACCGCGCGCCAGGGCGTGCCGCTGAAGCTTGTCGATCTCATCGGCGGCCAGCGCGAGGCCATCGACTGGCTGGTCGCCAACAAGGGAATTGCGAAAGACATGCCTGTGCGCGAGTGGAAGAAGAAATCCAGCCTCGAGCGGCTTGGGCTTGTCGGCGCCGCCGCTGGCCTCGCGCGGGTCGCCGGATTGGAATCGATCGCCGGTTTTTTAGAAAAATCAATTCTCCTCGAACGGAGCGGCGAGCTTGACGGCCTTTTGGCGATTTGGCAGCATTCGGCCGCAAACTGACTCGGGCGTCGCGCTGCTTCGACGCCAACATATTGGATCGGCTCATGATAAAGTCGGAACTTATTCAACGTATCGCGCGCCGAAACGGCCATCTTTACCAGCGCGACGTCGAGACGATCGTCAGCACGATTCTTGACGAGATCACCTCGGCATTGGCGCGGGGCGATCGCGTTGAATTGCGGGGCTTCGGCGCGTTTTCGGTCAAGAAACGCGATGCGCGCACCGGCCGCAATCCACGCACGGGCGCGCAGGTGTCGGTGCAGCAAAAGAGCGTGCCGTTCTTCAAAACCGGTAAAGAGATGCGCGAGCGCCTCAACGAGAATTATCCGGGCTGATGCGATTTAAAGCGGCTGCGTCCTCTGGGTCTCGGGACGCGCGGCAGCGGCGAAGCGGCGGCTATATGTGGCGGCTGCCCAGCGTGTTGCGCGGCGCCGGCAAGAGGGAGATGTTATGAAGTCCATCCTGCGCGTCATCGTTTTCGTTCCTCTGGCGCTCATCATTTTGTTTTTCTCGATGGCCAATCGTGGCTCGGTGCGCATCGGGCTTGATCCCTTCGCGCCGAGCGACGGATCGGGTCCTTCTTTCGAGGCGCCGATCTTCCTTGTCGTTCTGGCGTCGATGGCGATTGGCGTGCTTGCGGGCGGGATCTCTTCCTGGCTTGGGCATCTCTCCGTGCGGCGCGCCGCGAAGATCGCTCGCGCCGAGGCGCGCAAGACGCGCGTGGAGATCGATAAGCTGCGTCAGCAGGCGTTGGCGAGCCTGCCGGCCGATAAGAGAGTGAAGAGCAGTTAAGCGGCTTGCTGTCGCTGCGCCGCGCGCTCTAGTGAAAGTCCCGCGATTTCGGCAGGACGCGGACATTGCGTGGATGGCCGCCGCGCGGATGCTGGGGATGGATGAATTCGTCCGCGCGAGACAGGACGATTTCCGGGCGATGCGCGTCTGACAGTCTATTGAGGTCTGGGCTGCGGTCGATAATGCGCTGCGCCATCAGATGCACGACATTTTCGGGGCTCTTCTGCACCCTTCCTTCCACCAGCATGAGTCGTGACGCCATCGTCTCGCGGCGGTAGCGCTCGAAGAGGCGCGCCCAGATGACGATATTGAGGATGCCGGTTTCATCTTCGAGCGTGACGAAAATGGCGTTGCCCTGTCCGGGCCGTTGCCGCACCAGCACGACGCCGGCGCCGCGCGCAAAGGCGCCATCCGTGAGCGCCGAAACTTCCGCGCAAGTGATGATCCGTTCGCGCGCGAAAATCGGCCGCAGCACCGCCATTGGATGGGCTTTCAGCGAGAGCCGCAGCGTCTGATAGTCGGCCGCCACATGTTCGCCAAGCGACATGGACGGCAGCAGCGGATCTTGTTCCTTGGCGAGTTCGCGCGCGTCGGCGGCGGCAAAGAGCGGCAGGGGTTTGGCGTCCGGCAGACGCCGCACGGCCCAGAGCGCGTCGCGGCGGTCGCTTTGCAATGAGCGGAAAGCGTCGGCGTCGGCGAGCGCCCGCATCGTCGCGCCGTTGAGCGCCGCCCGCCGCGCAAGGTCTTCGACGCTGTCATAGGGCTTCGTCCGCGCTGCGACGATGCGATGTCCTTCGCTCTCATGCACGCCGTCCGCCTGGCGGAAGCCGAGACGCAGCGCCAAATCTCCCGTACGTTCCAGCGTATTGTCCCATTCGCTGAAATTCACGTCGACGGCGCGCACGTCGACGCCATGCTCGCGCGCGTCGCGCACGATCTGCGCCGGCGCATAAAAGCCCATCGGCTGCGAGTTGAGCAGGGCGCAGGCGAAGATCGCCGGATAGTGGCATTTGATCCAGGAGGAGATGTAGACGAGCTTGGCGAAGGACGCGGCGTGGCTTTCCGGAAAGCCATAGGAGCCGAAGCCCTTGATCTGTTCGAAACAGCTTTGCGCGAAGCCGCGGTCGTAGCCCCGCGCCGCCATGCGCTCAACCATCAGCGCCTCGAATTCATGGATGGTGCCGAGATTGCGAAAGGTCGCCATGGCGCGGCGCAGGCGATTGGCTTCAACGTCGGAGAATTTCGCGGCGACCATGGCGAGCTTCATCGCCTGCTCCTGAAAGAGCGGCACGCCCTTGGTCTTCTCGAGCACCTTGCGCAATTCGTCCGCCGGCCCGTGCTCCGGCGCGGGCGAGGGATAGATCACCGGCTCGCTTCCGGAGCGGCGGCGCAGATAGGGATGCACCATATTGCCCTGAATGGGTCCCGGCCGCACGATCGCCACCTGAATGACGAGATCATAGAATTCACGCGGCTTCAGGCGCGGCAGCATGTTCATCTGGGCGCGACTCTCGACCTGAAAGACGCCGATGGAGTCGCCTCTGCACAGCATGTCGTAGGTCGCTTTATCGTCGACCGGCACGTCGGCGAGGCCGATGTCCTTTCCTTCATGGGCGCGCAGATAATCGAAACATTTGCGGATGCAGGTGAGCATGCCGAGCGCGAGCACGTCGACTTTCATCAGGCCGAGCGCGTCGATGTCGTCCTTGTCCCATTCGATGAAGGTGCGCTCCGGCATTGCGGCGTTGGCGATGGGCGTCAGTTCGTCGAGCCGCCCGCGCGCGAGAACGAAGCCGCCGACATGCTGCGAGAGATGGCGCGGAAAGCCGAGCAGCCGGGTCGCGAAATGAATGGCGCGGCGGATGACGGGATTTTCGGGATCAAGCCCGGTCTGGCGGATGTAAGCCTGGGGAATGTCGGAGCCCCAACTGCCCCATTGCGTGCTGGCGAGCGCGGCGGTCACGTCCTCGGTCAGTCCGAAGACCTTGCCGACTTCGCGAATGGCGCTGCGCGGCCGATAGCTGATGACGGTCGCGACGAGTCCGGCGCGCTCGCGGCCGTATTTGCCGTAAATATGCTGGATGATCTCTTCGCGCCGCTCATGCTCGAAATCGACGTCGATGTCGGGCGGCTCCTTGCGCTCCTGCGAGATGAATCTGGCGAAGAGCAGATCGTTCTCCGCCGGATCGACGCAGGTGACGCCGAGCACATAGCAGACGGCGGAATTGGCGGCGGAACCGCGCCCCTGGCAGAGAATCCCCTTGTCTTCGGCGATCCGCACGATGTCGTGAATGGTGAGGAAATAGCGCGCATAGTTGAGCGTCTCGATGAGCGCCAGCTCTTCGCGCAGAAGCTTTTCGACCTTCTCCGGCACGCCGTCTGGATAGCGCATGACGGCGTGGCGATAGGTCAACTCCTCGAGCCATTCCTGGGGATTGCGCCCCGGCGGGACAGGCTCGTCCGGATATTCATATGTCAATTGATCGAGCGAGAAATCGACGCGCGCGAGAAAACATTGCGTCTCCTCGATCGCCTCCGGCGCGTCAGCGAAGAGCCGCATCATTTCTTCGGGCGTCTTCAAATGGCGCTCGGCGTTGATCTCGATCCGGCGTCCGGCTTGCGCGAGCGTCACGCCTTCGCGGATGCAGGTCATGACGTCTTGCAGATCGCGCTGGTCGGGATCGGCGTAAAGCACGTCATTCGTCGCGAGCAAGGGCGTCTGCGTTCGCGCGGCGATTTCTTTCAGTCTTGCGAGGCGCCGCCTGTCGTCGCCGCGCCGCGGCATGGTCGCGCCGAGCCAGACGTCGCCTTGCGCAAGATCATTGAGGCGCGCGAGCGTCGACGGCAGGCGCGTCAGATTGCGTGAAGGCATGACGATCAGCAGCAGATCGTGCGCGGCTTGTGCGAGGTCGTCGAAATAAAGACGGCATTCGCCTTTTTTGGCGCGCAAATTCCCCGTCGTCAGCAACCGCGTGAGCCTTCCCCAGCCATTGCGATTTTGTGGATGGGCGACGATGTCGGGCGTCTTGTCGGCGAAGACGAGCCGCACGCCCACGACGAGCTTGAAGGATTGGGCGCGCTCTGCGTCAAGCTGCGCCAGAAGCGCCGCATCGTCGCCTGCCGGCGGATCGCTTAATTTTTCGCGCAGGTCCTTAAGCGCGGCATAGGCCCGCACGACCCCGGCGACGCTGTTGCGGTCGGCGACGCCAATTCCGCTATGGCCGAGCAGCAGCGCCGTCAGCGCCATGTCTGACGGATGCGATGCGCCGCGCAGGAAGGAGAAATTCGTCGCCGCGACGAGTTCGGCGAAAGGCGCGCTCATGCGAAGAGCCCATGCAGGAACCAGCGCGGCGCGGCGGTTTCGCTTTCATAGAGGCCCTCGCGAAACACCCAGAAGCGGTGGCCTTCGCGATCCTCCAGCCGGTAATAGTCGCGCGTTCGCCTGTCGCGGCCGGCCGCATTGCGCCACCATTCCGGCGCGATGCGCTCAGGCCCTTCGGCGCGGGCGATCATGTGGCGCACGCGGCGCCATTTGAAATGCATCGGCGGCCCGTCCGGGGTCTCGGCCATGGTGTCGATGGGCTGCGGCGGATCGAACAGAAACAGCGGCCGCAAGGGCGGTTCGCCAAGTTCCGGCTTCTCCCAGGAATTGGGTTTGGACGGAGACGCCGCGTAAACATAGGAGGCGGCGCGCACGGGATCATGCGTCTCATGCGCCGCAAAGCGCAGCACGCGTTCGCGGCCAAAACGCGCCGCCAGGCGATCGACGAGATCGGCGACGTCGCCTTCCTGCGCGCTTTGCCGCTCGAAGCCGATCTGGCTTTGCGTCAGAGTTTCGGCGTTGAGGACGCAAAAGCGGATAACGTCGAAGCCGAATCCCGGATCGAGCGGATCGGCGAGCGACTCGGCCTTCAGCCGGAAGAGCCGCAGCAGCGCTTCGACATTGCGCGAGGGCGCGCCGGTTTCGAAACGCAGGGCCGCCACCGCGCCGTCGGTGCGAAAGAAGCGCGCTTCAAAAGCACGGCCGCCTTCGCCGCGCCTTTCGAGAATGCCCATCGCTTCCGCGATCAGCGGCCGCAGAACATTCTCTATCGCAGAGAGATCGAGGAAAGGCTCGGCGAAGCGCCGCTCGACCATGCATTCCGGCAAGGGCCGCAAAGGCGTGATGCGCGCGTCCTCGCGTCCCAGAATGCGGGTCAGCCGCCGCATGGTTTCATCGCCAAAACGCGCCGTCAGCGCGGCCGAGGAACGATCGGCGAGATCGCCCAAGCTCGTGAGGCCGGCGCGCGTCAGCGCCACGCTCGTCTCTTTTGGCGTTTCGAGCGCGGCGATGGAGAGCGGGCGTGTGAAAATTTCATCTTCGCCCGGAGGCGTGACGCCTTCCGCGCCAAAACGCGCCAGAGCGCGCGCGGCCTCGGGCGTGCCGGCGACGGCGGCGCGGCCGGTGAAGGAGAGGCGCGCCATCGCCCGCAGGATGCAGGTCCGCATCATCGCTTCGCCGCCAAAAAGATGCGCGCAGCCGGTTGCGTCGAGCATGAGGCCGCAGAGCGGATCTAGCGCCACGAGCGGCGTGAACTGTTCGCAAAAGGCGGCCAGCCGCAGCATCAGCCGCTCGTCGGCGTCAGGGTCGGCCTGCGCGACGGCGAGATGGGGGGCGCGCGCCCTGGCGTCGGCGAGCGTCATGCCCGGCGTCAGGCCGAGCGCGATCGCCTTTCGATCGAGCGCGTCGATGCGCAGCGCGCTGCGTTCTTTTTTGACGAGGATGAGCGGCGAATCATCCGAATTTGCGTCCGGCCCTCTGCGGCGCGCCTTCGCCAGGCGTTCCGCCGACAGGAAGGGAAGCCACAGAGCCAGATAGCGACGATGCGTCGAATGTTCTGTCCTCGAAGGCGCCACGGTCACGGTTCCACTCCACACGCCACTCATGCCCCGCCGCGCCGCCGCGCTGGCGCAGCAGAAAAATCGTAAAAGCCGCTGATCCCGGCGCATTCGCCGCCAGCGCGCGGGAAGGCGCGGCGCGCACCAGCCAGCGGCTGGCGGCGGCGCTCGGCGCAGGGGAGGCTCCGACGCGGGCCACGAAGATCGGCGCGCCAGCGGCGGCTGCCGCCAGAGCCAGGCGCCGGCTCGCGGTCAGATCATAGGCGCGCGCTTCGCCGAAGAGTTCGATCAGCGTCGCGCCCACAGTTGCGCAGCGTCCGGCTTCGACGCCCGCCTGCAGCGCCTCTTTGGCGTCGCGCACGCGGATGAAGGCGACGGCGGCGGGGTCGAGGCCGATGTCCGCGAGGCCCGGCGGATAGGGCGCGCCGGATTCGGCGCTCAGCGCCTCGGGGCGCGCCCAGAGCAGCGGCTTTTCCGCGTCCGCCAGTGCGCGCCTGGCGAGCGCCAGGGCGAAGCCCGTCGCCGCCGGAGCGTCGGCGGCGGTCTCGGCATAGGCCTCATGCAGTCCGGCGCGGAGAATTCCGCCGCCGAGCCGCCCATCAAGGGCGGGCGCGCCGAGCGCGATCGTCTCGGAAGCTACAGCCGAATAGGCGCAAGCCAGGCTTTGCCGCAGCGACGCCAGCGGTTGGGTCATCTCATGAGTTCCTGTTATGTTCTTATAATGACTCCCGATGCGGGAGAGTCAAGGCGGGGGAGAATGGAGAGCAATCCCTAGACAGCCACACTCGCCCTCATGCTGAGGAGGCTCCGTAGGAGCCGTCTCGAAGCACGAGGGCGAATTTCAGAGAGCGGTGCGTGAGGGTTTCCTCGTCCTTCGAGACGCGGCCTTCGGCCGCTCCTCAGGATGAGGAAACCCTCACCCAATCAGGAAAGCGCAGAGGCGTCGCCGTCTGGCGCTCACTTCGTCTTCAGATATTCGACAATCGCCATGGCGCCGGCGACGTCGTCGGACCAATCGAGCTTCAACGTCTTGCCGTCCTCGACGACGTCCTTGTCGTGCCCCTTGTTGGACAGCGCCGGAAAGGACGCCGTGTCGAAACGATAGCCCTCGCGCGAGAGCGTCTGCCCGGGCTCCCAGGAGAAGCCGACGAGCTTCTTGTCATAGTCGAGCCGGCTCTTGATGAAGACAGCCGGGCGCTCGCGCGGCACGAGGAGATGATAAAGCGTCGGCACTGAGCCGTTGTGCAGATAGGGCGCCTGCGCCCACACGCCGCCAAGCGGCAGGGCGTTATAGCCTTCATGCGTCGCGGGATCGGCCATGGAGACGTCGGCGCGGTTCTCCAGCGAGACGCCTTCGAACTTCGCGCAGGGCGCAAGCCGGTCGCCCGAGGGCGGCATCTCGACGACTCTCGTCGGCGAACAGATCTTCGTAAAACTGTCGCGGGCGTTTTTCGCAATCGTGTCGCTGACGACCCGCGCCCGTCCGAGATCCGTGCCGAGGTCATATACCTTGCCGTTATGCGGCCGATGACACGCCGCGCAGTTCTCGTCGAACAGCGCCGCGCCCTTTTTCGCGAGCGCGAGATCGACCGGGAAGGGGTACACGGGCGCCGGCAGATCGCGCAGCAGATCCTCGCTGAAGGCGGCGATGCGGATGTCGGTGTCGCGTCCGAGCCCCAGCGTCAATTCGGCGGCGAGGTTGCGGAAGATCGGAATCGGAATATTGCCATTCCATTGTCCGCCGCCGTCGACGAGTTGCGTCTGATCCGGGGACCAGTGGGCCAGACGCTTCTCCTGCTCCCACACGGCCATGAAGTCGGTGATGCCCGGCGTCGGCGGCAGGCTTGTTTTCGGATCGGGATTTTCGCCGCGCGCTTCGGCGGCGGCGTAGACCATCGACGTGCTGACGCCGGTCGCGTCGGCCATGCCGCCGAAGCCTTGCGTCATCTGCTCCTCGAAGCCTTTGTAGTTCTTGAAGACGAGATCGAGGAGCGAGACATATTCGAGTCCGGCGCGCGTCAGGAATTTTTCGACGATCGCCGGCGCGTCATGCATGAAGAGCTCGATCTGACGGGTCTCATAGGCCGCGTCGAAGCGGCGGCCGGCGAAAGAGTAATTCTTGTAGAAGTAATTTCTGTCTTGGGCATGCGCCTTGTCGAGCGCTGTAAGAATGGCCCGAGTGGCGCGTTCGATCTTCTCCTCGGGCGTCGTCGCCCCCTCGGTGATCTTCTTGATCGTGTTTCTCACTCTGACGCGATACTGAACGAGGTTGAACTGCGCGTTCACGCCGCCGTCGAGATAGCGCAGACTGCCGTCGTCGAGCCGCACCCGACCGATATGGCAGGCGCCGCAACTCAAAGCCGCGTAATCCAGGGCGCCGCTGGGATCATCGCGCGCCAGGCCGGTCCAGCCGAAGCCGCGCGCGATGGGGTAGGTGGGATCGCGCGCGTCGATGAAGAGGCCGGCGACGTCGAGAAAATTATCCGCGCTTCCCCATTCTTCGGGTGCGAGCTTTGGCAGGAGCTTCAAAATGATGAACGGAGCGCCGTCGCTCAGGCCGAAGGGAAAATCCGCAAACCAGCGATAGGCGACCGGCTTTCGGCTGATATAGGCGTCGAGCGCCTTCAGTCTTTTTTCCTGCTCGGCGCGCCACTCGCCGCCGGAAGGCGCCGTTTGCGCGAAAGCCGGCGCGTGGAGGCAGGCGTGTGACGCCAGCGCCAGGCATGCGACGAAGGAAACGCGCGCGATCGCGCTTGTGAGACGCGTCACCACGGCCATTTTGGGAATCCCGTCGGCTCTTTGGGCTGGGACCGGAACTTCGAGGAGGCGATATAGACGTCGCGACGCAGCCGATTGATGCCGCCGATCGGCTGATGCGCCGTGATCCCGTGCCATGGCGTGAACGCCATGTGCTCGCATTCCGTCACCTGAAACGCATTGTCGAAATCCTGCTGGTCGATCTCGATGGTCGCGACATTTTGCGGCGGCGCGGTCGTCTCCGACCATTCGGCGGTCGCGTCTTCGATCGGCAGCGAATCATCATTGCGCAGCTGGACTTTGAAATCGAAGACTGCCGGCTTGCCATTGGCGGGATCGAGGCTCTTCTTCATCGCCTCGCGCAGATAATTCGTGGTTGGATTTGCCGGCACGGGCGTCTTTTCCGCGCTTCTCGGCGTCACGCTGAACTTCGCGACCCTGTCGGAGCCATAAAGAAACGGCGCAGCCGAAAAATACGGACTCTCGAGCGGATTGCCGACGTTGGTTTGCTGGATCTTCTTGACGACCGCCGCCGTCTTCAGTCGATCAGGCGACAGGGGCGGCGCAAAAAAGGACGTGATGTCGTCATGTTTCGCGAGCTGAATCTTGGTGACTTCCAGATATTCGGAGACGTTCGGGAAGGCGAAGCCCGGAAGATTGATCAGCAGGAAATCCTGCGTCTTCGCGCCGGGCTCGTCTAAGAGCGTGTCTCCGTCGACGCCGATGAGCTTGATCGCCATGCCGCGGCTGTCGGGCCCCTTCTTTCCAAGATCGGGCGCAAGAAAGGGCGTCGCGTTGGAGAAGCGAATCCAGGCCGGATATTTCTTGCCCGGCGTCGCGAAGACGCCAGCCCGGTAATTTGGGGGAATATCGGAATTGACGGTAAATGTCGCTTTGACGCAGCCGTGATCTTTTGGATGCACGCCGCGCCGCGCCATCCCTTCCGGATAGCGCATCTGCAGAAGCTGCGTGGTGAGCGAAATGATCTGCCCGATCTGCTCGGCTTCGCCCGCAGGCGCTTTCTCGAATTTGGTGAGCGGGGCAGCCGGTACGGCGGCCGCCGCCTGTTCGGCGCAGGCGGCTTGGCGCGGGCTTGTTGACATCGCCAAAAGCATGGCGGCCGTCGCGACAGACGCGCTCCGTCTTCTCATCATGTTTTCCCTCCCCTCGAGAAAGCGATTTCTTGAATTGCGCATTTGAAAGAACACCGCCGCAAGGACGTTATACGCCCGCGTGACCTTGACGCCTAGAATGGCGCTATCGACGTTGTGCAGAATGTTGAGCCGGCGCGATAGCAGATGCGGTTGCGGCGAAGCTCGCCGCAAGCAGCTTTCTCAAGAACATTGTTCGCTCCCACCCGAATCGACGAAACTGAAAACGCTAACACTATCAGATTTGCAAACTGGCGAAGGCGCAATATAAGCTTGCCGCTTGTGGGGAACGCCGATCCTTCGTTAAGGTTCCGCCGGCAGACGATTTTGCAGCGCAGGATGCGCTGTGCAGCGCAGCGGCCCGCGGTTGCGCCTATCCCTTGTGCGCAACTATAGTAGCGATCTCAAACATTGCGGAGCGCGCGCATTGCGCGTCGCCGTTTACGAGTGGCTGCCGACGACATGACTCAGAGCAGCGGTTTTGCGGAAGCGCTCCGCAGAGCCGCGTGTCATCGAACGGTCGTGAAAAGCGGGCTTCGATGCGCGCCAGACAATGTGCTCAATGATCCTGGCTGAAGCGGACTCAGAGAACGCGCCCGTAGGTTCACGTCGCTTCGGCGTTGAGTCTTGTGCGCAATTTGGCGCCGAGCTTATTCATGATGCTTGTTGCGGCCGCGCGCGGATCCGCCATATGGGGCTGCGCGGCCGCGCAGCGCTCGCGCGGGCCGTCGAGAAGCGGCTTCGACGTTTGCCCGGCGTCCTTTTCGTTCGCTCCAGCGAATTGACGGGTTCGACTCTCATCGAATTCCAGCAGCCCCTCACAAGCGCGCGACTGATGCAGGCGCTCGAAGCGGCGGTCGCTGAAGAGCCGGTATTCGACGTCGGCGAAGGCGCGTTGCTAACGCCGGAAAACGCCGCTCACGCCGAAGCGATCGATGCGCTCGCGGCGCGGCTGGAGACGGACATCGGTCGAGGCTTAACGACAGAGGACGCGTCGGAACGACTGCAGAAATGGGGGCGTAACGAGCTCCGCCGCGCAGAGCCGCGCTCGGCGGCGATCGTTTTCGCGGAACAATTGACCAGTCTCCCAATTGTTTTGCTCGGCGCATCGGCGGTGGTGTCGCTGGCCACCGGCGGCGTCGCCGACGCGGTGATGATCGCTGCAGTGGTGCTGATCAACGCCGGCATCGCCGCGGCCACCGAACGTCAGGCGGACCGAACGATTTCGGGCCTTGCCTCGGAGGAGTTGTCGGACGCCGCCGTCGTCCGCGACGGCGCGCGACTGAGGATCGACGCGCGCGATCTTGCGCCGGGCGACCTCCTGCTGATCGAACGCGGCGTCTTCGTGCCGGCAGACGCGCGGCTGATCGCCAGCGACGATCTGACCGTGAACGAATCGCCGTTGACCGGCGAGGCGCAACCGGCGCCGAAAGAGGCAAAGATTGTTCTGGCGCCGGATACGGGAGTCTCCGATCGTCGCAATATGGTGTTTCGCGGCACGGCGGTGACCGGCGGATCCGGCGTCGCCATTATCACCGCTATCGGCGCGCAGACCGAGATCGGCCGCGTGCAACAGTTGCTCGGCGCGCTACAACGGCCACAAACGCCTATTCAGCGCGAACTGGGCGACGTCGAGCGCGAACTTGTCATCGTCAATGGCGCCATTTGCGCGTGCGTCTTCGCTCTTGGCCTTCTGCGCGGCCACGGGCTTATCCCGACTTTGCGTAGCGCGATTTCGCTCGCGGTGGCGGCCATCCCCGAAGGGCTGCCCGCCGTCGCGACCACGACGCTCGCCTTGGGCGTGCAGGACATGCGCAAGCGCAAGGTGCTGGTGCGCAAGATCGACGCCGTAGAGACGCTTGGCGCGATCGAGACGATCGGACTCGATAAAACCGGCACGCTCACCGAAAACCGCATGGCGGCGGTTCGCGTTCACGTAGACAATGGCGCGTTTGAGCTCCAGGAAGGCAGACTGTTGCGCGACGGCGTCGATGCCGACGCCGCGACAGTCGCTATTGCGCGTCGCCTCTTCGAAGCCGCGACGCTGTGCAGCGACGCCGCCGTCGCGCCCGCGGCGAAAGGTTGGGAGATCGACGGCACGCCGACCGAAACAGCATTGGTGCAAGCTGGCGTGGCGATGGGCGTCGATCCCGTCGCTCTGCGGCGCTCTGCGCCTATGGCGACCTGCGTGGCGCGCGGCGAGGGCCGCAAGCGCATGAGCACGCTCCACGAAGCGACCGGCGGCGCGCGGGTGCTCTGCGTTAAAGGCGATCCGGTCGAGGTGCTGGCGCGTTGCGCGACCCGCAGCATGGCCGATGGCGCCGCGCCGCTCGACGGCCCGGCGCGGACCGCCATTCTCAAGGCCAATGAGCGCATGGCCGGCGACGCGCTGCGCGTTCTTGGCGTCGCGATCGGCGAAGCCGGCGGCGATCCTCGTGACGAGCATGATCTCGTGTGGCTCGGCCTTGCCGGCATCGCGAATCCTATTCGCGCCAGCGTCGGCCCGGCGCTCAAGCAGCTGCATCGCGCCGGCGTGCGCACGGTGATGATCACCGGCGATCAAAGCGCGACCGCCTTCGCCATCGCGCGGCGACTCGATCTCAATCACGGCGGCGAGCTGCGCGTGCTCGAAGCCGGGCAGATGGCGAAGATGCAGCCCGAGATGCTCGAGGCGCTGGCGAGGCAGCCGCATGTCTTCGCGCGCGTCAGCCCTGTCGACAAGCTCAACATCGTCAAGGCGCTGCAAGGCCACGGCCATATCGTGGCGATGACCGGCGACGGGGTCAACGACGGCCCCGCCTTGCGCGCGGCGGACGTCGGAATCGCGATGGGCGGCGAAGGCGCCGACGTCGCCCGGCAGGTCGCCGACATCGTGCTCGCGACCGACGACATGGACGGCATCGTCGAGGCCATCCGACTCGGCCGCGCCACCTATGCGAATATTCGCAAGGTCCTGCGCTATCTCGTTTCGACCAACGCATCCGAGACGATCGCCATGCTCGGCGCCGCCCTTGTCGGCGGCGAGCCGTTGACGCCGATGCAGCTGCTCTGGCTCAATCTGGCGACCGACGCGCTGCCGGCGATCGCGCTGGGGCTTGAGCCGCCGGAGCCGGACGTGCTCGACAGGCCGCCGCATGATCCGAAAGCGCCGATTCTCGCCGCCTCCGATTTTAGGCGCATTCTTCGCGAGGGGTCGGTGATGGGCGTGGCGGCGCTGATCGGCTATTTCAGCCTCGGCGGCGCCGCCGGCGCGCGCGCCAGCACCGTCACCTTTCACGGCCTCACCTGCGGCCAGCTGCTCCACAGTCTGGCCTGTCGTTCGGAGTTACGCGGATTAAGCTCCGAGGTCGACAGGCCGCCAAATTCGACGCTCTATGGCGCCGTCGGCGCGACCCTGCTGCTGCAGGCGGGCGTGCAACTCTTTCCGTTGACCCGGCGCCTTCTCGGCCTGTCGCCGCTCGGCGCCGGCGACCTGCTACGGATCGGCGCCATCGCCCTCGGCAGTTCGCTCGCCAACGATATCATCGGCAGAATCGCCGATCGCGAAGAGGCGCCGCCGCGCGGCAACGGAGAAAGCCATGTCGCCTGACATGATCTTCACGTCGGAGTCGGTGACTCCGGGGCACCCCGACAAGCTCTGCGATCAGATCAGCGATGCGGCCATTGATGCGCTGCTGCGTGAAGATGATCGCGCGCGCGCAACTGTGGAATGCGCCCTGGCGACGGGCGTCGTCTTTCTCGCCGCGCGATACGCCGCCGACGCGCTCGTCGATTTGCCGGCGCTCGCGCGCGCGGTCATGCAGGAGGCCGGTTACGCCGCTGGGAGCTTCGACGCGCGCAACTGCTCGATACTGACGAGCTTCGTCGAATTGCCGCTCGAGGCGCGCGAGCCGCCTCTCCAAGAGCTCGGCGACGACGCGGTGATCGGCAGGCGCGTCGCGCATGAGCAAGCCAATGTTTTCGGCTACGCCTGTCGCGATACGCCTGAATTCATGCCGGCGCCGATCAGCCTCGCGCATAAGGTCGCGCGGGCGCTCGACGCCGCTCGGCGCGACGGATTCTCGTCGCTCTCGCCCGACGCCAAGACGCAAGTCTCCGTCGAATTTCACGACGGTCGCCCTGCACGAATCTATGGGGTTTCGCTGACCGTCGCCTTTGACGGCGCGGCGATGGACGACGCCAAGTTCGACCGGCTGCGCGCGATCGCGCTTGATGCGCTTTCCGCGGGCGACATGAGGCCGGACGCGCACACGACGGTCCACGTCAACGCCGGCGAACCCTTTGAAATCGGTGGACCGGCGCGCCACGCCGGCCTGACCGGGCGCAAGAGCGGCATCGACGCGTATGGCGAGATCGCGCGCCAGAGCGGCTCGGCGCTGTCAGGCAAGGACCCTTCGCGCATCGAACGCGCCGGCGCTTACGCCGCGCGGCATGCCGCCAAGAACATCGTCGCGGCGGGCCTCGCCGAGCGCTGCGAAGTTCACCTGGCTTACGCGGCGGGGCAGGCGGAGCCCATCAGTCTCTCGGTCGAGACCTTCGGCAGCGGCTATCTGGCGGATGAGAAAATCGCCAGACGCCTCGACGCGCTTCTGGATTTCCGGCCTGGCTCGATCGTCCGCCGCTTCGGCTTGCGCACCGCGCCCCAGAGGTGCGGCCCGGCCGGCTTCTATCTGCCGCTGGCGACCTACGGACATTTTGGCCGCGCCGATCTCGATCTCCCGTGGGAAGCGACCGATGTCGCGGATGCGCTCAGGGGTTAGGACTAATCGCCATTCCCGCCGTCGCCATCCGGCGGCCAAACTCCGCCGAGCCGGCTCGCATACCACAGCAGCGTGATCGCCGGCGGCAAAACGCTTTCCTTCGACATTTGCCACAGCGCGGCGGCGAACAGCGCCAGCGCCGCGACGGCTTTCGGGTCAATCGAGACTGCCGGCGCCTCGCGTGCGGCGTGAGGCGCTTCGCCGACGACAAAGAGCCGCGCCTCCTGCGCCGCGACGCCGATGCGCGCCAAGGGTCCGCTGTGCTGAATGAGCACGCTGCCCGTCATTGGCGCCACTTCGACATTGCGAACGCCGGCGATCGCCGACAGGCCCTTGGCGACCGAAGCGAAATAAGCGGCGTCGCCGCGGCGGTCGGCGACGCGAAGCCGCGCGCGGCCGGGCATGGCGTGCGCCACCTGCGCCAGGGGCAGGATTGCCTCGCTCATCTACGCGCTCTCGCCTGCGGCGCGCGAGGCGGGAGCCTCGCCTGCTGGCGCCGCGCTCTCGGGCTTTGCCGTCGCTGCGGACGTTGTTTCGGTCTTCGTTTCGGTTCTGGCTTGCGCAGCCTTCGTCTGCGCCGCGGCCATCGCCGCAGCGAAAATATCGGCCACGGCCTCGGCCTTCGCTTCGGCGAAGAGATCTTCGGCGGCTTCGGCGAGTTCGGCGCCCTGCACGCGCGCTTCGTGATAGGCCATCACCGCGGCTTTCATCGCCGCCTTGGCGATCGGGCGCACGCGCTCCGTTCCCTGCCGGTTGAGGAGCAAAACCGCGGCGGCGCCCGTCAACGCGCCTAGCGCAAATCCAAAGGGTTTCATCACTTCGACTCCGGTCCGATTCGCTGAGGGCCGCCAGGGCCGAGCGAAGACGGCGAGGAAATTCTATCAAGACATCCTATCAGCAACAATCGACGCGATAGCGAAAAGAGCGCGCGAACACGGTCACATAACTGTAACGTGGCGCGTTCCTATGAGCTGCGGCTACCCGCTGCTCAATCGGCCCGAACGCCGCTTGTCTCTCACAACATCAATGAGAAGCCATGACCGTAATGCCCAGTACCCCGACGCTAAACCGCCTGCCTCCAGTGGAGACGAACGGCCAGACCGTGGGGCGCTATCTCGTGACGTCCGTGCCTGTGGCCCGCTCGCGGGAAAGCGCCGGCGAGGCGCGGGGACGGTTGATCGGCCAGCGTTTCGACGACGCCTCGCATGTTTTCGTGCTTGCCGAAGATGGTCGCCTGATTGGCGTCGTCGCCATACGCGATCTGCTTGGCGCGCCGGAGTCGACGCCGCTGCATGACATTGCCCGAACGGCCGAAGCCTACAGCGTGCCGCTCGGCGCCGATCGCGAAGCTGCGGCGAGCGTCGCCATTCACTCGGGACTGTCGATCTTGGCCGTCTGCGACGCCGAAGGAAGATTTCTCGGCGCCGTGCCGGCGCGCGCGCTCATGACCATCTTGCGCGACGAGCATCTTGAGGATCTGCATCACATGGTGGGCATTCTCGGCAAGTCGGAGGCTGCAAGAGACGCATTGACGGCCGCGCCGCATCGTCGCGCGCTTTATCGGTTGCCCTGGCTGCTTGTCGGCATGGCCGGCAGCGCCGCGGCGACCGCCATGATGTCGCGCTTTGAAACCGCGCTCAGCGCGCATATCGCCGTCGCCTTCTTTATCCCTGCGATCGTTTATCTCGCGGATTCGGTCGGCACGCAGTCGGAAGTCGTCGTCATCCGCGGCCTCTCCCTGACCGATTCGGCCCTGCTGCCGCTTTTCGCCGGGGAGCTGGGCACCGGGGCGCTGCTCGGCGCGATGCTCGGCGGTCTCGCTTTCCCGATCGTCTGGTTCTTCTTTTCGAGCGTCGGCCTCGCCGCCACCGTCGGAATTTCGCTGGCGGTCGCGAGCACTATCGCAACGACGTTCGGGTTTCTAATGCCCTGGATTTTCGCGAGGCTCGGCTATGACGCAGCGCTCGGCTCCGGCCCGGTCGCAACCGTGGTGCAAGACAGGTTTTCGCTCCTGACCTATTTTGTCGTCGCTTCTTGGCTGGTGTTCTGAGCCGCGGGATGGAAGCAGTCCCGACGCCTGAAGACGGCGACGCCGCAAGATTCCAGAAGACACGAGCCGATCAGGAGAGTCTCTTCGCCGACGAGCGCCGAAATATCCGTCGTCGTCGCGCCGTAATTGAAAATGTAGCGCATCGCCCCATTGTCGCGGACGCGGATATCCTCCGGAAGATCGAGCGTCGATATGCCGGCGACATGAGCAACATGGCGCAGCATGTTGTTTAGCAATTCTTCGTCCGGCCAACCGGCGAGATAAAAGAGATTGTCGGATCGCGCGAGCGCAGTCTCGCCGTCTTCCGAGACAAGCACGGGCGCGACGCTCTCGCCGAGCGCCAAGAATTCGCGCCACCGCACGAAAGCGCCATGTCCGGAGAGCGTAATTCGTGCGCCTGGCCGAAGGCTTTCGACCCGTCTGACGCGAATGTCGATGATGCGTCGCAAAACGCCGGGAGGCAGATCCGCCGGTATCTGAAAATCGGCCGTCTTCGATCCCGTGCGCGGGCCAAGCAGGATGGTCGCGCCGCTTTTCGCCAGCGCTTCGGAGAAGTCGCCAGATGGCACAAAGAGTGCCAGCGCAAGGATGAGCTTGCGGTCGGCGATCGCCGCCGCGGTCGGGGGAACGACGTCGACGGACAGTCCCGCGCGCCGCAGCGCCCGATAGAAGCACATGACGAGATCGAAATAGGAGAAGTCCTGGCCTTGCGGCTGGATGCGCCACGCCCAGGCGCTTTCATAGTCGAAAACCAGAGCGACTTGCGCCCGGGCCGTTTCGACCCGCGCATCAAGCTCGGCGAGTGATTTCGAAATGCGCGCGACGGCATCATAGGCTTCGTTCGGCGCGGCGTTCGGCAGCAGCAATGCTTCATGCATCTGCTCTTGCGCGAAAGGCGCCTGCCGCCAGCGAAAATAACTCACCGCCTCGGCGCCGGCGGCGAAAGCCTCGAAGGTCCAGAGGCGCACGGCGCCCTTGGCGGGGGCCGGATTCCACGGCGCCCAATTCACCGGCCCCGGCTGCTGCTCCATCACCTGCCATCTGCCACGCCCGCAGGCGCGATAGAGATCGTGATGAAACGCCTGAAAGTCGGGATCGCCGACGCGCATGTAGCGCAGCTTGAAGGCGTCGTCGTGAGAGGAGCGTTCGAGAAAGCCGAGCGGGTAGCTGTCCCACGCGGCGACGTCGAGATCATCCGACAGCGCATAGTGGTCGAAGTCGACGAACGCGCCCATGAAATTATGGAGGATCGTCGCGTCCGGCGCATGACGCCGGATGATCTGCGCTTGACGCCGGTTGAAGGCGACGACCTGATCGGACGAGAAGCGCTGAAAATCCATCAGATGTGATGGATTGGCTTCGGTGACGGTCAGGTTCGGCAGCTCAATCTCGTCGAAGCGACGATATTCCATCGACCAGAAGACATTGCCCCAGGCTTCGTTCAGCGTTTCGATCGAGCGATATTTAGCCTCGCACCATCGCCGAAACGCCTGCAGCGCGGCCGGCGAATAGCTGAGCACCGTGTCGTGGCAGCCATATTCATTGTCGGTCTGCCACGCCGCTACGGCGGGATGGCCGCCGAAGGCGCGCGCCAGATGCTCGACGATGCGGTCGCATTCTCGAGCGTAGCCTTCGTGGCTGAAACAATAATGGCGGCGCGAGCCGAATTTGCGCGGTCTGCCATCCGCGTCGAGTGCCGCCATTTCCGGCATCTTGTCGACGAGCCATTTCGGCGGCGTCGCCGTCGGCGTTCCGAGCACGACCTTGAGGCCGGCGCGGTCAAGCGCCTCGATGGCGTGGCTCAGCCACTCGAAACAATAGGCGCCCTCGCTCGGCTCCAGCCGTGACCAGGCGAATTCGCCGATCCGAACAAAGGAAAGACCTATCCCCTTCATCATGGCCGCGTCTACGCTCCAGCGTGACTGAGGCCAATGTTCAGGATAGTAGCAAACGCCAAGCCGTTGACGTGTCATGGGCGGACTATCATTTGATCCCCTACCGCCGATCCGATGCGGCGTCGCCTTGACGATTTGATGACAATGGGATTGTGGCCGGAATGGAGTCGAGGATCGAGCGAGATCTGGTTGCCGCCTTCCGCCGCAGTTTCGAGCGTGAGCCGCGCCTCTTTCGGGCGCCGGGCCGCATCAATCTGATTGGGGAGCATACCGATTACAATGACGGCTTCGTCATGCCGGCGGCGCTTGATCTCTCGATTTGGGCCGCCATCGCGCCGCGTTCCGACCGCCGCTTGCGCATAGGCTCGCTTGTCATGGATGAAATCGTCGAATTCGACCTCGACGACCCGAACGCACAGCCGCGCGGCGATTGGACCGATTATGTGCGCGGCGTGGCGATTTTTCTTGAGCGCGCCGGTTACAAGCTGAGCGGCGCGGATCTCGTCCTCGACGGAAATCTGCCCATCGGCGCCGGACTCTCGGCCTCGGCGGCGTTCGAAGTCTCCGCTGGCTTTGCGCTTTTGACGATCTCCGGCGTAAGGGTCGACCGAGTCGAACTCGCCAAGATCTGTCAGCGCGCTGAAAATCAATTCGTCGGCGTTCGCTGCGGCATTATGGACCAGTACATATCGTGCTGCGCCGTCGCTGGGAGCGCCCTGCTGCTTGACTGCCGCAGTCTCGTTTCGCGGAAAGTTACGATAGATCCGGACGCGCGTCTTGTCATTTGCGACACGATGGTGCGCCATCAACTCGCGAGCGATGAATATAATTCGCGTCGCGCGGACTGCGAGCGCGCGGTCGCGGCGCTCTCGACGCGGCTCGACGGAATAGCGGCGTTGCGGGACGTGACGTTTGCGCAATTGGTGCGATACGCGGATTCGATGCCCGAGCTCATCTTTCGCCGCGCGCGTCACGTCGTCGGCGAGATCGATCGCACGCTGCGCGCCGCCGCGGCGCTGGACGCGGGCGACCTTAACGAATGCGGCCGTCTCATGTATCTTTCGCATGAAAGTCTGCGCGACGATTATCAGGTAAGCTGCGCCGAGCTTGATCTCATGGTTGATTTCGCCCGCGACCTCCCGGGAGTCTTCGGCGCTCGGATGATGGGCGGCGGATTTGGCGGCTGCACCATCAATCTGGTGGAAGCGAGCCGCGCTGAAGCTTTCGCGCAGGCGATGGCTGACAGATATCGCGCAGCGACCGGCGTGACGCCGCCGATCCTCACCTGCGTGCCCGGTCCTGGCGCAGGCCCTGTCGGCGATTAGGAGCGGCTGGTGTCCTTGCTGAGTAACGCCTCGCATCGCCGACTTAATCAGCTCACGGGCGAGTGGGTGCTCGTCTCGCCGCATCGGACCAGCCGTCCATGGCAAGGCCAGGTTGAAAAGACCCACGCTCCAGAACGACCTCGTTACGATCCGACCTGCTATTTGTGTCCTGAAAACGCGCGGGCGAATGGCGAACGCAACCCGGCCTATAAGGGCGTTTTTGCGTTCGACAATGACTTCGCGGCGCTCACGCCGCAGGCGTCAGCGGAGGAGATCGTTCAAGAGGGGCTGCTTGTCGCGCAAGGGGAGACCGGCCGGTGCCGCGTGCTGTGTTTCTCGCCGCGCCATGATCTGACTCTGTCGCGCATGACCGTTCCCGAGATCGTTCCCGTCATTGACGCATGGCGGGAGGAGACCATTGGTCTGGGCGAACTCGACGCGATCAATTACGTGCAGATTTTCGAAAATCGCGGCGCGGCGATGGGCGCGAGCAATCCGCATCCGCACTGCCAGATCTGGGCGACCCACAGCGTTCCGAACGAAGCAGTCAAGGAATCGAAGCGGCAGGACGCATATCTGGCGCAGAACGGATCTTGTCTCCTCTGCGATTATCTGGCGCTTGAAGAAAGACTCGGCGAGCGGATCGTTTGCCGCAACGACCATTTCGTCGCGCTTGTGCCTTTCTGGGCGATCTGGCCGTTCGAGACGATGGTGCTCGCAACAAGGCATATCGGCTCTTTCGCTGATCTTACCTGGGAGGAGGCGCAGGGGCTCGCCGACATCCTTCGTCGGCTGACCATTCGCTACGATAATTTGTTCGAAACCGACTTCCCCTATTCGATGGGGTTCCACCAGCGTCCGACAGACGGCGCGCCGCACGCCGACTGGCATTTTCATGCGCATTTCTATCCGCCGCTGCTGCGTTCTGCGAGCGTGCGGAAATTTATGGTGGGCTTCGAGTTGCTGGGCGAACCGCAACGCGACATCACGCCGGAAGCCGCGGCGGCGCGCCTGCGTGACGTTTCCGAAACGCACTATCTGGATACGCGCACACGATAAGCAGGGCTCGGCGAATGAGAAAAAGCGCGATCACCGTCGAAGCCGCAGCGCAGCTGGTTCCCGACGGAGCGCGCGTCATGATCGGCGGGTTTCTCGGCGTCGGGTCGCCTGATCGGTTGATCGACGCGCTCGTCGCGCGTGGCGCGCGCGCGCTGACGATCATCGGCAACGATACAGCCTATCCGACGGTCGGCGTCGGCAGGCTGATCGAAGCGGGATGCGTTGCGCGCGTGGAGGTCTCGCATATCGGCACCAATCCGACCACGCAGCGATTGATGAGCGCCGGCGCGATCGACGTGGAGCTCATCCCGCAAGGCACGCTCGCCGAACGCATTCGCGCCGCGGGCAGCGGGCTGGGCGGCGTCCTGACGCCGACCGGCGTGGGAACGGTCGTCGCGCAGGACAAACAGGTCATCGAGATTGACGGCGCGAGCTTTCTCATCGAGAAGCCGCTGCGAGCGGATTTCGCCCTGCTGCGCGCGCATGAGGCCGACTATTACGGCAATCTGACCTATCGTCTGACGGCCGCCAATTTCAACCCGGTCATGGCCTTCGCCGCGGACTGCGTCATCGTCGAACCCGACGAGATCGTCCCGGTTGGAGTCATTCCGCCCGACGCGGTGCGCACGCCGGGCGTGCTCGTCTCGCACATCGTGGGCGGGGCGCGCTGATGGAAGCCAAGGAGATCATCGCGCGCCGCGTCGCCCTCGAGCTGCGCGACGGCATGCTCGTCAATCTCGGAATCGGCCTACCGACTCTCGTGGCGCGTTTCATCCCGCAGGGGATGTCGGTCGCCATGCAGAGCGAAAATGGCCTTATCGGTTTCAGCGCGCCGCCGCCGGATGGCATGGAGAATCGCGATCTCATTGACGCCGGCGGCGGACTCATCATGTCGTTGCCGGGCGCCGCGAGTTTTGACAGCGCAACAAGCTTCGCGCTGATTCGAGGCGGCCATGTCGACATGGCGGTGCTTGGCGCGTTGCAGATCGACGCCGCGGGACATCTCGCCAGCTGGATGATTCCGGGAAAGTTTACGCCGGGGATGGGCGGCGCCATGGACCTCGTCGCGGGCGCCAAGCGCGTCATCATAGCGATGCAGCACGTCGCCAAGGGCGAGCCGAAGATCGTTAAATCTCTCACCTTGCCGCCGACGGCGACGCGGCTCGTCAGCCTGATCGTGACGGAGCTTGCCGTCATTGAGCCGACCGATGAGGGGCTGGCGCTACGCGAACGCGCGCCCGGCGTCAGCGTCGCGGATATCGTCGCCTCTACTGGCGCGGGGCTGATCGTGCCGGAAGTTACGCCTGAGATGCCTCTCTGTCGCGATCAGCAGGCAGGCGTCGATACTTGATATCGCCCACGCTCGATACAGGTATCGCTCTGGCCGCGTAGCGCACTTTGCGCAGCGGTTGTTAGCGCTAAACGAAAGAGCAACCGATGAGTAAGCTGTTGATCTTTTCTCTTTCCGCCTTCATTGGCCTCGCCGCGTTCAATCCCGCGACAGCCCGGACGATGGACAAGCAGCGCACGGCCTGCGAGCGCGATTCCCACAAGTTCTGTGCGGCGGACGAGCCCAATGCGATCGCCGTCGAAAGATGCCTGCGCACGCATATGAACGAGCTTTCAAGCGCGTGCAAACGCCAATTCAAGGCAAAGCGCCGCTGATTCAGCGCGTCGCTTGAGGAATGCCGGCGCCGGCCGCGCATTCCGCCAAGGGTCGGGCGCCGTGAGGGTGCGCGGCTGATTGCAGCGCCTTCGCAGGCCCACTAAACTGCCGGGCATGAACCGGCTGTCGAAAAGCGCCAAGGCGTGGGGCGCGTTGCTTGCCGCCAGCACGCTGGCTTTGTGCGCGTGCGCCGTATCGGCGCGCGCCGCGCCCTGCGGATCGTCGGCGGCCGGCTTCAGCCAATGGCTCGAGGAGGTGAAACGCGAGGCTGCCGCGGAAGGCGTTTCGCAACGGACGCTCGACGCCGCGCTGGCTGGCGTAACCTATGATCACGCGGTGATTGGCCGCGACCGCGGACAGCGGATTTTCCATCAAAGTTTTGAGAAGTTCTCGAGTCGCCTGGTGACGCCCGGTCGCTTGAGCAAGGCGCGGGCGCTGCTCAAGCGGCACGCGGCTTTGCTCGCACAGATCGAGGCGCGTTATGGCGTTCCCGGAGTGGTGCTTGTGGCGATCTGGGGATTGGAAACCGGCTTTGGCGCCGACAATGGACGCTTCAGGACGATGCAGGCGCTCGCGACGCTCGCCTATGACTGCAGGCGCTCCGCGCTGTTTAATGAGGAGCTGAAGCATGCGCTGACAATCGTCGAGCGCGGCGACATGTCCCCGGCGCAGATGCGCGGCGACTGGGCTGGAGAAATCGGCCAGACGCAATTCATGCCCTCCTCCTATCTGAAATATGGCGTCGATTTCGACGGCGACGGCAGACGCGATCTCATACGATCCACGCCAGACGCGCTCGCCTCGACGGCGAATTTCCTCAAGGGGAAAGGTTGGCGCACGGGCGCGGGCTGGAATGAAGGCGAGCCCAACTTCGCGGTTCTGCTCGAGTGGAATCAGGCGCGCGTTTACGTAAAAACCATCGCCCTGCTGGCGACGAAGCTCGCGGGCGCGCAATGAGCGGCGTCGCGCTGTTCGCGTGCATGCTCAAAGAACGCTGAACAATCCGCTTTCATGGAGTTTAGCGAATTCGCCCTTGAAAAAGTTCGTTGTTCTAATTTTCGACTAGGCTATAAGGCTCACGGTTCCGTCGCCTCACCAGCGCAGGTTTTGCCATGCCTTACGCTTCAGTCTCGAATTTCCGCCGCGGCATCTTCCTGCTTGCGCTTTGTGCGGGCGCGTCCGGCGTTTCGCTCTCCGCGTCGGCGCAAAGCAAATTGCCAAAATGCTCCGAGGAAAACATCTCGAAGCAGTGCTTCGGCGTCGTAACCGCGCCGGACGGCAACCGCTATATCGGAGAGATGAAGGGCGGCAAGGCCAACGGCAAAGGCGCGCTCATTTTCACGGACGGCAAGAAATACGGGGGCGAATTCCGCGACGGCGCGCCAAACGGCAAGGGAACCATCACACATCCTGACGGCGAGTCCTACACCGGCAATTTCAAGGACGGGAAGAAAAGCGGGCAGGGCAAATTGGTGGCTGCTGACGGAAAAATCTATGTCGGCCAGTTCAAGGATGACGTTCCCAATGGCATGGGCGCCGTCACCATGCCAGACGGCAAGAAGTTCTCCGGAAAGTTCGTTGACGGCGAACTTGCCGTGAAGCCGAACGCCAGCAGCACGGCGAAGAACGAACAGAAGGGGTCGAAAAACGGTCTGCCGCCTTGCGACGTCAGTTTGGCGACGCCTTGGAAGCGCTGCGTCGGCGGACTGAAGTTTCCAAACGGCGACTTTTATGCAGGCGAGTTCCGCGACGGAAAAGCAACGGGGCGCGGCGCGATCACCTTCGCGTCGGGCGGACAATACGTCGGCGAGTTCCGCAACGGCATCCGTCACGGCAAGGGCACTTACACGATCGCCAACGGCGAAAGCTACAGCGGCGAATTCGTCAACGGCCGGATCGTCGGCAAGGGCGCTTACACATTTCCCGACGGCAAGAAATATGTGGGCGAATTCCGCGACGGACGCCCGCACGGCAAGGGCATTCTCACCCTGCCGAATGGCGCCTCCTACCGCGGCGAGTTTCAGAATGGCGAGCCGGACGGACAGGGAACGATGAGCTTGCCCGATGGCCAATCGCAGAGCGGAATCTTCAGAGCGGGCAAATATCAGCCCCAATAGACCGCGTGGGCCCGGCGCGCCAGCGGGCGCGGGATCGTAGATGATCGGCCGGGGCCCGCCGCCTTGCTGACGCAAAGTGCATGAAACAGAAAACCCCAGCCGGAGGCTGGGGTTTTGCGGTTTCGGCGGTCTTACGCTTCGCCGCGCCTATTGGATGGGCGTGACGATCGAGGCTTGCGCATTATTATTAATGGAAATGTTGTCAGAGTCGGTCTTGCTGATCGTGGCGCCTGCGGAGTCGATGATGCTGCCGATCGCGAAGGCTTGCTTGTCGATGTTCACATTGCTCTGATTCTGGTTGCCCGATCCAAGATCGACCATGCTTCCGCCGACCGAGCCGTTTTGAACGACGGCGGCGTTATTGTTCACGCCGATCTGTGTGACGGCCGAATAGTTGTTGCCGTACGCTTGCGACTGATTCTGGTTCTGATTGTTCTGACCGTCGGCGAGGGCCGATCCGGCAGCGAGCGTGCAGAAGGATATTGTCGCGATCAGCTTTTTCATGGGTCTGGTCCCTGGAAGTTGGCCTTCGTTGTTCGGATACTGGCTACAGTCACCCTAGCTTTGCAGCGCGCCGCGGTCGATCATTTCGACCTCGACAAACTGCGATAGAATCGTCGATGTGGCCGAAACGCCACATGTCTCCAGCCTCATCAAAAGGCCTTTCGCATATAGGTGAGGACGTTCGGGAAGTTGACGGCCACCGGCAGGCCGCGTCCGCCGAGATATTGGCCGTTAGCCTGGCTCCATGTCCAACCGCCTTCCAGACCGAACGCCCATCCCTCGCCGGCCCAATATTCGGCGTTTCCGACGACGCGCTGACCTCTGACTTGCGTATTGAAGCCGAAAGCGACGTTGCCGAAACCGAGAAACTCGGGGGCGGAGCCCATGTAGCTCTGAAACGCCGCTCCGGTGATCGAGGTCTTGAACACGGGAGTCCAAAGATGTTCGTAGGATCCCATCAATGACTGACCGGAACTCCTCTGGATCGTTCCAGTCGAGCTGCTCACATAGTCGATCGACATATACGGCATGCCGAGGTACGACAGCGCGCCTTGAGTGGCGGTCGCCGATAGCATGGCCTTGCCGTACATTTCGCCGCCAAGGGGACCGATGAGCCCGCTCCACTTCCAACGATATTCGCCGGCGAGCTGCGCAGCCCAGCCCCACGTGGAGTATTTCGGCATGAAGGAATTGTATGCGTTGGCGGATACATCCCTGATTTCGTGCATCGCTCCCGACGCGTGGATGACGAAGGCGGGGGCGCCGACGCGTAATTGCGCGACAAAGTCCGGGTATCCCATGCCCGTCGGATATCTCGACAGAACGCCGTCCGGATAACGCCTCAGCGTCGGATCTTCAGCCGATACGCTGATCGAGGCGCCCAAGCGCGGCAGGAGACCTGGGAGAACGTTGATATTTTCTATTCTGTGAGTGTACGAAACCGCCGGCGTCGTCATGTAGGACGCGTAGCCCGGCATGAAGGTGTAGCCGGTACGGCTGAAACTGAACAGCGACGGCTGGAGTCCGACGCGCAGCCCGCCCCATTGAACCCAGGCCTGATCGAACGCGCCCCTCCAGTAGTTTCCGTAAAGTTGATTCAGCGTGATGCGCGTTTCGCCTTCATAATTTTTTACCGTCCTGGCGAACAATCCGGCGTTGATGAACACGGAGATCGTTCCGTAATCCGTGTTCCGGAACGCCAGAAAATTCACCATGCTGTAGGTGCCGGTATAAGCGCCGGACGTTGTCTTGCTGACGAGCGGGTTCTTCCAATAGTACAACATCGGAACGGCGGCGCTCAATCCGAGACCGTTCCATCCGTATCGATAGGCAGGAAGGCGCTGCGTCGTGAACGCTATGTCTTCGGTCGCAAAGTCCTTGCCCAGGAAACCGGTAAAGGATCCGTGGACCGCGCCGCAAAAGCCGATATAGGGAATTTGAAAAAATTGGGTATTGCCGTTCAGATTGCACGGCCCCGTCATTTTGAACGCTGGCCGCGGCGCCGCTTTTGCTACCGGCTGATTGGCAGGACGCTTCTCTTTCACTCGCGTTTTTGACGCGGCGTTGAGTTCTTGGATGGCGCGCTCAGCTTCCAGAATCGAAGCGTCGACGCCCTTATCGAAGCTTGCCGGCTGTGCGAGCGCAGTCGACGCGCCGGCCATTCCGGCGGCGCAGGCGAACGACACGACGATTTTTGTTCGCTTTTTCACGTAGCCCTGTCCGTTGGACATCAAGTCAAAGGTTCGTCGTTAGTGCATTCGTCCAAAGCTGTTCGTCGCCGTCAGACCTGGCGGCGTCCAGATCGCCAGACTCATGCTGTCCGTGGCGAACAGAGAGAGATAGCCTTCTGACGTTTGATAGGACTGGTAGATCGGGCCGTCGGTCGGCACCAGCACGCGAGGCGCCGAACCATTTCCGACATGGGAGTTTTGCGCGACCGCGGCGACGTTCGTGCCGCCCATTTGCGTGATCTGCGAACTATTCTCCACGCCGTTCTGGGTCACGGAGGCGAAATTCTGTGCGCCATAACGCGGACCGTCGCCGCGAACGCTCGCGCCGCCGTTAGACACTCCCGTGGAGTCGCCGATCTGCTGCATCTGCGAATAGTTGTTGAGTCCGTTCTGGTTGATCACCGCTTGGTTCGCCTGATTGGAATCCTGAACTCCGTAATAGACGTTCACGAAGCCTGATTGCGAGAGGTCGATGGACGACTGCGATCCGCCGGTGAACCCATATGCGAAATTGAAAGGCGCGCTTTGCGTCGCCATCTGCGCAAAGGCGCAATTCATGACGCTTAGGAGGAAGATTGCGGCTAGAAGCGAAGTTCGCGACATCGTCTATTCCCAGCTTTCGAAAAATGACGACCAAGCGCGCGGCGGCGCTCTCTCAAAGATAAAGCGCTCGGAGCTAACGCCTGAAAAAAACCGGCTGCCGACAGTCGAAGCGATAGGGACGATTGTCGCTGCCCGGAACCGGCTCCAAGACCCAGATGTCGTCTCTGAGATAATCCTGGGCTTCCGTCTGCGCCAAATAGCCGCCGAGACATGCCGGCGAACTGTCCTCAGCCACAACCGCTACGGATCGTCTCTGCCTGTGGCTCTTGGCTGCGTCGGCGGGCGACGCAAATGCGGAGAGACTGAAGAGAACGACGAGGGCGGCTTGCAGGATTGGCTTCATTGGATTGATCCTTTGAATATATGCTGCACGCCGCCCTCGATGTTAGCGAGGCTCGCTAAGATCAGGGAGCGCCGTTGCCGATGTCGTTGTGGTTCGCGGTGACCGCGACGCCGGCGAGCGCGATAGCATTGTCCTGGATATCGATCGGGTTGAAGGAGTCTTCGAGCCGCAGGCCGCCAGCGACGCCGCCGCGATCGGCGACATTGATGTTGGTGTCGACTTCGATCTTCGACACCGAGGTGTTGTCGATGCTGGTGTTGTTGGAGCCGATGGTGATCATGAAGGCCTGGCCGTTGCCGCCATTGGCGTCGATGCCATTGCCGATGCCGTCCTGGCTGGAGGCGGCGACAGTGGTCGAACGCTGCGACGACAGATTGGCCTGAACCGTGCCGACAGTCGCGGTCGAGGAGGTGGTGCTGTCGCCGGTGCCGACGCCCACGTTAATCGGAACGATCGGGGTCGCGGACGCGTCCTGCAGCGCCGTGCCATTGGCAGAGAGCGCGACCGGGATGGCAAGGCCGCCGGCGAGGCCGCCCTGATTGGCCTCATTGCCGGACAGCGCAACCGGAATGCTGACCGCGACGACGTTGACGTCGCCCGCGTCGCCGCCGTTGCCGGAGTCGACGATGCTGCCGACGCTGAAGGCATGCGTGTCCATGTTGAAGACAGCGCCGGTCTGGCTGAACGCGGTGGGCTGAAGTTCGATGCCGCCGCCGACGGCGACGTTCTGGTTGACGACGCCAACGTTGTTGAGGCCGAGGTTGGTGACGCTGCCGACGTTCACGCCCTGCGAGACGGAGGTGTTGATGCCGACGTTGGCGCCGATCGGGTCAGCGAAAGCGGGGGTAGCGAGCACGGCGGCGATGGCCACAAGCGAGAGCTTCTTCATGGGGAGGATCCTTCTAGAGATTTTTTCTAATCAGACGACCAGCGCGCCAGTCATCGTGGCGCAGAGTTGTCGAAGAGCGGTCGATCCGTCCAGCCGCTAAATATCCCGATAACCACTTTTAGTAATAACTGTGGCGAAAGTGCAACATCATGATGCAACGCAATGTATAATGGCTAACACAACGAATTTCCATCGAAATTTGCAGTTTATCGAGGAAAAAACATGGCCCTTCTAGCCTATGTGGATAACCTCGGCGATGAGAGGTTAACGTCGTTGGTGAAGTGCAAATGAGAATTAGGGAACGATTCTGAATTATGAACTTTAGATGAATGTGTAAGGCGCCTTCTTGTATTCGATCGAAGTTCAATGATAGCTAATAAGCTGAGCGCTCGACCCGGAAAATGGGGAAAAAGCATGAAATGTCGTAGGGTTAACCTTGTTTCAGCGGTGTTTGTCTCATTGGCGGTCCTAAGTCCGACTTCGCTTGTGGCTCAAGGAGATATGGGTCCGATCGGGACCGTGGTCTTGGAGAACATGGTGCAGGAGCAAAATCCGCCTGGGAATGGCTATGAGACATTCAGACCACGGCCGTCTTACAGATACGGAAGCTGCAAGACCCACAAGATGCATAGTTGCCGGCGCGGAATTCGCTCGAGCAAAGCTCATTAGCGCTCCTGTTGGGGCGAGATGCGTAGTTTTACATGCGAGTTATTTTGCTAAACAGCCGCCCGATCTCGCCCTGCGCGTCCGGCATGGGCGCTGTCTATAAAGACGTTTTTCAGGACGACGATGTGCGAGCTGAACATCGCCAAAGGCTTCGCTGAGTTGTCGAAATGTCGCGCAAGCATGCGCGCCAACATTGGTACGGACCTAATTCTTGGCGCACGCGCCAGCGGCCAAGCCTTGAACCCCGCAATTCTGCGTCTTCAACGTGCTCCGCGTGCGCGTTCTGGGATGACCACGCCGGCGAGCAAGCCCGCTCCTGTTCCAAGCCCGCTCCTGTTCAATGGATCGGCTTGCGCGGGGCGCCTCGGCGCCGGCGATTCGCGCCCCGCACTTTTACTGAGACGCGCCAATCATGACTTCGGCCATAGAAATTGCGATAGGCCAGGAATCGAATCAGTCATGCTTTGCAGCTTGTCTCTGCCGATAACCTGCTCCGCGCCGCCGAAGGTCTCTCTGGCCAGCTTCTGAAGCTGGTCGGGAGAGAGACCCAGGCTCGTCAATCGAGCCGTCAGCGCAAGGACGTCGCCCTTCGCGCCGCCCACCAGGCCGCCGACCCCTCCGAGCACGCCGCCGAGCAGACCCCGCAGCGGCGCCGACGCAGCGTCCCTGATCGCTGCTTCAGCGCCGAAATTTTCTCGATCAGCTCGTCGGCAGGGCCATTCGGATGGCGCTTCTGGAGGAAGCCAAACGTGACCGACGGCGAGTCTCGCGACCGCGGGCGCGATGCCGACTGACGCCGCGATATGCGCGACCCATTCGTCCATATTCGGCCCTCGAAATTCTCGGTCTGATTGCGATGCCGGCGATGATGTTGGTGAGCGCGCTGGGGCTCGAACCCAGGACCCCCTGATTAAAAGTCAGGTGCTCTACCGACTGAGCTACGCGCTCGCTCCAGAGGCGGCGGGCGGCGCCGCCGAAGTCGACTGAGCGGGTCGGTCCGTTCGGCCGTGCGGGTCGTCTGTCCCGCGCCTCGCGATCAACTACCGGCGGGCGGCGGGCCGGTCAACCCCCGGAGGACCGCGCCCCTCTCACGCGGTCACCTTGGCGAAAAGCACCAGCAGGCCGAAGAGGACAGCCGAGACGACCGTCGTGATCCCCGCTTTTTTCAACAGATCTGGCGAGGCGGGGGCGCCAGGGTCGGCGCCCTCGGGAAGATCTTCTTCGGCCTCTTCGGAAGAGCGCACGCCGAGCGGCAGCACGGCGAACAGCACGATCCACCAGATGGTCAGGTAGATCGCGGCCGCCAACGGCCATGAAAAGGGCATGCGCCTTAAGCCTGCTCAAGTTCGATCAAGGCGCCGCAGAAGTCCTTGGGATGCAAAAACAGCACGGGCTTGCCATGCGCGCCGATCCTTGGCTCTCCATCGCCCAACACGCGCGCGCCCGAGGCCTTAAGCTGCTCGCGCGCCGCGATAATGTCTTCGACCTCGTAGCAGATGTGGTGGATGCCGCCCGCTGGATTTTTTGCTACGAAGCCGGCGATCGGCGAGTTTTCGCCATAAGGCTCGAGCAGCTCGATCTTGGTGTTCGGCAATTCGACGAAAACGACCGTTACGCCGTGCTCAGCGACGCGTTCTGGCGCCGAGACCTTCGCCCCAAGGGCGTCGCGGTAGATGGCGGAGGCCTTTTCGACGCTATCGACAGCGATAGCGACATGGTTCAGACGGCCGATCATTTTCACCTTCCGGAAGAATGCTGTGCAGCGCCAATAAGCGCTGACGCGGGCAATTTCAACCGGCGGGGCGCGCCTCGGCCTGCTGCGGGCGGCCAAATCCGTCGATCGCGCCACGCAAGGCGACGAAGCGCGGATCGACGCGTGCGAAGGAACTCCAGGGACAGCCTTCGGAAAGGCCTCGCCTAATCGATTCGAGCGCCTCGGCGCGCTTGCCAAGAGCGAAAAACGCCGCGCCGAGAAAGCAGGGCGGCGCATAGAGCTCGGCGTCTTCAATGAGCCTGCCGATGAGCGCTTGCGCTTCCTCGGCGCGGCCGGCGCGGGCGAGCGCATAGGCGAGCACGGTCAATTGGAAGGGATCGTCCGGACTCGAGGCGACGGCGCGGCGCGCCGTGCTCACCGCCTGTTCGTGAACGCCCTGAAGGCTGTAGGCGATGGACGTCACGAGATGCAGAGTCGCCGCGTCGGGCCTTAAATCGAGCCCGTCGCGCGCATAGCGGCGCGCCCGCTCGAGGTCGCCGGCGCAGAGAATGAGCCATGCGCGCACCGACAGCAGCGCCTGATCGTGCGGCGAGTTGACGAGGCCCTCTTCGCAATCGGCGAGGCCCTCGTCGAGACGATCGGCCGCCGCGAGCAGCCAACTGCGGTAGACGCGCGCCTTGCCGTAGAGCGGGTCATCGGCGACCGCCTGATCGAGGAGCGCGAGGCCCTCGGAAAGCTTGCCCCTCAGCGCGCCGCGGGCCCAGCCGAGAACGGCCAGCGCCGGCGTATGATCGCGCAGGACGCCGAGCGCCCGGCCAGCGAAGTCCTCGATCATCGCCGCCGCCTGGGCGGGACGCAGAAACCCGCGCACGACTCGGCCCGCGGCGATGTCGGCGGCGAGCGACCAGACCGCGGGGTTGCCGGGTTCGATCTGGGCGGCGGACGCAATCGCTTCCTGCGCACGGGCGAAGCCCTCTCGCGTGCGGTCGCCGGCAAGCTCATAGGCGGTCTGCCAGAGATCGAGAATATGCGGCTCGCTCAACGGCGCGAGACGGAGCGTTTGCGCCGCGCCCTCGTCGATGGTTTCGACCGTTCCGCGGAGCAACAGCCCACGGCCATAGGCGGTGGCGATCAGCTCCTCGCCGCCGGCCTCGCGCAGCGGCTTTCGCAAAAGATAGGCGCAGCGGTCGATCGAATCGTCGGAAGCGGCGCGATCCGGCCACAGGCGCGCGGCGATTTCGGCCTTGGTGAGCAGGACGCCAGGCGACTCCAGAAGCATTTCAAGGAGTTGACGCGCCTGTGGGCCCAGATGAATGCGCTTGCCGTCGCGCTGCAGTCCACCCTGCGCGCTGTAATTAAATCCTGAAAATCGCTTAACTAATCCGCCCATAGCAGCCCCCAACCTGCCGCGATGATGGCAAGACAGCGCGGCTTCGGCAAGAGGCAGAATAGGGTTAAGTCTTCAAAATTGCGTAGTTTTTTGAAAATCAGACCCTTCCGAGGGACTGCCTAAAATAAAAAACGCCGGACGTACCTCCGGCCCGGCGTTTGAGCCTTCCTTAGTACGCAGCACGCTCGGAAGGCTCGGCGCAGTCTATGCGCGTCCAGATTGACGGCCGCATGACGCTGCGCCGCACGCTCTAACCGCCGCGCACGCTCTGGTCATCCTTTCCCCAAACGAACAGCACGAGAGCGAGAACGCCAGCGGCCGCAAACAGAACGTAAGGCATCCGCGCGAGCAGCGGCCGGCCGCCGACGGTGAAGGGGAACCGCGACACCCAGTGCTCGCCGTTAGGACCGTCCGCCGTGACAATCCCGACGAATTGGCCGGTCTCGTTGAAGACATGCTCAAAGTTCAGCGTGCCGGCCGGATAGACCTTTGGCGGCAGGTAGGCCACGGTGACGGCGTCGAGGCGCTCCTGCGGCTCCTTGTCGCCGATGTCGCGGATGATGCGAAAGTCGGTCGACATCTCCCGCAACTCGTCCTGAGCATAATCGAGGACGAAAATCGTCGCGCCAAGCGTGGGAATGTCCTCACAGAACCTGTTGCGCGACGCCGCAGGCTGATAGCCGGAGAAATACATGAAATCCGGGCCGATTTTCAGCATGCAGGCGTTCTGCTGGCGCTGCATCGCGCCATGAGCGAAAGCGAACGATAGAGGCGCGCAGACGAGCGCCGCCATCATCAGCAACCAAATAGGACTAAGCGGCTTCGACATGCCGTCCTCCCTGTTCAAATGCTGGACGACGCTGCTCTGAAACTCAGCTTGCGCGTCATCCGTTCGTCTAATAGCGGTTCCGTGCGTCGCCCACGCGCGTGCGATAGGCTGTCCAAGGAAAGAACCCGGCAGGAACGAAAAAGATGCGCCCTGTATCGAAATTCCTCATTATCGCGCTGCTTCCGCTCGCGGGCGGCTGGGCGCGGGCGGCGGATCTCAACGACTATCCGACCTCCGCGCGCGCCGATTACGTCTTCGGCTGCATGAAGGCGAACGGCGACACGCGCCTCTCTTTGGATCAGTGCTCCTGCTCCATAGACGTCATCGCGACCATTCTGTCTTATGAGCGGTATGTCACAGCCGAGACCGTCGCGAGCGTCAATCAGCAGGCGGGGCAGGTCGGCGCGCTGATGCGCAATACGGATGCGGCGCGCGACGCGCTCCAGGAATTACGCCGCGCCCAGGCTGAGGCGCAGGTGCGGTGTTTTTAGAGGCCAATCGATGCAAGAGCTGGAGAACCCATGCTTATTCTCATTCTCGGAATCGTGATTTTTCTCGGGGTCCATACGCTTACGGCGTTTCGCGAGACGCGCACCAGCCTGATCGAGCGTTATGGCCTTCGAACCTATAAAACCGCCTACGGGATCGTCGCCGCCATCGGTCTCGGGCTCATCGTCTATGGCTTCATTCGTTATCGCGCCGAGGGAATGATTTATGTCTGGACGCCGCCGTCATGGGGACGCCATCTCGCCATGCCGCTCGTCTGGTTCGCTTTCGTCGCGATCGCGAGCCGTCGCGCGCCGCCTGGCCGCATTCGCGGCGCGCTGCGCCATCCGACTCTCGTCGCGATAAAGAGCTGGGCGCTCGCGCATCTTCTCGTCAATGGCGATCTCGGCGGCATGATCCTGTTCGGGTCTTTTCTCGCCTGGGGCGTCTTCGACCGCATCGCGGTCAAGAAGCGCGGGGACGGGGGCGCGCCGCGGATAACGCAGTTCACGCGCGGCGACGCGATCGCGCTCGGCGCCGGAACGGCGCTGTTCCTCATCGTGCTCTATCTGCACCCCTGGCTGTTCGGCGTTTCGGTGCTGCCGGCGTGAGCAACGCTCGACTTCATCCTATGACGGCGCCGATTCGTCTTCGCTTGGCGCCGCCGTCTCCAGGCTTCGGCCCTGCCAGGGCCAGCGGCCTTCGAGCTCCGCCTCCATCGTAAAGCTCATCCCCGTGCGGATCATCACGATCAGGCCGAGCACGAAGACATTCTCGAGGCTTGGATGTTCGACGGAGACGGTCCGGATGATGTCGCCGCCGACGAGGAACTCCAACCCGAGCAGGATCGAGCGGCCGACATTCTTTCGGTAGCCGCGATAGGTGAGGGGATGCGCTCTCCAGGGCGTTAGAAAAGCGAGCGTCGACAGGACCGCGCCAATGACGATGATCAGCACGCCGACGACGTCGAGCGCCAGACCGGCGAAGTTGATGATCTCGTGGATGCTGGCGAGATAGGACACTAGCGCTTCGCTTTCATGCGCCGGCGCCCACGAGCCGCGACAACGCCTTGGCGTGGCCGATGAGCGGCAGCAGCGCGGCGAGCTCCGGCCCGCTCTCGGCGCCGGTCAGCGCCAGCCGCAGCGGATGAAAGAGCGCCTTGCCCTTCCTTCCGGTCGCCGTCTTGATGTCGCTCGTCCAGGCCGCCCATGTGGTCTCGTCCCATGGCTCCGACGGTAAAAGCTGCGCCGCGTCTTTCAGGAATGACTCGTCCTCGCGGACTGGCTCGATCTCCGCATCCACGACGCGCCACCATGTCAGAATATCGTCGAAACGCGCAAGATTGCCGCGCGCCGCGCGCCATAACGGCTCCGCCTTGCGACCCACGATCGTCAGGGCTTCGAGCCGCTCGCGCACGTCATCATATTCGTAAAGCGCGAGAGTGCGATGCGTCAGAGTTTCTAGATCGGCGGGGTCGAAACGCGCCGGATTGCGCGAGACATGCGAGAGATTGAACCTCTGTGCGAGTTCGCCGAGCGAGCGCACGGCGTGGACATTGTCGGAGGAGCCGGTCAGCGTCGCCAGCGCGGCGACGGCGAGGGGCTCGTAGCCATCTTCGCGCAGCGAGGCGATGGAGAGCGATCCGGTTCGCTTCGACAGAGCCTCGCCGCCGGCGCCGATGAGCAGATTGTGGTGTGCGAAAATCGGCGCGGGCGCATGCGGCGCGAGCGCTCGGATGAGCTGCAACTGCACGGCCGTATTGGTGACATGGTCTTCGCCGCGAATAACATGGGTGATCCCCATATCGATGTCGTCGACGACCGAGGGCAGCGTGTAAAGAAAACTGCCGTCCTCGCGGATCAGAACCGGGTCCGACAGCGCCGAACAGTCGATATGCGCCGGACCGCGCACCAGATCATTCCATTCGGCGACGCCCGGCTCGAGCATGAATCGCCAGTGCGGCTGCCGGCCCTCGGCTTCGAGCGCGGCGCGATCAGACGCGGAGAGGCGCAGCGCGGCGCGATCGTAAACTGGCGGCAGCCCGCGCGCCTGCTGCATTTTGCGGCGCTTGTCCAACTCTTCCTGGGTTTCATAGCAAGGGTAGAGGCGCCCGGATCGTCGCAGGCGATCGGCGGCGGCCTCATAGAGCGCGACGCGCTCGGATTGGCGGAAAACCTCATGTGGAACGACGCCCAGCCAGGCGAGATCAATCTCGATTCCACGCGCGAATTCCTCGCTGGATCTAGCAAAATCAGTGTCATCGAACCGTAGCGCGAATCGTCCAAGGTTGGCGGCGGCGAACAGAAAATTGAATAGCGCGACGCGCGCGTTGCCGATGTGAATGCGGCCGGTCGGCGAAGGCGCGAAACGAACGATCGGAGAGGTCATGAGGAAGCTTCGTCAGGAGTTTCAACAGGGAATTCGGCAGCAGAGCTTCCAGCAGGGATTTTCAACAGCCGCGCGTCGGGAGAAGATTCTCGTCCCACCATCCTTTTGCCAAGACCCCGCGTCTTTGTCAGGCGGAATTTCAAATTGGCCGCGCCCCGGCGTCGCGCGCCGGAAGCCGAGCCACTCCGCTGGCGTTCGGCGTTCCGATTCTCTGCGTTACGACTCTTAAGAAAAAGCGCCGTTCATGATCCTGGCCTATATCTGCGCCGGCTGGTGCGCCGTCATTCTCATCCTCAATTTCACAAGCGTGGCCCTGATGTCCCGAAAATGTCGGGCGCGGGCGCGGACTCTGCCTCCCCCGGACAATGCGCCGCCGGTGAGCATCGTGCGGCCCTTGCGCGGGCTGGAGCCCTTCAGCGAGGAGACGCTCGGCGCAACCTTCAACCTCGACTACCCCGACTATGAGATCGTCTTCTGCGTGCAGTCGCCGAGCGATCCGGTCATTCCGCTCGTCGAGCGGCTGATCGCGGCGCATCCCCAGCGCGAGGCGCGGCTGCTCGTCGGCGACGATTACGTCAGCGCCAATCCCAAGCTCAACAACTGCGTCAAAGGCTGGGATGCGGCGCGCCATCATCACGTGATCCTCGCAGATTCCAACGCGCTGCCGCCCCGCGACTATATCCAGACGATGCTCGCCGCGTTCCGCGACAATACGGCGATGAGCGTCTCGATGCCGATCGGCTCGCGGCCGAAAGGCTTCTGGGCGATGGTCGAATGCGCGATTCTCAATACATTCCAGGCGCGCTGGCAATATGGCGCCGAGGCGATCGGGGCCGCCTTCGCTCAGGGCAAGAACATGATGTGGCGGCGCGACGTGCTCGACAGAGCTGGCGGCATTCGTGCGCTGGCGAGCGAAATCGCCGAGGACGCCGCCTCGACCAAGGTCATCCGCGCTCAAGGCATGGATGTGCGTCTCGTCGACATGCCGTTCGAACAGCCGCTCGGCCAACGCACCGCCCGTGAAGTCTATTCACGGCATGTGCGCTGGGCGCGGCTGCGGCGCGCCACCTTCCCCGCGCATTACGCCCCCGAATTCATGAACGGCAGTTTTGCGGCGATCGTGTTCGGCGCCTACGCCGCCGTTCAGCTCGACGGCGGGATCTCCACGGTTGCGCTGGTCACGACGCTCATCGTCTTTTCGCTGCACGGCGGCGAGATCTGGCTGGCGCGCGTCTGCGGCTTCCCGCTCGACTGGCGCACGCCCTTCGCGCTCATCGTGCGCGACCTCATGCTGCCGGTGATGTTCATCGACGCGCTGCTCTATGACGATTTCGTCTGGCACGGCGCCGAGATGACGGTGCGCGAGGCGGAAGAGACGACGGGCTAGCCCAGCCCGCGGCGTCTTGCCTCACTCCGCCGCGTGCTGCTCCTGCACGCCGCGGGCGACGCGCTCCGCCTTCAATAGCTCGGCCACCAGGAACGCGACTTCGATCGCCTGTTCGGCGTTGAGGCGCGGATCGCAATAGGTGTGATAGCGGTCGCGCAGATCGCTCTCCGAAATCGCCCGCGCGCCGCCCATGCATTCGGTGACGTCCTTGCCGGTCATCTCGAGATGGATGCCGCCGGCGTAGGATCCTTCCGCCTGATGAACGGCGAAGAAGTTGCGGATTTCCGACATGATTCGATCGAACGGCCGCGTCTTGTAGCCTCCGGCGCTGACCGTGTTGCCATGCATCGGATCGCAGGACCAGACGATCTTGCGGCCTTCGCGCGTCACCGCCCGCACCAGCGCAGGCAGCGCATCATCGATCTTGTCCGCGCCGAAGCGGCAGATCAGCGTCAGTCTGCCGGGCTCGTTCTCGGGATCGAGCGCGTCGATGAGGCGCAGCAGCGCGTCGGGCTTCAAGCTCGGACCGCATTTCAGCCCAAGCGGGTTTTTGACGCCGCGGACGAATTCGATATGGGCGCCGTCTTCCTGACGGGTGCGGTCGCCGACCCACAGCATATGGCCGGAGGTCGCGTAATAGTCGCCCGTCGTCGAGTCGATGCGGGTCAGCGCCTGTTCATAGCAGAGCAGCAGCGCCTCATGCGACGTGTAGAAGTCGGTGCCGCGCAATTCCGGATGATGCTCAGGATCGAGACCGATCGCGCGCATGAAGCTTAAGGTCTCGGTGATCTGATCGGCGAGCTTCTGGTAGCGCTCGGACTGCGGGCTGCTTTTGACGAAGCCCAGCATCCAGCGATGGACGTTTTCGAGATTGGCGAAGCCGCCCGCCGCAAAGGCGCGGATGAGGTTCAGCGTCGCCGCGGATTGCCGATAGGCGAGCAGCTGGCGCTGCGGATCGGGTTCGCGCGCCTGCGGATTGAACGCGAGGTCGTTGATGATGTCGCCGCGATAGCTCGGCAACTCGAGCTCGCCCTGCTTTTCGAGCGGCGAGGAGCGCGGCTTGGCGAACTGGCCGGCGATGCGCCCGACCTTCACCACCGGCGACGCGGCGGCGTAGGTCAGCACGACGGCCATCTGCAGGAAAACGCGGAAAAAGTCGCGGATATTGTCCGCCGAATGTTCCGAGAAACTCTCGGCGCAGTCCCCGCCCTGCAGCAGGAACGCCTTGCCGGCGGCGACTTCGGCCAGGTGGCGCTTCAGGTTGCGCGCTTCTCCGGCGAAAACGAGCGGCGGAAAGCCGGCGAGCTGGCGCTCGACATCGGCGAGCGCCGTCTGGTCCCGATAGACCGGCGTCTGCTCGATCGGTAGATTTCTCCAGCTGCCCGGCGACCAACGTTCCACTTCGCAAAACTCCGCAAAATCAGGCCCGATAGGCGCTGGGGTCGTTCTCGCAGCGACGCCAGCGGCGCTTATAGTGGATTATTGCCTCTAATGCGACCCTTCGCTTGGCCGCCGCGATTTGGCGAAGCCGGGGGCGACCGCTATAAAGCCGGGGCGCGAGCGCGGCCGAGAGCGAGGGGCGAACCGGGGCGATGCCGTTCATTCTATCGCAATTCCTCGAGGCCTCCCGCTGGCTCGGCGCGCTTGTCGTGCTGGCGGTCCACACGAACAACATGTTCACCAACCAGGCGGACATCATGAGCGCGCCGCATGGGCCGTTCGCCTATGTCTGGTGGTTCTACTCGGCCTTCGAGCTGGGGCATCAGGCGGTGCTCGCCTTCTTCGTGATGTCGGGCTATCTCGTCGGCGGCGCGGTGCTAGCGCATATGCGCAAGAACCAAGGCTTCCTGCGCGAATATTTCATTCATCGCGTGTCGCGAATCTATCTCGTCGTGGGGCCTGCCGTCGCGCTCACGCTCGTTCTCGATTCGCTCGGCAGATGGCTGTTCGCCAGCAGCGGCGTCTATGAATGGCCGCTGTTCAAAGGCCATTTCTCCCCGGTTCTGTTTCTTGCAAGTTTTCTCAATCTGCAAGGCATCGCCTTCGACTATTTCGGCACCAACGGGCCCTTGTGGTCGCTCGCCTGCGAGTTCTGGTACTACGTGACCTTTCCATTGCTGCTGCTGCCCTTCGCGCGCAATTACCCGCTGGCGCTGCGCTTTTTGGGTTTCGCGCTGGGCGCGGCGCTCTTCCTGGCGCTCTCGACGCCGCCGAGCTGGTTCAAATTCGGCTATATTCTCTGGGCGGGCGGCGCCTTCGCCACGCTGCTTGCCCGGCCGATCATCCGCTCGCGCTGGCAGGCGCTCATCCTCTACGCCGCCGTCGTCGCGGTCATCCGGCTCGTCGTTCGCGGCCATCTTATCGAGGCCCATCCCTGGCTCGCCGATGCTGGCGATCTTCTCGCGTCGGGCCTGTTCATCAATGTCCTGCTCGCCTTCCGCTATGGGCCGGCCGAAGGCTTTTCGTTGCTGCGTCCGAAGTTCCATAAGACGCTCGCCGATTTTTCCTTCTCGCTCTACAGCATCCATATGCCGATCCTGATCTTCGCGCGCGCGGCGGTCGGCAGCACTTTGGGGAATGACTGGGCGACCCAGCTCGCCACCCCGCAGAATTATGCTGTGGCCTTCTCGGTGATGGGCGTCGCCATCGTCGCCGGCTATTTCTTCTCCCGAGTCACCGAGGCGAAGACGGGCGCGGCGCGGCGCAAGCTTCGCGCCCTTCTCGACAGATGGGCGCCCGAGCCCGCCGCTCCGGCTCCGGCGCAGGAGGCGGCGCCGGCGCAGCCGCCGCGCCAGCGGATCGAAGCCTAAGCCTGCGGCCTGAGCAGCCGTGACGGCGCGCGCATCGTCACGAGTTCTTCCGCCATCGTCGGATGCACGGCCATCGTCGCGTCGAAATCGCTCTTCGTCGCGCCCATGCGCAGGGCGACGGCGACGAGCTGCGCCATTTCCCCCGCCTCGGGACCGAATATATGCGCGCCAAGCACGCGCCCGTTCGAGCCGTGGATGATCAGCTTCATATAAACGCGTTCGCCGCGTCCAGAGAGCGTCGCGCGCATGGGGCGAAACTGCGTCTCATAAATATCGATCGCGCCATGCTGCGCGAGCGCCTCGGCCTCGGTCAGACCAACCGTTCCGATTTCGGGCGTGGTGAAGACGGCGCTTGGCGTGCATGCGTAATCGACCGCCGTCGGCGTCGCGCCGAAGACGCTGTCGGCGAAGGCTTGCCCTTCGCGAATGGCGACAGGCGTTAGATTGATCCGATCGGTGACGTCGCCGACGGCGTAGACGGATTCAAGGTTCGTGCGGGAATTCTCATCGACCGCAACCGCGCCATTTTCGCGTAAGACCACGCCTGCGGCCTCGAGCCCCATGTCTTTCGTCATCGGCCTGCGGCCGGTCGCAATGAGCAGGCAGTCGACCTCAAGCGGCGCGCCGTCGCTCATCTCGACCGTCAGAACGTCGGCGTTTTTCGTAATGCGCGTCGGCAGGACGCCGGCCCGATGTTCGACCCCAGCCGTCTTGAGCGCCTCGCAGAGGCGCGAACGCAGATCGTCGTCGAAGCCGCGCAGCGGCAGATCGGCGCGATAGGCGAGATGCACCTTGGCGCCGAGCCGCGCGAAGACGCTGGCGAATTCGACGGCGATATATCCCGCTCCAACGATCAACAGCCTTTGCGGAAACTTCGGCAGATCGAAAATCTCGTTCGAGGATATGCCGAATTCGATGCCTGGAATGTGGGGGGCGAGCACCGGCGCGCCGCCGGTGGCGATGAGAATGTAGCGGGCGCGGGCGGAGCGGCCGTTGGAAAAACGCACGCCGTTTGGATCGGTGAGCGTCGCGCGCGCGCGGATGAGCTCGACGCCGGAACTCGCGAGCGTTTCGGCGTAAAGGTCTGAAAGGCGCGTGATCTCCTTTTCCTTTGCGGCGACGAGGGCCGGCCAATCAAAAGACACATCGCCGACGCGCCAGCCGAATCCGGCGGCGTCCTGGAAATCATCGTGGAAACGGCTCGCCAGCACGTAAAGCTTTTTGGGAACGCAGCCGCGTATGACGCAGGTGCCGCCGACGCGAAATTCCTCGGCGATCGCGACTTTCGCGCCATGGCTTGCGGCGACGCGCGCCGCACGGACGCCGCCGGATCCGGCGCCGACGACGATAAGGTCATAGTCGAAAGTCATAAGGGGTCGCCCGATATGTTTCCCAGGATGCGCACGCCTTCGGCGCCGGCGATGAAGATCGCCGTTGCGAGTCCGATGAACAGTCCGTGATCCACGACTCCGGGAATCGCCGAAAGCCGCGCAGCGAGAGCGTCTGGATCGTCAATGGCGCCGAATGCGCAATCGACGATGTAATGGCCGCCGTCGGTGATGAAGCGCTCGCCAGGCTCCGCTTCGCGCATCGTCAGTGGGCCGATGAGTCCCAGACCGCGTGCGACCCGTTCGATATGCAGCATGGTGGAGCGCGCGCCGAATCGATCGATTTCGACCGGCAGGGGGAAGGCGCCGAGCGTGCGCACCTCCTTCGTCGCGTCGGCGATGACGAACATCCGCGTCGAGGCGGCGGCGACGATTTTCTCGCGCAGCAGCGCCCCGCCGCCGCCTTTGATCAAGCGAAGCGCCGCGTCGAATTCGTCAGCGCCGTCGACGGTGAGATCGAGTTGCGGCGTCTCGTCGAGGGTGGAGAGCTGTATTCCGAGGCTTTCGGCCTGAGCGCGGGTGCGCTCGGAGGTCGGCACGCAAACGACCTCCAGCCCCTCTTTGACGCGGGCGCCGAGAAGATCGACGAAATGCGCCGCCGTCGATCCCGTGCCGAGCCCGAGCCGAATGCCATGGGTGACGGACTCGAGCGCCGCTTGCGCGGCGGCGCGCTTCATTGCCTCGGCGGAAAAAGCGCTCATGCGGACATTCGCTTCGCTTCGTCGCTCGCTCATTTGGCCGGCGGCGTGCAGACCACCGATGTCTCGTTCAGCACGAAGCAGATCGACATCATGCCGGAACGCAGATCGACGCGGAATACGCCGCCTTCGCCGGTGTGGCGCGAAGCGACCAGCGCATATTCGCTGAAAACGCCGGCGCGCGCGCCTTCGCCAGGCGGATAGCACAGCGTCACGCCGATCGCTGCGCCTTCCTTCAGGCCATATTGGCAGGCGCCGACCTCGCCATTGGAACGGTCCAGGCGAAACACGCGATTGAGATCCGTCTGCGGCGCCGCCAGAAATTCGTAATTTCCGGCCGCCGCCATCGACGCTCCGGAAAGGGCGAAGACAAGCGCGCCGGCCGTCAAAGCTGCACGTCGACGCGTATGGAAATGGCGCGTTCCACGCATTTTTGCGCTCCCTGTCGCGAATCGGTCGGCGCAGTCTACACGCAGAGCCCTCGCCTGCGGAGGCGACAAAATTCGCCTATCGGATCAACGGCGCTTGATCCCGGGGGGCGGCGCGGCTACCCCCTGGGCTATGACAGCCCGCTTCCCTGTTCTCGTTTTCGATCTCGACGGCACATTGGCCGACACAGCGTATGATCTCATCGGCACGCTCAATGTGCTGCTCATGCGCGAGGGATTGACGCCGCTCGCGCTCGAGGCCGGACGGCCGCTTGTCGGCGCCGGCGCGCGGGCGCTGATCGAGCGCGGCTTCGCCCATCAGGGCGCGGCGCTCGATCCGGCGCGCGCCGAGGGGCTGGTGCGTGACTTCCTGGTTTATTACGAGGCGCACATCGCGGACGAAAGCAGGCTGTTCCCCGGCGCCCTCGCGGCGCTCGATCGGTTCAAGGCGGCCGGCTTTCGCCTCGCCGTCTGCACCAATAAGCCTGAAGAACTGGCGCGGCTGCTGTTGCAAAAGCTTGCGGCGGCGGACCGTTTCGCGGCTATCTGCGGCCGCGGCAGCTTTCCGATGCACAAGCCCGATCCGCGCACGCTGTGGTTGACGGTCGAGGCGGCGGACGGCGACCCAAGGCGCGCGGTGATGGTCGGGGATTCCAAGACCGATATCGACACCGCCCGCGCCGCCGGAACGCCTTCGGTGGCGGTGGATTTCGGCTATACCGACACGCCGGTCGCGGCGCTTTCGCCCGATCGCGTGATTTCGCATTTCGACGAGCTGTGGGACGCGGTCGCCTCGCTGGAAGAGGCGCTGTTCCAGCGCGCGATTGAGGCGTCCTGATCTTTTGAGCCCCGCTTCGCCGTCGAGGCCGGCGCCGCGCACGTTCCGGAAAGGTTCGCAATATGGAGAAAATGCATTTCACGCGGATGGACCAGGGCACCGACGAAGATTTTCAGATCCTCAAACAGGTTCACGAGCACACGCTCAAGGAACTGCCGGACCGGCTCTTTGGACTGCTGGGCGATCTTGGCAAGGACACCGCCTATAACATCACGCGCCGCGATCACTGTCTGCAATCGGCGACGCGCGCGCTGCGCGACGGCAAGGACGAAGAATATGTGGTCGTCGCGCTGCTGCATGACGCGTGCGAAACGCTTGGACCTTTCAACCACGGCGAGGTGATCGCCGCGATCCTGAGGCCCTTCATCAGCCGCGACAATTACTGGATGCTGGCGCAGCACGGCCTGTTCCAGACCTATTTCTACGCCGCCCACCTTGGCCTCGATCCGAACGCCCGCGACAAATTCCGGTCGGACCCGGCCTATGAGCAGACGATCGAGTTCTGCGCCAAATATGACGAAGTGTCGTTCGATCCCGCCTACAAAAACGAGCCGCTCGCGACCTTCGAGCCGATGGTGCGGCGCGTTCTCTCGAAGGATTGGACCCCGCCGTGAGGGGGCGGAGGCGCGGAACGCGGCGGCTCGGCCCAGGCTTGAGCCTCGGCGGAGGGCAAGGCGATCTCCGACGCGGAGGCGATCTCCGATCTTGACGGAGGGCGCCGGGCTCTCCTACAGGATGAGGATCGATCGCCGATGGCGACGGGCGGCTAGCTCAGCGGGAGAGCACTCCCTTCACACGGGAGGGGTCACAGGTTCAATCCCTGTGCCGCCCACCAATAAAATTCGGTAACTTACGAAAAGCACTGGCGAACACGCAAAAGCTGGGGACGCAGAGGGGACGTAAGCGGACCGATTTCGCGGCGTTCAAGCTCCCCGACCACGATTCCCTACCATCCATCCGACTCGGGAATTCTGATTCGGCTGAAACGAGGTATCGGCAAGAGCTAACCATCTTTACAAAGGTCCGAATATTTCGGGGTCGCCTTTTGGTGAATGTATGAGGATGCCTCAAAACCAAGGTTTTTCGTTTTTTACGTATGTATGATAGAAATCATCATCTGTTTTAGAAATGTAGATAATACCCTCAACGAAAGCAATAACCCAAATGACTATTGTAGGTAAACCGAAAAAGATCAAGCCAACAAGAGATACGAGAAGCATTATTGCTCCTTGTCTTGCGTAACCGAGGTAGAATTTGTGGACACCTGCGCCCCCCAAAAAAAATGCAAGCAAACTTGCGATTAATTTCGATTTTTCTGCCATAGCGCTTGGAACACGAAACACGTCCCGAGCACTACCATCCGATCCAAGAAAATCCAGTTCAGTTCCAGGGGCAAGAAATTCGGTGTCTCCGTGGAAGTCGCTCGTGTTGAAAGTAAAGCGGGATTCATCTTCTATAGAAATAACGCCTTCTTCACCATTCTTTGTGAAACCAAGAAAACGGCCTCGCATTGGAATCATCCTCGGACATTGTTTCCCGTTCATACCACGCGCAAGGGTTGAATAGAAATAGAAGCCGCCGGATCTCGGCGGCTCTTTGGTGTTTGCAGCGGTGTCGGCTACCGGCGACGCTGGCCGGACTTGTCGTCCCGTCGCCGCCTTCGAACCTCCCTCGTAAGGAGGGGGAGGCTCGCGAGTGGAACTCTTATTCGGTAGCCTTGTGAACGGCGTCCTTGGCGTTTTTGGCGACTTCCTTCGCCTTGGTCGCCGCGGCTTCCAGCGCATCGGCAATGGCGTCCTTGGCCTCTCCGAGCGCCGTCTGGCCCTTGCCCTTCATTTCCTGCAACACGCCCTCGCCTTCCAGCTCGGGAGAGTCGATCACCTTTCCGGCCGCCTGCTTCGCAGACCCTGTCGCTTCATTCAGGGCGCCTTTGAATTTATCGCTGGTCGAACTCATGAAAACTTCCTCCTTGTGAAGATCGCTACGTGACCATCGCCACGGTCAAGACAAATGAATAACCGTCGCGCTGCAGATATGTTCCGGTTTCGGGCCGATTTATTAGTCGGACGTCGATGCGACGATCGTGAGATCATTCGCCACATTTGAAAGCGCCAACGCCGGAACAGAGCGCCGAAGGGTCAACTCAATGCCTCACCTCTCCGGCGTAGCGTGCGAGATTGAGAGAGCCGCCGTCATCTCAAAGTGCGGCGCGTATCGTTACAGTCTCACGCGCAAATGGAGCGGCGCGCCGCTCTTGACCTTCGTCATGCTCAATCCGTCGACGGCCGACGCTAAAGAGGACGATCCGACAATTCGCCGCTGCATCGGCTTCGCGCGGCGCGAAGGCGCCGGCGGACTCATCGTCGCCAATCTTTATGCGCTGCGCTCGTCCGCGCCCGAGGCGCTCTGGTCGGCGCGCGATCCGATCGGCCCGAAGAATCGGCGCACGCTCGTTGGCCTCGCCGCGCGAGCGTTTGATCAGTCGTTTCCCATCGTTTGCGCGTGGGGCGCGCTGGCCCGACAAGATCGAATTGACGGCGCGCTGCGGATGTTTCACGCGTCGGGCGCGCGTCTCGCCTGTCTCGGCAGAACACGGAACGGAGCGCCGCGTCATCCGCTCTACGTGCGCGCCGACCAGCCGCTGGAGCGCTTTCCGTAAAAGGCCGCGCCGTGCCTGCGCGCTCGGCCTGAAGCCCTCATGCGCAATGTGAAAGCGCCACGGCCGGGAACAACGTCCACACTCCCACGACCAGAGCCGCGACCGCGAGAATGACGCTGATGTGCGCGACAAAGGGAGAGGCGGAGCGAAAGCGCGGCGAGCGCAGCGCGGCGAGAACGGCGACGAGAATCAAAAGCGCGACGAAAAACGCAAGCGTCATGGCGGCTTGGAAGAGCGTCGCGCCATTGACCGGGATGCGATGCCAGCCTGCCGCGCAGCCCACGCCCTCCAGCCCATAGAGGGCGCTGAACAAGGCGAGCCACACGAACATGGCGATGACGATCCGAACGACGTCCTTCATGTGAGATAGCTCGAGAATTGCGTCGCGATGAGGCTGGTCGCCGCGACGAAGGCCGCATAATCGGTCCAGAGGCGCACAATGTTGACGTTGGATGTTCGCGGAGGCGCCGCGCCGCCGCGCAAGGTTCGGTATGCGAGCGAGCAAATCATGATCGCCGCGATCGCAGCATGAATGAGCGCATAGGCGATCATGACAAAAATCGTCGCGCCATAGGCGTAATCCGTCAGCTGGGCCGCGCGCGTTAGCGCCATCGCAAGCGCCGCGATTGTCATTGCGGCGCCGGCGAACGCGATCAAAAGTTCGCGCCATAGAGACGCGCTGCGCGAAGCGGCGCGCGCCGCCGCGTGGAGGTCAATGGCCGCCACCGCCGCGCCGATGAGACCAAACGCCAGTTCGAGAACGGAGAGCGACAGCCATTGGGGCGGCGGCCAATTGGGACCGACGGTCCAAAGAAAAGCATATCCGAAGAAGAGGGAACCGTAGAGAACGGCGTCCGCGCCAAGCAGGAAGGCCGACCCCCACCAGCCGGGAGACCGATCAGTCTCGATGGCCTGCGGCAGAAGCGTCGCGCGCCCGACATTCTGAATTCCATGATAGGCAGCCGCGTGTTGCGACCAGCCCCAGCGCAGCGAAATTCCTACGACGAGCAACAAGGCGAGCGGGACGATCCAATAGGCTCTGATCAGCGCGGCGAGGAACGCCGCTCCCGTGGCCGCCGCAAGCGTGATGGGCAGCGTTGAATTGCCGGGGAAGATGACCAGAGCTTCAGGCCTGCCGCTCGCCGCGTCGACGGTCAACGTCTCGCGCGAGTCTCCGCGCGGCTCGCCCAGAAAATATTCGCCGCGCGCGATTTTGTTCGCGAGCGCCGGGTCCCTCGCCAGCGGCTCACGATCGCCGACGATCGGTATGCTGGCGAAGTTATACGCGGCTGGCGGCGTCGGCATCGCCCATTCCAGCGTCCCGGCGCCCCATGGATTGCGCGAACCTCGGATCGCGAGAAGCGCATGCAGCGCAATGTCGAACACCACCATCGCGACGCCGATCGCCATGACGAAGCTGCTGATCGAAGAAAACAGATTGATTGCGGTCCAGCCCGCGTCCACGGGATACCAAGCGATCCGCCGTCGCTGGCCGAGGAGGCCAACCCAATGCATCGCCAGGAAGGCGCCGTTGAAACCGAGAAAAATGAGCCAAAAGGCCATTTCGCCGATACGAAAGAAACGCTTGCGGCCGGTGAGCTGAGGAAGCCAGTAATACAGCCCCGCAAGCATCGGAAAGACGAATCCGCCAAACAGCACATAATGGAGATGCGCGGTGACGAAAGCCGTGTCATGCGCCTGCCAGTCGAACGGCACGATCGCCACCATCACGCCGGTCAGGCCGCCGATGACGAAGGTGAAGAAAAAGCCAATGATGTAGAGCATCGGCAGCGTGAGGCGCGGCTGGCCCTTCCATAGCGTGCCAAGCCAGGCGAAGATTTGAATCCCAGTGGGAACCGCGACGAGCGTCGAGGCGGCCGAGAAGAACGCCAGTCCCATATGCGGAATGCCTGTCGCGAACATGTGGTGCACCCAGAGCCCGAAGCTCAGGAAGGCCAGCGCGACGGCCGCGGCCACGACCCAGCGATAACCAAGCAGCGTCGTGCGCGCCATCACCGGAAGAACGGTGGAGATGACGCCGGCGGCGGGCAGGAAGATGATGTAGACCTCCGGATGGCCGAAGAGCCAAAAGAGGTGCTGCCAGAGCAGGGGGCTTCCGCCAAGCGCGGATTCGAAAAAGGGAAGGCCGAAGGCGCGTTCCAGTTCCAGCAGAATCGAACCGAGGATCAACGGCGGAAAGCCCATCAGAATCATCAACGCGGTGACGAGCGCATACCAGGCGAAGATCGGCATGAGGTCCAGCGACATGCCCGGGGCGCGAAACTTCAGGATCGAGACGCAAATCTCGACGGCCGCCGCGATGGCTGAAACTTCGACGAAGGTGACGCCGATGAGCCAAAAGTCGGCGTTGACGCCGGGCGAATGCGCGCTCGAAGACAGCGGCGGATACATGAACCAGCCGCTGTCTGGCGCAAGGCCGGCCAGCAAGGCGAAGACCAGCATCAACCCGCCGAACACGTAACACCAGAAGCCATAGGCCGAGAGGCGCGGATAGGCGAGATCGCGCGTGCCCAGCAGCTTCGGCAGCAGATAGACGGCCGCCCCTTCGAACAGCGGAATCGCGAAGAGGAACATCATGACTGTTCCATGCATCGTGAAGATCTGATCATAGATCGCGGGCGCGACGAACGCCGAACGCGGCGTGGCGAGCTGCGTTCGGATCAACATTGCGAGGACGCCGCCGATCAGAAAGAAGAGCGTCGCGACAAGAAGAAACATTCGGCCGATATCGCTGTGATTGACGGTCGAAATGACGCCTCTCCAGCCGGGCTCGGAAGACCAGATGCGGCTGAGGGCGCGATGGCGCGCGAGCGCGTTCATTGTTGTGCGCGCCTGAGAAAGGCGTCCCAGCCCGCCGGATCATGCGCGATCACGGTGAAGGCGTCGCCGCTGTATCCGGGGCCGCTGAATTCGGCGCCGACACCGTGATATTCTCCCGGCTCCGCGGCTTCGATCCTTAGCACATTGACTTGTCCGGGAATGGCGTCGAGCTTGCCGGCGAGCCGAGGGGCCCAGAAACTATGGACCACGTCGAGCGAGGTGATCTCGACGTCGACGGGCCGGCCGGCCGGGATGTGCAGAACGCCTTGCGTGCGTAGTCCGGCGGCGTCAGCATAGCCGAAGCTCCATGACCACTGACGCGCCTCTGCGCGCACGGTCACGACGTTCTCGTTAGCTTTGGGAAGAAGCGTTTCCCCCAGAACCAGCCCGTAGATCAGAAGCGCGGCCAGGGTGATGAGCGGGAAGGCGAGGCCAAGGCCATGAAGCCAGAAGCGCTCCTGTCGATGCTCGCTCTGACGAGGGGCAGGCGTTCGCCGATAGGCGATCAGCAGCAGGAGCATCACCAGGGCGAAAATCGCCGCTGACCCCGCCAGCATCGTCCACCACAGCGTGGCGATCCGTGCGGCGGCCGGGCCCGCCGGATCGACTGTTGAGAGTCCGCCGGCGCAACCTGTGACCGCCAGAGGCGTTAAGAGGACGAGACGACGCGCGGAGGAACGCCGGTGGCGAATGAACAAAACGGTGAGCAAAGCGGCTTCATTGATCCAATCGAACAGCTTCCAGAGTTTTACGACACCGAATCTCGCGTGGCGGTGCTTGGCCATCCGATTCACGCGATGTCCGTCGCCTTTCCGATCGCGCTGACATTCACCCTGCTTGGCGCAGATCTCCTTTACTGGTGGACCGGCGATGCGTTCTGGGCGCGCGCCGGCGTATGGTCCGCGGGCGGAGGTTTCCTGCTCGGCCTTGTGGCGGGGCTGTCGGGAGCCGCGGAATTGCTGCTCGTCGCCGGCATACGCGCCAGGACCGCGGCTTGGTCGCATTTCATTCTCGCCGTATTGCTGCTCGCTCTTCTCGGCGTGAATTGGGGCTATAGGCTGTACGACTACGAAGCCGTCGTGCTGCCCTACGGACTTCTTTTGTCGATCTTTTGCGTGATCATGGTGTCGGTGACCGGATGGCATGGCGGCAAGCTCGTCTTCGACTATCGGCTGGGCGCCAAAAAGGGGAGCTGACCGCCCTGCGGCTGGGAGAGCCAGTGCGGAAAGCGAAGCTCGCTGAAGTCAGGCTTGTCGAGCACGAGAAACAGGATGGCGAGGATCGGGATGAACGCCGCCACCGGCTGCAGGGCAGGATGCGGCGGCTGGTGAAGACCCTGGGTCTCCTCCATCGATGTGACCGTGTGCCCGACCCAGCTATGGGTGAGGACCAGAGCGCCGACGAAGACGAGCTTCAAGAACATCCATGGCGTAAAAGCGTCGCGCAGAAAGACGAGCACTGTCCCTGAGGCCACCGCCAGAACCGCGGCAGGCGTCACGCCAAGCGTATAGGCGAAATGCGTATAGCGCCGAATTCGCGCGTAGTCCGACTGGCTGATCGACGGGTCGTGGTGCGACAGTATCAGCGGCAGGGCGACAAGGCCTGCGCACCACAGCGCAAGGGTTAGGACGTGGAACGCCAGGAAATGGGGAACCAGCGGCGCGAGCGAGGCCATCACCGAAGGCGGTCCCGAGGTTTCGCGCAGTTGTTGGGCGCGCGCACGGCTTCGATCTCCGCGCTGCCGCCCGGAGGAACAATGCATGCAGCCATGCGCGCGGAGACGGCGATTAATGTGCGATGAACCACGGGCGCTTTCGAAGGAAAAATTCAAAACTGTAACGATTGAAGCTGCGCTGTGTTCCCAATCCAGAGCTAATCTTTACGCGAGGCGTGGGCCAAACGCGGCGTGATAAAGCGAACCGCTGCGTTGAAGCTGATCAGGCAGTTTCGTGCGCCGGATCTTACGGCTGCTCCATCAGCTCCTCGGCCGTAAGCCGGGTGAGCGTCTGGCTGCGTTTCTTGGACGTGTAGCTCGGGGAGGCGAGCCAGATGACGCCCGCCAGCAAAATGAACGTCATCGCGCCGAACAGAAAGGCGTCGTTGAGCGCCAGGATCCCGGCCTGCTGACGGATGAGTTGCGCCGCCCGGCTGCGCGCTGCATTCGGCGACATGCCCATCGCCTGCATACGCTCGAGGAACGAGGCGAGCAGGTCGAGCGAGGCGAAGCGGCGTCCGCCGAAATGATCGGCGAGGTCGAGCTGATGGAAGGGCGTGCGGCGGAAGACGAGCACGCCGAGCAGCGTGATGCCCATGGCGCCGAACACCGTGCGCAGCATCGCGAGCTCCTCCGCGGCGCGGATCAGTCGTTCGCCGGCGAGTCCGGTCATGGCGAGCGTCGCGAGCGGCGCAAAGAACATCGCCAGCGAGAAGCCGAAGAAGAACATCGGAGTCGTGACATTATCGAAAGAGGCGCTCTTGTCGTAGTGGCCGAGCCACACGAATGTCACCGCGAGACCGATGAAATTGAGGAAGACGATGAGTCGCGCGTCGACGTTTCTCGTGATCTCATGCACAACGGCGGCGGCGGCCATCGCCAGAAAAATCATGGCCAGATAGACCATGCCGGCGAGTGAAGACGTGTAGCCGAGCAGCACCTGCAGCTGCACGATGAACACCGACAGCAGGCCTTGAATGATCAGAAATCCGATCAGCGAGCAGAAGGTCGCGATCGCGAAATTGCGATGCAGAAACAGCCGCAGGTCGAGGGCGGGCCGCCGCTCGCCGAACTCCCAGAAGACGAACATCGGCAAAGCGAGGAGAACGACCAGAAGCAGCCATGCGAGCACGGGCGAGGCGAACCAGTCGAAATCGTTGCCCATATTGAGAATCGTCTGCACGCCGAGCAGCACTGTCGCGAGCAGAATGAAGCCGATCGTATCGAAGCGCGTCATGCGGCGCTGAACGTCGCGCCGGTAGAACAGCGCCCAGATAACGGCCGCCGCTGTCAGCGCGACCATGACATTGGAATAAAACAACCAGCGCCAGTTGAAATACTCGGCCCAGAAGCCGCCCATGAAGACGCCGATGGTGAAGGGCGCCATGCTCATGACGCCCCAAAAGCCGACGCCGAGCGTGCGCTGATCATCCCGATATTGCCCAAGCGTCACGGATTGCGCGAGCGGAAGAGCGACGCCGCCAATCAGTCCGAGCAGAAAGCGCATCGGCGCGAAAAACCAGATCGTCTCGCTCGCTGCGCACATCAAGGAAACGGCCGCGTAGGCGACAAGGGCGCCTATCAGCACGCGATAGTCGCCAAGGCGGCCTGAAAGCCACCGCGACAATGGAAGGCCGAGCGCGATGCCGACCATATGATCGGTCGTCGCCCATGTGCCGTAGCTCGGCGTCACGCCTTCGAGGCTTCCGGCGGCGTAGGGCGCGAGCACCGTGTAGCCGGGCACATTCGACAACATGACGACGTTCGCCGCGCCGGCCGCGACGTTGAGCAGCAGGAATCGCCAGCCTTTCATTCGCGCCTGCTCTGTCACCACCGTTGCGCTCCAGCCGGGAGCGCGGGACGCCAAGCCGATCGCAGGTCGGTTGAAGAGCGCGGGCGCATAGTTTCCTCATTTGCGGCGTGCGAGTCATCACTCAAAAAAGCGCATTTGTCACGAAGCGCAGCTTGGCCAAAAAAAGCGCCGCAAGCTTGTCAATGGCCGGCGCCATACGCCATACCAGCCGCCTGGAAAGCGGAGAAGGCGCATGACGGGGATCTGGTTTCAGGCGGCGCTCATATTTGGCCTTGCGCTCATCGCCGCGATGATCGCGGCCAGATTTCGCATCTCCACTGCGCTGACCGAAATTGTTATCGGCATGTGCGCCCGGACGCTTTTCGCCGCGACTGTCGGCGTCGAAATCTTCAGCGCTCAGGAGCCATGGGTCAAAACGCTCGCCGGATTGGGCGCGATCGCGCTGACGTTTCTCGCGGGCGCCGAACTCGATCCCGACGTCTTCAAGCTGAAGTGGAAGGAGGCTGCGTCGGTCGGCGCCGCGAGCTTCCTCGCGCCCGCCATCGGCTGCTGGGCGGTCGCCTATTATCTCTTGGGATGGGAGAGTTCGCCGGCGCTGCTTGCCGGCATCGCGCTCGCCGCCACCTCGGTCGCCGTCGTCTATACGGTGATGATGGAATATGGGTTCAACCGCACCGATTTCGGCAAGACCATTCTCGCCGCCTGTTTCATCACCGATCTCGGCACGGTCGTGACGCTCGGCCTCGTATTCGCGCCCTTCACCTGGAAGACCGCCCTGTTCGTCGCAGCGGTGGGTGCGGCCTTTGTCGGATTGCCGCGGGCGACGCCTGTGATCTTTGCCAAGTTCGGCGGGCGCCCTTCGGAATTCGAGACCAAATTCTTGTTCTTCGCGCTGATGGCGCTCGGCGCGCTCGCGACCTGGGCCGGGAGCGAAGGCGTCTTGCCGGCCTATCTGATCGGCATGGCGCTCGCAGGCTCCGTCGGGCGCGACCATGCGCTCATTCGTAAGATTCGGGCGGTGACCATCGGCCTGCTGACGCCCTTCTATTTCATCCGAGCCGGATATTTTGTCTCCATCCCGGCCGTTCTCACCGCGCCGCTTGGCGTCGCCGCCTTTCTTGCCGTCGAGATGGCGACCAAGATCGTCAGCGTCTATCCCGTGGCGCGTCGATTCGGGTCGCCGCACAAGGACGCCATGTACACGACGCTGCTGATGGCCTCCGGCCTCACATTCGGCACGATTTCGGCGCTTTTCGGCCTGTCAAACAATATCATCGACGAAAGCCAATATTCGACGCTCGTCGCAGCGATCATCGCGACGGCGATCGTGCCCACGATGATTGCGAACAGTCTCTATTTGCCGCGCCATCGGCTGCCCGGCGAGACGGCGCCGCAGCGCGTTCATTCCACGGAGCCGGCGAAGGAGTCCGTCCTCGAGGGATAAATGCGACTTGATTCCCGGCGGGCGCGATGCAATCAACGTCCCCATTGTCGCTCGAGGAAGCGCGCCTGGCGAGTGGCGCGCCTGCGGTACGCCTCGAAGCGCGGACAACAGGAAGGACAATCTGAATGCGCATCATTCTGAGGCTATCGGCTATTCTGGCTCTTTTTGCGCTCACGCCGGCTTTCGCTCAAGGCACGCCCGAACAGCGCGAGGCCTGTGAAGGCGACGCGAATCGCGTCTGCGAGGCGTATATTCCGGACGCCGTCGCCATCGAGCGATGCCTGAGAGCCAATGCGGGATCGATCAGCGCCGCCTGCAAAGCCGAACTCGGCCTCGCGTCGGCAGGCGGCAAAAAGCGCAAGCGCTAACAACGCGCGGCGCAACGCGTCGCCGCGCCCTCCATCCGCGCCTTACGCATCATCAGGTCGCGACGGCGAGCCGCCTTTCGGCGAGCCGCGCGGCCTCGGCGCCCGATAACATCGCGCCGTTGAAGCCATGCTCGCCGCCAAAAGCCGAGGCGAGATAGAGCCCGGCGATCGGCGTCTGCGGCGTGCGCGGAAATCCCATCAAGATTGGCGCTTCGGCGGGCAGCGCCGCAAAGCCGTACACCGCGCCTTCCGGCGTGTTGAGATAGCTCGCCATCGAATGGGCGTTGAGCAGCATCCGCGTCGTCACCAGGCCGGAAAACCCCGGATAGTCGTGGTCGAGAGAAGCCTGTAGGGCGTCGAGCCAGCGTTCGCGCCGGGCGATCGCTTCTTCGCGCGGCAGATCGCGCCAATTGTCGAGGCGATCGAGGCCCAGCACGCTGACGAGAATCGGCGGCTCGTCCCAAAGACCTGAGTCGACTGCAGTGAAATTGGCGATCGTATGCAGGGGCAACTCCCCCTTGGGATCTTCCGCCATCGCGCCGGCGCCATCGCCATATTGATCGAAGCGCCGCATATTTTGCGGCATCACGACGGTCGTGAAATCCGTCAACCCGACTGTGGACGGTTTCGCGCTCAAGCCGAAATTGGCCGCAAACAGCGATGTTGAAAGCCGGCGGGACCCGAAGGTCTCCTCCATTTTCGCGCGCGCCGGCGCGTCCATCATCGCCGCCGCCTGCGAAGGCGCGCAATTCGCCATCGCCACCCGCGCTTCTATGCGTTCCTCGCTGTCGCCGGCGCGCCGCGCGACATGGCGTATGGCGATCACCTTGCCGCCCGCATCGGTCTCGATGGCGCTGACCTGCCGGCCCATGCGCACCACACCGCCGGTCTTGGTGATGCACTTGGCGAGTTTGAGGCTCAACTGTCGCGAGCCGCCTTTAATATAGGCGCCGCCGGACGCGATATAGCCGCCCTGAGCGAGCGCGTAGAAAATCCACCACAGCCGGCGCGGGTCGTCGCCGTAATAGGCCAGATTGGCGCCCAGCGCGCATTTCAGGGCCTCGCAGCCGGCAAAATCGCGCTCCATGATCTCGTGCAATGAATTCTGCCAGCCGGCCGCGGCGGGCGCGACTTCCCAGAGCCCGCGCGCCAACTTGGCGAAGGAGCTTTCCTCGCGGGCCTGTTTCAATGTCCACAGCGCGTCGTGAATCTGCTCGATCTCGCCGAGAAATCTTTGGATGGCGGCGCGCTTGTCGGGGAACCGGGCGGCGAGCGCCTCATAGGCGGGGGCAAAGCCGAAAGGCAGTTCGAAGGCCTCGCCAACCGGCCCGCCGCGCACTGTATAGAGCGCGCCGGTGGGCAGCCATTCGATTTCATCCAGAATCCCCAGGCGGCGCAGGATGTCGTGCTTCACGTCGCGGGGGTTGCGCGCGTCGGAGGTTTGATGAAGCGAGGCTTCCACAGTCAGCGGACCGACCTTGTAAACCGACGCCGCGCCGCCGAGGCTGAAATTACGTTCGAGCAGACAGACGCTGTAGCCGTCATGCGCAAGCATCGCTCCCGCCGTCAATCCGCCCAGTCCCGAGCCGATCACCACGGCGTCGAATTTCTTGTCGCTCATTCTCGAATCTTCTTTCCCACTGAAAGATCGCCACTCTATCCCGCGAGGCCCCTCTGGCGAAAGGCGGCGGTCGATACAAGATAGGACCCACATCCACGAATCTCAGACAAGGCGCTGGCGATGGCCGACGAGATCTTTCCCGTAACCCGCACAGACGCCGAATGGCGTGCGCTTCTCACGCCCGAGCAATATGACGTCATGCGCGGGCATGGCACCGAACGCCCGGGCAGCTGTGCGCTCAATCATGAAAAGCGTCGCGGCGCATTCAACTGCGCGGGCTGCGGCCAGCCGTTGTTTCGCTCGGGTGAGAAGTTCGAAAGCGGCACCGGGTGGCCGAGTTTCTTCGATCCGCTTCCCGGCGCGCTCGGCTCGACCGTCGATCGCGGCTATGGCATGGTGCGCACGGAAGTGCATTGCAGCCGTTGCGGCTCCCATCTCGGGCATGTCTTCAATGATGGCCCGCCGCCGACCGGCCTGCGCTATTGCATCAATGGCGTCGCGCTCGACTTTCAGCCCGAATAGACATCCAACAGACTATCGAGCCTCGCAATCGCCCGATAGAGTCAAGGCTGCGACGCTGACTGCGACAAATTTTTTTCGAGGGACGTCGCAACGGATGCTGCGCCCGCCGGCTTGCGGTTTCTTCGGATAGGTAAGGATGGGGCTCGCTTTCTTCGCGGCGCAAGCGGCAAGCCTGTCCAGACCCGTCGCATCAGCCTTTCGGGCGTGTAGGAAACGTCACAATTCTTGTAGCAAATGCGCGCATTGATCGATGTGCGCGCAGCCTGTCTATTCCTGTTCTATTGGGTAGGTGAAGGATAGGCGGTCAGCCCGGCTTGTCGAATAAGCGTTTCGCCTCGCCGGTGTGTCGCGCGAGCGGGAGCCGCATCGCGGCGCCCGTGACGTCGTCGCGCCGCTGGCCGCTCTGCCGGCTTGACGATCAATTTTGATTCCCGTCATACGAGGTGTCCGCCAATGAAATTTCAGTAAGCGGATTCATGCGCGCGTCGGCTCGTTGCGGCGAACCGCGGGCCTTGATGCGTGAATTGGATAAAACTACGGTCGCAAAAAAGGCTGCAGCCTGCATCGGCAGGATTTCAGCCCGGTCGGCCGGGAGCGGGATCGGCGGCGCCGACGCTCGGTTCTCGATGACCGAAAAAAACGAATTGTGGGCCTGTGCGACGCAGGCCTGATAGGGAGTGGACTGCATGTCAGAACGGTCAGCCGCCGCGCCGGGCGCGAGCGGAAAGGACAATCAGCATCTTGCGCCGAAGTCCGACATCGAGATTTCGCAGGCCGCCAAGATGCTGCCGATTATCGACGTCGCGCGCGACAAGCTCGGCATCCCGGCCGAACATGTGCAGCCCTACGGCCACTACAAGGGCAAGATCTCCCTCGACTATATCTCCTCGCTCGACAGCCAGGCCGACGGCAAGCTGATCCTCGTCACGGCGATTACGCCGACGCCCGCCGGCGAAGGCAAGACGACGACGACCGTCGGCCTCACCGACGGCCTCAATCACATCGGCAAAAAGGCGCTGTGCTGTCTGCGCGAGCCCTCGCTCGGTCCCTGTTTCGGCGTCAAGGGCGGCGCCGCCGGCGGCGGCTATGCGCAGGTCGTGCCGATGGAGGACATCAACCTCCACTTCACCGGCGACTTCCACGCCATCGGCGCGGCGAACAATCTGCTCGCGGCGCTGATCGACAATCACATCTATTGGGGCGGCGAGCCCAAGATCGACTCGCGCCGCGTTGCATGGCGGCGCGTCGTCGACATGAACGACCGCGCATTGCGCTCGATCGTGTCGTCTCTCGGCGGAGTCTCGAACGGCTTCGCCCGCGAGGACGGTTTCGACATCACCGTTGCTTCGGAAGTGATGGCGATCTTTTGCCTCGCTTCGGACTTCGCCGATCTGCAGCGGCGGCTCGGCGACATTGTTATCGGTCAGACCCGTGACAAAAAGAGCGTGCGCGCCTCGGAAGTGAAGGCGGCGGGCTCCATGGCCGCGCTGCTCAAGGACGCGATCTCGCCCAATCTCGTGCAGACGTTGGAAAACAACCCGGCGATCATCCACGGCGGGCCGTTCGCCAATATCGCGCATGGCTGCAATTCGGTGATCGCGACGAAGGCCGGCTTGAAGCTCGCCGACTATGTCGTGACGGAGGCGGGCTTCGGCGCCGATCTCGGCGCGGAGAAGTTCTTCGACATCAAGTGCCGCAAGGCGGGCCTCAAGCCGGACATCACGGTGATCGTCGCGACGATCCGCGCGCTTAAGATGCATGGGGGCGTCGCCAAGGACGATCTGAAGGCCGAGAATGTCGCCGCGGTCGAGAAGGGCTTCGAGAATCTGAAGCGCCATATCGGCAATGTCCGCAAGTTCGGCGTGCCGGTGCTCGTCTCGATCAATAAGTTCTCTGCCGACACCGCGGCCGAAATGGCGGCGCTCGACAAGCTCTGCAAGGCGGAAGGCGTCGAATGCGTCGTCGCCGACAATTGGGGCTCCGGCGGCGCCGGCGCGGCGGATCTCGCCAGGGCGGTCGTCAACACCATCGAGACGCAGCCCTCGAACTTCAAGCCGCTCTATCCGGACGACATGCCGCTTGCCGAGAAGGTGCGCACGATCGCCAAGGAGCTCTACGGCGCCGCCGATATCTCTTATGATTCGAGCATCAAGGCGCGCTTCGCCGAGCTGGAGAAGGAAGGCTTCGGCAACTTTCCGGTCTGCATCGCCAAGACGCAATACAGCTTCTCGACGGATGCGAACGCCAAAGGCGCCCCCTCGGCCTTCACGATCCCGATCCGCGAATTGCGTCTCTCCGCAGGCGCCGAGTTCATCGTGGTGGTGTGCGGCGACATCATGACGATGCCGGGACTGCCGAAGGTCCCTGCCGCCAACAACATCTATGTCGACGATTCCGGCCGCATCGCCGGCCTGTTCTAGCGCGTTCACGGCGTCTTCGACGCCGCGCGATTCTGAAACCCGCCGCTCGAAAGGAGCTTGAGAAATGTTGAATTCCAGAATTCCCGGCAAGAACTTCCTGTTTGTGCCGGGCCCGACCAATCTGCCCGACCGCATCGTGCGCGCCATGTCGGTCGCGTCCGAAGACCATCGCTCGCCGACGTTCCCCGATCTGGTCAAGCCGCTCTTCCCCGGCCTGAAGAAGATCTTCGGCACCGAAAAGGGCCACGCCTTCATCTTTCCGGCGTCGGGCACCGGCGGCTGGGAAGCCGCGATCACCAACACGCTGTCGCCGGGCGACAAGGTTCTGGCGCAGCGCTTCGGCCAGTTCTCCCATCTGTGGATCGATCTTTGTAAGCGTCAGGGCCTGGACGTCGTCGTGCAGGAGCGCGAATGGGGCACCGGCAATGATCCGGAGCTGATCGAGGAGACGCTGAAGGCCGACAAGAATCACGAAATCAAGGCTGTTCTCGCCACGCATAACGAGACGGCGACGGGCGTCACCTCCGACATCGCCGCGGTGCGCCGCGCGATGGACAACGCCAAGCACCCGGCGCTGCTCTTCGTCGATGGCGTGTCCTCGGTCGCGTCGCTCGAGTTCAAAATGGACGAGTGGGGCGTCGACGTGATCGTGTCGGGCTCGCAGAAGGGCTTCATGCTGCCGGCCGGCCTGCTGCTGATGGCGGCAAGCCCGAAGGCGATCGCCGCCGGCAAGAGCAACAAGGGGCGCCGTGCCTATTTCGAGTTCCAGGACATGATCGCCCAGAACGCGAACGGCTATTTCCCTTATACGCCCTCCGTGCCGCTGCTCTATGGCCTGAAGGAATCGCTCTCGGTCCTGTTCGAAGAGGGCCTCGATCAGGTCTACAAGCGGCACCATCATCTCGCCGAGGGCGTCCGCGCGGCTGTTTCCGCATGGGGCCTCAAGTGCTGCGCCAAGGAGCCGAAGTGGAACTCCGACACCGTCACGGCGATCGTCGTGCCGGAGGGCTTTGACGCCGCCAAGGTGATCGAGATCGCCTACAAGCGCTACAATCTCGCGCTCGGCGCCGGTCTGTCCGAAGTCGCGGGCAAGGTGTTCCGCATCGGCCATCTCGGCGACCTCAACGAGCTGATGCTGCTCGGCGCCATTGGCGGCGCGGAGATGGCCATGTGTGACGTCGGCATCCCCGTGACTCCGGGTTCAGGCGCTGCGGCCGCGCAGGCGGTCTATCGCGCCAATCCGCTGCTCAAGATGTAAATCGGCGACCGGCGGTCGGAGCCTTCCGACCGCCGGAGCCCGATGCACGACTGCCAAAAAAAGAATTGAGAAAGAGGGGGATACCAGGACATGTCGCACAAAATCGTCTTTCTCGATCGGGAAACGCTCGACGCCAATGTGCGCAAGCCGAATTTTCCTCACGAATACACGGAACACGCCCAGACGGCGCCCGACCAGATCGTTGAACGCCTGAAGGGCGCGACGATCTGCATCACCAATAAGGTGCCGCTGCGCGAAGCGACGTTGAAGCAGCTTCCCGACCTCAAGCTCATCGCCGTCGCCGCGACCGGCACGGACGTCATCGACAAGGCCTATACGAGCGGCAACGGGATCGTCGTCTCCAACATTCGCAACTACGCGTTCAATACGCTGCCCGAGCATGTGTTCGCGCTGCTCTTCGCGCTGCGGCGCAATTTGGTGAACTACTATAATTCCGTTCGGCAGGGGCGCTGGGGCGAAGCCAATCAGTTCTGCTACTTCGATTATCCGATCTACGACATCGCCGGCTCTACGCTTGGCATTATCGGCTATGGCGCTCTCGGCAAGGAGATTGAAAAGCGGGCCACCGCGCTCGGCATGAAAGTGCTGATCAACGACGTCGCGGACGTGCCGAACAAGGTCGACGTCGCGACCGTTTTGCGCGAGGCGGATGTCGTCACGCTCAACCTGCCGCTCACCCCAGAGACCAAGAACATGATCGGCGCGAAGGAGCTTGCGTCGATGAAGAAGTCCGCCTGCATCATCAATACGGCGCGCGGCGGCATCGTCGACGAGGCGGCGCTTGCCGACGCGTTGCGCAAGGGAGTCATTGGCGGCGCCGGCTTCGACGTGCTGACGGTCGAGCCGCCCAAGAACGGCAACACCCTGCTCGATCCGACGATTCCCAATCTCATCGTCACGCCGCATGTCGCCTGGGCCTCAAAAGAGGCGATGCAGGTGCTGGCCGACCAACTCGTCGACAACATCGACGCCTTTGTCGCCGGCAGCCCGCGCAACCTCGTGACGGCGTGACGCTTACGCCCCCTCCCGGCGCTTCGCGCCACCCTCCCCCGCAAGCGGGAGAGGGGACCAACGCCCGAGGTTGCGCGAATGCGCGTCGATGGCCGAGTCTGCTCCCTCTCCTGCGCGAAGCGCGGGGGAGGGTTGGGGAGGGGGCCAGTGAAAGGTTCAAGTCCCAATGACCAAAAAACTGCTTTTCCTTTTTGACACCGATCCGGTTCCGAGCGTTTTCGACACGGTGGTCGGCTATGATGGCGGCGCCGACCGCATCATCGGCTATGGCGGCGTGACGCCCGAAAACGTCGGGGCGCTGGTCGACGGCTGCATCTACACGCGCGGTCCGAAAGAGAAGCAATATACGGCGATCTTCGTCGGCGGCGGCGACATGACGGCCGGCGAAGCCGTATTCAAAGCGGTGAAGAAGCGTTTCTTCTCGAATTTCCGCGTGTCGGCGATGCTCGATTCGAACGGATCGAACACGACCGCCGCTGCCGGCGTGGCGCTGCTCGCCAAGGCGAGTTCGCTCAAGGGCAAGAAGGCTGTCGTCCTCGCCGGCACCGGCCCGGTCGGCATGCGCGCCGCGGCGATGCTTAACATCGAAGGCGCCGAAGTCGCCATCACCTCGCGTCAGAAGGCGCGCGCCGAGGCGGCCGCCAAAGCCATTCAGGAGCGCTTCGGCTTCACGCCCGCGGCGATCGAAGCCGCGGACAACGCGGCGCGCGCTCAGGCGGTCAAGGGCGCTCAGATCGTCTTTGCGGCAGGCGCCATCGGCGTGCCGCTGCTCGACGAGACGGATTGGCAGAACGATCCCACAATCGAACTCATCGCCGACTGCAATGCGCAGCCGCCGCTCGGCGTCGGGGGGGTCGAGGCGACCGACAAGGCCAAGGAGCGCCACGGCAAGATCGTCATCGGCGCGCTGGGATTGGGCGGGCTCAAGCTCAAATTGCATCGCGAATGCGTCGGCAAGCTGTTTGACGCCGCCGATCAGGTGTTCGACTGCGAAAACATTTATGCGCAAGCCAAAGAGCTCGCCTGAGCAAGGAAAAACATGAGCGCCAAGACCGATACGATTGGAAAATTCCTCGACGAACTCGCCAGCGATGCGCCGACTCCCGGCGGCGGCGGCGCGGCGGCGCTCTCGGGCGCCATGGGCGCGGCGCTCGTTTCGATGGTGTGCAATCTCACCATCGGCAAGAAGAATTACGAAGCCGTTTCAGCCGATCTGCAGGTCACTCTCGCCAAGGCTGAAAAGCTGCGCGCCGAGCTGACCGCGGGCGTCGATGAAGACGTCGTCGCCTTCAACACGCTGATGGGCGCCTATGGCCTGCCGCGCGGCACCGATGAGGAGAAGGCGAAGCGCTCGGAGACGATCCAGTCGGCGCTGAAGGAAGCGACGCTGGCGCCGCTGAAGACGTGCAAAATCTGCTATGACGTCATCAGCCTGTCGAAAGAGGCTGCCGACAAGGGCAACCTCAACGTCATCAGCGACGCGGGAGTCGCGGTGCTCGCCGCCAACGCCGGGCTGCGCAGCTGCGCGCTCAATGTCTTCATCAACGCCAAGGCGATCAAGGATCGCGGCTTCGCCGAGCAGCAGCTTGCCGAAGTCAATGCGCTTCTCGCCAAGGCCGCCGCCGAAACGGAAGCGGTCTATGAGACGGTCAAAGCCAAAATAGGCGGCTGAGGAAGCCGCGCCGCAATGCGAGGAGAGGACTGAAATGGACGTCCACGAGTATCAGGCCAAGGAAATACTGGCGAGCCACGGCGTCGAAGTTCCGCCCGGCACCGTCGCTTTCAGCCCGGATCAGGCGGTCTACGCCGCGACGGAGCTTGGCGGCTCGCATTGGGTCGTCAAGGCGCAAATTCACGCCGGTGCGCGCGGCAAGGCGGGCGGCGTCAAGCTCTGCCGCACCTATCATGAAGTGCAGCAGGCGGCGCGCGATCTGCTCGGCAAACGGCTCGTCACATCGCAGACCGGGCCGGAAGGCAAGCCGGTGCAGCGCGTCTATGTCGAAGTCGCCGATCCTTTCGAGCGCGAGATTTATCTTGGCTATGTTCTCGACCGCAAATTGGAGCGCGTGCGCGTCATCGCTTCGAAGCACGGCGGCATGGATATCGAAGAGATCGCCAAGAACACCCCTGACGAACTGCTCCAGGTCATCGTCGAGCCCGCCGTCGGCCTGCAGCCGTTTCAGGCGCGCGAACTCGCTTTTCAGCTGGGCCTCAATATCAAGCAGGTCTCACGCGCGGTGAAGACGATCATGGGCGCCTATCGCGCCTTCCGCGACAATGACGCGACCATGCTCGAGATCAATCCTCTCGTCGTCACCAAGGACGATAAGGTGCTGGCGCTCGACGCGAAGATGTCCTTCGACGACAATGCGCTGTTCCGCCGTCACAATATCGTCGACATGAACGATCCCTCGCAGAGCGATCCGCGCGAGGCGCAGGCGTCGGAGCACAGCCTGAATTACATCGGCCTCGACGGCGAGATCGGCTGCATCGTCAATGGCGCCGGACTCGCCATGGCGACGATGGACATGATCAAGCACGCGGGCGGCAATCCGGCGAACTTCCTCGACGTCGGCGGCGGCGCTTCGCCCGAGCGCGTCGCGACCGCGTTCCGTCTCGTTCTGTCGGATCGACGCGTGAAAGTCGTGCTCGTCAACATCTTCGCCGGCATCAATCGATGCGACTGGGTCGCGCAGGGCGTCGTTGACGCGGTGCGCGCCGAGAAGATCGAGGGCGTGCCGCTCGTCGTGCGCCTCGCCGGCACCAATGTCGAAGCGGGCAAGAAGATCATCGCCGAAAGCGGCATTCCGATCATCCAGGCCGACACGCTGGCCGAAGCCGCCGAGAAGGCTGTCGCCGCCTATCAGGGCGCCAAGTAAGCGCCGGAGAACGACACATGAGCATTCTCATTGACGAAAAGACGCCGATCCTGGTCCAGGGCATCACCGGCGACAAGGGCAGTTTCCATACCAAGGAGATGATCGACTACGGCAGCAATGTCGTCGCCGGCGTCACGCCCGGCAAGGGCGGCAAGACTCACCACGGCGTGCCGGTGTTCAACACCGTCCGCGACGCGGTGCGCGAAACCGGCGCGCAGGCGTCGATCACCTTCGTCGCGCCAGCCTTTTGCGCCGACGCGATCATGGAGGCCGCCGACGCCGGCGTCCGCCTGATCTGCTCGATCACCGACGGCATTCCGGCTCAGGACATGATGCGCGTGAAGCGCTACTTTCTGCGCTTCCCCAAAGATCGCCGGCCGATGTTGGTCGGCCCCAACTGCGCCGGCATTATTTCGCCGGGCAAGGCGATGCTCGGCATCATGCCTGGCCACATTTACAAGCAGGGTCCGGTGGGGCTGATCTCGCGCTCCGGCACGCTTGGCTATGAAGCGGCGTCCCAGTTGAAGGCGCTCGGCCTCGGCATATCGACCTCGGTCGGCATCGGCGGCGATCCGATCAACGGCTCGTCGTTCCTCGACCATCTGGTGCTGTTCGACAAAGATCCCGAGACCCAGGCCGTGCTCATCATCGGCGAAATCGGCGGTCCGCAGGAGGCCGAAGCCTCCGCCTGGATCAAGGAGAATTTCTCCAAGCCGGTGATCGGCTTTGTCGCCGGCCTCACGGCGCCAAAGGGCCGCCGCATGGGCCATGCCGGCGCCATCATTTCGGCGACGGGCGACAGCGCTGCGGAAAAAACCGAGATCATGAAGTCTTACGGGCTCACGGTCGCGCCGAGCCCGGCGGAATTCGGAACGACTGTCGCCAAGGTATTGCAGAGCGCTTGAGGAATGCTGCATCGGCGTCGGCGCCGTCGCGCGCCGCTGTCAGGCCGTATTTCGCGAAGCCGTTCATCCTGCGCGGCGTCGTGAGCGCCTAAGGAGTTTTGATGACCGCCGAGACCCAGACATTTAAGAGCCTGTCTTCGACCGGCCTGCCGTCTGCTTACGCGACTCGCTCGGTCACCGAAGCTTCCGACTTCCTGCGCGAGCAATTGCTCACCGTGATTCGCCGTCACACGCCGGAGATCGAGGCCGTCGTGCGCGACTCAAAGGCGGGCGCCGGTCTGGAGCCGCGTCAGATGGCGCGCGCGCTTCAGGCGCAGGGCATCCTGTTTCAGCTCGTGTCTATTGCGGAGCAGGCGTACGCCATGCGCCGACGCCGCCGGATCGAGCGCGAAAAGGGCCACGACAAGCTGCTCGGCACATTCGATTACGTCTTGTCGAGCGCCGCGGCCTCGGGCGTCGCTCCCGACGAAATACGCGCGCAATTGCAATCGCTGCGCATCAGGCCCGTGATCACCGCCCATCCGACCGAGGCGAAGCGCGTCTCGATCCTCGAAAAGTATCGCCGCATCTATCTGCTAATGCGCGAACTCGAATCGACCCGTTGGACGGACCGCGAGCGCGAAGCGCTGGTGAAGTCGATCTATGACCAGATCGAACTTCTGTGGCTCACTGGCGAACTGCATCTCGAAAAGCCCACGGTCGACCAGGAAGTCGCCTGGGGCCAGCACTTTTTCCACGAGAGCATTTTCGATCTTGCGCCGGAGCTTCTGTCATCCTGCGAACGCGCGCTGCGACGCCACTATCCCAACGAAACATTCGAGGTCGCGCCTTTCTTCCAGTTCGGGTCCTGGATCGGCGGCGACCGCGACGGCAATCCGTTCGTGACGAATGACGTCACCCGCCGCACCATGCGCGAAAACGCTGCGGCGAGCTTGAATTATTACCGTACCCGCTTCGTCGATCTCGCGCGCATGCTGTCGATCAGCCAGCGCGCCGCCGATATTCCTCAGTCTTTCCGGGAGGAGTTGGCTGAACGCCTCGCCGCGCTGCCGGACGGCGCAGCGATCGAAGCGCGCAATCAGAATGAACCCTACCGGCAGTTCGTCGGCGCTATCCTGCGGAAACTCGATCAGACGCTGCGCGCCGTGAACGGCGAGCCGGCGACAGGCCCGCGCTATGCAAGCGCGGACGAACTCATCGGCGATCTGCTCGTGCTTGAAAAAGCGCTCGTTGAAGCCAAGAGCGACGCGCTGGCGGCCGATCTCGTGCGTCCGCTGCGCCGCGCGGTGGAAACTTTCCGCTTCAGCACGGTGCGCCTCGACATCCGCCAGAACACGACGCGCACGACGCAGGCGCTCGAGGAGCTGTGGCGCCTGAAGACCGGCGGCGAGGCGCCGCCCGACCTCGATGCTCCCGAATGGCGCGAATGGCTGATCGCCGAGCTTGCAAAGCCGCGGACGACGCCTCTCTCACGCGACAAGCTTTCCGCCGATACGCGCGACGTCATTGAAATGTTCGAGGTGGTCGCCGAGATGCGCACGCAGCTCGACCGTGAAGCCTTCGGCGGATTTATTTTGTCGATGACGCGTTCGGCGGTCGACGTCCTCGGCGTGTATCTGCTCGCCAAGGAGGCGGGGCTTTTTCTCGACGAACCCGGCGTCGAGATCCTCACGCTGCCGATCGTGCCGCTGTTCGAGACGATCGGCGATCTGCGCGCCGCGCCGGCGATCATGCGCGATCTCTTGCAGGTTCCGGTGGTGCGCCGCTCGACGCGCTGGCAGGGCAATCTGCAAGAGGTGATGATCGGCTATTCCGACTCCAACAAGGACGGCGGCTTTCTGTCGTCCAATTGGGAACTGTTCAAAGCGCAAGCCCGCCTCAGTCAGGTCGGACGCGAGCAGGGCGTCGCCATCGCCTTCTTCCATGGGCGCGGCGGCTCAGTGTCGCGCGGCGGCGCGCCGACCGGCCATGCCATCGCGGCGCAGCCGGCGGGCTCTATCCGCGGCCGGTTTCGCGTCACCGAACAGGGCGAGGTCGTCTCGTTCAAATACGCCAATCGCGGCACAGCGGCCTATCAGATGGAGCTGTTGGCCTCCTCCGTGTTTCAGCATGCGCTGAAGTCCGAACGCGAGGAAGCGCTGGCGCCGCACGCGGAGTTCGACGAGGCGCTCGAGGAGATTTCCGGCGCCTCATTCGCCGCATACGCCAAATTCATCGGCGATCCCGATCTTGTCGCCTATTTCCAGGCGGCGAGCCCGCTCGAAGAGATTTCGCTGCTCAACATCGGGTCGCGGCCGGCGCGCCGCTTCGGCGCCAAAAGCCTGGCGGATTTGCGTGCGATCCCCTGGGTCTTCGCCTGGGCGCAGAACCGCCATTCGATCACCGGCTGGTACGGCGTCGGATCCGGTCTGAAGAATTTCGTCGACGTGCGCGGCGACCGCGGTATCGAGCTGTTGCGCCGGATGTTTGAAGATTCGCGCATGTTCCGGCTCATTATCGACGAGGTCGAGAAGACGCTCGCGCTCGTCGATCTCTCGATCGCCAAACAATATGCAGGGCTTGTCGCTGACGAAGCCGTGCGAAACAAAATCTTCAAGGCCATCGAAGAGGAATTTGCATTGACGCGCGAGATGGCCTTGCGCGTCACCGGCGGCGTCGAACTGGCGGAGCGCTTCAAGGAATATCAGGCGAGGCTTTCGCATCGCCTGCAAACCATCAACGAGGTCAATCGCGAGCAGGTGGCGCTGCTTCGCCGGTTTCGCGAGGCTCAGGACGAAGCGGAAAAAGAGGCCGTCAAAGTGCCTCTGCTGCTCTCGATCAGCTGCGTCGCCGCCGGCCTCGGGGCCACAGGTTAATTCAACAGGAAGGGGAAAAATATGAGCTTCACTTTAATTGAGCAGGCCACGCCGCGTCTGCATCGTTCGGAACTCGCCGTGCCGGGCTCCGCGCCGGGCATGTTCGAAAAGGCCGCGCAGTCAAAGGCCGATCAGATCTTTCTGGATCTCGAAGACGCCGTCGCGCCCGACGACAAGGAACAGGCGCGCAAGAACATCATCCAAGGCCTCAACGACATCGACTGGGGCAAGAAGGTGATGACGCTGCGCATCAACGGTCTCGACACCCAGTACTGCTATCGCGACGTTGTCGACGTTCTCGAGAACTGCCCGCGCCTCGACATCGTGCTGATCCCCAAGGTCGGCGTTCCGGCCGACGTCTACGCGATCGACATGATGATCACGCAGATCGAGCAGTACAAGAAGCGCACCAAGAAGATCGGCATCGAGATCCTGATCGAAACCGCGCTCGGCATGGCCAATGTCGAAGCGATCGCGCAGTCGTCCAAGCGCCTTGAGGCCATGTCCTTCGGCGTCGCCGACTATGCGGCGTCGACCCGCGCCCGCACCACCGTCATCGGCGGCGTCAATCCGGATTACGGCGTGCTGACCGACAAGGACGCGAGCGGCAATCGCGAATATTACTGGGCCGATCAGTGGCATGCGGCGCAGACGCGCATGATGGTCGCCTGCCGCGCTTACGGCCTGCGCCCGATCGACGGCCCCTTCGGCGACTTCGGCGATCCGGACGGCTATATCGCCGCCGCCAAGCGCGCCGCGGTGCTCGGCTATGAGGGCAAGTGGGCGATCCATCCCTCGCAGATCGACCTCGCCAATCAGGTCTTCACGCCGTCCGACGCCGAGGTCACGAAGGCGCGCCGCATCCTCGACGCGATGAGCCAGGCCGCCAAGGAAGGCAAGGGCGCCGTCTCTCTCGACGGCCGCCTGATCGACATCGCCTCGATCCGCATGGCCGAAGCGCTGATCGAAAAGGCCAACGCAATGGCGGCGTAAGCCGCAGCCCGCCAAAGAGCGGGGCACATCAGGGGCGAGGGACGGCGTGACGCCGCCCTCGCCCTATTTTTCAAGCGCTAAAAATTCTTCTTGATTTTTTCAACAGACGCGCGCCCGCCGATCCGGTAGGAAGCAGTCTGACGCAGCTTGCCGGCCACGTTCAGGGAACCGCCATGCGCCAGCTTTTTTCAAGTCTCGCCTCTCTCTTGCTGCTGTGTTCCGCGAGCCAGGCGTTCGCCTGCGCCGGCGATGGTCTCGGCCGCGCCGGATGGAAGCTGGATCACAAGGACTTTTCCAATCGCGACAATTTGCCGTTCCTCAGTCCGGGCAATGACAGCCGCGTCAACGCGCAGTTCCTGATGATGGACGCGCGGCCTTGGCCCGTCGATGCGCCAAAAGGCGAGGTGAAGCTCGACATCTATCCCGACTATTTCGTGCTTTTCGCGCGCGACGCTTTTAACGACGCCTTCGCGCGAAACTCCTGCGATTATGCGGGCCGGCCCGTCAAAGACGTTATGACGACGCCGAGCGACTTCTTTGACGAGGGCACGCGATGCGTCTCCGCTCAAAGCGGCGAGGACGCCTTTATTCAGGCTGTGCAGGCCGAAAAGGCTCTCAGTGAAACTGAGCGCGCTGCGCTCATCCGTTCACGCAAGGAGCTAACGACGGCCTGCCAGGGAAAGGATGCGGCGCCTGGCGCCTCGAAGGCTTATGTCGCGGGCGCCGACGCATCGGTGGCCGCGCGCGAATTCGCCGCTTATCTTGCCGGCGCGGAGTCCTTTTACGGCGGCGCATTCGACGCTGCGCTCACAGCTTTTCGAAGCCTCGCGAAAGCGCAGAATGCGTGGCTGCGCGAGAGCGCGCGCTACATGATCGCCCGCACGCTTCTGAACAAGGCGTCGGTTGGAGCGTTTGCGGAACTGGACGGCGTTCCCGAGCCAAAAGTATCGGATCGCCAATCGCTGAAAGCGGCGGAATCCGAATTCAAATCCTATCTCGCCGACTATCCGCGCGGCCGCTACGCGGCGTCGGCCCGCGGCCTGTTACGTCGCGTCTATTGGCTCGCGGGCGACCGGTCTCAGGCCGCGACGGAGTATGCGTGGCAGCTGAGGCATGCGCGCGATCCGGACGCCAATCTGCGCAGTTCGGATCTCGCCGCTGAAATCGACTCGAAACTCGGACTCGACTCAAAAGACGTCCATGACGCCAATCTTCTCGCGATCGACGATTTGACGATGATGCGGCCCGCCGATGCGTCGCAGAAGAAGTTCACGGCGGCCGATCTCGACGCGCAGGCGCGAGACTTCGCGGGCCATGAGGCGCTGTTCGCCTTTTTGATGGCGGCGCGCGCCTACTATGTCGACGGCGACCATGCGACGGCATTGAAGCTGTTGGGTGATGCGACGCCCGGGCAGTTGTCGCCGCCCTATCTGGGTTTCAGCCGCGAAGTTCTTCGCGGTCAGGCGCTGATGGCGTCGGGAGAGTACGCGGCGGCGATCGACCACTTCAGGCGGCTGCTCCCGCTCGCCACCCAGCCCTGGCAGAAGGAGGCGGTCGAACTCGGACTCGCGCTGAGCTGGGAACGCTCCGGAGAGGTCAACAAAGTCTTCTTGAAGGACACGCAACTGTCGTCGCCGCGGATTCGGGCGATGCTGCTGCGCTATGTTGCAGGTCCGATCCTGCTGCGGATGGCCGTCGCGGACCCGGCCTCGGCTGAGGAGCGCAAACTCGCGCGCTTCGTGCTTCTCCTCAAAGAGGCGACGCACGGCCAATATGCGGGCTTCCTTCGGGATTATTCTGCGGAGGGATTGGCGAAGGACGACGCCGACACCGCGCGGCCCGGGCAATATCCCAATTACCAGTCCAGCGTCTTGCTGTGGAGCGGCGGCGCCGACAAGGGCTACGCTTGTCCAGACCTCAAGTCGATTGTCGGCGAACTCGCCGCCAATCCCCAGGACCCGCACGCCATGTTGTGCTTTGGCGACTTCATCCGCATGAACGGTCTCGACGGCTTTGAGGCGTCCCGGCCGGCGCCCGACGAACTTGGCGGCGGCAAATCCATATTTCCCGGCGAACCCTATGCGCGTGGCGAGGTCTATAAGAAGCTCATCGGCTCGCCGGCGACGCCTGCGCGCGACCGGGCTTATGCGCTCTACCGCGCGATCAATTGCTACGCGCCGGCGAACAACAACACTTGCGGCGGCAAGGACGTCGAGAAAGCGCAGCGCAAAGCCTGGTATGACCAGCTCAAGGCGCAATATGGCGCGACAACATGGGCGAAAAGCCTGAGATTTTACTGGTGAGAATGTCGCGGCGTGTCGCCGCCGCGTGTCTTCTCGCCGTCGGCGTCATTTGGACGGCGGCGGCCGACGAGATTGTGCGCGCGGCGGATTACGACGCCTACTGGCTATGGGCCGGCGTGCGCGCGCGTCCCGAACTGGCTTCCGCCAAGACCATCTATCTGCTTCAGGCCGAGATCGGACCCGATGATTCAGGCGAGATGCGCGTAAAGGCGCAGGGCGCCACCGAGCCGAGCCCTCATCCGCAAGCATTATGGCTGGTCTATCGCGTGCGCAGCATCGACTGGACGCCCGCGATTTTTGCGGCGGTCAGGCGTCGTCTTGCCGAGTGGCGCGCCAAGTCGGACAAGGTCATCGGCGTTCAGATCGACTTTGACGCCGCGACGCGCGGCCTGACCACATACGCAGCCTTCCTTGCAGAGCTACGTCAGAAATTGCCGGCGGATTGCGCGCTCGGCGTTAGCGGGCTGATGGACTGGGCCTCTCAGGCCACGCCGGAAGACATTGACAGACTGGGTCGGAGCGTCGACGAGGTCGTGTTTCAGACCTATCGCGGCCGCGCCACGGTGGACCATATCGACGATTACCTGGCGCGCGTCGGACGCGTCCATACGCCTTTCCGGCTCGGCCTCGCGGAGGGCGCCGTCTGGTCGCCGCCGGAAACGCTGGCGCGTCACCCATATTTTCGCGGCTATGTCGTGTTTTTGCGTAATCCATCGCAATAAGCCAGTCGCGGCGCGCGACTCCGCGCCCGGTTGACGGGCGCTTGAGATGCTGAAAAGACAGCGCCGACGGTTGTCGCAGCTCCGCGGCGCTAACGATACGAATTGCCAAAAGAACAAGGTAAAATGCGCGATGTCCGACGATTTCCGCACCCTCCTTCGCGCCATGTTTGACGCCGCCGTCGGCGCCGCGTCGCCAACGGTATGCCTGCCGTCGCATCTGACGAAGATCGCGCCGCCGAAGGGCCGCACGATCGTCGTCGGCGCCGGCAAGGCGGCCGCCTCCATGGCGGCGGCGGTGGAGGCGCATTGGCAGGGCCCGCTCGAAGGGCTCGTCGTCACGCGCTACGAGCATGGCGCGCCGACAAAACACATCGAAGTGATCGAAGCGTCGCACCCGGTGCCTGACGCGGCCGGACGCGAGGCGGCCAAGCGCATTTTGCAGAAGGTGCAGGGGCTTTCGCAAGATGATCTCGTTCTCGCGCTGATTTCCGGCGGCGGCTCGGCGCTGATGGCGCTGCCGGCCGAGGGCGTCACGCTTGAGGAAAAGCAGGCGGTGAACAAGGCGCTGTTGAAGAGCGGCGCGAACATCTCCGAGATGAATTGCGTGCGCAAGCATCTCTCGGCCATCAAGGGCGGACGTCTCGCCCGCGCCGCGGCGCCGGCGCAGGTCGTCGCGTTGATGATTTCCGATGTGCCGAATGACGATCTTTCGGTGATCGCCTCGGGCCCCACGGTTCCCGATCCGACCACGCGCCAAGATGCGCTCGCCGTCATCGCCAAATATAAGATCGACGCGCCGGCCGCGGTGCTCGCGCATCTGCAAAAGAGCGAATGCGAAACGCCCAAGCCCGGCGACGCCATCTTCGAGAAAGTGCAGAACATTCTCATCGCCACGCCGCAAGGCTCGCTCGACGCGGCTGCGGCTGTAGCGAAATCGGCGGGGTTCACGCCCTGCATCCTCGGCGACCTCGAGGGCGAGTCGCGCGACGTGGCGCTCGTGCATGCCGGCATCGCAAAGCAGGTCGCCCTCCATGGCCAGCCCTTCGCGCCGCCCGTCGCGATCATCTCCGGCGGCGAGACGACGGTCACCGTGCGCGGCAAGGGACGGGGCGGACGCGACGCGGAGTTTTTGCTCGGATTGACTCTCGCGCTCGAAGGCTTCGGCGGCATATCGGCGATTGCTTGCGACACCGACGGCATCGACGGCAGCGAAGACAACGCCGGCGCGATCATGACGGCGGATTCATTCGAGCGCGCGAAAAGGGCGGGCGTCGATCTGAAGGCGCATTTCGCCAACAATGACGCCTACACGGCTTTCGAGAAGCTCGGCGATCTCGTCGTGACCAAGCCGACGCGCACCAACGTCAATGACTTCCGCGCGATCTTGGTGCCGAAGCGGGTGTAAATACGCATCTTGCCGAATGTCATTCCCGACGCGCGTTTCGCGCGATCGGGAATCCAGAAAATCCAATCTTTCGCGACGTTGCTCTGGATTCCCGGTCAGGCCTTCGGCCTGCCGGGAATGACACCGTCCAAGCGAACGGATAACCGGATTTTCTAAAGCTCAGCGGACCTTTTCCGCGAGCCAGATTTTTATCAGCGACTGATAGGGCACGTCGCGCTTATTGGCTGCGATCTTGATCTGCTCAAGCAGACTGACCGGGAGCCGTAGAGAGATTGAGGTCGTCGACGGTTTGAGATTGGGCAAGCGAACGCGCTTCGCCTTGCTCCAGTCGACATGTTCCGCGGAGTCGTGACTCTCCCAATAAGCACGTTCGTCTGCTTCGGTTGCGAACGTCGGCGGCGGAGTCTTAGTCGTCTTGCTCATAGCGTTGTCGTTCCTTGCGACTCATGTCGCGGGCGGAGATAACTCGAATGCGCGTCCCGTTTGAGCGCAGCGTGAATGTGACATGCAGCAATCGAGATGCGTCCGTTCGACCGAGGGCGTGATAGCGTGGCTCGCTCTCGTTGTGAGCCAAGTCGTCCGTCACGATCAGCGGATCATTGGCAAAAATCTGCTCAGCCTCCGCTTGGCTCACGTCGTGCTTTTCGACGCTTTTGCGCGCGTTGCCGTGATCCCACTCGAAACCGGCGACATGCTCGAAATTGACCATTTGTGTATATTTCCATAATATACAAGCGAGTCAACAAAGCGACAGGCGGAATGTTGCGCCAGCAGAGCAACCCGCCTAAAGGAAGCCCATGAACAAGCCTTTGAGCCCGCAACCCTTCGATCCGCGCGGCGCGGCGGCGATGTTTGAACGCTATCGCCGCGACGATTCGCCAAAACCCAAGCAGTGGAACGACACGCTCGATCTCATTCTGGCGCATCGTTCACATCGCAATTTCCTGCCCGAGCCGCTGCCCGAGGGCGCGCTGGAGATCATCGTCGCGGCCGCGCAGTCGGCGTCCACATCGTCGAATCTGCAAGTCTGGAGCGTCGTCGCGGTGCAGGACGAGGCGCGCAAGACCCGTCTCGCCGATCTTGCCGGCGGCCAGAAGCACGTCCATCGCGCCCCGCTGTTTCTCGTCTGGCTCTGCGATCTCGCGCGTCTCGAGAATATCGGGCGCGAGAGGGGGCGGGACGCCGCCGGATTGTCTTACTTCGAGATGTTTCTGACCGGCGCGGTCGACGCCGCGCTCGCCGCGCAGAACGCGGTCAGCGCGCTTGAATCGATCGGCCTGGGCTGCTGCTATATCGGCGCGATGCGCAACAAGCCGGAAGAGGTCGCCAAGGAATTGAATCTGCCGCCGAACGTCTTCGCTGTCTTCGGCATGGTCGTCGGCGTTCCCGATCCGGCCGCCAACGCCGCCGTCAAGCCTCGCCTCGGTCAGGCGGCCGTGCTGCATCACGAGCAATATGAATGGGGCGAGGCGCAGCGCGAGGCGATCGAAACGCTCGATGAAAAGTTCAAGGAATTCCAGAAGGAGCAGGGCCTGCCGGATCAGGGGTGGATTCGTCAGGCGCTGTCGCGCGTGCGCGGGCCGGAGGCGTTGAGCGGTCGCGACCGCATTCGCGAAGCCCTCAACGCGCTGGGCTTCGCTCTTAAGTGAATCGACAAAAAGGCTGGCTCATGAACGCCGATGTAAAGAGCGCATACTCGGGCGAGATTTTCGATCTCTGGGACACCTATGAGAAAGTCGTCGTCAAGGATTTTATGTTCCATGCGGCGCTCGGCGAAGAGGTCGAGCGCGCCCTGCGCGAGCGCTTCGAAGGGCGAGCCTTCTCTCTGCTCGATCTCGGTTGTGGCGATGCGCATGTCTTTGCGCCGATTCTGCGCCGCATCCCGCCGGCAAGCTACAAGGGAATCGATCTTTCGGACACCGCGCTCGCGCTCGCAGCCGAGAATCTGAAATCTCTGCCGTGTCCGGTGCAGCTCGCGCACAGCGACATGCTGTCGGCTCTTTCCGACGGCGTCTCCTACGATGTCCTCCACAGCAGCTTCGTTCTGCATCATTTGGCGACCGAGGACAAAGCGGAGTTCTTTCGCCGCGCGTCGCGCGCGCTCGCGCCCGGGGGCCTGCTGTTGCTGGTCGACACGATGCGCGAGGAAGACGAAACGCGCGATGACTATCTGAGGCATTATTTCGCCTGGATCGAGAAGGACTGGACCGGCCTTTCGCGAGCTGAGAAGGACGCGATTTTCGATCATGTCTCGACAAGCGACTATCCGGAGCCCTTGTCGCTTCTGGAGCAGCAGGCGCGTGCGGCAGGTCTTAAGCGCTTGCCCGGCGACGTTCCGCATCGCTGGCACCATCTCATGCGCTTCGAGCGGGCTTAACTTATGTCGGATGCGGCCGTCGCAGCGCCCCCCAAGCTCGGCGCGCCGCATGAAACCGTCGACGCCGATCGCGTCGTCACGAAAGTGGCGCGGCGACTGATTCCGTTTCTCGTCACGGCTTTCATCGTCGCCTATCTCGACCGCGTGAACATCGGCTTCGCCGCCCTGACAATGAATGCCGAACTTGGCTTCACGCCGGAATTCTTCGGCTGGGCCGCCGGGGTTTTCTTTATCGGCTATTGCCTGTTCGAAGCGCCGAGCAACTACGTCATGCATCGCGTCGGCGCGCGCCTTTGGATCGCGCGCATCATGGTGAGTTGGGGCCTTGTTTCCGCGCTCACCGCCTTCATCTGGAGCGAGGCGAGCTTCGTCGCTCTGCGTCTGTTGCTCGGCGTGATGGAAGCCGGTTTCGCGCCGGGCGTCATTCTCTATCTCACCTATTGGATTCCCGCCGCCCAGCGCGCGCGCGTTCTCGCCAGCTTCCTGATTGCGGTTCCTCTCGCCAGCGCCATCGGATCGCCGATCTCGGGATTCATCCTCGCCTCGCTGAACGGCGTCGGCGGGATCAGCGGCTGGCGCTGGCTGTTCCTGATGGAGGCGTTGCCTTCGATCGTTCTCGGGGTCTTTTGTTTTTTCTATCTGCCTGACGGACCTCAGTCCGCGAAATGGCTCACGTCCGGCGAAAAGGCGTCGTTGCGCGCCGTGCTCGAGCGCGAGGCCGGGAGGGATCATGGCGACCATTGGCGCGCGCTCAAGGATGTGCGCATTCTCATTCTCGGCGTCGCCTATTTTGGGATCGTCATTGCGCTCTACGGCTTGAGCTTCTGGCTCCCGCAAATCATCAAGGCTTTCGGATTCGGCGTCATCGCCACGAGTTTGCTGGCGTCAATTCCCTATTTTTGCGCCGCACTCGCGATGTGGGCCTGGAGCCGCAGCTCCGACCGGCGCCGCGAGACCGTACGCCACACAGCGCTCGCCGGCGTCGTCGGCGCAATCGGGCTGGCCTGCGCCGCCTACGCGCCGACGCCGTTGCTGTCGATGATCGCGCTGTCCGTCGCCGCCGTCGGCGCGGTCGCGGCGCTGCCGACGTTCTGGAGCTTCGCGACGCTGGCGCTCGGAACGGGCGACGCCGTCGTCGGCGTTGCGGTGATCAACTCGATCGGCAATATCTCGGGGCTTGCCGGGCCCTATCTCGTCGGTCTCGTCAAAGGCGCGACGGGCGAATTTTCTGACGCGCTGCTCGCGCTCGCCCTGGGACCGCTGATCGCGGCTTTGCTGATACTGCGCATCGGCGGGGTCAGCCTTCGATTTCTTCGCGCCTGATGTCTCTCTGCGGCCATTTCTCGGCTCCGGAGAGAGGCTTTCGCCGCGGCGAAAGCCTCTCTCGTTGCGGCTGATTGAACGTTCGCGAGCGCCGCATTGAGGCGCGAAGACTCAGAGGCTGCCCAGAAGTTTCGTCATAACCTCGCCCGCCTTGCCGGGCAGCCTCGCCTGCTTGGCGGCGTCGAGATTGGTCGGCTCTCCGACGATGACGACGCCGACCATTCCCAGCGTGTAGTGCGGATCGCAACGGAAGCCATAGACGCCGGGCGTGGACAGCGTGATCGCCAATTCCTCATTGATCTTGCCGCGGAAGGGCTCCGCGCCCGAAGGGAGCAACTCCTTTATCGTGACGGCGTTATGCCCCTTGTCGGCCGCGACGAATTTAATCGTGTCGCCCGGTTTGATCCGCACGACCTCCGGCTCGAACACCATGTAACGATCCGCGCCCTTGTTGAGCATTTTGATCTCGACGGTTTCGCCCGCCATCGAAGAGCGCGACCATCCGACGAGGATCGCAAGAGCCAAAGCGGTTGCGCCGAAACGGCGGCCGAAGTTGAGATATGCGCGTGTCACGAAGCTTTCTCCCTGGAACTATTATTAGTTGACGCGCCAATGCAAATTTTTGTGCAACGGCGCTTCTCTTGGAAGAGAGCCCGACATCTAGCTATGCTGTTTTATTTCATCAATAACGAGCAGCAAAACTTCGCATGGAAGACTTCCATTGTGCTTCTGTAGAGTGGAAGTCTTCTAGTTTGACCGCTCTTCCTCGCGCTTAATTTCGAGCGAAAGCCACTCATCTTCGGCCTTGGCGATGTCGGCTTGAAGCACGGCGAATGCTTCGCTCGCCTTGGCGAATTTGGCCGGATCGCGCGCATAGAGCTCCGGGTCATCAAGCAGTCTCTGCAATTTCGCGCATTGTTCCCGCCACGCATCGATCTTGGCGGGCAGGGTCGCGAGCGCGTGCTGCTCCTTGAAGGAGAGCTTCTGCCGTATCGCCGCCTTCTCGCGTGGCGCAGGCTTTTCTTTCGTCTCTCGCGCCGAGGCGAACGCGCCTCGCGTCTCCACGCCCTTGCCGCGCTGAGCGACCATGTCGCTATAGCCGCCGGCATATTCAATCCAGCGGCCGTCGCCATCGCTCATCAAAACGCTGGTCGCGACGCGATCGAGAAAATCGCGATCATGGCTGACGACGATCAGCGTGCCGGGATAATCGGCGAGCATTTCCTCTAAGAGATCGAGCGTTTCGAGATCGAGGTCGTTGGTTGGTTCGTCGAGCGCGAGGAGATTCGACGGCTTCGCCAGCGCCCGCGCAAGCAGCAAGCGTCCGCGTTCACCGCCAGAAAGCCTGCCGATGGGCGTGCGCGCCTGTTCCGGCTTGAACAGGAAATCCTTCATGTAGCCGATGACGTGACGGCGCTCGCCATTGATCTCGATCGTGTCGGAGCCGCCGCCGGTCAGCGCGTCCTGCAAGGTGGTTCCCGGATCGAGACTCGCGCGGCTTTGCTCGAGAGTCGCCATTTCGAGATTGGCGCCTAATCGCACCTTGCCGCTGTCGGGCGCGAGCGCGCCGGTCAGCAGGTTGACGAGCGTCGTCTTGCCGGCGCCGTTGGCACCGATGATTCCGATGCGGTCGCCCCGCAGAATGCGCGTCGTGAAATTCTCGACGATGACGCGTTCGCCATAGGACTTGCCGATCTTGATCGCCTCGATGACCAGCTTGCCGGAAAGCTGCGCTTCGCTGGCTTCAAGTTTCACGTCGCCGGTCGGCATGACGCGATCGCGGCGCTCCGCGCGCAGATGATGCAGCCCCCCGAGTCGCTTCATGTTGCGCTTGCGCCGCCCCGAAACGCCGTGGCGCAGCCAATGTTCTTCGGCGACGATCTTGCGCTCCAACTTGTGCTGCTGCTTTTCCTCTTCCTCCAGTTCGCGATCGCGCCAGGCCTCGAATTCCTTGAAGCCGCGCGCCAGATGGCGCGTGCGGCCGCGGTCGATCCACAGCGTTTCCCCGGTCAGATCCTGAAGAAAGCGGCGGTCGTGGCTGATGAGCACGAGCGCCGAGCGCAACGTCGCAAGCCTTTCTTCGAGCCACAGGATCGTTGGCAGATCGAGGTGGTTCGTCGGCTCGTCGAGCAGCAAAATGTCGGGCTCAGGCGCGAGAACGCGGGCGAGCGCCGCCCGCCGCGCTTCGCCGCCCGAGAGGCGCGCGGGGTTTTCGTCCCCCTCGAGCCCCAGATCGTTGAGCAGGGTTCTGGCGATGTGAGGATCGTCGAGCGGCCCGAGGCCAGCTTCGACATAGGCGAGCGCCGTGGCGAAGCCCGAAAAATCCGGCTCCTGCGGCAGATAGCGTAAGCTCGCGCCAGGCTGCAGGAAACGCACGCCGGCATCCGGTTCGATTTCGCCGGCCGCGATCTTGAGCAGCGTCGATTTTCCTGAGCCGTTGCGGCCGACGACGCACAGCCGGGCGCCTGTCGCAACGGCGAAATCGGCGCCTTCCAGCAGCGGCTTCCCGCCGAGCGTGAGCATGACGCCCTGGAGGGCGAGGAGGGGCGGAGGGGCCATTGGAAGCTTAGCAGCGTCTTATGAACATGAGATAAGCTTCTTCCACGCAGGCGGGCCGGTTGTCACCCCCGAAGCCGCCGATAGTTCCGGAGCGAGAGCGATGCCGATCACCACCGAGCAAATTCACGCCGGACAGGCGGTCTACACGCCGAATATGCTCGCGATCTACGATGTGCTGGTGCTCGGCCTGTCCAATCGCTGGATCTGGAAATGTCCGACGCCGCGGCTGCTCGCCCATTACGATCAACACATAAGCGGCAATCATCTCGATGTCGGCGTCGGCACCGGCTATTTTCTCGATCGCTGCAGGTTTCCCACTTCGACGCCGCGCGTCGCGCTGATGGATCTAAACCGCGATGCGCTGCAATTCTCGGCGCGGCGCATCGCCCGCTACGAGCCGGAGACCTATGTGCGCAATGTGCTGGAGACGATCGACTTTGACGGCGCCAAATTCGACTCGCTCGGCGTCAACTATCTCCTGCATTGTCTGCCGGGCGACATGGCGTCAAAGGCGCGCGCGTTCGATTTCCTATCGCCGTTGATGTCGCCGGGCGCCGTCGTCTTCGGCTCGACGCTGCTGCAGGGCGGCGTCGCGCGCAGCTTCGCGGCGCAGAGGCTGATGGCGTTCTACAATTCCAAGGGCGTGTTCTCGAATACGCAGGACGATTTGGAGACGCTGACGCGCGAACTCGAAAAGCGCTTTGACGCCGTCAGCGTCGAAACGGTCGGCTGCGCCGCGCTGTTTTCGGCGACGGTGAAAGGTTCAGGCGCCTAGCCCTAAAGCCTTCCGCACCCGCGCCGAATAGCCGTAGAGATCGGGGCGCAGCACGATTCGCCCGCCTTCATCGACATAGGCGGTGAAATATTCGATGTGGATCGGCAGCGGCTTCGCCAGATTGATGTAGCGCTCCGAGCCGCCGATCAGCCGGCGTACGCGGCTTTCCGACCAGCCGCTGCCGGGGCCGAGCACGGCTTCGGCGAACGCGAACGGCGCGTCGACGCGCATGCAGCCATGGCTGAAGGCGCGATGGGATGCGGAGAACAGGTTGCGCGACGGCGTATCGTGCAAATAGACGGAGAAATCGTTCGGGAACATGAATTTGATGCGCCCAAGCGCGTTACGTTCGCCGGGCGGCTGGCGCACCACGAGCTTGCCGCCGCGATAGGACACGTTGAAGCCGCTCGCCGCGATGGCGGCGACGTCGCCATTCGCCTTCGGCAGCATCTCCTTGTTCAGGATCGACGGCGGCACGTTCCAATACGGATTGACGATGAGATACTGCAGCGCGTTGGAGAAGATCGGCGTCGGCGTCGCCTCTTTGCCGACGATGACGCGCGTGCGATGCGTCACCTCGCCGTTGCGCACGACCGCGAGTTCGAAATCGGGAATATTCACCTCGACCCGTTCTTCGCCGAGGTCGCGCGGCAACCAGCGCCACCGCTCCATATTGGCGATGATTTCGGCTTCGACCCGCGAGGTTGAAGCTTTGGCGAGCCCGGCGGCGCGACGCCGCTTGGACTTGCTTGTGGGCGGCAGGACGTCGCTCTGGGTGACGTTCTCAGCGGCTGCGGCGTAAAGTCCGTCAGAGGCCGGCGCGCTGGCGCGCTGCGTTCTCAGCTCGATTAGTTTTTCGCGCAGCTGCTGATAGCCATAATGTGTGGGATTATAGGCCTGCAGCGCATCGCCGGCGGTCGCGCCGGCGCCGGCGACTTCGGCCACGGCCAGCGCTGGATCAGGGAGTGTCGTTTTCGCCCCGACGAGTCGCGAAATGCGCTCAGGTTCGATCCGGGCGCCGCGCGCCTGCAGCGCATAGGCGGCGATGGCCTCCGACAGAGCGAGTTCGTCCGACGCCGTGGGCGCCGCCTTCTCTGCGTCGGGCGCTGCGTATGCGCGAAGATCCAGCCCGTCGTCGGCGGCGAGCGCGAGGCGCGCGAGCGCGGCCCGAGCCGAGGCGCGCCATTCTCCATTTTCGATCCAGAAAGGCGCGAGATCCCGAGCGGCGTAGGCGGTGGCCAGCGCCGCGCGCAGACGATGGCGTTCAGGCCCGAGAGCCGCGCCGCCAGACGTCGTCCAGGCCTCGAGCGCCAAAGCGAGATCGCGCTTCTCTTCGGGCTGAAGGCTCCGGGCAAGGTCGAGCGGGTCCGGTTTTACGGGCTCGGCGCGCAGCTCGGCGTCGAGCAAAACTGCCGCGGGCGCGGCGTCCGCGACGGCGAAGTCCGGATTGTCCAACGGCGCGCGCGTCGGGACGCGCGCCACCTCAAACAGCGCGACCAGCGGCGGCGGGTTGAAAAGTTCAGCGCGGCGCGGCGGATACTGCGCCGCGACCGCCGGAGCGGCGCACGCCGACAGGGTCGCGCCCGCAAGCGCGGCGCGGAGAAGTCGCGTGGCCTTTTCGCCAGCGGTCATAGCGGTTCCTTGCGCAAAATCCCGTCGCGGCGAGATCTGCGGCGCCTTTCCAGTCACGATATGGGTGGAGCGCCGCCGCGCGGCAATCCTCCATTGCTTCGCCGGAACAGTAACGCCCGCCGTCAGGCTTGTGAATCGGCGCGAGGCGGAGCGCGCGGCTCACCATCCGAAAAAACCGGACTGTGGCGGCGACGCCACAACGGCGCCGGCCTCCGTATCCAGGCTAGCGAGGCTTACTCACCGCGTCACGGCCGCGCTTGTCGCGGCCATCCCCGCGACGACACAATGGAATTGAGAGCATGAGCCGAATGCCGTCTCCGCGCGATGCGTTTCGCGGTCCCGGCGTGGATGGCCGGCGCAAGGCCGGGCACGCGGCTGAAAGCCCGAGTTCGAAGCCTGTACAGTGGCGCCGAGCGATGGCGGGCCGGACTCGAACGCGCTATGATTTGTCATGGACCCCAGAGGCCGCCAATGAAGCCCTACATCGTCATCGTCCATAAGGACGAACACAGCGCCTACGGCATGAGTTTTCCCGACGCGCCGGGATGTTTTTCGGCCGCCGACGAGATTGAAGATATTTTTGCCATGGCCAGCGAGGCGCTGGAGCTTTGGGCGGACGGGATGCGCGAAGACGGGCTGCCGATCCCTGAGCCGCGCGATTTTGAACTCTTGCGAGCCGACCCGAAATGGGCTGAGCGTTTTGGCGATGCGGAAATCGTGATCGCCATCGAAGCGCCCTGGGGGCAAAGGCAAGAAGCGGCTGAATAAATCAATCCTTCAGCCATCCTGCGCTTTCATAAATGCTGAGCACAGTCTTTGGCGGCATGTCTTTCTTGGGATGCGCCACGGTCACCCGGCCGGATTTCGTCGGATGTTTGAACTGACGATGCGAGCCCTTGGACCGCACGAGCCGCCATCCTTCCCTTTCCAGGCGGCGAATGATGTCGCGGCTGTTGGTGAGCATGAGGCGCCTCACTTTTGTTTAGCGCCTATTCAGATATCACCGCTCAGGAACACAGCGTGAAACTACTCGACGTGTCCACAGATATTGGGGCATCGTCAGAGGGATTATTTTAATGTTTTACCTGATCCGTTGACTACCCCGCCTCGACGAAACTCTCCAGCACCATTTTCCTGCCGGCCTTATCGAAGTCGACCGTGAGCTTGTTGCCGTCGACCGCCGCCACGGAGCCGGGCCCGAACTTCAGGTGAAACACCCGCGCGCCCACTACAAAGCGCGAACCGCCGCTTGAGCGCGCGATCACTTCGCCCTCGATCGTCACGGGCTGCTTGCCGCGTGCGCCGCGCGACTCGCGCGCCGCGCCGCCATGCGCGGAGTCGCCGCGCGCCGACTCGGCGCCCGCCTTGGCCCGCTTCCATCCGGGCGTCGAATAGTCGGAGCCGTAGACGTTGAGATTGGCGAAGCGCGAGACGCCATAGGAGCCATATTGCGAGCCGCTCGGCGCCTCGACCACCTCGACATTGCCCGTCGGCAGATTGTCGATGAAGCGTGAGGGCATGGTCGCCTGCCACAGCCCGTGAATGCGTCGGTTGCTGGCGAAATAAATTTTGGCGCGGCGCTTGGCGCGCGTCAGCCCGACATAGGCGAGACGGCGCTCTTCCTCGAGGCCGGCGCGTCCCTGTTCATCGAGCGTGCGTTGGCTCGGAAACAGCCCTTCCTCCCAGCCGGGGAGATAGACGGTTTCGAATTCTAGGCCCTTGGCGCCATGCAGCGTCATGATCGACACGCGCTCTTGATCGGCTGCGCTGTCTGTCTCCATGACCAGCGACACATGTTCGAGGAAGGACTCGAGGTCGGGAAAGGCCTCCATCGCGCGGACCAGCTCTTTCAAATTGTCGAGCCGTCCAGTGGCCTCCGGCGTCTTGTCCGAACGCCACATCTCGGTGTAGCCGGATTCATCGAGCACTTGCTCGGCCAGTTCATGCTGCGGCTTTGAATCGATCAGCGTGCGCCAGCGGTCGAGATCGCCGATGAGGCCGCGCAGCGCGCCGCGGGGCTTGGGCTTCAGCTCCTCGCTTTCGACAAGAACGCGCGCCGCCTGCATCAGCGGAATGGCTTCGCGCCGCGCATATTCATGCAGCATCTGCAGCGTCGCGTCGCCGAGGCCGCGTTTGGGCGTATTGATGATGCGCTCGAAGGCGAGATCGTCGGCCGGCTGCGCGACGCAGCGCAGATAGGCGAGCGCGTCGCGAATTTCGAGCCGCTCGTAAAAGCGCGGACCGCCGATGACCCGATAGGGCAGGCCGATTTCGACGAAGCGCTCTTCGAATTCGCGCATCTGAAACGACGCGCGCACGAGAATGGCGATCTCTTCGAGCGAATGGTCCTTGCGGCTCAACTGCTCGATGTCCTCGCCGATGCTGCGCGCTTCTTCCTGGCTGTCCCAGACGCCGGTGAGAGTCGGCTTTTCGCCCTCGCCGCCATCGGTGAACAGGGTTTTGCCGAGCCGGCCTTCATTATGCGAGATGAGATGCGAGGCGGCGGCGAGAATATGTCCGGTCGAGCGGTAGTTGCGCTCCAGGCGGATGACCTTGGCGCCGGGAAAATCCTGCTCGAAACGCAGGATGTTCTCGACCTCGGCGCCGCGCCAGCCATAGACGCTCTGATCGTCGTCGCCGACGCAGCAGAGATTTTGTTTCCCCGGCGCTCGCTGCGAGATCAGCCGCAGCCACAAATATTGCGCGATATTCGTGTCCTGATATTCGTCGACCAGAATATATTTGAAGCGGCGCTGATATTCGGCGAGCACATCGGGGTTATCGCGAAAGAGCCGCAGGCTCTCCATCAGGAGATCGCCGAAGTCGACGGCGTTCAAGACCTTGAGCCGCTCCTGATAGAGCGCGTAGAGCGCGGCGCCTTTGCCATTGGCGAAGCTCTCGGCGTCGCCGGCGGGAACCTGCGCCGGCGTCAGACCGCGGTTCTTCCAGCCGTCGATGCGCATGGCGAGCGCCCGCGCCGGCCAGCGCTTGTCGTCGATGTTCTCCGCGCGCAGCACCTGCTTCAAGAGGCGGATTTGATCGTCCGTGTCGAGAATGGTGAAGTTGGGCTTCAGCCCGACGAGCTCGGCATGGCGGCGCAGGATCTTGGCGCTGATCGCGTGAAAGGTGCCGAGCCATTGCATGGCCTGCGCGCCTTCGCCGACGAGGGCCTCGACGCGCTGGCGCATTTCGCGCGCCGCCTTGTTGGTGAAGGTGACGGCGAGGATTTCATAGGCGCGCGCCTTGCCGAGCGCCAGGATGTGGCCGATGCGCGTCGTCAGGGCGCGCGTCTTGCCCGTGCCGGCGCCGGCGAGCACGAGCACCGGCCCGTCGAGCGTTTCGACGGCGGCGCGCTGCTCGGGATTGAGCGCGTCGAGATAGCGCGGCCGTCCCGCGCTCGCGGCGACGCGCGCGGCGAGCCCGCCCGTCTGCGGCGCATAGTCGTCGATCTCGGGCGGAGGGCTCTTCATGATTCTTCAATCATATAGGAGAACGGAAGGCGAATCACTGTTTCCGCGGTTTATCGCACGCCAATCCCCCGGCCCCTCATCTCACTTCTCCCCGCAAGCGGGGAGAAGTGGCGGCTGACGTCGCGCAAACGTTTGCAAAAGGAGCGCAGTCTCTATGACCCCTCTCCCCGTTCACGGGGAGAGGTGAGGTGAGGGGCTTGGGGACGTTTCACGCGCATCCAGCGCCCGCTCCAGCACAAACACCCGGAGCGCCGAGGAGAGATTCGCTTCGCCGCGCCCGGCGTCGACGCGGGCGATGAGCGCCGCGAGCGACACGCGCTCCTGCGCCGCGATGTCTTTCAGCGCGCGCCAAAAGGCGTCTTCAAGAGAGACGCTGGTGCGATGGCCGGCGATGACCACCGAATGCTTGACGACTCGGCGCGAACTGGCGTCTAGAGCGCGCTGCGAAAAAGTGGACACCGGTTTTTCCTGCAAAGCGCGCTCTATGCTTTTGGAATCGATCACGTCATCTGCATTTGGACGATCGCCCAAATGCAGCGTGATCTCCTGGCGCCTGCGCCTCGCTCACGCCGGATCGTCCGCTTCTTCCCGCTCGCGCCGATGCGCCTCGAGCCTGGCGCTTTCCAGCTGCGCCTGCGCGGCGGTCAACTCCCGCTCGGATTTGCTGCGCCCGAAGGCCGCTCGCTTCGCTTGGGCGGCGTCGTCTTTGGCGCGGCGGTCGCGCTCTTTGCGCGCGCGCCGCAGATTGACGACCTCGCCCATTAGGGCTTTTTGCGGAAGGCGTCGATCGAGACGACCTTCTCGTCGCCGTCTTCCTTGGCTTCGACCGGCTTAAGTTTTCTTGGCTTATCGGCGCTCGGCGCCTTGTTCGGCTCTGCTTTGGCGGGATCGACCTTGGCCGGCTTGAACTCCTTCACCGGCTCCGGCGTTTTCACGACAAGGCTGGGTCCGGCGGAGGGCGCGTCCTCGTCGTCGCTGTCCTCAAGCGCGTCATCGGCGCTCTCAAACCGCAGGCCGAATTCGACGGCCGGATCGAAAAAGCCGGTGACGGCCGAGAACGGCACGTAGAGATGCTCGGAGACCGAGCGGAACGATAGGGTGACGCCGAAACCTTCTTCGTCGACTTCCAGATCCGAATATTGATGCTGCAGGATGATCGTCAGCTCGCTCGGCCATTGCTCGGCGAGGCGACGCGACATCGTAACGCCCGGCGCGTCGGTGCGGAAGCTGATGGTGAAGTGATGGTCGCCGGGCAGATAGCCGCTCTCGGCGACGTCGCCCAGCACTTTGCGCATGACGCCGCGCATGGCGTCCTGAACTAGAAGATCGTAGCGAATAATGTCTTTAGCCATTGCGTCGCGCCAGACTGCCATCCGTATGGTCGACCGGCTACCGCTTCCGACCGCCATGCCTGCCGCGCTTGCATCACGGCGGCGCGGCGCGAGAAATTGAAGTGGAGGCTTCTGTTGCCAGGCGCCTCCTGACCCCGCCTAGAAGTGCTAACCCCTAGGGCTTAATTCCCAGTTTGGGCGCCGCATTACGCGGCGACGGCCACCGGAGCATAGTTGTCGTTGGCAACTATAAGTTTGACCCGATAACGGCGGTATCATGCCGAGCAAAAAATCACCCTTTACACCCTCGTCAATCCTATTTCGCCCCCGCCGAAACCCGCCGCCCGGACGGGCTTTGGTGGAGGCGCCGGGTACCGCCCCCGGGTCCGAATGGTTTATTACGGTGTTCGTTTATCGCCATAGCCGACGCAAGCGCCGGCAAAGTGAATATAGGCGCTTGCGGGATTTTGTGAAAGTCCCCACCGTCTGCGTCTTCAGCGCTTTTGTCGAAGCGGCGAAGCCCGGACCTATTGCGCGCCGACGCGCTTCACCGCGCCAAAGCCCTTCGCGTCCATGGCGAGGTGCAGCCGGTTCTGCAGTCCGGCGTCGTCGCCCTTGACGAGCAGTCCGGCGTTTTCGGCGATCGCCTCGCAGAGCGCAGCCACCCAGGGCTCCTCGCTTTTGGCGAAATCGCTGAGCACATAAGCATGGACCAGCGCTTTATCGCCGGGGTGGCCGATGCCGAGCCGCAGCCGCTTATAGTCATTGCCGATATGCGCGGTGATCGAGCGCAGCCCGTTATGGCCTGCGACGCCGCCGCCTGTCTTGATCCGGCATTTGGCCGGCGCGAGATCGAGTTCGTCGTGAAGAACCACGATCTCATCGAGGCCGATCTTGTGAAAACGCGCGGCTTCGCCGACCGAACGGCCGCTCTCGTTCATATAGGTCTGCGGCTGCAGCAGCATGACCTTTTCGCCGCCGATCGCCCCTTCGCTGACGAGGCCTTGAAAGCGCGCCCGCGCTTGGGGGAAGCCGTGTCGCTTGGCGATCGCTTCGAGCGCCATAAAGCCGATATTGTGCCGGTTCCTGGCGTAGGCGCGTCCGGGATTGCCCAGTCCGACAAGGAGCAGCATGTGAGCCTCTGACACAAAAATGGCCGGGCGAACCCGGCCATTATCACGGTAAGCTTCGCAGCGCTTACTTCTTCTTTTCTTCCTTGGCGGGAGCGGCCGCAGGCGCAGCTGCAGCAGCCGGAGCCTCCTCGGCGCCGCCGCCCGCCGGCGGCGTTAGGCTCGCGACGGTGAAATTCTTGTCGGGATTGGTGGGCTTGCAGCCCTCCGGCAGCGGAATCGCCGAAATATGTAGCGAATCATTGAAGTCCATGCCCGTCAGGTCGGCGGTGATGGCCTCCGGAATATTGTCGGCCGGCACCCACATCTCCACCGTGTGATAGACGATATTGAGCGCGCCGCCGCGCTTGATGCCAGGCGCCGCTTCCTGGTTGATGAAATGCACCGGCACTTGCACGCGCAGCCGCGAACCCGGCTTTAGGCGCAGGAAATCGACGTGCATCGGCGTGTCTTTGATGACGTCAAGCTGATAGTCGCGCGGGATGGCGCGCTCCTTCTTGCCGTCGATGTCGAGCTCGAAGATCGTCGTGAGGAAGTGCCCGGCGAAAATCAGTTGAGAGAGGCTCTTTTTCTCGAGCGAGAGCGGCTGCGGCGCTTCGCCGCCGCCATAGAGCACTGCTGGTATACGGCCCTCACGGCGAACGCTGCGGGCGGCCCCCTTGCCTGTCCCGCTGCGCACCGTGGCCGCGAGCTTTTTGGTCTCGGCCATGTCGGTGTCCTTTAAATCAAAAGAAAAGGCGCTGCTTCGCCTCCAGGGGTGTCGGAAACGCAGGCGCCGCGGCGCTTATAGGGGACCGCGCCATGGGAGGCAAGGCAGAGGGCCGAAACATTCAGTCCGCCCCCTTTCCGAACGCAGCCAGCGCCTCATATGGCCGCAGTCGCCGGCCTTTTGGGCGGCATGGCGCAGCCGGCTTCGTTCCGGCTGCAAGAGAAAGGGTTCCAACATGCGTACACTCGTGACTTGCATGGCGCTTCTTGGACTCGTCGGCTTGGCGGCGACGCCGGCCCAGGCCGACCGTCGGCTCACCCGCGAAGAGAAATCAAGCATCCGTTCAGCGATGAAGGACGCGCAGTGTTCCGGCGGCAAGATGGAATTTGACGACGGGAAATTCGAAGTCGAGAACGCGAAATGTCAGGACGGCAGGCGCTACGAGCTCAAGTTCGACCGCAATTTCAAGCTGACCAGCAAGGACCTCGAAGACAATGGCCGTCGCGGCTACTATGGCAGCGGGCGTTATAACACGCGCGATAACACCCGCGACAACAGGCGGGGCGCGTATTAACGCGACCTTCCGGCGGTCACAGGATTTGCCGTCCGCGCATATGCGCGACGCCGCGCCGGAAGATTGATGTTGGCTGGTGCGGCGGCGCGTGTGGCGCGATTGGATCAGGTCCCCACCCGATGTCGAGCGTTGAGGAGCCTGGAAAGCTTCCGGCGCGATCGACATAGGGTGGGGTTTTCTCCAACTGAATCGCCGGCGCGACTCGTGTCAACAGACCGAGCGGGGAGTCCTGATCGACCAGATAATGATTGAGATCGTCCTGGCTGATCGGAACCGGCGCTTGCGCATTGGCGGCGAAACGCATGCCGAGCATGGCCGTCCTCGCGAGCGACACACGGACGATCCAGCGGCCGCCTTCCTCTGCGCGGCGCAATAGAGCGGAAAGAACCCCGAGCGCGCCAAGGCAGCCTGAACCGTAATCATTCAAATAGGCGGGAATGAGCGCCGGCTCGCCAAGTTCAGCGCTGTGCATGGCGGCGAGGCCGGTCGCGGCCTGAGCGAGCTGCTCCCAACCGCGCCGCTCGGCCCAGGAACCCTGAAAGCCGTAGGCGTTGACCTCGACGTAGATCAGGCGCGGATTGATCCGCCACAGCTCCTGCGGCCCGAATCCTCGCTTGGCCAGCGATCCTGAGCGAAATCCCTGCACGAAAACGTCGCAGTCGCGAACGAGATCGAGCGCGCGGGCGCGATCGGCGTCGGCGCGCAAGTCGATATAGGCGGTCTTCTTGCCGAAAGACGTGTCGATGTCGAAGCCGAGAATATGGTCGAGATAGGGGTTGCGGCAGTGAATGAGGTCGGCGCCATGCTCCGCCAGCAGTTTGCCGATCGTCGGCCCGGCGACGACATGCGTGAAATCGAGAACACGGAGCCGCTCGAGCGGCCGCGCGGCGGCAGGCGTGAAAGGAACGGGCGCCGCGTCGCCCTGCCGCACAAGCTCGATCGGCGGCGTATCGCCGATCGCGCGACCCTGCGGATGCGCGCGCCACTCTTCGGGACTTCGCAGGATCGCGGCGCAGAGGCCAAGCGCCGAAAGCTCGTCCTCGAGGCTCTGCCCGTCAAAGCGCGCAACGCTCTTGGCGACGGCTTCACGCTCGTTCGGACAGTCTAGATAGCGCAATATGCCGTCGCGCAGATGCTGATAGGCGCCATTGAAGAAAATGTGTCGCCCGTCGCGGGTGCGGTAGAAATTATTCACCGCCGTATGGACGGCGCTGATGTCGAATTGCCAGCCGCTTTGAAAGAAATAAGCGATCTCGTTGAACAGCAGGCCGGCGTGCCGCCGGTCGATTCGCACCTGCTGCGCGCCGAGGCCGCGACTTTCGCCGATAGAGGCGACTGTTGCGCCGATCGCGCCCATCAGCGCGACGGCGAAGTCATGTACCTCGATGGGCGAGTCGACATAGCCCGGCGTCTGATCGACGTGAACAGGCGACGAATATTGAGGTAGGTTCAGTCCTTGTGCGACCGTCGCGAGAATTTCTTTTTGCCGCGCGCTGTACAATCTTCAACTCCGCAACGCGCGCCTTGGCGACTGTCGCTACGCCTTGATCTCCGGGAGATTCAGCCTGATATGCAGTTCGCGCAGATGCTTCATCGTCACTTCCGACGGCGCGCCCATCAGCAAATCCTCGGCGCGCTGATTCATCGGGAACAGCGTCACTTCGCGCAGATTTTCCTCTTCCGCGAGCAGCATCACGATGCGGTCGACCCCCGGCGCGATGCCGCCATGCGGCGGCGCGCCATATTGGAAGGCGCGATACATGCCGCCAAATTTCTCGATCAGCACGTCTTCGCCATAGCCGGCGATCTCGAACGCCTTCTTCATGACGTCGGGACGATGGTTCCGGATCGCGCCGGACGATAATTCGACGCCGTTGCAGACGATGTCATATTGGTAGGCGAGGATGGTGAGCGGGTCCTGACCTTCCAACGCCTCCATGCCCCCTTGCGGCATCGAGAACGGATTGTGCGAGAAGTCGACCTTCTTCTCGTCCTCGTTCCACTCGTACATCGGGAAGTCGACGATCCAGCAGAATTCAAAGACGTCTTTCTTCGATACGCCGAGTTCGTCGCCGATGCGCAGCCGCGCCATGCCGGCGAGCCTTGCGGCGGCGGTCTCTTCGCCGGCCGAGAAGAACACCGCATCGCCTGCCTTCACGCCAGCCTTGGCGGCGATCGCGGCCTGCGCCTCCGCGGGAATGAATTTCGCGATCGGGCCCTTGCCGGCGAGCGCGCCGCCTTCTTCCTCAAAGATCACATAACCGAGGCCCGGCGCCCCTTCGCTGCGCGCCCAGTCGTTCAATTTGTCGAAAAAGCTGCGCGGCTGGGCGGCGGCCCCCGGCGCGGGTATGGCGCGCACGGTCTTGCCTTTGAACGCCTTGAAGCTCACGTCCTCGCGGGCGAATTCCTCCGACACGTCGGCGATGAGCAGCGGGTTGCGCAGATCCGGCTTGTCAGTGCCATATTTGAGCATCGACTCGCGGAAGGAAATGCGCGGGAATTTCTGCGTGACCGCCTTGCCGTTCGCGAACTCCTCGAAGAGTCCGCGCAGCACCGGCTCGATCGCGCCGAACACGTCTTCCTGCGTCACAAAGCTCATCTCGACGTCGAGCTGGTAGAACTCGCCCGGCGAGCGGTCGGCGCGCGCGTCCTCGTCGCGAAAGCAGGGCGCGATCTGGAAATAGCGATCGAAGCCCGCGACCATGATGAGCTGCTTGAACTGCTGGGGCGCCTGCGGCAGCGCGTAGAATTTCCCCGGATGCAGGCGCGAGGGCACGAGAAAGTCGCGCGCGCCCTCGGGCGAGGACGCGGTTAGAATCGGCGTCTGGAACTCGAAGAAGCCCGCCTGCTTCATGCGCATGCGGATCGAGTCGATGATCCGGCCGCGCAGCATGATGTTCTGGTGCAGCTTCTCGCGACGCAGGTCGATGAAGCGATATTTGAGGCGCGTGTCCTCGGGATATGGCTGGTCGCCGAAGACCGGCACCGGCAATTCGGCGGCGGCGCCCAACACCTCGATCTCGTTGACGTAAACCTCGACCTGTCCTGTCGGCATGTCGGGATTTTCGGTGCCGGCGGGGCGCTTGCGCACCTCGCCGTCGAGCCGCACCACCCATTCGGAACGCAATTTCTCCGCCTGCGCGAAGGCGGGTGAATCGGGATCGACGACGCATTGCGTCAGCCCGTAGTGATCGCGCAGGTCGATAAACAGCACGCCGCCGTGATCGCGGATGCGATGGCACCAGCCGGAGAGCCGGATTTTCTGGCCGACGAGCGCCTCGTTTGGTTCTCCACAATTATGCGAACGGTAGCGATGCATTTTATCTCTCTGGAGGCGGTAAGGCGCCGGCGCGCGAAACCCAGCGTTTCGCGCGGACAAGCACACGGGAGCGCGGAATTTGTCAAGCGCACGATGGAGAATGCTATCGGACATTCTATCTGAGCACCGTCAGTGCGATGCGCTCAATTTTCTTGACAGTAAAGCTCCGCTTCGGCACTTTGAATTTGCATTTCTCAACTTTGGGCTTTCCGATGGATAGGTATTATTTGTGGTTAGTCAAAGCCGTTGTAATTACTCTTGCTGTGTCGACGTTTGCGGGATGCGCCGTAAAGTGGAGCAAGCCGTTCTGAGTTAAGCAAGAATCAATCACCCATACGTGAAGTGATATACATGAAACGCCTTCGAATAGGATTCGCACTCTTTTTGCTGGCAACCCTTTCGGCGTGTGGAGGAGGAAAGTGGGACGTGGAGGCTTTCCCCCGCTACGGCAAATTACCCGGCCCCAGCGGCAAAATTTGAGAGGCTGTGACGGGATAGGGCCTTTCATCAGAGGCGGCAGGATGCTCGACCGCGGCGACCAGCGCGTTGGCGCAGGATGCGGTTACGTCCTACTGTAACCGCTCATTTCCTGAAGAACGCTTCCGCCGCCGCACTCGCCGCCTGTTTGGCCGCGCGCTTGGCCTCTAGCCGGGCGATCTCTAGCCGCAGTCGCTCGATGCGCTCGTCGAGTTCGGCGACGGACAGAAGATCAAGCGATTGGCCGATCTCGAAAGCCGCCGGGAGCGGCGCGTCATCCTGTTCGCTTTTCATCACCGCGCGACCTCGGCTGGATTTCTTCGCTCGCTGGCCAAAATAGCGCTCAAGGAGTCGCGCGCCAACTTGTGGACGCGCGTCATTTGAGCGTAACTTCCGGCGCGCTTGATGATCCGCGCAGGCGGGGCGTCGGCGGCCGCGGCGGCGCGGCCGGAAGCGCAAGACCGCCAAGCCGCCAAGACCGCCAAGGCGCGGCGCGCCGCGCCCGCCTCTCTCGCCGGACGAATTAGGTATGACCAAGTGGGTGTATAGTTTCAGCGCCGGTCGGTCCGAAGGATCGGCGTCGATGAAAGAGCTTTTGGGCGGCAAGGGAGCCAATCTCGCTGAAATGGCGTCCCTCGGACTGCCAGTGCCGCCCGGCTTCACCATCACCACCGAGGTCTGCGCCTATTTTTACGCCAACGGCAAGACCTTTCCCGCCGATCTCGCCGGGCAGGTCGACGCCGCGCTTGCCGATATCGGCCGCGTCGCCGGGCACGCCTTCGAAGACAAGCAGCAGCCGCTGCTCGTCTCGGTGCGTTCGGGCGCCCGCGCCTCAATGCCCGGGATGATGGACACGGTGCTTAATCTCGGTCTCAACGACGAGACCGTGGAAGCGATCGCGCGCAACTCCGGCGATGAACGCTTCGCCTGGGACTGCTACCGACGCTTCATCGAAATGTATTCCTCCGTCGTGCTCGGCGTCGAACATCACCAGTTCGAGGAGGCGTTGGAGAGCATCAAGGAGAGCAAGGGCTTCGCGCTCGACACGCAGCTGACGGCTGACGATTGGCGCAAGGTCGCCGCGCAATACAAGGCGATCGTCGAACAGGCCGCCGGCAAGAGCTTCCCACAGGATCCCCGCGAGCAATTGTGGGGCGCGATCAAGGCGGTGTTTTCATCCTGGATGAACAATCGCGCCATCGTCTATCGCGGCCTGCACAACATCCCCGAAAGCTGGGGGACCGCGGTCAGTATTCAGGCGATGGTGTTTGGCAATATGGGGGCGCAATCGGCGACCGGCGTCGCCTTCACGCGCAACCCTTCGACCGGCGTGCGCGAACTCTATGGCGAATATCTGATCAATGCGCAGGGCGAAGACGTCGTCGCCGGCATCCGCACGCCGCAACCGATCGCCCAGTCCGCGAGCCACGCCTCTGGTTTCGAGAAGATTTCGCTCGAAGCGGCGATGCCGGCGATCTTCGCCGAATTCAAGGGCTACGCCGACAAGCTCGAACGCCACTTCCGCGACATGCAGGACATGGAGTTTACCGTCGAGCGCGGGAAATTATGGATGCTGCAGACGCGCGCGGGCAAACGCACCGCCCGCGCGGCGCTGAAGCTCGCCGTCGACATGGCCCGCGAAGGCCTCATCGGCAAGGATGAGGCGATCACGCGCGTCGAGCCGCAGTCGCTCGAACAATTGCTGCATCCGACGATTGATCCCGCGGCGAAGCGCAATATTCTCGCCACGGGTCTCCCCGCCTCGCCGGGCGCGGCTGTCGGCGAAATCGTCTTCGATCCGGAAGAAGCCGCCAAGCTCGCCTCGAACGGACGCAAGATCATCCTCGTGCGCATCGAGACGAGTCCCGAAGACATCACCGGCATGCATGGGGCGGAAGGCATTCTCACCGCGCGCGGCGGCATGACCTCGCACGCCGCCGTCGTGGCGCGCGGCATGGGCAAGCCCTGCGTCACCGGCGCCGGCGCGCTGCGTATCGACTACGAGGACCAGAGCTTCACCGTCGCCGGCAAGCGTTTCGGCAAGGGCGACCGCATCACGATCGACGGCTCAGCCGGGCAGGTGATCGCCGGCGAGGTGAAGATGCAGCGGCCGGAGCTCACCGGCGAATTCGCCGTGCTGATGTCCTGGGCGGACCAGAAACGGCGGCTCAAGATTCGCGCCAATGCTGAAACGCCGTCGGACGCGCGCGCCGCCCGCCGTTTCGGCGCCGAGGGCATCGGCCTCGCGCGCACCGAGCATATGTTTTTTGAAGGCGAGCGCATTGTCGCGGTGCGCGAGATGATCCTCGCCGACGACGCCGAAGGGCGCCGCCTCGCGCTGGCGAAACTGCTGCCGATGCAGCGCGAGGACTTCAAGCAGCTGTTCGAGATCATGTCGGGCCTGCCGGTCACGATCCGCCTGCTCGACCCCCCGCTGCACGAATTTCTGCCGCATTCGGACGCCGAGATCGCCGCCGTGGCGCGGGCGATGGGCGCCGATCCGGTGAAGCTGCGCCGCCGCGCCGCGCAGCTTTCCGAATTCAACCCGATGCTCGGCTTTCGCGGCGTGCGGCTCGCCGTCATCTTCCCCGAAATCGTCGACATGCAGGCGCGCGCGATTTTCGAGGCGGCGATCGAAGCCAGCCTTTCGACCGGCGAACCCGTCGACATCGAGATCATGGCGCCGCTCGTCTTCACACGCGCGGAGCTCGATCTCGTCAAGGCGCGCGTCGCTGAAATGGCGAAGCTCGTCGAGGGCGAGACCGGAATCAGGCCGAACTATCACGTCGGCACGATGATCGAATTGCCGCGCGCGGCGCTGCGCGCCGGCGACATCGCGCCGTCTGCGGATTTCTTCTCCTTCGGCACCAACGACCTGACGCAAACGACGCTCGGCATTTCGCGCGACGATTCGGGCTCCTTCCTCAACGCCTATCTTGAAAAGGGGCTGCTGCCGGCCGACCCTTTCGTGACGATCGATCAGGAAGGCGTCGGCGAGCTGGTCGAACTCGGCTGCAAGCGCGCGCGCGCCGCGAATCCGACGATTACGCTCGGCGTCTGCGGCGAGCATGGCGGCGATCCGGTTTCCGTCGCCTTCTTCGACAAGATCGGCTTCGACTATGTGTCCTGTTCGCCGTTCCGCGTGCCGATCGCGCGGCTCGCCGCCGCCCAAGCGGCGCTGGGCGAAAAGGCGTCGAGCACGGCGTGATCCTGCTCGAAGAGAGCTAAGAAAGACGCGCGTCTCGTCGACTCGTCATGGCCGGGCTTGTCCCGGCCATCCACGCCGTCGCGCGCGGCGGCCTTGCGTGGATGCCCGGCACAAGGCCGGGCATGACGCAGGAGAGACGCCGCGCGCGCTCCGCCGTTCCCTCACGCGCTCTCCAGCTCCTGCTCACGGTGATTCATCTCGAAGCGGCGCACGATCAGCCGCACGAGATAAAGGCCGAACTCGGGGTTTTGAAAATAGAGCTGTTCGAACTGCTCATAAGTGATGACGAGCAGACTGACGTCGCTTTTGCAGCGCGCCGTCGCGGTGCGTTTGCCGTTGGTCGTAAATAGCGCCATCTCGCCGAAAATGGCGCCGGGCGAGAGAAGCGCGCCGCGTTCGACGATTTCAACGCTTCCTTCGACGACGACGAAGGCCTCGTCGGCTGCGTCGCCTTTCATGAAGACCGCTTCGCCGCGTCGCAACGTGCGCGGATGCATGAAGGGCTTCAGCCATTCGATGTTCAGGTCGCTGCCGTTGGCTTCGCGCACGCTCGAGATGAGCTTGCGCATTTCGCGCATGCGGGTGAAGTTGAGCGGCAGGTTGATCGCATGTTTGGCGATCGTCGGCGGGCTGCCGATGATGAGCCCCAAGGTCACGCCCAGCACATTGCCCAGCATCGCCGTGATGCGCAGCGGAATCATCCGCTTCATGTAAGCGGCGCCGACGACCGTCGACGCTTCCGCCCAGGCGAGCGCCGTCAGCGCCACCCCGCCGACGGTCTTTCCCGTATCCGACGCGGCCCAGCTCATTAGCGTATCGATCAGTTCCGACATTGCAGCTTCCATCCTTACGGCGCGCTTAACCTTTGCGCGTAACCAAGACAAGCGTTCAAAAAGCCTGCGGGACTGGACTTTCCCATGCGCTTTCGCACATTCGCTCCATGCGACAAACGAGCCGAATCCTGCGGATCGACACATCCGGGCGCGGATTTTACGAATTTACCGAGGCCGTCCGCGACTTTGCCCGCGGCGCGCGGATGACGCAGGGGCTGGCGACGGCGTTCTGTCGCCACACCTCCGCGTCGCTGCTCATTCAGGAAAACGCCGATCCCACCGTGCTGCGCGATCTCGAAGCCGTCTTTGCAAGGCTCGCGCCCGAAGGCGCGGATTACGCCCATGATACGGAAGGCGCCGACGACATGCCGGCGCATATCCGCGCCGCGCTTACCCAGACGCAGCTCTCGATTCCCCTCATTGGCGGCGCGCTGGCGCTTGGAACTTGGCAGGGCGTCTTTCTTTTCGAGCACCGCCGGCGGCCGCACTGGCGCGAGGTCGCGCTGCATCTGATCGGCGAATGATCGCGCGGTTGCGTCATTCTGGCACGATGGCGGCGCCGCGCCGGCAACGGTTCCGCAAGGCTAATGAGCGATAAGGTTTTGCGAAGGATCGCATCCGAGGCGGAGCGACGCAAATCGCGGCGCCTCGCCAGACGCGCCGTCGCACATGGATCAGTCTATGCGTCGTCAGTCGAGAACGCGTTTCGGGCGCAAAGGGGTTGCGCCCTGGGTCTTTAGCGTAACGGCGCCTTGGGCGCTCGGCGTCGGCATGCTGGTCTCCTTCACCGCGGTCGCCGGGCAGGACCCCGTCGCCGACTGGCGCGTTTCTCCGCTCGCGGCGCGCGCGCCAGGGGCGCTGACGCTCGGCTTCAGCGAGGCGGCAAGCGGCGATTACGGGTTCTATGGCCCCAGTCGCGCCCAAATTCAGCAGGCGCGCCTCAACGTCGGCGGCCCGGAGGAGGGCGTTTCCGACGAGCGCGAGCCGCATGTCGATCTTAAGCCCGATGTGAAGCATTTTCCCCAGGTCGATCGGCGGCATAAGGGCGATCCGGTGGTCGCCATGCGGCCCGGTTTCGAGACGCGCCGGCCGCAGCCGGCGAATTTAGGGCTGAGCGAATCGCCGCCACTCTCCTTCGGCCTCGATGGCAAGTCGACGCGGCCGACGCCGACGCCGCTTGCGCCTCGCGGCAAAACTCCCGGCGACGAGGCGCTTGAAGAGGTCGATGCGGGCGCTCCTGCGGAGCCGGCGACGACGCAAAAGTCGACGGCCGTCGCCTCGCCGGCGCAAAGCTCATCGATCTCGACGCCTACGGGGGCCGATGCGCCCCGCGACCTCGGGCGGGAGGCGCTGACCGAACGCGCCCTTCATGGCGCATCCCCGCAGACGCCGCGCGCCGTCGCGCTGGGCTCCTCGACGCCGGCGCTGCCGGACGCCGTGCCCATCGAAGTGTCGTCTTTCCCCGGCGCGACGCTGGCGCTGTCGACGCCAAGCAAGGAGTTGAGCGCGTCACGTCCGGATTATGCCGCTTCGATTGATCCGGAAAAGCTCGGCCGCGAGGCCCGCTGTCTGGCCGAGGCCGTCTATTTCGAGGCCCGCAGCGAACCCGAGGCCGGGCAGGCGGCCGTCGCGCAGGTCGTGCTCAACCGCGTCCAAAGCGGGCTTTATCCGGCAAGCGTCTGCGGCGTCGTTTATCAGAACCGCTATCGCTATCGCGGCTGCCAATTCTCCTTCGCCTGCGAGGGCAAGTCTCTCCGCATCACCGAAGGCGACGCCTGGGAACAGGCGGTGCGCGTCGCCAAGGAGGTCATGGTCGGTCGAACCTACATCTCCGACGTCGGCCGTTCGACGCATTATCACGCCAATTACGCCCATCCACGCTGGGCGCGCGCGCTCCGAAAGATGGACGTTATCGGCAGGCATATTTTTTATCGGCTGAAACCGGGACAGACTTAGACGACGGAGTGAGTCGTCATTGGGAGCCGGAGGCGAAGCAATCCAGAGCCGTGAAGCGTCCCCTGGATTGCTTCGTCGCCTTGCTCCTCGCAATGACGAGTTGTCGGTGGAACGTCACTCGACGAGCCGCGCGCGAACGAGACCGCGCACCGAATTGCCGAGGAAAAACTCGGATCGCGAAATATGTTCAAGGCGCAGGATCGCCTGGCGGGCGCGCCCTTGCGCGATGAGCGCGGCGCGCAGCGTTCCCGGCAGCAGGCCGCAGGACAGCGGCGGGGTCAGCAGAATCTCTCCCTAAGGCGCGAAGAGGTTGCAGCGCGCCGCTTCGCAAAGCTCGTCGCGCTCGTTTTGAAACTTCATCGGCCCCGCAGCGCGACGCCGGGCCAGCAGCGACCGCCTTTCAGGGGCAGGCGCAGCCCTTGTGCGCATCCATGGTGGGATAATCGATTGTAAACCGTTTCGAAGAGAGGTAGATTGAGGTGCTTAGCCTTGTCGCTAAGCGCATTGCAGTATCTGAATTATTAGGTGCAGCCTTTGCAGTTTCAGGTCACAATTGAGTGTAGCACTGCGCCGCTTGTCGGGGATTCAGTCTCCCGCAGCCAGGAGCTCGCCAACATTCTCATCGCCGTCGCCGCGGATTTGTTGGACCAAGGCTTGTCGCCTGGCGACAAACTGCCTTTGCGTGATCGCAACGGCCAGTCTGTCGGAACAGCCCAACTGACTGAACACCCCCACATGCTCGCTTCCAGCTCGCCCCTAAAGCTGAGCGCGGGAGGCGGCGCTGATCGTCTACGCCATACAGGCGGCCAAGTGTGGCCATTGCGTCGGGAGCTCTCGGTGGCCAGACGCTTGCAGAGTGACTGATACGCTGCACTTGTGCTTCGCCAAACTCGACCTGCATCCACAACTCTGCTGATTTCCGCAGTTAAAGTCTGGCGGCATGGATGACGAGAGTGAGAGGCGCCGCTTTTTGGCAGCTATCCGTCACTCAAGGAGCCGCGCGCGAACCAGCCCGCGCACCGAATTGCCGAGAAAAAACTCGGAGCGCGAAATATCCTCGAGCCGCAGGATCGACTCGCGGGCGCGCCCTTGCGCGATGAGCGCGGCGCGCAGCGTTCCCGGCAGCAGGCCGCAGGACAGCGGCGGGGTCAGTAAAACGTCGCCCTGAGGGGCGAAGAGATTGCAGCGCGCCGCTTCGCAAAGCTCGTCGCGCTCGTTTTGAAAGAGAACTTCATCGGCCCCGTAGCGCTGCGCCGCATCAGTGAGCGCGTCTTCATAGAGCGCGCGCCGAGTCGTCTTGTGCCGCAACAGCGGATCGGCGGAGGAAAAGCGCCGCTTTGCGACGGCGACTCGCCAGACGGTATCGGGCGTAATCGGTTCGATCGGCGTGACGCTGGTTTCGATTGTTCCTTCCCGCGCAAGGACCAGCCGCACGCGCAGGCGCTCGTTCGACGCCTCCGCGACAGCGGCGTTCATCGCGTTCCGGACTCGCGCCTCGTCATGGACGAAGCCGAGCGCGGCGCTCGACGCCGCAAGCCGCGCGAGATGTTCAGGCAAGAGGCGAAGGCCCTCGTCGCGCGTCCACAGCAGCGATTCGATCAGGCCGAAGTCGTTCTCGCGCCCGTCAGAAAGCGCGCCTTGATCAGACATTCCTCATACTCTTCGCGCGCGCGGGAGTCGGCGACGACGGCGGAGCCGACATTGCAGACGAGGTCGCCTTCCGGAAAAATAGTCAGCGTGCGGATCGCGACGTTGAAACGAATGTCGCCGTCTGGCGCGATGACGCCAAGCGCACCGCAATAGACGCCGCGCGCCGCGCATTCGAGATCGCGGATGATCTCCATCGCGCGGATCTTCGGCGCGCCGGTCACCGAGCCGCAAGGAAAAAGCCCGGTGAACAGATCCTTCAGCGTCACGTCTTCGCGCAGTCGCGCCTCGATGCCCGACGTCATCTGATGCAGCGTCGGATAGGTCTGAATGGTGAAAAGATCCGTCACTTTCACCGTGCCGACGACGGCGAGCCGCGACAGATCGTTTCGAAGAAGATCGACGATCATCAGATTTTCGGCGCGCGATTTTTCGTCTTCGACGAGATATTGCGCGCGGGCCATGTCTTCGGTCGGCATCACGCCGCGCTGCGCGGTGCCTTTCATCGGGCGGGCGCGAATGTCGCGGTCCTGCGCCTCGAAGAAGACTTCCGGCGAGAGCGACACGACGGTTTCGGCTTCCAGCGCGACGACGCCGCCATAAGCGACCGGCTGGCGCTTGCGCAGACCGCGATACAGCGAAAGCGCATCGCCGTCATAGCGTCCATAGAGCGGGAATGTCAGATTGATCTGATAAACGTCGCCGGCGAAAATATAGTCTCGGCACGTATTGAACCGCTGCGTGTACTCCTCCTGAGTCCAGGCAGGCGAAAGCGGAATGTTCGGCGCCACGCTCTCGGCGGGCGGCAGCGACCAGGGCCGCGGCGCCCGAAACGCGCCGAAGAGGAGCAGCGGCGTCTGCGCGTGAGGCGTCGCTTGAGCGGCGAATCTGGGCTCCAGCGCATAGCCGAGCTCGTAGCCGGCGTAGCCGGCGAGGTAGAGGCCGCGCCTTGTCGCCGCCTCCATGCGTTCGAACGCCGCCGCGACGTCTTTCGCCGCGCGCGCGACGATGATCTCCTCCGGCTCCTCGAACAGCAGCGCCTGTCCGTCGCTGCGGCCGTCTTCGAAAACGACGTAAGGCCGCGCCGGCGCGTCTTTTTGCGTCAGGACGGCGGGTCGTTCGGCGGCGTCTTGCATTTTCGGCGGGGCTCGCAATGGAATGTGATGTTACATCAGCCGGCTCCAGTTATGAAACGCCGCGTCGTCGCGCAACCTCCGCTCCGCTTTGCTCTGGCTGCGCGCGCGGGCTATGAGGCCATATGTCGAAATCCTCGCCGCTCCGCTTTCTCTTCATCGGCGACGTTCTGGGCCGTTCGGGCCGCGCGGCTGTGTCGCGCTTTGTCCCCCGGTTGCGCGAAAAATGGGCGCTCGACTTCGTCGTCGTCAATGGCGAGAACGCCGCCGGAGGCTTCGGCATCACCGAAGCCATTTGTGATGAAATGCTCGGCCTTGGCGTCGATTGCGTCACGCTCGGCAATCACGCCTTCGATCAGCGCGAAGCTCTGGTTTTCATCGAACGCCAGCCCCGTTTGCTGCGCCCGGTCAATTATCCGCCGGGCACGCCGGGACGCGGGGCCGGCCTCTACACGGCGGCGCGCGGGCAGCAGGTGCTCGTCGTCAATCCGATCGGCCGGGTCTTCATGGACGCGCTCGACGATCCTTTTGCCGCCATTGAGCGCGAGCTGGGCGCCTGCCCGCTGGGCGTCGGATGCGACGCCATTTTTATCGACATGCACGCCGAGGCGTCGAGCGAAAAAATGGCGATGGCGCATTTCGTCGACGGCCGCGCGTCCGTGGTGGTCGGCTCGCACACGCATACGCCGACCGCCGACGCGCAGATCCTGCCGGGAGGCACCGGCTATCAGACCGACGCGGGCATGACGGGCGATTACGACTCCGTCGTCGGCATGGACAAGGAGGAGCCGCTTCGCCGATTCCTGCGCAAGACGCCCGGCGCGCGCTATGAGCCCGCCAATGGCGAGGCGACCTTCTGCGGCGTGGCGGCCGAAATCGGCGCAGACGGGCTGGCGACGATGATCTCGCCGGTGCGGCTCGGCGGCCGGCTGCGGGAAGAGTGGCCCCAGGAATGGGACGCGTCATGAGCATGCGCGAGGCTTTCGCTCAGCGCTATCGGGACACCGCGCGATCAACGAGCGACGCAGCAAAATGCTGGACAAGGTTATAGAGGATCACAGGCAACATCACTTGCGGATGCTCGGCAAGGGCTGTTGAGGCGAGCACCAGCGCTGTGCCGTTGTTATTCATGCCGAGACCGAACATCATCGAAGCTGTGTCCGCCCGAGTGGCGTCCAAGACCCGGGCGAGACCGTAGCCAGCCGCGAACATCACGAGGCATAAGCCGCCGACGATCGCCAGAATCGCCGCCAAAAAATCCAGGTCGGGGTGAGCGACGACGTTCGGCAAGGACAACGCGGCGTTCGAATAATTGAGCAGCGCCAGCACGATCATATTCGCGATCTTCAGGTAAGGGCTCGCCACTCCGACCCCGGCTTGCCCCACGAACCTGTTGACCGCGAGTCCTGAAACCGTCGGCAGGATGACCCATGCGCCGAGAAAAGCGAATGCGCCGCCGGCGGCGAGTTCATGCAGGTCTTCCGAATAGTCCCCGACCGTCACATAGCCGACTCCATGCAGAACAAGCGGCGTCAGTATCGGACTGAGCAGCGTCGTGAGCAGCACGAGTGAGAGGCTGAGCGCGAGATTGCCATTCGCATTTTGCGACCAAGCCGTCGAAGCGCCCGCAATCGGCATGGATGCGATAAGCGCGAGTCCAACCAGGATCTGTTGAACCTCCTGGGGATTGTGCCAAAACAACAGCGTGCCGCTTATCGCGGCGATAAATGCGAGCGGAACGAGAATATTGGCCGCCAATCCAGAGGCCAAGAGGGCCGGCCGGCCCAACAGATTTTTGATGTCGGCGGTCCTGGCGGAGAGCCCTGCGTTGAAAAGCAGGAGCGCCAACATGATCGTCGGCGGCGAAACATGCAGCCTCACCGCGAAGAGATCGAGCGGAGCGAGTTCCACGCTGCGGATCTTCAGGCCGGCCGTTGGCCAAAGTGCGGCTGCAAAGTAGGAAGCTCCTACAATGTAAATAAAATAGTGATGAATAAACCCCGCTATTGTTTGCGCGTGACTTTTACTTCCAGAAGGCTTCATCGTGAGGCTGCCGCTAGCTGAACGAGCTTGTTGAGATCTTTGCATGTGTTGCGCGAGCCAAACGGTTGCAGTCGGCCTTCGCGCGCCGCCATCGCCTGCATAAACTCTACCAAGAGCCGATAAGCTCGCTTAAATAGCTCATCGAGCAGCGCCCCCGGGCGCAGGTCCGGAGCGCGCCAACATGAAATGGGAAGATCTCCAGTCGTCCGAGAATATCGAGGATCGCCGCGGCGGCGGGCCGATGATGGGGGGCGGGCCACGCGTCGGCGCGGGGGGCCTCGGCCTTGGCACGATGGTGATTCTCGGATTGATCGGCTGGGCGCTCGGCATTAACCCCGCGATTCTCATCGGCGGCGCGCAGATGGTCAACAATATGCGCCAAGAGCGCGAAGTGGCTCAGCCCCGTCAGGAGGCGCCGCGGCAAAGCGCGCCGACCGATCAACTGGGGCGCTTCGTCGCTAAGGTGGTCGGCTCCAACGAGCAGGTCTGGTCGCGAGTGCTTCCTGAGCAAAAGGGCGTGCGCTTCCAGCCGCCGCGGCTCGTTCTCTTCAACGGCTACACCCAGTCGCGCTGCGGCGCGGCGCAATCGGCGATGGGGCCGTTTTATTGTCCGCTCGACCAGCGCATCTATCTCGATACGTCCTTCTTTCGCGACATGCAGCGGCGGTTCGGCGGCGGCGGCGATTTCGCCTATGCCTATGTAATCTCTCACGAGATGGGCCATCACGTCCAAAATCTGCTGGGCATTCTGCCGAAGATTCAGCGGGCTCAGCAATTGGCGGGCAGCCGTTCGGAGGCCAATGCGCTTTCAGTGCGCGCGGAACTGATGGCCGATTGCCTCGCCGGCGTCTGGGCCAACAACGCCAACAAGCAGAAGCCCATTCTCGAAGAAGGCGACATCGAACAGGCGGTCGCTTCGGCGCAGGCGATCGGCGACGACCGCCAGCAAAAAGCCACTCGCGGCTATGTGGTGCCCGATAGCTTTACGCACGGCTCGGCGGCGCAGCGCGCGCAATGGCTGCTGAAAGGCTTGCGCACGGGCAGCATCGACGCCTGCAACACGTTCAACGAGTGAAAGTTACAAGACGCGGCGGGCGCGGGTCGTCAGATCGGCCCCCCGCATCTTGCGCACAAGTCGCGCGAGATCCGCGCCTTCGGCGGATAAAAGCGCGCTTTTTGGCGCAATGAGCCCGACCGGACGCGCCAGACCCGGCGCAAGACGAGTGATCAAGGAATCTGGAGCCAGCCGAAGCGTTCGGGCGCGGCTGGCGTCGTCATAGGCGAAAAAATCCTGCGCTTCCTCGGCGAAATCGCGCTCCACGGCGAAACCGGCCAGCAGAAGGAGAAGATGGTCGCGCCGCGCGGCTTTCAGCGCCTGCGCCATGCCGTCGGCGGCGTGCGGCGCTTCGATCAGCGCGCAGCCGGCTTCGTCGGCGATCCCGTCCAGGCCTCGCCCCGGCGTAGCGAGGATCAGAGCGTCGGCGATCAATCCCTGGACGCATGATTCGACGAGCGAACCGAGGCTGCGCGCCACGGCCTCCCGGCGCAGCGGCGCGCCGGGAGAGTCGAAGGCGATGAGCGCGGCGGTCAGCATGTCGATGACATACCGGAAACCGAGGCGCGGCGGAATGCGGCGCCGCGTCAACGGGCGTTGCGTCCATCTTGTGAGCGGAGCCCATTGCGCGGGCGGCGGCCTTCGGTCACCATCGCGCCATGCCCTCCGGTTTCCCGCTCGAAATCCTCACGACGGATCAAATGGCGCGCGCCGATCGCCTGACGATCGAGAGCGGCGTGCCGGCGATGTCGCTGATGGAGAGCGCCGCCGCGGCGATCGCGCGGGCGACCAGCCAAATTCTTCAACGCACCAGCGGGCGCCGGGTCCTGGTGCTCTGCGGTCCTGGCAACAATGGCGGCGACGGTTTTGTCGCGGCGCGGCTGCTGCGCGCGCTGCGCTATAAAGTCCGCGTCGCCTCCCTGACCCCGCTCGACCAATTGCGCGGCGATGCGGCGCAAGCGGCCGCCGCCTGGCCTTGTCCAGTCACGTCCGCGCTCGACTGCAGCTTCGACGGCGTCGATCTCGTGATCGACGCTCTGTTCGGAACGGGTCTCGCGCGCGATCTCGATTCGAACGCCAGCGCGCTCGTCCGCCGCCTGAACCGCTGGCGTCGCGAAAGCGGCCAGAACGTCGTCGCCGTCGATATTCCCAGCGGCGTCGACGGCACGACTGGCGCGGTGCGCGGCGCTGCAGTGGAGGCCGACGCGACCGTCACCTTCTTTCGCGTGAAGACCGGACATCTGCTGTTGCCTGGCCGTCTGCATTGCGGCGCGCTCACCTGCACGCATATCGGCATTCGACCTTCCGCTCTGGATTCGCTCGGCGTTGAGACTTTCGTCAACATGCCGCAGCTCTGGCGCGACGCGCTGCCGCTGCCGCAAGTCGAGGGCCACAAATATTCGCGCGGCCACGCGCTGGTCGTTTCGGGGGGCGCCTCTTTTACAGGCGCCGCGCGGCTTTCGGCGGCTGCGGCCTTACGCGCCGGCGCGGGTCTCGTGACGCTCGCCAGCCCAATCGAAGCGCTTGCGGTCAACGCCAGCGCGCTCACATCCGTCATGGTTCGGCCGGCCGACGGGGCGAAGGGCCTCGCCAAGGTTCTCTCCGATGAACGAAAGAACGCCGTCGCCATCGGTCCGGGGCTAGGCGTCAGCGAGGAAAGCTGCGCACAGGTCGAAACAGCGCTTGCGCCGCAGGCCTATCGCCGCGCCGCGGTCCTCGACGCGGACGCGCTCTCGAGCTTCGCCGGCGATCCAGAGCGGCTGTGGCGCGCAACGCGCGCTGCGCCGGGCCCGGTGGTGATGACGCCGCACGCCGGCGAGTTCGCGCGGCTCTTCGCCGCTTGCGAGAACGATTGCGGCTGCCGCTCGAAACTCGACAAGGCGCGCGAGGCGGCGCGCGCCAGCGGCGCGATTGTGCTCTTCAAGGGGGCGGACACGGTCGTCGCCGCGCCGGACGGACGCACCTCAATCCTTCCTTATGCGACGCCGTGGCTTGCCACCGCAGGCTCGGGCGACGTCTTGACCGGCGTCATCGCCGGCTTGCTGGCGCAGCGCATGGACGGCTTCCTCGCCGCGTCCTGCGCCGCCTGGATGCATGCGCGCGCGGCCGAGATTTTTGGACCCGGGCTGATCGCCGATGATATCATCGCCGCCTTGCCGCAGGTGTGGCGGGAACTCTGCGCGGCCCAACAAAAGTAGGCCGAAGCGAGCGGCGTCCCTGGCTGTTTTACGAGCGTGGCCCCATGCCCCGATAAGCCGGCGGACACTTGTGGTGACCTCAAGACCTTCGTAGACTCGTCCTGCTTGAGCGAGGGCGCTCGACTCCGACGATAATCGCCGTCGTTCGCGCTCCTGTCCGAGCGGCTTACGTCGCTGTCACATTGCTGTCGCAGCCAGACCGCTTTTGAGGCGATGGCCGAAAGAAAACGGGCGTGATGAAATCCTTCGAAAAACTGTTGCTTGAGAACAAGGCATGGGCCGAGGAAGTCCGTGAGCGCGATCCCGGCTATTTCGAACGTCTTGCGGCCAATCAGAAGCCCGAATTCTTGTGGATCGGCTGCTCCGACAGCCGGGTGCCCGCCGACATCATCGTCAACGCGCTGCCGGGCGCCATTTTCGCGCACCGCAACATCGCCAATCAGGTGATCGCCACGGACTTCAACTGTCTCAGCGTCATCCAATACGCCGTGCAGGTGCTCAAAGTTCAACACGTCATCGTCTGCGGTCACTATAATTGCGGCGGCGTTCGCGCCGCGCTTGACCGACAGCGCCCCGATCTGGCGCTGCTCAATAAATGGCTGATGCATATCAAAGACGTTTATCGGATGCACAGAGACGAGATTGATGCGCTCAACTCTCAGACGGAACGCGCCAACCGACTGGTTGAAATCAATGTGATCGAGCAGGTGATGCGTCTGTCGCAACTTTCGATTGTCCAGACCGCCTGGAAAGAGGACCAGCAGCCGATGCTGCACGGCTGGGTGTTCGGACTCGACGATGGAATCCTGCATCAGCTCATCACATTGCCGCCGGGCAGCGACGTGGACGTCATCTATCAGCAACATGGCGGCGAAGATCTCTAACCCGCCGCGCGGCATAAACCGCCAATAGGGAGAACTCAGGCGTGTTTAAGAGACATCTCGACTATTACGTCCGCTACCTCGATCATGACATTCCGGCGGGGGTCGTGGTGTTTCTCGTGGCGGTGCCGCTGTGCCTCGGCATTGCGGTCGCTTCCGGCGCGCCGCCCTTCTCCGGAGTGATCGCCGGGATCATCGGCGGGCTCGTGGTGTCTCTTGTCAGCGGTTCGCAGTTGAGCGTTTCGGGTCCTGCCGCAGGCCTGACCGTCATTGTCGCGGCTGCGGTCGAAAAACTTGGCTTCGACGCCATGCTGCTTGCGGTGGCGCTGTCGGGCCTCCTGCAAGTGGGGATGGGCTTTCTTCGGGCGGGCGTCATCGGCGCGTTTTTTCCGTCAGCCGTCATCAAGGGCATGCTCGCGGCGATCGGCCTGATCCTGATCATGAAGCAGCTGCCGCACGCGGTCGGCTACGACGCAGACGCGGAAGCCGATTTGTCGTTCCTGGAGGATGACAGCCACACGCGTCTCTCCTTTATCTTTGACGCCTTTCGCTCTTTTTCCACGGGAGCGGTGATCGTTAGCGTCGTCTCCCTCGCGATCATGCTCCTTTGGGATACGCCCTACATCAAGAAGCATCGCTACCTTTCGATCGCGCCCGGTCCGCTGGTCGCGGTGCTGTTTGGCATCGCCTATAACGTCGTGGCGCAGACGCTGTTTCCCTCGTTGGCGATCGCGCCGCAGCATCTCGTCAATCTTCCCGCCATCTTTGGACCGATAGATTTCGCGCGGGAGTTCAACTTTCCGGACTTCGCCCGGCTGATCGATGTCCAGATCTACATAACCGCCGCCACTTTGGCGCTGGTCGGCAGCCTTGAAACTCTGCTGAGTCTCGAAGCAGTCGACAAGCTCGACCCGCTCAAGCGCATCGCGCCGACCAATCAGGAGCTCAAAGCACAGGGCGTCGGCAATTTCCTGAGCGGCATGTTGGGCGGATTGCCGATCACCGCAGTGATCGTGCGCAGCTCAGCCAGCATCGACGCTGGCGCACACACCAAGGTGGCGTCCTTTGTCCACGGCGTGCTGTTGTTGCTCAGCGCGATGTTCCTGGCGAGCGTGCTCAATATGATTCCGCTCGCGTGTCTTGCGGCGGTGCTGCTGCTGACGGGCTACAAGCTCGCGAAGCCGAAGCTCTTCGTTCAGCAATATGAAAAGGGATTCAACCAATTTGCGCCCTTTGCCGTGACGATCGGCGCAATTCTCTCGACGGATCTTCTCAAGGGCATGGCGATCGGCATGGCCGTGGGGCTCTTCTTCGTGTTGCGCGCAAATTATCACTCCGCATTCACGCTCACGCGCGACGGGCGGAACTACCTGCTGCGCCTGCAAAAGGACGTGTCCTTCCTCAACAAGGCGCAGCTGCGCAACTACCTCGAGAATGTCGAGGAGAACAGTTACCTCGTGATCGATGGCACGCGCGCCGGCTTTATCGATCAGGACATCATGGAGACGATTCAGGATTTCATAAAAGCGGCGAGCGATTACAATATCCGCGTTGAACTCAAGGACATGCGCGGCCTGCAGCCGGTCAACGGATTGGTCCCCGCCGAATAGCGCCGCGGCGAGTCACATCGACGTCAGCGCGCGGCGGGAAAAATTGCAGGCGGCGAATTCCGGGTCGAGCCTGCAGGATTTCCTGTAGGAGCGACGCGCGAGGGCAACGCTTTTCTTGACGCCCTCGCCGTTGCGGTGCGCCTGTCCGAGCATGGCGCATCCCCAAGAATCGTTTTTGTCGCAGGCGATCTTAAAGCTGCGAAATTGACAGCGATCTTTGGCCCTGTCCGAAAGCGATTCAAGCGGATCGCCCTCTTCGGCGGCGTTGCGCATATGCGCGGCGCGGTTGGTGCAGCCGGAGGCCTTGCCAAGCGCACAGGCCATTGCGAACAGGAGCTGCGCGTAGCGCGGAGCGACGACGCTTTCGTTCTCCTGAAGCGCAAGCGCCAACCGGAAACAGTGTTCGCCGCTGCGCTTGCCAATGCAGGCTTGATAGCATTCCTCAGGGCGGGCTGCGCAGTGATCGCGCGTGACCGCTTCATCCCCCAGGAGCAATCCGCCAAGCGAGGCTTCCTTACGGAAGACGTCCGCCGGACAGCTGCGCGCGGTGGATTGCAGTGTCTTGTCGCGATCCATTTCGCCTGTTGCGCGGCGGGCGCCGTCAGCGTCGAAGGATCCGTTTTTTGCGTCGGCGATGGCTGTGCCGACTCCCAGGATAGCCGCTATCCCAATTGTGAGCACAAGGCGAATTGAGCGTCCGCGCTGGCGCATGCGATGTTGCTCCCGTCGATCGAGGGGCGCTCGATTGTGATCCATGTCGCGCCCGATCGGCTCTGCTAACAAGAATTGGCGCTTGGGCGGATGCGGCGGCGCACGCCGCGCGACTCGAGCGCTTATGGCGCGAAGCCCTCGAAGACGATCTGATCGGCCCATTCTCGCGCCCGCGCGGCCATCTCCGGCGAGCGCACGGTCCAGGTCGTTACGGGAACCTTGAGCGCCTCGCGCAGCAGCAGCGGAATCGCGTGCGGAAGATCGCGCACGCGCCAAGACAGGAAGTCCGGCAGCGTGCGCCTGTAGTGCAGGAAGTGGGTGAGCTCCGCGCGCTGTGCGGTGGACAGCTGCGGCCAGTCATCCGCGGCGTAATGCGCCTCGCCGACGATGCCGAGCGGTCGATTCGCGATCCCGAGCGCGGCGGCGCGCGCGCGAAGAAAGGCGATCTGATCGGGGTCGAAACTTTCGACGGCGACGGGACCGCTGTATCGCGCCAGCGCCTGCGCCGTGCGCTGCGCGACGGTCGTGTCGCCATCGAAGGCGCTCTTGATTTCTACAATGATTGGCGTTCGCCCGCCGATCTCGGTGAGAAACTCGGAAAACCTCGGAATGGCGTCATTGGCGCCGCACAGCCTCAAACGACTGAGCTCATTCGCGCTGCGCATCGCGACAGCCCCGGCGCTTTCGGTCAGGCGCTCGAGCGTCTCGTCGTGAAATACGACGAGTTCGCCGTCAGATGTGAGCTGCACGTCGCATTCGACGCCAAAGCCCGCAGCGATCGCCGCGCGGGCGGCTGAAATCGAATTTTCGATCACGCCCTTCGAGGGATCATGCAGTCCGCGGTGGGCGATCGGCCGCGCCGTCAGCCACGAAAAATCCCGGGAGTTCACGGAAGAATCTCGAAGATTCCTTCCACTTCGACAGCGGCGCCGAGCGGCAATTGCGCGACGCCAACGGCGAAGCGCGCATGTTTGCCATTCTCGCCCAACACGGCGGCGACGAGATCGGAAGCGCCGTTAACGACCTGCGGCAGCGAAGCGAAGTCGGGCGCGCTGTTGACATAGCCGCCGAGCCGTACGGCCCGTAGCTTCGAAAGATCGCCCACGGCGGCGTTGGCTTGGGCGAGGACGTTGAGCGCCGCCTGACGCGCGGCGGACTGCCCGGCCTCGAGCGAGACGCCGGCGCCGAGTTTGCCTTGATGCGCCGGGTCGACGCCATTGGCGCCGAGCGGCAGCTGTCCCGATATGAACAGCAAGGCGCCCGTGCGCACAAAAGGAACATAGTTGGCGACCGGCGCGGCCGCGGCGGGTAGAGTCAGTCCCAGCGCTTGAAGCCGCGCGAGCGGGGTGTCGGACGGTGCGGTCATAGCGCCTCCTCAAAGAGAAAGTCGTTGCTCCCAATGAAGCGCGACCCTAGTTTCCTACTCCACGCGACGCAATGGCGTCGCAGGCGCCGCCACACAGAAAGAGGTCCAATGATTTCGTTACGCGTGCTGGCCGCCGCGATCTGCGCGGCGACGCCGGTTGGCCAGGCGTTCGCCGAGCGCGCATTGCCGCTCGCCAATCATCGCGCTGTTTATGATCTTAGCCTGTTGAAATCGAGCGGCGCGAAGGCGCCGGCGCAGGCGCGCGGTCGGATCGCCTTCGACTTTTCCGGTTCGGCCTGCGAGGGCTATGTACAGAATTTTCGCCAGATCACCGAATTGCAGCCCTCGGAAGGGGCGGCCAAGCTCTCCGACATGCGTTCGGCGACATTTGAGGGCGGCGACGGCGCGGAGTTTCGCTTTAAGGTGGAGACCAAAGTCGACAACTCACGGACCGATGAAGTCGACGGAAAGGCCAAAAAATCCGCCGACTCCCGGCTTGCCATCGATCTTGCAAAGCCAAAGCGCACGCGCCTGGAGCTGTCCGGTCCGATGCTCTTTCCGACGGAACATTTGCGCAAAATCGTGGAAACGGCCTCGGCCGGCGAACAGCTGCTGGAAGCGCGAGTCTTCGACGGCACGGGCGACGGCGAAAAGGCGTTCGATACTTTAACGGTCATTGGCAAGCCGACGACCGAGCCGCCCCAGGAAAAGGTGGCGCGCGTGAATGCGCTCAACAATATCCGTCGCTGGCCGGTTGCGATTTCTTATTTCGAGCTGGGCAAGAAGGATGGGCAGCCGATTTATGTGCTCTCCTTCGACCTTTATGAAAACGGCGTCTCGCGCGCGCTGAAGCTCGACTACGGAGACTTCGTCTTGCGCGGCGACATGACGGATCTCGTTTTGCAGCCGACGCCGACCTGCAAAAAATAGCCCGACGTTCAGCGGTTCACCGGCGGCGCAACAGGGCTGCGATTTTGCTCGCGATGGATCTTGGCCGCCAAAAGATCGCGGCGTGGATATCGAGAGTCTGGTCCAAAAAATCCGCCGTCGGCGGAATGGCGAGGAGCGTCGCATCCTCTGGAGCGCGTTTCAGCGCCGCTTCGTCGTCGGGCATTGCGATGGCGACGCCGCGGTCCGTGGCGATCGCGCGCGTCACGTAATGCAGCAGCATGAGATTGGCGACGATCTCCTGCATCTTCGAGCGCGGGTTCTTGCGGTAGACGCATCGCGGCGCGCGAATGAGATATTCGCCGCTGCTGTCGTCGGAACGCAGCATCAGCGCGACGAGACGGCCGCTTCCGGGCCAATGGCACTCGCTTGGCCGCTTCAGCCGAACGAAGCCCCCTTCGAACACCTTGGAGCCAATGTGACGTAGCTCGCATGCCCCGCGACGCTGCGCCTGCGTCGCGTCCACGTAATCGAAGCGAACCTCGGCGTTGGGCGCCAAGGGAACGCGCGCGTCGTCGATCCGGCTCAGCACAGCGGCGGCCACCGCCGTTGAGGCGTCGACCGTCAGATGGTTTTCGTCCTGATAATGCGCTGCCGTCGGGCTTCCTGCAAAAATCTCGTTAAGCCAGATGGCGGGCGTCGCATAGCGAGTCGCCGCGTCCGCGTAGAGCCGATGCGCGCGCCGCGTTGCGCTGCGTAGTGCTTTGGAGGCCGTCGGCCGTGGGTCCAGACAAAGAAACATCAGGCGGATTCGACGCCGAGCGCAGCAGGCTGCGATCGCCTCGAGCGTATCGGCGACGAGGCTCGCGCGCAGGCAGCCGGCGGCGAAAAGCAGAATGTCGTTGAGACAATATTCGAAAATGACGACGTCCGGAGAAGCCGTCGCGTCACGCTCCATCTTCAAAAGCGCCAGCAAACCGTAAAGCGACCCTACCGCGCCGAGAAAGCGATTCTCGACCTCGTGCGCCGACGCCTGCCGTTGAAATTGGAAGGCCCAGCCTTCCCGCATTCCGGCGTTGGAGCCGCCGAGCAGCAAAATTTTCATGCCATCGAAATTTTCATGCCATGGAGATATGTTGCGTCAATGGTCGCGACCAGCAGCCCGCTTGACGATGCTAGCCGGTTCGTGCGCGCGAGGCCATAGACGAAGCTTGCTAAAATGCTTATGGCCGAACGGGCGCCTTGTCCTAATTGAAGCGGTGGTCTTTGCGCGAGGGAGCGCGTTCGATGTTTCCCATTCCGCAATGCGTCTTTCTCACGCGCGGCGTCGGCGTTCATCGCCATCGTCTGACGGCGTTCGAATATGCGCTGCGCGACGCCGACATTGAACAGCAGAACCTCGTGGCGGTGTCGTCGATTCTTCCGGCGGGATGCGAAATCGTTCCGGTGGAACTGGGCGTCGCGACGCTTCAGCCTGGCGAAATCACTTTCACGGTGCTTGCGCGCTCTGAGACCGACGAAGCCGGACGGCGCGTCACGGCAAGCATCGGCCTCGCGCGGCCAAGGGAGCCGACGCTCTACGGCTATATTTCGGAACATCACGGCTATGGCATGACGGAGCGCGAGAGCGGCGATTATGCGGAAGATCTCGCAGCGACGATGCTCGCTTCGACGCTGGGGATCGAATTCGATCCCGACGCCGCCTGGAACGAGCGCAAGAAGGTCTATGAAACAAGCGAACTGATCGTCGAGAGCCTGTCTTTGACCGCGGCGGCCGAAGGCGCTCCAAACGGCGATTGGACCTGCGCGGTCGCCGCGGCGGTGTTCCGCTTCGTCAAACTCGATGGTTCGCCATGAGCGGGACGCCGACATTCGTCGCTCCGGCGACCTTCCTCGGCGTCGCACCGGGTGCTGACGCGGCGGTTGTCGTCGCCGGCGTCCCTTTCGACATCGGCACGACCAACCGCAGCGGCGCACGCTTCGGGCCGTCGGCGATTCGTTACGCCAGTCGTATGTTGATCGACGGCGAGCATCCCGCGCACTGGACCTCCCCCGTCGATCTGCCGCTCGCCGACGTGGGCGATTTCGCTATCGCGCTGGGCGACATCTCCGCAAGTCTGAAGCTCATCGAGGACCAGGCGTCGGCCTATGCGCATCTCGTGACGCTTGGCGGCGACCACGGAATCACGCTGCCTCTCTTGCGCGCCTGCGCGAAAAGACGCGGCCCGTTGGCGTTGATCCATTTCGACGCTCACGTCGATACATGGCCCGATAATTTCGGTCAGCCCTATGCGCATGGCTCGATGTTCTATCATGCGATCAACGAAGGCGTCGTCGATGCGCGCCGCATGATTCAGATCGGCATTCGCTCGCCGGTGCAACGCGACGTCTACGACTGGACGCTTGGACAAGGCGTCACGATCGTCGCCGCGCAGGAGGCGCATGAAATCGGGCCAGCGGCGATCGCCTCCAGGATCGTCGAAGTCGTCGGCGACGCCCCCGTCTATTTGACGTTCGACGTCGACGCGCTTGATCCGGCCTTCGCCCCCGGGACCGGGACGCCGGAAATCGGCGGTCTGGCCACCTGGCAGGCGCAGTCGATCATCCGCAAGCTCCCCGGTCTGAACTTCGTCGGGATGGACGTCGTCGAGGTGGCGCCGGCCTATGATGTTTCCGAAATCACCGCGCTCGCCGGCGCGACGATGGCCTGGGAATACCTCTCCCTGCTGGCGGCGTCTGCCGATACATCCCGGTCCGCCTTGCGCTCTCCTTAGCTCCTTCGCCAGCGTCAATGCGGCTCTTGCCAAGGGCCGGCCTTCGGCAGCACTCTGGCCCGAACAGCCGGATGCGGCGGGACGCTTCGAGGCGGATCGAGGCGTGCAAGGGCTAGGGGAGGGCGGCATGTCCAGTGCGGAGCGGCGGGCGCGAGAGGTGGTCGGCGTTTTCTCAGACGGCTATGTGCTCGAGAGCGCTGTCGAGGAATTATTGAATTCGGGGTTCGATCTCGGCGATATCAGCCTGCTTGCGGGTGAAAAGGCGGTCGTCGGCAAGCTCGGCCATAAATATGAAAAGGTGGAGGCGGCCGAAGACGACGGCGCCGCCCCGCGCGTGGCCTATGCGCCGAGGGAATCTTTGAGCAAGAAAGAGGGCGCCATCATTGGCGGTCTCGTCTATGTCGGCGCCACGGTGGCGGCCGGCGCGGCGCTCGCGTCAGGCGGCGCCCTCGCGATGCTTCTCGTGAGCGGCCTGATCGGCGCGGAATTTGGCGGCCTCATCGGCGTCGTGCTTGGCGAGTTCATGGAGGAGCGTCACGCGAAATATCTCCAGGAGCAACTTGACCACGGCGGCTTGTTGCTCTGGGTGCGAACACGAAACGACTCGCTTGAGGAAACCGCCAAGCGCATTATCGCCAAACATTCCGGCCGCGACGTGCATGCGCATGACGTGCCAGCCGCCGCGGCGTGAATGACGTTGAAGCGGCCGCGATCAGGCCGCTTTTTTCATCAGCTCGGATTTACGCTTCGATAGCTTGACGCCCAGGGCGTCGAGATCGACATCGCTCTTGCGCGCCTCGGGAAACATTTCCTGCTCTTCTTCCTGGACATGGTGCATGACGTATTCGCCCAGCACCTTGACCTTTGCGTCGAAGAGATGGTCTTGCGGCGACATCGAGAGGATCTCGGCGATCAGCTGCTTGGCGCTTGCGTGCTCAACTTCGGCTTCGTCGAGAAGCTCTTCGTCGTCGATGCTCTTACGCAGCGCCGGATAGAAGATTTCCTCTTCGATCTTGGCGTGAACAGTCAGCGCGGCGCAAATTTTTCGCGCGAGCTCTTCCTTCTCGGTTTCCTTATTGAGCTTTTCATACTGTTTGAACCAGGTTTTCACCTCTCGGTGATCCTCCCTCAGGAGCTTGATGGCGTCCGCCGTTTTGGAGGCGCTGGCCGACGTCTTCGCGCCCGTTCGGGGCTTCGACCTTTTCGTGCTGCCGCCCGTGCTTGCTGTTGGCATTTTGGTTCTCCTTTGCGCGGTTGTTAACTTGGCTGTTCTGTCTGCGTGACCGCATCACGCATCCAGATCGACCGTCAGCTCTCTGGGCCAATAACGAAGTTCGGCGCAGGCCGCGATGAACGCGGCCGCGTCCTTGACGGTCGCAAGCGGAATGCACGCTTCATCCAGCGCGTCCGCGACGCCGGCTTTCTCCAGCAGCGGCAACGCGCTCTCGGTGAAGCCGATAAACTTGCAGTGCGCGAAGGCGTCGCTTGCAAAATCGCGCGCGGCGGCATCGGCGACGAGATCGGCGGCGCCGGTCTCCGACGCGACGATGGCGACGGCGTCATAAAGCACTGACGGTCCTCCATCGATCTTTTGCGCGGCGGGCTGCATGGCGCCGTCGTCAAGCACCACGCCGCCGATGTGGGGCGCGACAATCTCGTAAACCGCTTCGATCTTTTCGACGGCCTCGATCAGCGCCTTCAACAGCTTCGCATCGGCGCCGTCCGTCACGAGAATCCCGAGCTTGCGCCCCGCGAAGGATTTGCGACGCGCCAAAATGCTCAACGGCGCGGACGGGGGAAGCTCTTGCCGAGTCGGGCGCGCGGCCTTCGCCGGAGCGGGCATTTCAAGCCGCAAGCCGTCAGCCACGCGCGTCGCGAGCGCAACGTCGATGTTTAAGAGATGCGAGACGACTCGGGAGCGAACGTCGGGGCGCTCGCATTTGCTCAGTTCGAATACGAGCGCATCGGCAATGTGTTTGCGCTCAATCGGCGTCTGGCTGATGAAGAATTGCCGCGCCTGACTGTAATGATCGGCGAAGCTTTCGGAGCGAAGTCTCGTCTTCGGCCCGGCGACTTCTTCCGGGAATGACGTGAAGCCGCGCTCGGGATTCTCGCGCGGTCCGCCGAGCGCGCCCCAGCTGTTGGGCTCGTAATTGACGCGGCCCTTGGGGTTCTTCATCGCCATATGCCCGTCCTGCTGGAAATGCGCCATCGGGCAGCGCGGCGCATTGACGGGAAGATGGGTGAAGTTCGGGCTGCCGAGCCGCTTCAACTGTGTGTCGAGGTAGGAGAAGTTGCGGCCTTGGAGCAGCGGATCGTCGCTGAAATCGATGCCAGGGACGATGTTCTGCGTGCAGAAAGCGACCTGTTCGGTTTCCGCAAAGAAATTATCCACGGTGCGGTCGAGCACGAGGCGCCCGACGATCTGCACGGGAATCTGCTCTTCGGGAATAATCTTGGTCGAGTCGAGAATGTCGAATTCGAATGTGTCGGTGAACTCTTCGTCAAAGAGCTGAAGGCCGAGCTCCCATTCCGGGAAATGTCCGCCCTTGATGGCGTCCCAAAGATCGCGCCGGTGAAAATCGGGATCGGCGCCATTGATCTTGACGGCTTCATTCCAAAGCACCGACTGCAGACCGAGCTTCGGCTTCCAATGAAACTTGACGAACGTCGACTTGCCCTCCGCGTTGACGAAACGGAAAGAGTGAACCCCAAAGCCTTCCATGAAGCGGAAGGAGCGAGGAATGGCGCGATCGGACATGATCCACATGATCATGTGAAAGCTTTCCGGCGACAGCGAAACGAAGTCCCAGAAGTTGTCGTGCGCCGTTTGCGCCTGGGGGAACCCGCGATCAGGCTCAGGCTTCGCGGCATGGATCAAGTCCGGGAATTTTATGGCGTCCTGAATGAAGAACACCGGGATATTGTTGCCGACGAGATCCCAATTACCTTCCTTGGTATAGAACTTCACCGCGAAGCCTCGCACGTCGCGGGCAAGGTCGAACGATCCCTTGCTGCCGGCTACGGTCGAGAACCGCACAAACACCGGCGTCTGCTCGCCAACCCGCTGGAAAAGATCGGCGCGCGTGACATCTGCGAGAGACTTCGTGAGTTCGAAATAGCCATGCACGCCGAATCCCCGCGCGTGAACGACGCGCTCCGGGATGCGCTCGTGGTCGAAATGGAAGATTTTCTCGCGGAATGGGAAGTCTTCGATGAGGCTCGGACCGCGCGCGCCAATGCGAAGCGTGTTTTGGTCATCGGAAACCGGGATGCCCTGCTGCGTGGTGAGCGTCTCAACTTCGTCGTTCGCCGTCTGGTGCGTTTCACCGCCATCGCCTTGCGGCTGCGCGTAAGACATCTGGGTCTCGGCCGCCAGAATATCGGGTTGCGCGATTTGACTCTTTCCGGCGTTCAACATGGCGGATTTGACGGGATTGCGCTTTGAGCCCATCAGAAAAACTCCGAAAAAAAACCGCGACGAAACGCGAGTGTCCCGTGAGCGAAACCTCGGGCGATCTGACTTGTTCCCCCGGGCAGAAAATTCTCTCGGAGCCAAGAGAAGACCATCTGCAACTTGCGACGCGATGTTATCTCTTGGCTACGCCGCGAGCGCGCGGGATGGGGATGCAGCGGCAGCGCATTCGATCTTGTTCGGAACTATGCGCTATGCAACTATCCGCGCGCCCTCTGGTGGGTGGAAATCACGGGATTTCGGCAAGTTAGGTCAGGGTGCTCGAGGTGGCGTGGGCGACGAAAGTCTACAGGGCGTCGAAAAGAATAGAGGGCGCGCCCTCCTGGATCATTGCTCTGGCATTATTCGGCGCGAGCCTGTCTGTTCGCATCCTATTGGATCGCTGGCTCGATCCGATGAAGTTTCTCACCTTTTATCCGGCGATCGCGGCCAGTGCGCTGCTGTGCGGCTGGCGTCAGGGAACGGTGGTGTTGGCGCTCTCCGCTTTGTCGGGGTGGTATTTTTTTTTCGAGCCCCGCTACTCGTTTCTGATCAGAGAACAAAACCAAATATTCGCGCTGATCGGGTTTCTCCTCGTCGGCGGCTTTTTGCTCGTTCTCGTGGCGGGAATGGCCGATCTGATCAGGCGTCTGGAAGCGGCGAACCAAGTTCAGGTCAGCCTGTTTGGCGAGCTTCAGCATCGCGTCGCCAACAACCTTCAAATTGTCTTGGCGATGATCAGCAACGCCCGTCGGGGGGTGCTGGACGTGACGGCCGCCGAACGGATCGCCGCCGCCGAAGATCGGATCGCGGCCATGTCGGCCCTGCATCGCCGGCTTTACGACAAAACAAGCTACGAACAGGGGCTCGCGCCTATTCTTCGCGACATGCTGCGCAATGACTTTGGCGACCTGCCGATCCAGCTGTCGTTAGATATATCCCCGGACGCAAAATTGTCCCTGGATCAGATGACCGCGGTGCTTCTTCTGGTCAATGAAGCCGCGCTCAACGCCGTCAAGCACGCCTTCGAAAAAGGCGCGGGATCGAAATTCGAAGTCGCCTTGCTCAAACAGGCGAACGGGCGCCTGCAGCTCATCATTCGCGACGACGGTCCCGGAATCGCGCCGGCGTCCGCGGTCGCGTCTGGCTCTCTCGGCATGAGCATCATGCAAGCCTTTGCGCGTCAGCTGGGCGGATCGCTGGAGATGAACGCCTCCGCCGGCACGACGTTGATGGTGGAGTTCCCCGGCGACTAGCGGCGCAAGCGGGCGGTCGCGAGCCATCCCATGGCGGGCCTGGGAGACGCCGATGCAGCTCAAGGAAATGTCGCTGAGCGGCGCTAGCATGTCGGAGAGCTTCGTAAAGACGCCCAACGCGACTAAGCGCTCAAGATCCTGCCGGACGGCGAACGATCCTGGCCAAACTGTGCGGTGGACTCGCACTCCGGCCGGAAGTTCCATTGTCTTTTCATCCGCCCAATGCTTAAGCTAGGCTGCCGGTTTTCCGGTCACGGAGTGCACACCAAAGACGCTCCCGCGCCAGTTTTGAATGCGTCCAATTTGCGACTGAGGCGTTTTTTGGCACTATTGTGACATCGCTCACAAGAAATTGGCGAGCAGTTGATTGCATCCATATTGACTTGCGCCCCGGCACCAATTAGCGAATATGCTGCAATGCACTTTAGGCTGCGAATGTTACCGATCGAATACCTCATATTTGCTTTAATCGGAGACGCTAGGATGGATAATTATCCAATAAGGTCATGCAATTGGACCCGACCGAAAGGAATAATGTCGCCGTCCATAAGCGTTGGGGTGGTGGCGCGATCTAGGCCCTAACAGCAAGTCCCTCGGTTTTTAAAACGCATCGCACATGCGCGCTTCGGCGACGCATGATCCCCAACCACATGTGTACAGCCAGAGATATCCCATGGACGAACGTAATCTGAACCTTCAGCAATCGGGACTTCGCGGCGAGTTCGGAGAGTTGGAGCCGATCGCGATCATCGGCGTGGGATGCCGCTTTCCCGGAGGCGCGGACAGTCCGGAAGCATATTGGAACCTCCTGGTCTCCGGCCGCCCGGCGATCCGCGAGGTGCCTGAAGACCGCTGGAGCCTGGATCGGTTCTATAATGAGAATCCCGAAAAACCGAACAAGATCTACACCCGCAAGGGTGGCTTTCTCGACGAGGCGGTCCATCGCTTTGATGCTGCGTTCTTCAACATATCGCCGCGTGAGGCGGTCCATATAGACCCGCAGCAGCGACTGCTCTTGGAAGTGGCGTGGGAATCTCTGGAGGACGCTGGCGTCGTTCCGGAAACGCTCGCGGGCTCCGAAACGGGCGTCTATATTGGCGGCTTCACGCTCGACAGCATGCTCGACCAGCTGAGCCCGCTTAACCGCGAGAATATCAGCATTCATTCGGGCACCGGCGCGCTGATGACGCTGCTGTCTAACCGTCTGTCCTACTTCTTCGACTTGCGCGGCCCGAGCCTTTCGGTGGACACCGCCTGCTCTTCGTCCCTCGTGGCCGTGCATCTCGCCTGCCAGGATATTTGGCGTGGTCATGTTTCCATGGCGCTGGCGGGCGGCGTCAACGTCATGTTGCGACCCGAGTATCCGATGATCATGGGCAAGGGCCACTTCCTGGCGCCGGACGGCTATTGCAAGAGTTTCGACGAACGCGCCAATGGCTATGCGCGCGGCGAGGGCGCCGGCGTGATCCTGCTCAAGCCCTATGCCGCCGCCATGCGCGATGGAGATCACGTCTACGCGACGATACGCGGCACGGGCGTCAATCAGGACGGGCGCACCGACGGCATCACAATGCCGAGCGGCGAGGCGCAGGAGGCGCTGATTCGGCGTGTCTACGCTCAAAGCGGCGTGCCATTCAGCGACGTGCGCTACGTCGAGGCGCATGGCACGGGGACGCCGGTGGGCGATCCGATCGAAGCCGGCGTGCTTGGACGCACGATCGGCGCTGGCCGCGAGGTTGACGACGCCTGCCTGATCGGTTCGGCGAAATCGACGATCGGCCATCTCGAAGCGGCGGCGGGCGTCGCCGGTCTCATCAAGGCGGCGCTCTGTCTTGATCGAGGGGCCGTGCCGCCGCAAGCCAACCTGCAGAACCCCAACCCGAAGATTCCGTTTCAGGAACTCGGCATTCGCTTGCCGACCAGCCTCGAGCCGTTTTCGCAAGGCGATGAGGACGTCTATTGCGGAGTCAATTCTTTCGGCTTTGGCGGCACCAACGCGCATGTGGTCCTTCAGCGCGCAGAGAAGCCGCGGTCGGAAGAGAAGAAGGATGGGTCGGCGGGAGAGCAAATTCTCACCCTTTCTGGCCGCGATCCCAAGGTGCTGACCATTCTCGCCCGCTCCTATGCGCAGATGCTCTCGCGCGGCAGACGTGCGGCGCTTGAGGACATTTGCCATTCGGCGCGAATTCGACGTTCCGCCCACGAGTGCCGACTGAGCGTCGTCGCCGCTTCGGCCGCCGAAATGGCGACGGAGCTCGAGCAGTTCGCCGCGCATGGCTACAGCGACCACGTCATTCAGGGCAAGGCGGCTCGGCGAGCCGAATCGCGACCGATTTTCGTGTTTACCGGCATGGGGCCCCAGTGGTGGGGCATGGGCCGGCAACTGCTCGAGAACGAACCGGTCTTCCGCAAGGCGGCGGAGGAGATCGACGCGATCTTCCGCCCGCTCGCCGGCTTCTCCATCCTCGAGGAAATGCGCGAGGACAAAAGCCGCTCACGGGTCAAAGAGACGCGTATCGCGCAACCTGCGAATTTCGTCGTGCAGGTCGCCCTGGCCGAACTTCTCCGTTCCTGGGGCGTCTATCCGGCGGCGGTGGTCGGACACAGCGTCGGCGAGGTGAGCGCCGCCTATATCTCGGGGGCGCTCAGCCTCGAGGACGCCGTCGCTGTCTCTTATCACCGCAGCCGACTTCAGCAGCTGGCCGCCGGCAAGGGACGCATGCTGGCCACCGGTCTCAATAGAGAGCAGGCCGACCGCGTTCTGGAGTCCTATCCGGATACGGTTTCAGTCGCCGCGATCAACAGCGTGTCAACGGTCACGCTGGCTGGCGATGGCGAAGCGCTGGCGTCAATCGCCGAGCAGCTCGCCAAGGACGAAATATTCAATCGATTCCTCGATGTCGAGGTCGCCTATCACAGCCCCCAGATGGAGGCGCTGAAGCCGGAGCTGCGGGAGTCCCTGCGCGGGCTTCGCCCGCAAACGCCGCACACGACGCTCTATTCCACGGTCACCGGTCGGCGCGTCGAAGGGCCCGACTTGGACGCGGAATATTGGTGCGCCAACATGCGGGAGCCTGTGCTGTTCGCCGACGCGATGGTCGCGATGGTGACCGACGGACTGAGCGGCTTTCTCGAGGTCGGCCCGCATCCCGTGCTCGCGACGTCGATCAAGGAAGTGCTGCGCGCCAGCGAAGCGGGCGGCGTTTCGATCGCCACCTTGCGCCGGGAGCATCCTGAGCGCGCGACGGTGCTCGCCGCCCTCGGCGCGCTTTATGTAAATGGTTATGACGTGAACTGGCGCGCGCTTTCGCCCGCCGGCGCGCGCTTCGTGAAGCTGCCTTTGTATCCCTGGCAGCGGGAATATTATTGGAACGAGACGAGCGCCGCCGCGATCGACCGACTTGGCCACACGGAGCACCCCTTGCTGGGAAGCCGCGTGTCGTCGCCCATGCCGACCTGGGAGCATGATCTCGGCAGGCCATCGATCTCCTATCTGGCCGATCACGTCATCGAGGGATCAATCATTTTTCCGGCCGCCGGCTATATCGAGCAGGGCCTGGCGATCGCGTCGCTGCTTGATGGCGGACAGGCCAGCTACACGCTTGAAGATCTTTCGTTCCTCAGGCCGCTCGTCTTCCCGACTCTCAAAGATCCGATTGTTCGGGCGACCTACGATCGGAGCTTGAGGGAGTTCCAGATCTACGGTCAGACGGATGACGAAACGCAGTCGTGGACGCTGCACGCGATGGGCCGGGTGCTCGCCTTGCCGTCGCCTCGCAGCGGCGCCGAGTCCTTGGCGGAGGTGAAGGAGAGAATCCGGGAGTCGGTCGACGTCGCCGAGCTTTATGATCGGTTGGCCGCGCACGGGCTGTCCTATGGTCCGCACTTCCGCACGATTCGCAATCTGATGCGGAACGGCGACGAGATATTGGCGGAACTTGAGGTGATTCAGGGGCCCTCGGAGGAGCTTGAGGCCTATCGGCTTCATCCGGCCCTGCTTGACGGCGCCATCCAAACGCTTGTGGGCGCGATCGGCGACAAGCTCCAGGAATCGACCTATCTGCCGGTTGGCGTTGGTCGAGTGGTTTTTCACGCTGGAAGCGGCGCTCCGCTCTGGGCGCACGGGCGCGTGAACGATCATTCCTCGGAAGGGTTCGATGGCGACCTCATTCTCTATCGTGCGGATGGCAGCGTCGCGGCGGAAGTCCTCGGCGTCAGATGCAAGGCGCTCCACTCGAAGAAGCTCACGGCAGAGGAGCGGCGTGAAAGCCGATCCTACGGGCTCGCATGGGAGGTCAAGCCGCTTGGCGAAACCGATCAACAGACCGGAGATTGTCTGCTCTTCGCCGCAAATCCGAACTCCTGCAAGGAACTCGCGGCCGCGCTCGAAGAGGTCGGCGCCAAAGTTCGGACCGTGGACGCGCAATCGCTGACGGACGTCGCCGCTGCGCGCAAGCTTATCGACGAAAGCCCGCAGCTTCGCGCCATCGTCTTTGTGGGAGAATCGAAGCCGGGCGCGGACGATGCGGTGAGCGATCTTGGCGAATCCAAGCGCCTCCTCCGCCTTGCGCAAGCGCTCGAAGGCCAGGACGCGGGCGATGCCTCCCCCAGACTGTTTGTCGTGACGTCGCTCGCGCAGCCCCTGCCGGGTTCGCAGACGGTGAATCTGGCGCACGCCGCGCTGATTGGTCTGGCGCGAACGATCGCCGGCGAAAATCCCCAATTGAGATGCACCGCCGTCGACGTCGATCCCCTTGACGGGAGCCGCAGTCTCCTCGCTCGGCAAATCCTCAGCGACGATCCCGAGACTGAGGTCGCGTTGCGGGGCGATGTGCGGCGCGTGCAGCGGCTTGTTCCGGCGGCCGCTCTCCGCCAGGAGGTGGAGGAGCCCGAGACACGCACCGTCTCCGCCACCTCCGTACAGGCCTTCCGCTTGTCGCGGGGAGCCGAGAACCGCCTCGAGAGCCTGCGCTTCGAGGAGGCTCTTCGGCCGGCTCCCGCCGCAGGCGAAATTGAAATCGAAATCAAAGCCGCGGCGCTCAACTTCAAGGACGTGCTGAAAGTCCTGGGCATGTTGCCCGCCAAGGCGCTGGAGGGCTCTTATCACGGCGCAGAACTCGGCATGGAGGCGGCGGGCGTCGTCACCGCCGTCGGCGAAGGGGTGACAGCCTATAAGGTCGGCGATGAGTTGATGGGCTCCTTCAAAGGCTCCTTCAGCTCCCATGTGCGCGTTCCCGTCGATCGCCTGCTCACCATGCGCAAGCCTTCTTCCTTGACGTTTGAAGAGGCCGCCAGCGTTCCCGTCATCTTCATGACGGCCTATTACGCCCTGCATGACATTGCACGGCTGAAGGCTGGCGAAACCGTGCTCATTCACGCCGCCGCCGGCGGCGTGGGGCTCGCGGCGATCCAGGTCGCGAAATCGATCGGCGCACGTATCTTCGTCACGTCGGGAAGCGAGGCGAAACGCGACTATCTGCGCACGCTGGGCGTGGAGCAGGTCTTCGACTCGCGCAGTCTCGAATTCGCCGACGGCGTCCTGAAGTCGACCGGCGGCCGTGGCGTCGACGTCGTCCTCAACTCGATCGCGGGTGAGACGCTGGTCAAAAGCTTGGAGGTGACGGCTCCTTTCGGACGGTTCGTCGAGATCGGCAAGCGCGACATCGTCGAGAACGCGCGCCTGCCGCTGCTGCCCTTCAACAAGAACCTCCTGTTTGCAGCGATTGATCTCGATCGACTCATGGCCGAGCAGCCGAGTGCGATTCGGGAGCTTCTCGCCCAGATCTGGGACCGTTTCGAGCATGGCGATCTCCGCCCCACGCCTGTGACCATCTTCCCGCTGCACGAGGCCGCGGACGCATTTAGGTTCATGGCGCAATCAAAGCAGACCGGTAAAATCGTCCTGTCCTTCAGCGACCCGGCGCGCGTCGAAGTCGTGCCGGAGGAAGTCGAGAAAAAGCTGATTCAGCCGAAAGCCACCTACATGGTGACCGGCGGCTTCAGCGGCTTCGGCCTGAACGCTGCGCGTTGGCTGGCGCAGCAAGGGGCGGAGAATCTGGTCCTCGTCAGCCGCAGCGGCGCCGCCTCCAGCGAGGCGCGACGCGCGGTGACGGCGCTCGAAGCGCAAGGCGTCAACGTCATGAGCGTCGCCGCCGACGTCAGCGTCGAAGCCGACGTGGCGGCGATGATGGCGCGGATCGACCTCGAGCTTCCGCCGCTGCGCGGCGTGGTGCATTCGGCGGCTGTGTTGGATGACACCGTGCTTTCTGGACTCACCGACGAACGGTTCGATGCGGTCTATCGCCCCAAGGCGGTCGGCGCCTGGAACCTGCACCAGGTGACCCGCAACGCGCCGCTGGACTTCTTCCTGTGTTTTTCGTCGATTTCGGCGCTCATCGGGAATCCTGGGCAAGGAAACTATGTCGCGGCCAACGTCTTCCTCGACATGCTCGCGCACTACCGGCAGACGCTCGGCCTTCCCGGTCAAAGCGTCAATTGGGGCGCGATCGGCGACGTCGGAATGCTGACGCGCGACAAGACGGTTGCGCAGCACCTCGCGAGGGCAGGCATCCAGCCGATTTCCTCCACGGAAGCGCTCGAGGATCTGGAAGGATCTCTGCTTCAGGGAACGGCGCAATTCGCCTACGTTGACGTCGACTGGTCCAAGTGGGCGTCCACCCATCCGGCGAGTTCAGCTCCCCGTTTCGCGCCTCTTGTCAGTGAGGCCCGCGACGAGTCCGATAGCGTCATCGACCGCGTCCGCGCTGAACTGGCGCAGATTGAGCCGGAACAGCGCGGCGAGCACATTGTCGGCGTCGTTCGTCGCGTCGTCGGAGAGACTCTTCGCATCCCTTGCGATCGCATCGACATAGACGCTCAATTGTCGGACATGGGCATCGACTCGTTGATGGCCGTTGAATTGCAGGTCGCGGTCAAAGCGACGCTGGGCGTCGAAGTTTCTCTCATGGAGCTCATGAAGGGACGAACCGTCGCGTCGCTCGGTCGAGATTTACTGAAGCGTTTAGGCTGAAAGCAACTGACCAATCTATCAGATCTGCACCTGCTGAGTTCGAGGAACATAAGAAATGCGCATTGATGCCGTGAAGGCCGCCTTGCCGTCGCGCAAGCTGTCTAATGAAGACATCCTTCAGATTGTCCGTGAAAGCAGCGAAGCGACGTATGACGGCGATCTCGACGCGGCGATAAAGAGAATCGAGAGCTGGCTGACCTACAGCGGCGCGCAGACGCGTTACGCGCTTGAGGAAAACGAAACGCCGTTGAGCGTCTTGACCGGCGCCATCGACGCGGCGCTCGAAGAAGCGAAATGCACCAAAGATGACATCGACACGCTCGTCTATGTTGGCGTCGGACGCGGATTCATCGAGCCGGCCGGCGCTTATCTCGTGGCGCATGCGCTGGGCTTCAAGAATGCGCATTGCTTCGATGTGCTGGACGCCTGCAACAGCTGGTCGCGGGGCGCGCAGATCATCTATCACTTCCTGCAGTCGGGAAGCAGCAAGCGTGCGATGATCGTCAATGCCGAGTTCAGCGTCACCGGCAATCGGCTTGGCAATTTCGCCCTGCGGCACGAGGGAGAGTTGACCTGGACGTTCCCGACATACACGATCGGCGAGGCCGCTACGGCGACCATCCTTTCAGCCGATCCGACGAACGAGTGGAAGTTCAAGTTCCGCTCCCGGCCCGATCTCGCCGATCTCTGCACGATCCCCGTCAATGGCTTTCAGGGCTATTGCAATCAGACTGAGCGCATCGGCAAGAACGGCAACCGCTTCACGTCTTACGGCTACGAGTTATTCGAGGCGGCGGGCCCCGAGCTCATCCAGGTGTTTCAAGACCTCAATCCGCCTTTGGACAAGCTCCGCGCGATTTTCCCTCACGCGGCGTCTCAAAAGGCGGGCGACGACCTCGCCGATCTGTTCAAGCTGCGGCATCTGGTGTCCAACGTCTATCCGCGTTGCGGCAATCTCGTTTCCTGCTCGGTGCCGGCGGCCATGGCCTTCGCGATCGAAGAACAGCGCGTGGCGCGTGGAGACCTGCTTGCCGCGGTCGTCGCCAGCGCGGGCATGTCATTTTCGGCATATTCCTTCACCTACTGAAGCAGCTCAAGATGATGCTCAAGACATTGCCCGCCGTCGTCATTGACTCCGGCGCCTATGGCGTCGGTTGCTTGATCGTGACCCGTTTCTCAAACAGCCAACGTCGATCACGGATCATAGCGGAGTGGATACGCGCCTCTCTCATACGCCTGTGTTCCAAACGGTCGCGCGCGGTCGAAGGGCGGGAGAAATGAGCGACGAGCGCATCGTCGCGATCTGTGCCGACGATTACGGCCTGTCCTACGGGGTGAGCATCGGCATTCTCGAGGCGCTGGACGCCGGCCGGCTAACGGCGGTTTCGGCGCTGGTGAATGGCCCACGCTGGCCCGCCATGGGGGTTGAATTGCGCCGGCGCTGCCGGAACGCAGACGTCGGTCTGCATTTTAACCTCACGCTGGGCCGCCCGCTCGGACCGATGCCGACCTTCACTTCGGAGGGGAGCTTTCCGCCGGTCTCGACCGTCGTCCGCCTCGCCCTGCGCCGCAAGCTTCCCCTGGCTGAAATACGCGCTGAGATCGATCGCCAGCTGAACCGCTTCGAGACGGTGATGGGCCGCGAGCCGGATTACGTCGACGGCCATCAACATGTGCATGGGCTGCCGGGCGTCCGCGACGCGTTGATCGAGGCCTTGGCGGATCGAGGGCTCGCCGGTCGGGCTTGGCTGCGCGACGCCGGCGACGAACTGCATCGCATCGTCCTGCGCGGCGCCCATGCGCCGAAAACGCTCGCCCTGGCGCTTGCTGTTCAGGGCCTGTCTTCCGGTTTTCGTCGCGCCGCGCTGCGTCAGGGCTTCGTGACCAATGAGGGTTTCTCCGGCCACTCGGTTTTCGATCCGGGGAAGGACTACGCACGCGCCTTCGAGACCTATCTTCGCGCGCCGGGGCGTCGCCATCTCGTCATGTGCCATCCCGGCCATGTCGACGACGAGCTCAGGGCGCAGGACTGGGTGACCGTCACCCGCGAGCAGGAACTCGCCTTCCTGCTCTCGCCGCGTCTGCCCGACATGCTGAAAGAGCGAGGATTAAGGCTTGCGCGGCTCAGTGAGGCCCATCCGCACCCATCGCCGGGCGGCGAACGGATGAGCGAGGGGACGCCTCTATGAGCGAAGCCCTGACGCGGCAGCTCGAAGCGCAGAGGATTTCCGCATGAGCGAGGGCGCAAAGCGGGCCGTCGTCATTACAGGCGCATCGACGGGCATCGGCGAAGCCTGCGTGAGGCTGCTCGTCGAAAGGGACTTCCTGGTTTTCGGCTCGGTGCGCACGGCCGCCGACGCCGAGCGTCTGAAGGCGCAATTCGGCGAAAATTACGCGCCGCTCTTCTTCGATGTGACCGACGGCGATGCGGTCGCGCGGGCAGCCGTTGCGGTCGAGGACCGGCTTCAGGGGGGGACGCTGGCGGGGCTCGTCAACAACGCCGGAATGGCCGTGGCGGGGCCGCTGCTGCATGTGCCGATCGAGGAGCTGCGCCGCCAGCTCGAGATCAATGTCATCGGCCAGCTTCGGGTGACGCAGGCCTTCGCGCCGCTGCTCGGGGCCCGCGCTTCCCAGGGAGAGCCTCCAGGCCGCATCGTCAACATGAGCTCGGTGGCGGGCCGGATGGTCGGGCCGTTGATGGGGCCCTACAGCGCCTCGAAATTCGCGCTCGAAGCCATGTCCGACGCGCTCCGCCGCGAATTGGCGGTCTATGGGATCGCGGTCGTGGTGATCGAGCCCGGCATGATCGCCACGCCGATCTGGGACAAGGCCGAATCGGCCGCCTTCGACGCCTTCGACCGGACGATCTACGGCCCAGCCGCGCGCCGCGTGCAGAAATGGGCCGTGGACCAGGGGCGCACCGCAGTGGGGCCAGAGCTTGTGGCCGAAGCGGTCCATCGCGCGCTCGTCGGGTCGCGGCCGCCGCTGCGCATCCTCGTGCTCGGCAGCAGCGCCTTACACTACTACGCACAGCTGCTCATACCGGCGCGCCTCATGGACTGGCTGATGGCGCGCCATTTCGGTTTCGATAAAATTCGGCGGCCGCTGGTCTCGAGCCGCGCCGCCAAAAAAGAAGTGATCCAATGGCCGTAGACCGCCCGAAGATCCTTATCGCGACCTTTGGCACGCTTGGCGATGTGAATCCGTTTATTGGACTAGGGCGCGCGCTGCAGCGGCACGGGTGCGCCCCGGTCATCGCCACGTCAGAAGAATATCGGGATCTGGTGCAGAGCGAAGGGCTCGACTTCCGGCCCATGCGACCGGATCTCGGAGAAATCTCATCTCGGCTCAATATGCAGAAGGGCGAGATCGCGACAAAAATGTCGCGGAGTAAGAGATTTCTATTTGATCAGGTGATGTTTCCACATCTTCGCGACGCCTACCATGACGTCATGGAACTGACGAAGGATGTTGATGGAGTTGTGACGCATTGCTTAGCGTTCGGCGCTAAGGCCGCTGCGGAACAGCGAAGCCTTCCTCTCTTCAACGTATTTCTTTCGCCCATGCTGCTATTTTCTGCGGACAATCCTCCGTTAGGGACGCCGGCGCCGTTCATGACATCTCCGCTGCCGCTCGCCGTCGGATATAACTGGCTCCTGCTAAAAACGATCGAAGCGGCGCTGACTCTCCTGGCTTCGCCGCTCGCGCGATTCAGAGATGAACTGGGCTTGCCTGGCGTGCGCGGTTTTGAGCTTTTGGTGGGCGCTCCGGGCGCAGCAGCGACGATCGGGTTGTTCAGCTCACTCCTGATGCCCCCGGCTTCCAAGCGGACGAGGTCGGAAATTGTTGTTGGACATAGTTTCCACGATGGGCGCAACACGCCACTGGGCGCGTCGGACCCGGGGGGCCTTCCGTCTGAGTTAAGAGAATTTTTGGACTCAGGGTCCGAACCTATCGTCTTCACGCTTGGGAGCCTCGTCGCGATCGATCGGATAGATTATTTTCGATACTGCGCCATCGCAGCTCGATCCCTCAACAGGCGCGCTATTCTTTTGGCGGATAGCGCCGATGTGAACAAATTGCGCCAAGAGATGACTTCCGAGATTTCCGTGCACGGCTACGTCCCGCATTCGCTGCTGTTTCCCAGATGTTGCGCTGTGGTTCATCACGGCGGAATGGGATCTGTGGGGCAGGCTCTTCGCGCCGGCAAGCCACAACTCGTAACCCCCTTTTGTAACGACCAATTCGATATCGCCGAACGCCTGAGGCGACTTGGCGTTGCGCGTACGCTGAAGGCTAAAGACGTCTCCGCTGATCAATTGGCGCGGAATATTGAATGGCTCTTGTCGTCGGCCAGTTATGCTGACCGTGCGAGGGCGGTCGCGGATGAAATCGCATTAAACGATGGCGCGGAGTCCGCCGCGGCGTTAATATCGCAAAGGCTCAGGCGTCCAGGACGGGGAATAAGCGGTTGCGTTGTCGAAGGTGAGCCTGGAATAGAGCGCGTCTGAGGGTTGCGGCGGCAATGTCGAAATCCCGAAAACGGCATGGCGGGTGAAATGAACCACGAATTTCGTTTCGGAATGTCGGATGGCGCGGCTCTGCATCGGGCGGAACGTTTGCTGCGGAATCGTATTTCCCTGCGATCGATCCTCCAGATCCTTCTCATCGCAGCGTTGACCATCGGCCTGCCGCTTTTCGTCTGGGCGTATTTCGTGGGCGCCGACGACGCGCCCGCCAAACCGATCAAGGAGACGGCGTGGGCTCCTGCGGCCCTCGGCGTTGGCGCGCTGGGCTGGATCGAACCGCGCTCGCGACTCATCCGAGTCTCGAACGAGGCGGCCGCGACCGGCGGCGTCGTCGGCGAAATACTGGTGCGGGAAGGCCAGGCCATCAAGGCGGGGACCCGGATCGCGGTGCTCTCGGACTGGCGTCGTCGCCGAGCGGAAGTGGCGCTCGCTGCGGCGGAAATTAGCGCCGCCAAGGCGCGCCGCCTTGCCGCCGAGGCCGAACTCGAGAGCGCCCAGCGGGACGCCGAGCGCAAGAAGAGCTTGTACAAGTCCGGCTCCGCCACGCTTTCCGTGGTCGATGGCGTCGAGTTGCGCATGAAAAAGGCCAAGGCGGATGTCGACGTCGCGACCGCGAGCGTGCTGCAGAGCGAGGCCAATCTGGAACTCAAGGAGGCGCAGCTGTCGCAGGCGGTGTCGACCGCGCCGATCGACGGCGTCGTCATCAAGATCAATGCGCGCCCCGGCGAGCGCATCGGTCCCAACGGTGTGGCCGACATTGCGAACCTCAACGAGCTGGACGTCGTCGCCGAAGTTTACGAGACCGACATTCCACGGGTCAGAGTCGGCCAGAAGGCGATTGTAAAACTTCCGGAGCGGACCGCGCCCTATCCGGCAAAGGTGCGTGAGATCGCTTTTCTCGTCCGCAAAAATCATGTCAACGACGCTGATCCGCTCGCGGACCGCGACAATAGGATCGTTGAGGTGCGGTTGACTTTGGAGCGTCCAGGCATCGAACAGCTTTGGCACCAGCTCTTCCGTCAGGTTCAGGTGCAAATAGAAAAGTGAGCGGGTTACCCCCGGCGCTCTTCGCCGCTCGATTGGCGTGGCGCCAGCTCATCTACGACAAGCCCAAACTGCTTGCCGCCACTTTGGGCGTGCTGTTCGCCTGCGTGCTCGTGTTCATGCAACTTGGCTTTCGAGATTCGCTTTACACCAGCGCGTCTTCCGCGCCGCTGAAAATGCAGGGCCAGCTGTTTCTGCTGCACAAGCAGACGGAAGCCCTCTGGCGCCCGGTCTCCTTCGAACGCAGCATATTGATGCGCGCCTTGGGCCTTCCGGCGGTGCGGCGAGTCGTGCCCCTCTACATGTCGCTCGGACAATTCAAGAATATGGATACCCACATACAGCGGACGCTGATGATTTATGGGTACGATCCCACGGCCGAGCTCATTCATATCGACGATTTTGCGACGTTCAGATCCGAGCTGCAGCGGCAGGATACGGCGCTCTTCGACGTGACCTCACGCCCGGAGTTTGGTCCGATAAAGGAGTTGATCGCCTCCGGGCGCGACATCACCGAAATAAACGGTCGCAAAGTAAAGCTCGTCGGCACCTTCAATATGGGCACTACTTTCGCCGCCGACGGCAACGTCGTGATGAGCGATCTCAACTTTCATCGCGTTTTTCCTTCGCGATCCCTCGATCAGATTGATATCGGCTTCGTCCTGCTGGCGCCGGGCGCCGACATCGCCGCGGCGCAAGCCGCACTCCTGCGACTCGTCGGGCAGGAGGTGCAGGTCTTGACCTATGAGGAGCTCGTCCGCTTCGAGCAAGCCTATTGGGAGAATTCGGCGCCGCTCGGCTTCATTTTCGGTTTCGGCACGCTCATGGGCCTGATCGTTGGCATGGTGATCGTCTATCAGATCTTGTTCACGGATATTGGAAACAACATTCCGCAATACGCCACTCTGGTGGCCATGGGATACAGCCAGGCTTATCTGCGAAACATTGTCTTTGCTTCGTCGATATATCTGGCCGTATTCGGATTTCTGCCGGGTATGGCGCTGTCCACGCTGCTCTATCAAGTAGCGGAGCGCTCTATTTTTATCCCGTTCCCTATGACCATCGGGCGTATCGCCAGCGTCTTCTTTTTCATTCTGACAATGTGCGCGCTGGCTGGCTTGTTGGCGATACGCAAATTGAAATCGACGGATCCGGCCGACATGTTTTCATGAGCATGATCGACGTGAAAGGTTTGAATTTCGCTTTTGGACAAGGCGAGTTGCGTCGTCAGGTCCTGACAAACATTCATCTTTCCATCGAAACCGGCGAAATCGTTATTCTTACCGGGCCCTCTGGCTCGGGAAAGACAACGCTGTTGACCATCTTGGGAGGGCTGAGGCTTGCAACCTCCGGAAGCGTCGTCGTGCTCGGCGAGCAACTGGTGCGCAGCGAAACCAGCACACGTATCGGTGTGCGGCGGCAGACAGGATATATTTTTCAGCAGCACAATCTCTTCCTCTCGCTGACCGCCACAGAGAACGTCTGCATGGCGCTTGAGCTGCATGATTTGTTTTCTGAAAAGGAAAGGGTCGGGCTCGCGCGTCAAATTCTGACTCAGGTCGGACTGGAGGAGCGTCTGGAGTATCGGCCCCAGCAGCTTTCTGGCGGACAGCGCCAGCGCGTTTCGATCGCGCGCGCCTTGGTTTCCAGGCCGAAGATTGTGCTCGCAGATGAGCCAACCGCGTCTCTCGATAAGAATAGCGGCCATGAGGCAGTCGAAATATTGAGAAACCTCGCCAAGCAGAATGGAACGACGATTTTGATCGTCACCCACGACTATAGGATATTGGATATCGCCGATCGCATCATCAACCTCGAGGATGGGATCATCAAATAACGATCAACTCGCACCAAAGCCGTCAGTGTCACGACGCGCCGAAATGGGTTTGATCTACTCGCGTCGGCCAAAGCGTGGATCGGTCGCGCCGGAGACCAACATCGCAAGTTAAACAGATGAATGCCGTCCGGACGCAACGCTTGTACATTTTCTGGCAGGAACGTCAGCCAGAGTCGCACAAAGTCCTGCTCGGCCGCACACGGGCCAAGGAGAAAGCCAAAATGCGTAGAGTCTTCTTCGCCCTGTCAGGCCTGCTGGCCGGCTATGCAGCTGGAGCAGCCCTGGGAGGAGTCCTCGTCTCGCTTTTCTCTGGCAACGTGCACGACAAGGATCTTGAGATCGTGATGACATCTGCCTTCGTCACGGGGCCAGTGGGAGCCTTGATGGGGTTGCTGGCCGGGTTGTTCGTGCAGCGCGGCTCAAAAGGGGATGAGCGAAAAAAACAAGGCGAGCCCCGATAGAATGAAAGCGATGATCCCCCCCGAACGCACGAAACTCCCGATCTTGTAAAAGCCTTCGCTGCGCAGGGGTCGACCCAGGAAGTAAAGGCAGATGGCGACGATCAGGAGCTTGAACCAGATCGGGTTATCGCCAAATGGAAAGATCGGTACGACCATCGCGCCTACCATTCAGAAACGTTTGTCAGCAAGACATTCGCCTTCCAAAGGATACGCGCTTTCTTCAACAAGCGCGCCGAACGCTCGCCGAGCGGATCAATTACGCAACCTGCTCGCGCTCCCCCGCACTCGCCGATCTCCAGCCAGCGACCATGTGCTCAAGAAGGGCGGATTAGTCTCGTCCATTTCGACGCGCTTCAGCTGCATCAGCAGATAGCGTTGGCGGGCGTCTAACCATGCGACGCCAAACAGGCGCTCTCGTTGCTTGCTCATCAACCTGTTTCTGAACTGGTTCGCGCATCGAGATCGACAATGGCCGCACGAACTTTGTCGTTCGTCAAAAGGGGGTGGCCTTGCGCACGAGGGCTGCGGCGCTGAAGCGCAGGCCTCGCGTCATTGCTTCGTTACGAGCTTTCTACGGCGACGACAAAGGTTCGACGTCAATGCATCAACAACGAGGCGCGAGCGATCCGCAGGGTGGAGCAGGCGCGTTCGGCGGCAAAACGCCGAGGAGAAACCACAATAAACATGGACGATGCTCCGCTTGTCGCTATGCGCGCGTGACTTAGATGCAATGACGGTTAACGGCCGGAAATCTGTGGTTTTCAATTAGGACTCACGATGATTCCACGGAAAAGATTACCCTTTCTTCCGTCGCTTATACTGGCGTTCGCGCTTATGCGCGTTCCCTGCCTCGCACATGCGGCTCTGATCTCGGCTTCGCCTCAGGATGGCGCAACGGTTCCAAGCGGAGAAGTCGTCATTCAACTTCGGTTCAATAGCCGCATTGACTCGAAGCTTTCGCGTCTCACGCTTCTCAAGGCCGCAGATCAAAGCGTCGTTCAGCCTCTCGAAACGAGTCCAGCATCCGAGGGCCTAAAAGCGAGAGCGCCGGACTTGCGGTCGGGCGCGTATACGCTCGAGTGGCAAATACTGAGCCTTGACGGCCATCTGACGCAAGGCAGGCTGAACTTTCGCGTGGAACGCTGATTATGCAAGCCTTCATTGCGTTGTACGGCTTTTTGGATCTCGTGCTGCGCGCATATCTCCTCGCGTCGCAAGCGATCATCGTGGGTGGCGTAGCGTTTCTGACGCTCGTTCTCTCCCCTCTTGACGGGAAATTAGACGCCGAAGAGGCGCCAATTGCACGACGTTGCCTGCGCATCGTTTTTTGGAGCTGCTGTGCTTCGGTCTTCGGCGAGATCGTTGCCGTGGGCGTGCTGACCGCGATGCTCGTCGGAACGTTGCAGGTGGATTTTGCGGTCGCAGCCAGCGCCGACGCCGTCGTCAGTCATTTCATCGCCATGGTCCTGTCGGGCGCACTGGCGCTTTACGCCCGCCTCGGCGCAAGCGCCTTTTTCAAGTGGAGAGCAGGAGCCGTCGCCTTAGCGTTGCTGCTGGCGTGTGCGCATGTGGGCGTGACACATGCCGCGAGCCGCCCCGTCGCCTCGGCGTTGCTGGTGACGACCGAGATTGTGCATGTGCTTGCAGCAGCGATCTGGATCGGCGGCATTCCATTTCTTTTGGTTGCGCTCGGAATGACGAAGGAGGGTGCGGCGCGGCGATTGATAGTCTCAAAATTCTCGCGGAACGCCATGTGGTCCGTGGGGGCATTGATCGCCGCCGGCCTTCTGATGACGACGCGTCACTTTTCGGATTTCAGCGCGTTGTATGAAACGAACTACGGAATGCTGCTCAGCACTAAAATCGTGCTCCTGTTTGGCTTGCTGTGCTTTGCCGTCGCCAATCTGTCAACAACGCGCAGACTGTGGCGGACTTCTTCCACGCCGATCAGAAGACTATTACGTTTCTCTGAGGTGGAGGTGGGACTGGGCCTCGTTACGCTGTTTTGCGCCGCCGCTCTTGCATCTGCGTCGCTCCCGACAGACGGCGCGGAGCGCACGAGCCTGTCTGAGATCACGGCGCGTTTCGCGCCGCGCTGGCCGAGTTTCTATAGTCCAGCGTATGCCGAGCTGTCCGCAGCGCAAACGCCCGCTGACGTCTCCAGCGTAGGCGGACCAGCAACGCCCAGCCCACCCAGCGCGGCGGACATTGCCTGGGCGGAGATGAATCATCATTTGGCGGGAGTTTTTGTTGTCCTCATGGGCTTTTTCGCCTTGCTTGAGCGCCAACGCCAAACCGCGTCGGCGGCGCGTCATTGGCCTTTGTTATTTTTGTTGCTTGGCGGCATTCTGGTGGTTCGCGCGGATGAAACCGCATGGCCTCTCGGACCCATAGGGTTCTTCGAAAGCCTTCGTGATCCTCAGATCGTCCAACACAAAGTCATTGTGGTCCTTATTGCGACCTTTGCGATATTCGAATGGCAGGTACGACGCGGCCGCTTTAAATCCGACTGGCCAGCCTTCGTCTTCCCGATAACAACTGGCGCGGCGGCAGCGTTTCTGTTGACGCATTATGGACACACGGAAGGCAAAGACGAGGTTCTGGTCGCAATTAGTCATACGCCTATTGCGTTGCTCGGGGTTGTCTCCGCGAGCGCGCGCTGGCTGGAAATACGTTTGTCGGACACCTCCGCGGGTCGAATTGCTGGTTATGTTTGGCCCACTGCATTCATCTTATCGGGCCTCCTGCTTCTGCTCTACCGAGAAGCGTGACCGGCAGCAGCATGCATCCTGAGAAGAACAGTTGAGCAACCGGGAAGCTGCGCCCTACCTTCTCCCGGTCAGAAAAAAGGCTTCCATCGCGCCCTTGCCCTTGATTTCGAGGCCGTCGCGCGGCGCCAAAACAAAGTCCCTGCCCAGATGTTTATAGGTCGATCCTGAAACCTGGATGCGGCCGGGCAGGCTGCTCGACTCCAGTCGGCTCGCGATGTTCACCGCATCGCCCCAGATATCGTAAACGAACTTGTGCGCGCCGATGACGCCCGCGACGACGTCGCCGGAGTTTATGCCCATCCTGATCTCGAGCGGCGTCGGCAATGTCTCGTTGAGACTGTCCAGTGTCTCGGCCATGGCCAACGCCATGTCCGCGACGGCGTGCGCGTGATCGTCCCGATCGCCGAAGAGCCCGCAGGCGACCATGTAAGCGTCGCCAATCGTCTTGATCTTCTCGACGCCAAATTTGAGCGCGAGCCCGTCAAACGCCGAGAAAACGCGTCCCAATACGCCGACAAGTTCCGGAGCCGGCAGCCTGGAGGAGAGCTCGGTGAAACCGACGAAATCCGCGAACAGAATTGTGACGTCGTGGACATGATCCGCGATGACCGTTTCGCCGCTCTTCAGACGCGCGATGATCGGCGCCGGAAGAATATTGAGGAGAAGCTGCTCGGAGCGCTCTTTTTCGATGCGCAGCGCGTCGAGCGCTTCGCGTTCTCGGTCCCGTAAATGCTTTTTCTCGAGTGACGATCCGATGCGCGCGCGAAGAAGCACCGGATCAAAAGGTTTCGCGAGATAATCTTCGGCGCCCGCTTCGATGCATCTGACGATGGAGTCGATCTCGTTCAACGCCGATATTACAATGACGGGGATGTCGCTCAAGGCAGAATCCGACTTGAGGATCGAAAGAACATCGAGGCCGCTGATATCCGGCATCAGCAGATCGAGGAGAATGAGATCGAAGGGCGCCTGCCTCAACATCTCCAGCGAGCAAGACCCATTTTCAGCCAGCGCGACAGAGTGGCCCTGTCGTTCCAGACGGCGCTTCAGGAGTTCGCGATTAGACGCGTTGTCGTCGACCACGAGGATGCGGCTCGGCTGTATGGCGAGACTGTCGGCTTCGGCTTCTGAGATCGGCTGGACCGAGGCGACGAAGCGATGAGCGACCATGGCGGAGACAGGTCCCGAGCCGACTTCGTCGTCCGCCCGCGCCTCGGTTTCGGGGAGTGAAAAACTGACCAGGCCGTCGATACGCTCAAGCAGGCGGGAGGCTTCCTCTAAAAGTCGATTGAGGTCCGAGACCAGCGCCTGCGCGTCGTCAATGCCCGCTGCGTCTTCGCGCAGCATCTCGCCATATCCCTTTATGGCGTTGATGGGCGTGCGCAGATCGTGCCGCAAGTGGCGACGATAGCCCTCGGAATCCTCGCCTGGCTCGTGCGTCGGCTCGCGCGAACGACTGACGAGTGACGCGATGACATCAATCAGCGAATGGCTGGCTGCGTGGATTTTCTCAAGGTCGTCACGAAATTCCCCGTGACCGTTCCTTTCGGCCTCGTCCAGCAAAATTTCCGCATAGCCCGCAATCGCCTCTGCAGGCGCGCTCAGCTCCTGCTGCACATAAGCAAGCAGCGCGCGATCGCTCCTGTCGGCGGACGGCCGGAAGTCATGCGACGTCATGTTATATTCCACGAAAGCCGGAACGCGCCAACGTCCGCTGTCCAAGATGCGTGAGTCGCATTTCTCATAAATGGTTCAACCGGTGGGGTCGCCAGAGTTTGCTCTACGAAGACGGCGACAGGAACGCGGCCATGCATCTGGAGACGGAGGCTTCGAGACGACAATTGATCAGACGATGCTAAGCGCCAGATTGAATCAGGGCCGTGATCTTGCCCAGAAGCCGCGTGATCTCGACGGGCTTCGTGTCATAGTCGTCGCAGCCCGCTTCGATCGCCTTTTCCCGGTCCCCCGCCATCGCATGGGCGGTGAGGGCGATGACTGGAATCTTGCGCGTGGCTTCGTTTTCTCTGACCCGGCGGGCCGCCTCCCAGCCATCGATGACCGGCAGGCTCATGTCCATCAGGATGAGATCGGGCGATTCGGCGGCGGCCATGTCGACGCCCTGCTGGCCATCTATGGCGATCACGACTTCATAGCCATTTCGCCTGAGGCGCCGCGACAGCATATCCCGGTTCATCTCATTATCTTCGACAAGCAAAATCTTCACCACCTACCCTGTCTCCGATGTCAATGCGCCTGGACGGCGTCCGTCGCGCTGGGATTGAGGCACTGACGCATAATCGTCACCAGCTCCTCAAGATAGTCATGGTCCTTCGTGATGATGTCGGCTCCGAATGCTTTCAGCTTGCGAATATCCTCTTCGCTGAGATCTTTCGCCGTGACGATGATGACCGGCAAATGGTCATAGGCGCGGCGCTTACGCAATTCTCTCAGGAAACCGAACCCGTCGAGATTTGGCATCATCAGGTCGAGAAGGATCAGATCCGGCGCAGGATTTTCAGCGATCCAGTCGAGCCCATCCTGCCCGTTGATGACGGCTTCGGCCGTGTAGCCAGCGCCCGATACGCAGCGGCAAAGAAGCTCGCGCGTCGCGGAGTCGTCCTCGAGGATGAGCACCGTCGTTTCGCTCGATGCCGCGCAATATTGCGTCATCAGGGCCGTCAAGCGCTGACGGTCGATGGGCTTTGTCAGAAGCTCCGCCGCCCCGAGCGGAATCGCCAGAGCGCGCTCGTTGAGAATCGTCACCATGATGACGGGGATATTCCGAAGCTCATCATCCTCCTTGAGCTGCCTAAGCACGCTCCAGCCGTCGAGCTGGGGCATCATCACATCCAGCGTGATCGCATTCGGCCTGTGCTGTCTCGCCAGGGCTAGCGCTTCCAGCCCATTACGGGCGGCGATGACGTTATAGCCCTTGTTCTCCAAAGTTCGTGTGAGCAGGTCGCGCGCGGTCGCGTCGTCGTCGACGACCAGTATCGTCGGGAGAGGCCGGGACGAAGTCGGCTCGGTCCGTTTCTTCGTCGCGAGGGGCTCCTGCCGGTCCGGAAGTCTGATCGTGAAGGTCGAGCCTGCGCCCAGCGCGCTCCCAACGGAGATATCGCCGCCGAGCGCTGCGCAAAAATGCTTGGTGATCGCGAGCCCCAGCCCCGTGCCCCCGAAGCGCTTCGTGGTCGACGCGTCGGCTTGCGTGAAGGCCTGGAACAGGCGGGAAAGCTGCTCCTGCGTCATGCCGAGCCCCGTGTCCGACACGTGGAAAACCACGGACGCGTCGGCGTCCCGCTCGACGGTCAAAGTGACTTTCCCCTGGCTCGTGAATTTGTTTGCATTGCTCATGAGATTGAGCAGGCACTGCTTGACCTTCGTTTCGTCGGACAAAAAGCCGCCCACGTCATCCGGGCAGCAGAGCTCCAGCGCATTGCCGTTCTTGTCGGCGAGGGGCTGAACGATCGACAGGACCTCATTCACGAGAGGCCTGATCTCCACCCTCTCGATGAAGACCTCCATCTTTCCGGCTTCGATTTTGGAAAGATCGAGAATATCGTTGATCAGGCCAAGCAGATGCCGGCCCGCGCTCTCGATCCTCTTCAGGTCCTCAATCGGCTCTGGGTCGTCGTTGTCGAGCGCGTTCTCCTGAAGCATCTCGCTATAACCGATGATGGCGTTCAGCGGCGTGCGCAACTCATGGCTCATGTTTGCAAGAAAGGCGCTTTTCGTCTTGCTGGCTTCCTCGGCCGCCACGCGCGCGACGGACAATTCCTCGTTCGCGAGCTGAAGTTCGCGCGTGCGCGCCCGGATCTTGTCCTCCATGGAGTCGTAAAGTCCGCGCAGCTCCACGGTCATCGAGCGGATCGCTGTCAGCAGGAGTCCCGTTTCATCACGGCTGCCGATCTCGAAATTTGCGTCGAGGTCCCCCGCGGCGACCTTCTCGGCGACGCCGACAGCGGTCTTGATGGGCTTGGTGATCGTGCGCGCGACACCCATGGCCAAAGCGATAATCGGCGGAATCATGAAAAAGAGCAGCCAGAGCGTCGCCTCTTTTTGTGCGCTGGTGAGCGCGAAGGCCTCCTTCGTGCTCTGCTGTACGACCATGCCCCAACGAAATGAGGGAACGTAGGTCCACGAGGCGACGACGGGCCTGTTCTCGAGGTCATCGAAGAGGCCCGAGCCGTGGACGCCGGCGAGCGCTCGGGCGAGCGCAGGAAAAGCGCCTCCATCGAGCGGCGCTCTGATGCTGAACGCCTTGGAAGCGTCATGCCGCAGCGGATTGACCACGACCATTTGGCCCTGATCCAAGCGGGCGGCGACGAGCACCTCTCCCGTCTCGCCGAGACCCGTGTAGTCGTTGATGAGGCTGTAAAGCTCCTGATTATCGAGCTGGAAGACGACGACGCCAATCACGACGCCGTTTTCCAGAATGGGCACTGCAATAAAGGCGGCAGGCTCTTTCAGCCCGGGGTAGATCTGAAACGCCGAAATTTCGGCCTGCAGCAATGTGCGCGCCCGATTGATCGTGTCCGAAAGCTCCGTTCCCTTGAGCGGTCCGCCGAGCGAATTTGGGTTGAAAAGGGCAGGGTCCGATTGCTCGAAAAGCGTGAAGCCTTCGGGCGAGACGATCGCGCAGTTGACATAGTTGAACGTGTCGGAAAAACGCTTGAGAACCGGGCCGTGTTTCGCGACAGCCTGGCGATAGGACTCCGAGTCTCTCCCGCTCGTCCTTATGGCTTCGGAAAATTCCCTTGTGGCCTCGCCAATTGAGGCGCTGTGCATCAGCGACTCGACGCTTCTGATTTTTTCAAGCGTCAGAGTCTCCAGCTGCTCCACTTTCTTCTTTGCGACGACCTGCAGCGACCTCTGAATCGCCTGCTCGAGAGACTCTCGCGAAATGTCATAAGTTCGCCAGGCGAGAAGGCCGCAGGAGACGATATTGATCGCAAGGAACCAGAAGATGATCTTGGCGCCGATGGAGCGCCGGAGGAAATCGAGCCTGGGAAGCTTCATCGATCAGTCCGCCTCTGTCGGATTGGCCCATCTGCCGCCCCATCGGTTGTACAAGGCGGCAAGAAACTCCTCCCACTCGGCTTTCGTGCGCGTGGGCGGATAGGGCACGGGACGAATCGGACGATCGATCGTCCAGACAAGCTCGATCCGGCCATCAGTTTGAATTTTACCGACAGAGAAAGACCGCCACGTATGCTGCGTGTAGGGATCCACCGACACCAGACCTTCGGGCGCATCGAGGGTCTCGGTCAGCATGGTGCGTTTGACCCTCTGTACGTCGAAGGACTGCGCCTCCTCGACCGCCTTCGCCCATAAGATGACGCTGAAGTATGAGGTCGCAATAACGTCGCCCGTCACACGGTCGGCGCCATATCTTTCACGAAAGGCGCGAACAAACCGCTCGTTCGCGGGCTTCTTGATCGCCTCGAAATAGCTCCAGGCGCTGTAATGGCCTTGAAGGTCGGCAATCGGTAGGCTTCGAAGCTCTTCCTCGCCGATGCTGACGGAGACAACCGGCGCCTTGTCAGCGGAAAGCCCTGCGTCGCTCAGCGCCCGATAGAACGCCTTGTTGGAATCGCCCACGACCGAACTGACAATTACGTCCGGCTGCGCCAGCTTGATTTTGTGGACCGCCCCTGAGACGTTGGCGCTTCCGAAGAAAATATAGTCTTCGCCCACAAGCTCCGCGCCAAGCGCGCGGATCGTGTCCTTCATAATTTCGTTGATGCTGTGCGGCCAAACATAATCCGAGCCGATCAGATAGAATTTTTTGCCAATGTGATCGAGGCTCCATTTGATCGCCGGAATCACCTGCTGATTAGGCGCCGCGCCCGTGTAGATAATGTTGGGCGACTGTTCGAGTCCCTCATAGGCCATTGGGTAAACCAAGAGCTGACCATATTTTTCGATAATGGGCGCAACCGTCTTACGGCTCGCGGAGGTCCAGCATCCGAAAATCACGGAAACGTTTTCCTGGGTGATCAGGCGCTCGGCCTCTTTCGCGAAGGTCGGCCAATCGGATTTGCCGTCGGCGATGATCGGCTGAATCTTGCGCCCCAGTAAGCCGCCCTTCGCATTGATCTCCTCAATCGCGAGCAGCTCGGCGTCGACCATTGAATTTTCGCTGATCGCCATCGGCCCGGAGCGCGAATGCAGAATTCCGACCTTGATCGGCGCGCTTTCCGCCCTGAAAAGGAACATCGTCGCGGCGAATACCATCGCGGCGGCGATAGCGACCGCTATAAAGCCTTTCCACGCGCTGCGAGTGTCGAGGGCCATTGGCCGTATCCTGCTTCCGAGTTTGCGAAGATCGAAACCGAACGTCATTTACTCGATCGTCGCATTGCATGACTGGATGTTTGAACAGAGTCTGTTCGAACGCGCCTCGAAGTGTCGGCGTCGGCGTTGTTTGTCAATTCCGTTCAACAGAAATTCGCGCCGCGTCGCGTAGAGCGCGACGGGATTCATCCCGCACATAGGACATATGCCCGCCGGGCAGAACGACGAACTGCACGCGCGAACCATCGCCAAAGGCGGGAAGCTGGTCCAGCAAGAGTTTCGTCGCAAAATAGGGCGTAACGAGATCGGTAATTCCGTGCACGATGAGAACCTTGAGCCGCGGATCGAGCGCCAACGCCTCGCGCAGGTCCGAGACGGCATCCGCGTTGACGCGCCCACCGCGCCCGTAATCCCATTGGTGCGCAACTTGCGCATTGAGGATTTCATATCGCGCGTCGTTTATTGGCCACTCCAGCTTTTCGGTCACGATCCGGCTCATGGCGGCGCCCAGCGGCGTGCGCAGCGTGTCAAGCACTGGGTCCTCCCAGTCGCTATCTTGGGAAAAGGGCGCGGGGTCGAAGCCGGCGACTTCCCCATCATAAGCGCTCAGAATCCGCTGGTCGTCACGGGCGCGCTCGCGACTGAACGTCTTGACGTGCACACGGCCGCCGAGCTGCGACACAATCTTGCTGTTGAGACCAGTGAATTGCGCTACCCTGGCGCTCAGCCGCGACAGAGCGTCGGCATCCCGCACCCCCTTGAGAAGATCGGTTAGATAAGCGCCTCCGGCATATTCCTCGACGTCGGCAAGTGCGGCTCGATCCTTTGCGCCGCGCGTGACTGCTGCAAACGAAGGTAAGTAAGCTGAGTAGGACAGAAGATTGCGCGTGTCCAACCAGGTGAAGTCGAGGACTGGGGAGATGAGAATGAGACCTGTCACCCCCACGCTTTCGCGCTCTCGCAGCGCGTGCACCAGTTTGACGGCGCGAAAACTCCCGTAGCTCTCGCCGACAAGATATTTGGGGGAGGCAAGGCGTCGGTGTGTGGTCAGCCATTTGCGAATGACCACGGCAAGCGCGTCGGCATCGCCTTGGACCGAGAAGAATCGCTTCCTGAGATCCTCGCCGTCGCCAAGGATTTTGCTGTAGCCCGTGCCCGGCGGATCAACGAACACCAGATCGGCGAACGTCAGCCAGCTCTCGGCGTTCTCGACGATTGTGGGCGGCGCCGATGGCGAGAGCGGGTTGGCCATCTGAAGGCGCCATGGCGACAGCGCGCCCAGGCCCAGCCACGCGGAGCCCGCGCCGGGTCCGCCATTGAAGACGAAAGCAATCGGCCGGCTGAGCGATTCCGCGCCCGCGCGTTCATAAGAAACGTAGGCCACATCCGCCTGCGGCGCATCACTTTGGGCGTCCCGCAGATGCACGGCGCCTGCTCGCGCCGTGAACGCCACCTTCTCGCCGTTGAGCGTAATCGTATGGTTGGTGACGACTTCCGCGGGCAGACCGCGTGACGGAACGGATTGTTCGTTTACACTTTTCTTTCCCGCCGTCGCATCGTCCGCCCGGCATGGGAAGCAGCCGCCCGCGACGATTGCGGCAAGCAAGAATATCCATCGAATTGGCGGGTAACTCGTCATGCTTCGCCCATAGCAGTCGCGTCGTACAATTAGTTTGAAGCGGTCTTGTTGCGACATCTCGCTGCAACGCGCGAAGTTCCCTCTCGCCTATATGCTCTCAGAAATGCATCAATTCCCGCATCGACCATCGCGTTAACCGAGGCTTCGGCTCTCGGTTCGAGACCGAGCGCGGTGTGAAGCGGCAGGTCTCCGCGGACAAGACTCAAAAAATGGCTCGCGGCTTCAGTCGCGTCTGAGAACGTCAGGAGGCCGCGGTCTTTGGCCTCTTCGAGCAAGGCGGCGACGCGCATGAGCTCGTTTTTCGGCCCGCTTTCAAAGAAGAGCCTGCAGAGTTGCGGAAAGCGCATGCGCTCACTGGAAATCGCCTGAAAAAACGCCATCGACTCCGGCGTCAAATACACCTCGACAAATTGACGCGCGAAGCTTCGAAGCGCCTCGACAAGGCCGATGTCGAGGTCGGGCATCTTCAGCCTGCTCGCTTTCAGGCGGCATTCCGCTTCGATCAAATGGGCGAATAAAGCTTCCTTGCTTGAAAAGTAAGCGTAGAGCGTCGCCTTCGACACGCAAGCGGACCGCGCGATCGCGTCCATGCTCGTTTCCGCGAAGCCCTGTTCGAGGAATAATTTTCGCGCAGCCTCGATCACGGAACATTCCTTCCGTCCCGCAACATGCGCCTCTGTCGATCCTGCCGTCGCATGATCCGCCGACGGGCTCTTCATCGCGGGTTCCTCAATTTCAATCTTTGTAGCGGTAACGCCGCAAGGACTCTGGCTTTCATTCAAGGCTCTGACCCGCACCATAGGCTCATTCTCGCACCTTCGCCGGGCTCAGCCCCGCCTGTCGCCGTGGGGTGTGACGTATCTATCGGCCCACTTTTGAAAAGTTTCAAACTAAACGATCCAGTTCAATTTAACGTTGACAGGCGCCAAAGGGCAAGCATAAAACTGAACCGTTCAGTTTAACCTGGGTCCGATATGAGCTGGAGGGCGCCTCAAATATCCCGACCGTTGCTCACCCCTCATGTGGGGGATCGCCTTGCTCTTGCGCTCAAAAGCTCGAAGGCGCGAAACATCGCCCAGAGCGATCTGCGCCAAGGGAAAATGATCAGCTCAAAGGGCAGGGCGGCAGCGCTGGGGCTTCTGCTTGCCGCGTTTCTTTCCGGCTGCGCTGTGGGCCCCGACTTTGTCGCGCCGGAGGCGCCCTTGGACGCGGGCTATGCGGCGGGCAAGCCAGCGAACGTCACCCAGTCAGCGCCCATCGCGGGCGGCGGCGCGCAAAAGCTCGTTCCTGGCCGCGACATTCCGGGTGAATGGTGGCGACTGTTCCGCTCCAAGCAGATTTCTGCGCTGGTGGCCGAGGCGGTCACCAATCATCCAAACATCGCGGCCGCCGAAGCGGCGCTGCGCCAGGCGCGCGAAACTACGGAAGCCGATGCGGCGTCCTTCTTTCCGTCGGCCACGCTGAGCCAGAGCGTCGCGCGCACGCAAATGACGACGGCGCAGTTCGGCGGCTTCTCGCAAAGCTCCTCATCGAGCGGATCGCAAGGCTCTTCGTCGAGCGGGGCGACGGCGCTGCTCTACACGCTCCACAATTCGAATGTCGCCGTGTCGTTCACGCCCGACGTCTTCGGCAAGACGACGCGTACGGTCGAGAGCGATTTCGCCGCGGCCGAATATCAGCGGTTCCAGCTTGAGGCGACCTATCTGGCGCTGGCCGCCAATGTGGTGACCGCCGCGATCGCCGATTCCTCCTACGCCTCGCAGATCAAGGTCACGCGCGATCTCATCGCCGCCTATCAGAAGCAACTCGACATATTGCAGAAGCGCTTCGAGCTCGGCGCCGTGAGCGCGGCCGACGTGGTGTCGGAAAAAGCGCTCGTTGCGCAGGCGCAAGCGACGCTGCCGCCGCTCGAAAAAGCGCGCGCGCAGACGCGCAATCAGCTCATGGCCTATCTCGGCCGCTTTCCCAATGACGATAAGGGCGAAGCGATCGACATTGAGCACCTGCATCTGCCGCGTGATCTGCCGCTCAGCCTGCCGTCCAATCTGGTGCGCCAGCGTCCCGACGTTCTTTCAGCGGAAGCGCAATTGCATCAGGCGAGCGCCAATGTCGGCGTCGCCACGGCCAATATGCTGCCGCAGCTGACGTTGACCGGCAATGGCGGTAGTCAGGCGTCGAATTTCTCGCAATTATTCTTGCCGCAGACCTCGGTCTACAATCTTGCGACGCAGCTTTCCGGCCAGGCGTTCGACGCCGGCAGATTGTTCCATCAGCGCGAGGCGAAGCTGGCCGCGCTGGAACAGGCGGAAGCGCAATATCGCGCCGCCGTGATCAGCGCCTTCCAGAATGTCGCCGACGCCTTGCAGGCGATCAAGCATGACGCGGCGACGCTGCGTGCGCAGGTTGCGGCGGAAAAGGCCGCCGCCGAAAGCCTGGATATTTCGCAAGCCCAATATTTGGCTGGCTCGACGACCTATCCGACGGTGCTCAACGCCGCGCAGACCCTGCTCAACGCCCGTCTCAATCGCGTCCAGGCGCAGGCCGCGCGCTTCTCGGATACCGCGGCGCTGATGCAGGCGCTCGGCGGCGGGTGGTGGAATCGCCTCGACGAGACGCCGGCGTCGCTTCCCAAACCCACCGACCTCATTTCAACCCTGCCGATCGCAGCGGCGATACGCGCCGAGGCTGAGGAACGCTCCCGTGCCCGTTAACACGCTTTTGCAAGACCGTCTCGGATCGATGTTCAAGCCCATGATGATCATGCTGGCGATCGTCGCCCTCGTGTTCGCAGGCCTTTACGGCTTCGTCAGTTTCCGCTCGATGATGATCGGGCGGTTCCTCGCCTCCATGGCCAATCCGCCGCAGACCGTGTCGGTGACGACGGCCGCCTATCGGGAATGGCGCCCGAAGTTTTCCGCCATCGGCACATTCCGCGCCGTCAATGGCGCGGACCTCGCGCTCGAAACTTCGGGCATCGTCGAGAAGATCCACTTCCAGTCGGGCGAGGACATCAAGGCGGGGCAAATTCTCATCGAGCTGCGCAAGGATACGGACAACGCCCGGCTCGAAGCCTTGAAAGCCACCGCGGAGCTCAACGCCATCAACCTGCGCCGCGACCAGTCGCAGCTCAAAATCCGCGCCGCGAGTCAGGCGACTGTGGATACGGACATCGCCAATCTGCGAAGCGCCAACGCCCAGGTCGTGCAGCAGGAGGCGGTGATCGCGCAAAAGACCCTGCTCGCGCCCTTCGCCGGAAGGCTCGGCATCCGCCAGATCGATCTTGGCCAATATATCGGCGCCGGAACGGTGATCGTGACCTTGCAGGCGCTCGATCCGATCTTTCTCGACTTTGTCCTGCCGCAGCAGGACTTGAATGGCGTCTCGGTCGGACAAACGATCGCCGCGACCGTCGACGCCTTTCCCGGCCAGAGCTTTACGGGCAAGATCGACGCCATCAGCTCCAAGGTGGATCTCGCAAGCCGCAACGTGCAGGTCCGCGCGAGCCTCGCGAATGGCGAACGCAAGCTGCGGCCCGGCATGTTCGCTTCAGTGGAGATCGCGACCGGCAAGCCTCAGCGTCTGATCACGCTGCCGCAAACGGCGATTGTCTATGCGCCCTTCGGCAATTCGGTGTTCCTTGCGCAAAAAAGCGAGGAGAGCGCCGATAAGAAGGCGCCGCAAGGCTCCGGGCTCGTCGCGCATCAGGCCTTCGTTCGGCTCGGCGAGGCGCGCGGCGACGAAGTCTCGGTGCTCGAAGGGGTGCCCGAAGGCGCGACAGTCGTGACGGCTGGTCAGGTCAAGCTGCGCAACGGCGCGCCGCTCGCCGTTTCGCAAGAGCCGTCGCCGCCTGTCGACGACAATCCCAAGCCCGTGGATCAGTGAACGGAGATTTCGCAACATGCGGTTCACCGACATTTTCGTGCGCCGCCCGGTGCTCGCCACCGTGGTGAGCCTGCTGATCCTGGTGCTTGGCCTGAGATCGCTGGCGACTTTGCCCGTGCTGCAATATCCGCGCACGCAAAACGCCGTTGTGACGGTGATGACGTACTATTTTGGCGCCGATCCGGCGACCGTCGCCGGCTTCGTCACGACGCCGCTCGAAAACGCCGTCGCGCAGGCGAATGGCATCGACTATCTCACCTCGACGAGTCAGATCGGCGTGAGCACGATCACCGCCAATCTGCGGCTCAACTATGATTCCGGCAAAGCGCTCACCGAGATCAGCACCAAGATCGATTCGGTGCTCAACCAATTGCCGCAGGCCGTGCAGCGTCCCGTCATCACCGTCAAGATCGGCCAAACGACCGACGCCATGTACATTGGCTTCAACAGCGACATCCTCACGCCAAGCCAGGTGACGGACTATCTCATCCGCGTCGTGCAGCCGCGTCTGCAATCGGTGCCGGGCGTGCAGACGGCGGAGCTTATCGGCGGCAAGACCTTTGCGCTCAGAGCCTGGCTCGATCCGGTGAAGCTCGCCGCCTATGGACTCACTGCCAGCGAAGTGGCGGCGTCCCTCCAGAGCAATGACTATATCGCCGGCCTCGGCTCGACCAAGGGCCAATGGGTTCAGGTCAATCTCTCGGCGGCGACGTCGCTCCATTCGCTCGAGGAGTTTCGCAACCTCGTTGTCAAGCAGGTGAACGGCGCCAATGTGAAGCTGCGCGACGTCGCCAATGTCACGCTCGGCGCGGACGATTATGAATCCTCGGTGTCGTTCGACGGCAAGCAGGCGGTCTATATCGGCATTCTAGTGGCGCCCAACGCGAACCTGCTCGATGTCGTCAAAGGCGTCAAAGACGCCTATCCCGACATTGTCACAGCGCTGCCCCAAGGCTTGAATAGCGAGATCGTCTATGACACGACGAATTTCGTGAACAGCTCCATCGACGAGGTGATTCACACGCTGATTGAAGCGGTCCTCATCGTCACCGCCGTCGTCTTCGTGTTTTTGGGATCATGGCGCTCGGTGCTGATCCCGATCATGGCGATTCCGCTTTCGCTTATTGGCTCGCTGACGTTTCTTCTCGCGCTCGGCTTCTCGATCAACCTGCTGACGCTTCTGGCGCTGGTGCTGGCGATCGGCCTCGTGGTCGACGACGCCATCATTGTCGTCGAAAACGTGAACAGGCATCTCGGCGAAGGCCTGACGCCTGTCGACGCCGCGCTGCTGGCGGCGCGCGAACTCGCGGGGCCGATCATCGCCATGACGATCGTGCTGATCGCCGTCTATGTGCCGATCGGCTTTCAGGGTGGCCTCACCGGCGCGCTCTTCGTCGAATTCGCTTTTACGCTGGCGGCGGCGGTCACAGTGTCGGGCATTGTCGCGCTCACCTTGTCGCCGGTGAGCTGCGCTTTGGCGCTCAAGCCCCCGAAGCGGGGCGATGAGACCCTTGAGTCCCGCATCGTCGGCTTTATCGATGCGCGGATGGACGCCGTCCGGGACCGCTATCACCGGCTGCTGGACGCCTCTCTCAATTACGTCCCGGTGACGCTCGTCTTCGGCGGGCTGGTGCTTTCGAGCATCTATTGGCTCTACGCCAGCGCCAAGAGCGAACTCGCGCCAAACGAGGATCAGGGCATCATTCTGGCGCAGGCGACTCCGGCGCCCAACGCCACTCTCCAACAAAAGCTGTACTACGCCGATCAGGGATATAAGATCATCGCCAAGCATCCAGAGACCGACAGCGTGTTCCAGATCAATTCGCCGGCGGCGAATCTGTCCGGCGTCGTGCTCAAGCCCGCGGATGAGCGCAAGGTCGGCGCGGAGGACTTGCAGCATATGCTCCAGCAGGAGCTGAGCGCCGTTTCGGGCGTGCGCTTCGTCGCCTTCCAGCCGCCGCCGCTTCCGGGCTCGATGGGCTTGCCGATTCAATTCGTGTTCCAGAGCACCGACCCTTTCGAGAAGATGGACGGCATCTCCCGCGAATTCCTGTCGAAGGCTTTGGCGACGGGAAAGTTCATGTTCCTCGACACCGATCTCAAGATCGATCAGCCGCAGTTGTCGCTTGTCATCGACCGCGAAAAGACCGCGCAACTCGGCCTGAGAATGATCGACGTCGGCGGCGCGCTCACCACCGCGCTGAGCGGCGGCTATACGCAATATTTCGGGCTGGCCGGCCGTTCATACAAAGTCATTCCGCAGGTCGCCCAACGGTTTCGACTGAATCCGGATCAGATCTTGAATTATTACATCAAGACGGCGGACGGCTCCCTGGCGCCGCTTTCAACCGTCGCCAAGCTCGAAACCGCCATCGTTCCCGAGTCGCTCAATCATTTCCAGCAGATCAATTCGGTGACGATTTCTGGCGTGGCCGCGCCTGGCGTCATCGCCGGCGAGGCGCTCGACGCGCTGAAAGAGGTTGCGCGCCAAGCGTTGCCCGCGACCTATACGATCGACTATGCCGGACCCTCGCGCCAGTTCATTCAGGAGTCGAGCGGGTTCGCGGTGACGTTTGGCTTCGCCCTCATCATCATCTTTCTCGCGCTGGCCGCGCAATTCGAGAGCTTCCGCGATCCGCTGATCATTCTCGTATCCGTCCCGATGTCGATCGCCGGCGCGCTGGTTTTCATCATGCTCGGCTTTGGCGGCGCGAGCATCAATATCTACACGCAGGTCGGCCTCGTGACGTTGATGGGCCTGATCAGCAAACACGGCATTTTGATCGTGGAGTTCGCCAACGAATTGCAACACAGCGGCATGTCGAAACGGGAAGCGATCCTGGAGGCCACCTCCATTCGCCTGCGTCCGATCCTTATGACCACCGCGGCGATGGTGCTCGGCGTCTTCCCGCTCATCATGGCGGCGGGCGCGGGCGCGGCATCGCGCTTCAACATGGGCCTGGTGATTGCGTCGGGCCTTTCGATCGGCACCTTGTTCACGCTGTTTGTTCTGCCCGCGGTCTATCTCGTCCTCGCGGCGGACCATTCGGGGTTACGGAAGAAGGCCGCGCTCGATCTAGTGTCGCCAGCGCATCCATAAGTGCGGTCGCAGATCGTTGTTAAAGGCTGTAGGCCCAGCCAGCGGAGTTTGATCTCCTTCTCGCCATGTTGCCGCGGCTTAGCTCGCAAGTTTGAATGTTTGATATCATCCATGGCTTCGCGCGAGATCGACTTCACAAAATCAAGTCTGGCATAGGCCGTCTCGCGAGGAGAAATGGAAGCACGTGCGTCTTGCCGCTTGGATGGACGCTAAACTGCAAATCAGGCGGGGACCACCTCAGTGCGGGTCTGATAGGCATCGTGCAATATCAGGTTAGCGAGACTGCGCGCAGAATCGTCCCAGGAATAAATTGGCATTCTTTCTTTTTTGATCGGTTCTCGATAGAGCTCCTCGATTTTGTCGGCCAAGTCGATCGAGTCCAGTAAATTGAAATAGCGGACGTGATCTCCGCCGATTTCGTGGAACACCGGCAAATCCGAAGCGATGACGGGAAGCCCGTAGCGACCAGCTTCAACAAGCGGGAGGCCAAATCCTTCGATCATGGATGGATAAACCAATGCGCGCGCATGGGTGTAGCAGTGATGGAGATCGGCGTCGCTCGCCCTATCGAGCCATAGGAGGCGTCTCCCAAATTCGCAGTGCTGTTTGATGCGATGTTGGAGAGATTCGCTTTGCCAGCCTGCTTGGCCAATGATGACGTAACGCGCGTCGACGCCGCTCGACCAAAGACGGTCGAAAGCGTCGAGCGCGATCGGATAGCATTTTCGCGGTTCAAGAGTGCCCACGCTCAGAAAGTAAGGCGTTTCGCTTGTGGCCACGATTTTGGCCTCAGGAGAAATTGAGGAATTCTCTTGGTCGTCGAAATCCGCGCCCAGTCGCCACCAGCCGATGCGAAGATTCGGCTTGGTAGCGAGATCTTTGCGCGCGACATAAGCCATGAAATCCATCGCAGTGCTCTTTGAGACGCAAATGATGCGATCGCTCTTCAGCACGAGTTTTTCGAACCACTCGTTGAATTCCTCAGTCATTCGCGGCGTGACGCTGAGCGGATGGATCAAGGGGATCAGGTCATGTACGACAGTTATGAGCTGTCCGCCGACATCGGCCAGCCGCTGAGTAAGAGGCAGATGCTCGGAAAGCATGCCCCAGCTTGCGTCGAGGAGCATGAATTTGTCGCCTTCCCTGAACGTGATCGAGGCCGGGAGCAACGGATGATCGTAGTAGGAAAGAAGTTCACCATTTTCGACAACGACGGGAAGCGCAAATCGATTCTGGATCGCTCTCTTGGCTATTTCACGAACGACGCGCTGCACGCCGGTTTTTCCTCCAACACGTAGCGTTGGCGTTACATCGATGAAAATACGGCAAGAGGAGATCGAGGAGAGTGTGTCGTCCGAGCTGAGTTCTGTTGGCAACAGAGGCCGACGCCTGAGTTTCAAGCGGTCGCGGGACCTCGATCCATTGTGCAGGTGACCAAGTCCTAGCTGCTTGGTCACAGTCCAGTAGAATTCTCTCAACTTGAAGTAGACGAAAGCCGTTACTGGATCGAGCGCATCCGCCATGCGTCTGCGTTTCATTTCCAGGTTCTCTAGCTGAATCTGCGACGCGAGAAAAAGGGCGACCTCGCTTTCGTGTTCAATGTGCTGCTCCATCTTTGCTCTTCTCCAGAGTGTACGCCGAAAGCGCGGACGCGCGCCGCCTTGGAAGATCGGGGTGCTTTCATCTTGGTTGTCTTTGCCGCTGCCCTTGGCGGCGAGAGAAAGGAGCACCGATTGCGTCGGCTCACTTCGCTTGCATACGGGCCATCAACTTGCTTGCGATGTCGCCGAGGCGACTCGCATAACGCTCAGATGAGTATCTTTCTTCGTATAGTGCGCGCGTATCGCTCGTCATCGGATCGCTTCGTTCACTCATCCAACGACGCTTCATCATGGCGGCGGCGAATTCGCTGGCGTCGTCCGCGATGAACACGTTGCGAAGCTCTGATGGATCGATCCCCATGCCCCTGAAAGCCTTCGACGTCGCGACGACCGGCAGTCCGCTGGAGAGAGCCTCCACGGTTTTGATCGAAAGGCCGTGCCCTTCTCTGGTGGGGAGGAGAACTAAAGCTGCATCGGCGTAGGCAGACTGTATTTCAGCTACTCTGCCGCGGAACAGATTGCGATGCTCCTTATACAGGTGTCGGTCATGGCTTTTCACGCCATCGGCGATATCGCCAAAAATTGAAATCGATATTTCGGGCACGCGCGGCACAATATATTTCAAGAACCATCGAACGCTGATGTAGTTGGCTGCGTTGTTGCCGGCGACGAAAATAGCGCGGTTGCCATTATCGTTGGGCGCCGCAGGGGCGATCGAGGGATAGATCAGCTCGTGTTGCGCGAGAGGCAGAAGCTGCTTGAACGCCGCATACTCTTCCGAATTCAAGTGAATGCAAACGTCGGCGCGCTTGATCCAATCGAGTTCGACGGCAAGCATGTTCCTATAGCCAACGTAAGGCGGGATGCTAAAGCCCGCGCGATTGCGGAGCTCGTATTGCCGAGCCTGAATGTCGTGAGTGTCGAGGACTACGGGAATACTGCGCCTTTCGCGCATCTTCTCGGCGAAAGGCAAGACAAAAAAGTGGTTGGCGTGAATCAGGTCAATAGCGTTCGTATCGAGCGCTTCGGGAAGAGGTGCGCGCTTCACCAGTTCCACCAGCCAGGTTGCCTGATCGCCATGCGTTAAGGGCCACCAGCCGTCCTTAAGGAGCGTTGTCTTGAAGAGGTCAGGGATCGTGGCGGACGATTCATATCTCTCGTCGGCGGCGAGATCCTGACTATGCGCCCTGTAATCTTTCCAACGTGCGCCGCGGCCGACCGAGGGCGTGACATCATCCATAAGCGCGATGGAAAGCACACGCGCGCCGAGCTTTTTGTAGGCTCCTATCTGACTAGCGATAACCTGGTGCGTCCCGCAGGAATGCCACGCGGGATGCACGACTGCGACTGTTTTACCCGATAGCGCGGCGCGGCCTGGACCCAATTGATGTATCGACATCCTGACGACCCCCTTTGGGCGCCAAGGTCGGACTCTCAGGGGACATTTATTTGCTCGATTCGTTTCGATTTGTTTCGAGGTCGGTTTTGGGCAGCGATACCCTCGCGATCAGGCCGCCGCCGGTCCGCTCATCCAGCGTAAGGCGTCCGCAGTGGGCTTCCACGATCGCGCGCGCGATCGCCAGGCCGAGCCCGAAGCCCTCTTTTGTGTTCGAGGACGCGCCTACGTCTCCTCGCTCGAAGGGTTCCAGCATCAAAGCCCTCCTTGCTTGGGGGATGCCTGGACCCCTGTCGGCAATCTCGACGATCGCTGCGTCATCACTTTCGAGCACCCGGATTTCAGGATTCTCCCCGTGTTTCACCGCATTGTCGATTAGGTTGGAGAATGCGCGTTCGAGATTGTCCGGACTGCCCAGAACGTTGACGTGATCGATTCCGTCGTAGCGCGCATTGGCGCCCACATCGACGAACTGATCGACAATCGCCTGCAATAGACTCGCTAGATCCAGCGCGACGATCTCCTGCTGGAAACCACCGCGGAGATAGTCGAGGCAGCCGCCGACCATAGCTTCCATCTGGTCGAGGTCCCGCAGCAGTTTCGCTTTCGTTTCGCTGCTCTCAATGTATTCGGCGCGAAGACGCATCCGCGTGATTGGGGTCCGAAGATCGTGGCTGACCGACGTCAACATCCGCGTTCGCTGAGAGGCCATCTCGGCGATACGACGCTGCATGCGATTGAAGGCCCGCGTCGCCTTGCGGACCTCTTCGGGGCCTGTCTCGGCGAGCTGCGCCGGAACACTGTCGAGGCCGAAGGATTCGGCCGCGTCCGCGAAATTCGTCAGGGGCCGCGTAAGCGACAGCGCGGCCCATAGGGAGAAGATGAACAAGCTCACCGCGACGAAGCCCAGGGTGACGATCGCGAATCGTGGAAATCCGGAAGGCCGCATCGGAGCATCGAGCAGGAATTGCTGCCCATCGTGCAACGACCCGCTAAATCGCTTGTTGTCATCGTGCGCTGCGATCTCGACTCCGGCGGGAAGGCGAAAGCGAAAATAAACTGGCTGCGCCCCGTTGCGCGTGACGACTCCTGGCTCTGAGAGCGCGACGTGAAACCCCGGAAAGTTGTCGTTAAAACCTGTTGCGATGGCTGGCCTCTCCGCGGCGGAGGCGGCGTCTAACGCGGTTAAAGCCGCCACGACAATGGAGGCGCTTAGGTCGCGAGGGTGGCCGGGAGCGGGTTCTGACAGGAAAAGGATCGTCGTCACCGCCGCGTGAAACAGGCCGACGCATAGGAGGAGGAGAAGTCCCAGCTGCACATTGATGTTACGGAGCGCAGATGTTCTCACTGGACGTTGACTTTCGCCGTGAACGTATAGCCCATCGAGCGGACCGTCTGAATGAGCGTCGGGTCTCGTGGGTCATTCTCGATCTTTTGACGAAGCCGGCTTACTAGGATGTCCACGCTCCGTTCGGTCGTGGACGACGCCTTCAGCTCCTCGCGCGAGAATATTTTTCCGGGATTGCGGCAGAGCGTCAGCAACAGGTCGAATTCCGCGCTCGTGAGGATCACCCTTACGCCGGTCGGGCCCAACAGGCGCCGTGTGGAAGAGTCCAGGACGAATCCAGAAAAGCTATAGGCGCTGATTTTCTGGGACGACTCAGTATCCGGGGCGGTCCGCCGGAGGACGGCCCCGATGCGCGCGAGCAGTTCACGCGGAACGAAAGGTTTGACAAGATAATCGTCCGCCCCAAGTTCGATACCAAGTATCCGGTCCGTGTCTTCGCCGCGCGCGGTCAACATGATCAATGGCGGACTTCCCGTGTTTCGCAAGCGCATGCAGATGGAAAATCCATCCTCACCGGGAAGGTTGACGTCGAGCACGATAAGGTCAACCCGCGCGCTTGCGAGAACCTCGTCCATCTGTTTGCCGTCACGGGCAAGCATCACCTTAAACCCGTTGTCGCTGAGATATTTCGATAACAGCGATCGAATATCCTCGTCGTCCTCGACGACCAGGATCCATCGCCTATCGGCCGCGTCTGATGCGGGTTTGTTCAAGGTCGGAGAGTTCACCTACTCGCGGCTTCGAGCCAGTGGCGAGTTCCAAACCGAGAGTTCCGCACAGCTGTGTCGAGATTCTGGCGCGGTTGTTTCGTTTTGTTGCGCGCAACGCAGCGTATGACAGCCTCCAATCGCTGGCGTCCTCGCGTCTTCACGCCCGCAGGCAGTCTGAATTCGAACGCACTCTGGCGGCGCTCAAGGAGTCGGCTTCGATAATCACTTCTGGATAGAACCGTAGCAGAAAATCTCGATAATGATGAAGGATATATAAGATAACGCCTCGCGGCAAAGCATCTCGCCATTCAGTGCTGCTTCCACAGCGATAATGCGACGAGAGATCTATCACTCCCTGTTGCCGGCCGGTCATTGCGGCAAACGAAAACCTCTCAGGATCAGGCATCGTCGCGTTTCTCAAGACCTCCGTTCGAGACAGCACGCGGAAGAAATTAGCTGCGTTTGACGTTATGTCCTCCATGCGCAATGTGACGATCCGTGGGTCGTCATAATTCCACGAGATCATATCGCACAAAGGACCGTTCGTCTCCGGCTGAAAGTGACGCGATTCCAGAAACGCCAAGGTCAAGGCCATGCCGACGTCTTGGTCTACTTCACTCAAAACACTCCTCTGACCAATCAGGAGGCGCCATCCATCAATCGGATGGGTTCGGAGGTGGGAGTAGTATGCGGACACGACGACACTCAGAGGATTCCTTATAACGTGCATGCATTGCATGTCCGCAGGTATATGGTTCTTTATGCTGAAATAGTCAGCGTTCAGCGCGATAACGACATCATTATCGGACTTAAGCGCCGTCTCTATAGTATATCCTGACTCTGGGCATTGACGCCCCCAAGGGATCGCGATGTATTTCAAATTATTCTCGCGGCAAATATTCGCGACTATCGATGTTAGCCAGGTCGATGCGCTCTTATGATGCGTAAATAGTGCAAGTTTTCTGCGTTTGGTTAGAGCAGACTGAATGCGACTGGCAATGTAAAAAGCATTTATCACTGCTTGTTTTACCTAAGTAGAACGGCAAGTATTGCTCACTTCTTGGTTGAGCAAGTGGCGCCCGGAATGTTCCGCACGGGAGTGTCGAGATTCCGGCTGGTTAGTTTCGTTTTGTTTCTAATAAGCCGAGCGTATCTAAGGTGTCATCGTGCTTAGTTTCAGTCGTTCGGACATGAACTTGCGAGATGCAGCCAGCCCCGCTTTGCCGGCTGCCTCGTGCCCGAGCACGGAGGGTCACTTCGGCCGTCTCATTGCCGCGCCAGCGGGATATGCGGGCGCCGATCAAAGGAAATGTTCGCGAGATGTCTGCCGTTGAGAAGGTTTGCGTAACAAGCGCCGACCAGGCCGCTTGCCCGCGCCGCCCAAGCGTAATCTTCGCGCGCGATCGCGTGCGGAGATTTTAGGAATCAAGGGCTGTCGCTTAAGCGCGTCGGCGCCACATAGGACGGAGCGTGCGCCGTCAAGCGCACGCCGACCTATGGGCTTTTCGTCTGGTCAAAACAGGCGCGATCATCATGTCTCCGGTCTCGATGCGAAAGCTCGCTGCTTTTGTAAGGACGAAAAGCGGCGACAGAGAATGGAGGACCGGGAATGGCGCTTAGGGAGCAAATCGACGAAGAGCTCAGAGCGTTTCTGGCGGAGACCAATTTCACCGGAGCCGGCGCGCTTATAACCGACCTTGATGGAACTGCGGTGCATGAGTTTGAAGGGCGGATCGTGATCCCTGATCCGGTCGCTTGCGGTTTAAAGCGCCTCAATGATCTTGGCCGCCCCATTGTGCTGAACACGCTGCGGTTTCCGTTGAACGTCATTCGCACCTTCGGGCGCGAGTGGTATTCGATCACCAATGCGCCTTTGCCGCTTGTCTCGCTCAACGGCGGCGTCGTCGGCTATCTTAGAGAAGATGCGGCTGGAGAGATCGTCTTCGAGGAGCTCGACGCTTTTCCGCTTGAGCCGCTGGAAATTGACGAGGTTCTGACGGGCGTGCGCGGGCTGCTTGCGAACGGCGTCGACGACCTTCTTGTCTTCTACTACGCGCGCGACTGGACGCTGGGCGAGACGATTTGGACGCCTGTCAGGGAGAAGATCCCCCATCTTCAGACAAAATACACGAGTGCGTCATCGATCGTCTGCCTCTCGCTGGATGATCTTCGCGAGTCTTTGATGGCCCAAGACATCTGCATGATGTTTCTGCTCGTCGAAGCCCCGCAGGATCGCCTGATGGCCTATCAGCACGTCAAGCGCTCGAATTTCGCGACGCGCAAGGGCGTCGACAAATTGTTCGGCGTGCGCGCCATTGCGGACCGGCTCGGCGTCGACCTGCAGGCTTCTGTCGGCTGCGGCGACACGCCGATGGATTCATTTCTTTCCGGCGTCGGCCTTGCCGTCCATGTCGGATCGCGCGATCTGGAATATAAGGGACTGCTGCGGACGGTGAAGATTGAAAGCTCCCAGGAGCTTGGCGAATTGCTGTTTCGCCTTGGCGGGCTGGAGAGCGAGGCGCTGCAACAATGACCGCTGCGCAAGAAGCGCCAATCGATCCGCGCAAGGCGCGATCCAATGCGGGCAAAATTATTGAGCATCACCTTGGGTCAAAGCCCAAGAGCATCGTGGCGCGCGGCGGCGGCATCACCAATTTCGTGTTCGAGGTCCGCCACGCCGAAGGTGATTTCATCGTCCGCATGAACGCAGCGCCGGACAAGCTCAAGGACTATCTCAAGGAGCAATGGGCGATCACCAAGGCTAGCGAGGCTGGCGTGCCGACCGCGAAAATTCTAGAGGTCGGCGCCGACATCATCGGCATGCCTTACATGGTGCTTCCGAAAGTCGAGGGAGAGGAGGCGACGCATCATCCCGAACGCTTCACGATTTTGCGTGAGATGGGACGCCTGACCGCTCTGATCCACTCGGTGAAGACATCTGGCTTTGGCCAAACCTTCGATTGGTCAGGCAATCAGCTCTCGCGCAAAGAGACGTGGAAGGAGTATCTGCGCGGGGAATTGAAAATTGAAGCGCGCGTCGACCTGCTGGATGAGCAGGATATGCTGGACGCCGGCCAGCTTAAACGGCTGAGATCGGTCGTTCGCGACATGGAGCGCTGGGACCCGACGCCCGTTCTCAACCACGGCGACATGCGGCTAAAGAACGTGGTCGCCGACGCCTCTGGGGCGATCACCGCGGTGATCGACTGGGAGTGCTGCGCCTCCAACGTTGCGCCATACTGGGATCTTTCAATGGCGCTTCATGATCTCTCGGTCGACGCCAAGCAGGAATTTCTCATGGGCTATGGCCTGAAGGAGGAGGAGATCCGCGAAATGGCGCCGATTATAAAGGCGATCAATCTCATCAATTACGCGCCCTATGTGGAGCGCGCCGCCGCGGAAAGGGACAAAGCTCGGCTGGAACAATATCGCACGCGCCTCTCGGGGGCGCTGGATCTATATTCGCTTTAACCGCATTCACTCTTTATCCAGTCGCACTTAAACAACAGTGGTCGGAGAGCCTGGAACTGTGCTGGCGCGCGTAATATCCTGCGACGCCGCGACGACCGCCGGTTCGCAAAGACGTGAGAGAGAAACATGTTCGACAAACTTGTCCTCGCTTTAGTTTCAATCGCGCTCATGACCGGCGCCGCAAGCGCTGAACAACGAGCCGCCGAGGTGCTCGACAACAAGGGCAAGGCTGTAGGCTCGATCAACGTCACACAGGGGCCGCATGGCGTCGTTCTTCGCGTCATGCTGCTGCCGGGCGCGCTCCCGCCTGGCTGGCATGGCGTTCATCTGCATGAAGTTGGCGACTGCTCCGACATCGAAAAATTCATGCACTCGAAGGGCCATATCAATCCGTCAAATGCCGAACATGGGTTTCTCAATCCCAAGGGGCCGCACCCGGCGGATCTGCCGAATGTCTATGCATATTCCGACGGGTCCGCGCAGGCGGAAATGTTCGTCGACGACGTGTACTTGAGCGGCGGCAAGATCAATCTCCTTGACGCGGACGGATCGGCGATCGTGGTGCATGCGAGCCCCGACGACCACATGTCGCAGCCGATTGGCGGCGCCGGCGCGCGTGTCGGCTGCGCCGTCTTGAAGTAGCGTCGGCGCTGCGCGCGTGGCGGAAGGGGTGACCGCCTTCATAGATTCCAGGTTAGTCCAGGACTGTGTCACAAGCATCTGAATTAATTGATTGTACGTGCTTTATCGTCGTCCAGGCAAGTTTGTTGCGGTCCTATTGAAGCCGGAATAGGATATGGGCTAAAATGTGGGGTATCTGAGTTAGGCGGAGGCATGCCGAAGCAAGGAAAGCATCCGGAAAAAGCTCTCTCCGCGCTTAAGATTCGATCTCTCAGGGAGCCGGGACGATACGCTGATGGCAATGGCCTTTATCTGGTCGTCGATCCGTCCGGCGCCAAGAGGTGGATGTTGCGAACGGTCGTGCAGGGCCGCAGACGCGACATTGGTCTTGGGGGAACCAGCCTCGTTTCGCTGGCCGAGGCGCGGGAAAAGGCGCTCAGCTACCGGAAGCGCGCTCGTGAAGGCGGCGATCCCCTTGCCGAGAAGCGAAGAGTGGAGGCCAAACCGCCGACCTTTAGTGAGGCTGCCGGGCGGGTCTTTGATGAGCACTTTCCGAGCTGGAAGAACTCAAAGCACGCATCGCAGTGGATGAACACGCTGCGGCAATATGCTTTTCCATCCATCGGCGACATGCCGATCAACGAAGTCGACAGTCCCCACGTCCTACGTGTCCTCTCCCCGATCTGGCTATCGAAGCCTGAGACAGCGCGCCGCGTTCGTCAGAGAATCGGCACCGTATTGAGCTGGGCCAAGGCGGCCGGATATCGGACGGGCGACAACCCCGTCGAAGGAGTCGCCAAGGGGCTGCCGAAGCAACGTGATCGGAATGAGCATCACGCTGCGATGCCTTTCGCCGAAGTTCCCGCCTTTGTTGCGCGACTTCAAGGCGCAGCCGACCAGGGCGAAATTACGCGCTTGGCGATCGAGTTCCTTATCCTCACCGCAGCCCGCACCGGCGAGGTGCTGGGCGCGAAATGGCGGGAGATCGACAAACCTGGACATGTCTGGACGATACCGGCTGATCGAATGAAAGCGGGGAGAGCCCATAGAGTGCCACTAAGCAGTCGATGTCTTGATATCCTGGAAAGAGCCAGGTTGCTGAGCGCAGGAAGCGAATTTATGTTTCCGGGGAGAACGATCGCTCGTCCGATGTCGAACATGGTCTTCAATATGATGCTCCGGAGGATGGACGTGCCGTTTACAGTTCACGGCTTTCGGTCTTCATTCAGGGACTGGGCCGCCGAATGCACGAATCACTCGCGAGAAATATGCGAAATGGCGCTCGCCCACACAGTCGGCAATAAAGTTGAAGCGGCCTATCGTCGGACCGATTTATTCGAAAGGCGTCGCGCATTGATGGGGGATTGGTGCAAATTCTTGGCGAGTGAACCATGTTTGACCTAGCGACGACCGCTGAAATCCTGACGAGCGAAAGCGCCGACGTTGACATGGTCGCGCTGAAGTTGATGGAATTTCAGTGCTGGATATATGGACCAAAGCACCGTTCGTTGTTTGAGGCCGGGCGCACCCGAGCGCTTGTTACACTGCTGCGAACGCTGAGTTCAAGACTTTCTGCAACAAAAAATCCCAAGTCGCGGCGATTGCTTGAAAGCCGCATACTACAAATAGTTGATTATTATAGTAAGCAGCCTAGATCGCGCCTAACATTCCTAGCGTTGGACCGTATAGTTGTATCTGACAAGCTAAGAAAAGCGAAAAAGGAAGGTCTAGTAGTAGAGAAAATAATAAATTTTTCTTATATTTTTTCACAAGGCGAATACATGTCAAATAGTCGTGGCGGCAACACTATGGCAAGAAGCATTCTTCGCGTTACGAACTGTATTAATTTGTCTCCTACATGGATAAAGTCTCATTGGTCAAAATATAAAGATAGCGCTATTTTTATATATCTAATGGAAGATGGGTATAGTGCCGTTTTTCCAGATGCAATCATGGCAGAGGATTTTGGTAAGCAGCTGTATCAGTGTGCCCGAGACCGAACGCTTCTGCGAGAATTATTTAGTCACTACAACCATATTGCAACAAACCTCGTCAAATGCGGCTACGCCTACGAGCTTCTAAACGTTCCTGTCGTCCCGTTCACTGAAGAACCGCGAACCTTCAATCAGGACATCATCGATGCGATCGAAAGTTACGTGCCACAAGACGATGGGGGTTAACGTAGCTGTGCATCAACGGACCCGAGCCAAAACTTTGCGGCTGAGCTTCGCGATGAGGACGGACAATAATCGGCTGGGCAGATTTGGCGGCAATCTGAAGCTGTTCGCGGAGAGATCTGAAATGTTTGCGCCATCTCATTCTGCCCTCGGCCGCTTGGACGGGACGCAAGGCGGGAGACCGCCGTTTGATAGCGTGATGACCTCAAAGTTCTCGTTTTTGCGGCGACGCACGATCGCCGCAAATTTCTCCAGCAAATGTTTCGCTCGGCCTCTCGGGCGTTGGCTCGCCGACTAGATTCCGGACGCGCACATCGGGCTACTTCACGACAAGCTAACGAAGGGCAGCGCGAAATCGCAATTGACCGCAGCTTCGACTTCATTCGCAAATGCCAGGCGAGTGACCCCGCACGCGGCGGTACGAAGGGACAAGACAAACACGGCGTCGAACGTCTTGGGAAAACAGCCTGTCGCTCGGTCGCCCTACGAGACCTTCATGGAAAGGAGTGGCTTTGTAAGCTTCGTCCACCGCAGAAGGTTAGGGGCTAGCTGCTGCCAGACGCCATACGCCGCGCAAATGCAGAGAAGTCGAAGGTCCGCTCGCACGCCGAGCATGCTTCGCCGAGCAGAAAGATCAGATGGGATTGTCCATCCGAACCATTGGGTCTCGCTAGAGTCAAAGTGAAACTTGGCATGGCGAACCTCGTCAATAACTTCAAACGGCTGACCTTTCTGCAACGAACATAGAGTCGCCGAGCGCTTTATGCTCAGGCCGCGCCACCGGCTGTGATGCGTTCTGAAGGCATACTTACCGTGGCGCTCGCGCCTAAGACGTTAAAAAATGCGGATCGGCGAACGGGCGATAGGTCACTTTTGGAAGAACCTAGGCTGTCGACAACTGCCTCTCGTTCCAAAACCGAGGTCGGTAAAAAGGTGGCAGGGTTTTGCGCCGCCGCGCAGCAGCACAACGCCGCCGCTCGTGGCAGAGATTGCGCCGCCCCGTAGTCCTCGTCGAACAGGAGGTAGCAGATGTCTAAGGATGAACTGCCCGCATTCGGTTTCGTGCGGTTAAAGCAAGTAATATCGCCTCGCGGGCCGATACCGGTGAGCCGATCAACGTGGTGGGCCGGCGTTCGTTCGGGACGCTTCCCTAAGCCAGTCAAAATCGGTCCGCGTTCGTGCGCGTGGGACGTTAACGGTATCCGCGAACTCGTCGCGTCGATATCGAATTCCGGGTGCAATTCAGACCAAGTGCTTGAGGCGCGTCCAATCGACCGAACATTACCAATCGCGCGCTGCGACGAATGATCACCTAAGCCTCCAAAACTGAAGCCATAGCTCTGTCAGCGATCTGAAAAATGGTCGACGGCGAAGCTATGCGCAAACTCCAAGCAAGTGAGAAGCACCATGTTCAACAACACACTTGATGAGAAACACTACGCCGAAACAGGCTTGCGGGGTGAGCCGACTGCGGCCGAACTAAAGGAGCAGGTCCTCGAATGCGTTCACACGCTCCGAAGTTCAACCCTTGGAGACGAGGAAGGCAGAGAATCTCTCGCCAATATTCTTGAGAACTGCGATCCGGGCCATCGCTGTGGTTCGGCGGCGTGTCTTATGTGTGGGACAGCCGCCAAGCGTTTCCTCGTCAAACGCGTCGACAGGTTGTGGCCCCAACCGACGCCGCTAAAGTCTTTCGCGCTCATTTCACCGGCATTTCAGCGCGCTCTAGGCGCCCTTGACTCCATCAGCTTCAAATCCATCAGAACTCTAACGCTCGGGTGGTTGGAGTCCGCGGGATTCAGCGATCTGAAGGCGCTCGGCTTCACTGACCTCTGCCATTCCATCGATCGTCGTACGGGTAAGGAAGAGTGGACTCCACATATCCACATGGTTACGCCCGTGGAAGGCTCTGAGGCGCTGACGCGTGCGCTTAAAGCGGCTCTAGAGTCCAGAGCGCAGGTTCCCGTCCCAGTGCGTGGGGTGACTGTTCGCGATCGAAGCCATCAGGTCGGCTACGTCTTCAAACCGAGGCCAACGCGCACAGTTCGCTTCGCAACGAGTAGCGCGAACGCTCGACCGACGAAGCACTGGTTGAGGCGTCCTCAAACCATCGAAGCTCTTCTGTGGTTGGGCCGGTACAAAGCTCTCGATCGCTGCGTGCCGATCAATCTCGACGAGAGTTTTGGCCAATTAGGTTTGAGGCTCGCTGCCTCACCAGCTCATGACATTGGCCGAAAACGTATGGCTACACAGCGTTAGCGCCATAGGCGGCCGACCATAGTTTTGATCAACGCCGGGTGAGGCATTGAGGCAGAACCGCCTTGCCTCACCGCCTCACCTCTCCTTCCATTTCCAAATGCGAGAAACGTCATGAACGGCAAATCATCCCGAACCAGCAAACTAATCAAGAAGGTTCAGCGCCAAGCCTCTCCGAAGAATATCAAGGGAAGTGTTGGCTCAAAGGCCGCAACTGCGGTCGCCATGCCAAGGCTTGCTCTAAAGGCGCCTGCGAAAAGGCCCGTCCACTCGATTCCGACTTCAACAACGGCGATCCCTCTAAATGGGTGGTCGGCGATACGCCTTCGTGATGAAGCAAAAGGCTTGCTATCGATTGAATTCCGATTTCCTGATGGCGAGGGCGGTGAGAGTCGGCACGAGATTCCCAACAGCTACACGGTGAGTCAAATGTACCGCGAATTGCGCGGATTCACGACGGCTCTTCCTAAACTGCCCAAAACCGCGATTCAGTTCATTGAGCGCGTCATCGCTTTGGCTCCGGCGGGTTTTTGCGTCAAAGCTGCAAAGCCCGGTTGGAAGTGGCGTTCTGCCGTCAGCGAGCATTTGCCATCCGCGTTCGTGACTCCGCACTTCACCATACCGAAGAGTGCACCTTTTCGATGGAGCGCGCGATCAAGCAGCGGGCTGGGAAGGATGTGCGGAACGTTGGAGGCTTGGCAGGATGAGGTGGCATCTTTTGCGAAGCACTCAAACTATCTCAATTTCGGCTTGTGCTGCGCTGCCGCCGCTCCTCTCGCACGCTTCGCAAACCTACCAGAACTCGCAGTTTTCAATCTTGTCGGTGAAAGCAGCGTCGGGAAAACGACCGTCGCACGCGCGGCGATGTCCGCGATAGCATCCCCAGATTCTATCCGCGGCTGGGACTTAAAGAACAGGGCATTGGAAGAGGCAGCCGCTCAGCACAACGATTTTCTGTTTGTGCTAAATGGCGCCGAAAAGGCTCCTGTTCGAGAACGCTCTCTGCTGATTGAACGCATCATACACATGCTGCCGGAAGGAACGTCCACTGCTCGTTCTTTGGTGGTGCAGGACACTCTTCCCGACGAAAGTTGGAGCACGATTGTTTTGAGCACCAGTAACTCCAAGGGAGCTGAAATGATTCCGTCCTCTCGAGGATGGGATGCTCAAGACGCCGTGCGTTTCATCGATATCCCCGTGCCGTCTATTGGCCGTGGGGGGATATTCGACCGATTGGCAAAAGACTCGGTGAGTGAATCCTCGGAGTACATCAAAAAATTGGAAAGAAATCTGCTTGGGGCATACGGCTCGTTTTTACCCGCGTGGATCAATTACTTGCTGGAGAAAGATCGAACGGTCCGGCTGCGATATTGGTCACGTTTTTACCTCGACGTCGAAAAGGCAAGTCCTGGCATTGAAGAGCGAGTAGCGCGGAAGTTTGCCCTCATCTATGCCGCAGGGAAAATCGCAGTTGAAGCGAAATTGCTGCCATTTGGGGAAGCGCCCGTGTACGATGCGGTTAAAACGCTCCACATTCGTTCGAAACGTTTTCGAAAGAGCCCCTCAGACGATCTTCGCAAAGTTCTTAATAATGTCGCCAATCGACTCCAAAGCGGCGATGGCCTTCACGAACCTTCTAGCGGAGGAAGAGTTGTGGTTGATGCGTCGAGGGCGCTCTTTGGAGTTAGGACAGTGTTGGACGGCACGCGTGTCATAGGCTTCAGAAAGGAGGCGCTAGAGATTCAATTCGGAGAACCTTCGGCGCGAGCCTTCGTATCCTGGCTCCTTAAAATGAAATTGCTCCCGGAGAGCGATGGAGGGCCAGTAACGACTCAATTGCGAGTCGAATTGAGTGTAGGCGGGAAGCGAATAGCAAAGCCGCGCTTCCTCGTTGTACACGAAGAGCAACTTCAACGCGCTATCTCTAAGGTTCAGTAGCTTTCGATCGACAATTGGCTGGGTCGCGCAAAC